>Ga0073932_1001364_pt1 | contig 46621 bp, 43 predicted proteins | sample DewCreD2012metaG_FD_76967 | JGI IMG/M metagenome (GOLD analysis project Ga0073932, IMG submission 76967) | Hot spring sediment bacterial and archeal communities from British Columbia, Canada, to study Microbial Dark Matter (Phase II) - Dewar... ...
CTAAGCCAAATATTGGGTCTACTTTTGAGGTTTTTGGATTCTGCAGTGGTGGCTGGATGCCAAACGCAGTCGGAACAAGAGTTGACATCCAAAACATCAATGGGACAGTTCAGTGGAGATTGAACTACCTAAACGGCGGCTGGCAAGAAGCGGTTGTGGGAGCTGTTAACTTAGAAACATGGTACTGCGTCGAAGTTAAGTTGGTGATGGGTAGCGGCAATGGGGAAACCCGCCTCTACGTCAACGGCAATGAATTGGTCACCAAAACGGGCTTAACAAACACTGCAGCAGGAAGCACCGTGCGCTACTTCGCACTGGGTGTTGACGACGAGGTAGGCAGTAACAGTCTAAACGTTTTCCTCGACGACGCTGCAGTAGCTCAAGGCTACATCGGACAGATAACGCCTTCACCCACGCCAACACCAACGCCGACCCCGACCGCAACGCCTACTCCAACGGCAACGCCAACCCTTACTCCAAGCCCTACACCTTTACCTTCAGTCACTCCAACCCCAACCCCTAAACCCACCACAACACCAACTCCCACGCCGACGCCGCAACCTACCACCACACCAACCATCCCGCCGACAGACAAAGAAACCACCGTATCGAAGCAGATTCAGGCAAGCTGGATAAGCAGCAGCGGCACCGTCTATGCAGGCGTAAGTAGCACACTTTACAAAAGTTACGATCGTGGGGTTACTTGGCAGCCACTCATCACCTTCAACAGCTCCACCAATCCCGTCCGAATAAGTTTGGTGTACGTTAACCAGTTGGGTTACGTTTTTGCGGTGCCCAACACGGATGCTATTGGAAGCTCGTTGGGTGTTTGGCGGAGTGTTGATGGCGGCGTGTCATGGAAAAGGGTGTTGACGATGGGAACGGGGTGTACGTCGATTTCTATGACGGAGAACACAGCGGGCGTCTTGTACTTGGGAATTTACACGACAGGGTTAACAGGCAACGCAAGCATCTGTAAAAGCGTTGACGGAGGCGCCCACTGGGAAACAGTTTACTACGACTCTGAGGCGCGTCACGTGCACTGTGTTACGGCGGATTTGGCGAACGGCTACGTTTATGCCACTGTTGGTGACCAACGGGTTTGGCCATGGTACAATTCATATGTCATTCGCTCGACTGATGGCGGGGCAAGTTGGAAGCAGATTTTGAGTTTGCCGCAAATGTTAGCCGTGATGGCAGTGGATAGCGTAGCAGCGGATGGATCGTTGGTGCCTTCAGCGCGGTTGTTTGCAACAGACTACGATAACGGATTGATTTACCGCACAGTGGACGATGCCAACTTCAACGTGGTCTTGAACACTGGAACGCAATGTTACGGTTTCTGGATACGCCAGAACAGCTTAAACGGCAACATCTATGCCAGTTTCGTCGCAGGTGAACACCCTGAAACTTGGATAGCGGCGATTTATGTGAGCAGCAACGGCGGATTAACGTGGACGCCTTTTCACACTTACAGCGTTCACACGGCGTATTTCGGGTCGGATTCAGCAAGCAACTTCCAAAACGGGTACTTGTACTATGATTTGCAACTCGACAGCGGTTGGCAACTCGGTAGACAAATCTACCCCAGCTGGAATGAAGCAACAGCAGGATTAAATTCATTGGCGGTTTTAGGTTGGACAGCGTTGGCTTGGGGCGGTTTGCTATCGTGGGCGACGTCGTTGTTGCTTGTACGTAAAATTGTAGTGCCAAAAAAAGGGATGCATTTACAGATAAAGAAAAAGAAAAGATGGAGAAATAAGGCTAAGTTTGGGTTTTGCTTGCCGTGCCAGGCATTCCCGGTGGTAGGTCGGGGAAGTTTGCACTGACGCGTTGTTCTGCTACGGTTGCTGCTTCGGCAAGGATTTTTGAGGCGTCCTCGTTGACGTTTTCAAAGTTCAATGACATACCGCTTGAAGTGCCTGCTTCAAACATTAGTCCGCTTAGCATGTTGCCTATGTCGCATAATTCACCTTCAGCTTCAGGCAGTACACCACCTATTCCTGAGCTTACACTGCGTAGAACACCGATGCATGGTCCAAGCATTGCACATACGTCGCCCAATTCGGAGACGGTTTTGATTCTGAGTGAAACTTGGTCAAGTGCCAGGCGTGCGTTCATGATGAGTCGGCTCATTTTGCGTATTTCAGCCAGTTCAGTTGCGTAGATGTTAGCGTGGGCTTGGTCGTGGTTTGTGTAGGCTGCGACGAGTTTGGCGAAGAGGGCTTTGTCTTTTTGTGTGAACCGTTCGTTGGCTTGGTCTAGCTTGTTTATTTGCATGTCAAGTTTTCGAACAGCGAAGTCTAAGCGTGGTTTTAGCGGGGGTTCAGGTTGTACGGTTTGTTTTATTGTGTTTATGAAAGTGTCGTCCTCTTTTTTTGCTTCCCATTTTTTTGCAAATCGTTCAGACATGTAAACATCCTCTTGATAGGCGATACATCGGTTTGGGCTTTTATTTGTTGCTAACATGGAGGTATATACGTTAGAGTTTTTTGACCAAAGTTGTGCCCAAAAAGTAGGCTAAATCGTGTTTTGGTTCTGTTTTGTTGAGGGTTTATGCACGGATTGCTTCCTGGTTGGGGATTGCGCCATAAGTATTGTTGGTTTATCTGATGACCCCAAATATGTAAGCCAACAAACCGAACAGAAACAGCAGCAGAACCATTTTCTTAATTTTACGTGCCTTCTCCCGTGAAGGTTCACGTAACAAAATCACTGAACACACAATCAACCCTACATCGGTGACTAAAACAAACGGTATAAACCAGAAACCAACCAACCCCAAAAACCACGTCAGAGGTGTTAGGGCAACCGCTGTCAAGTAGAAAGCCACCGCAGCCACGGCAGCCTTCCTCTCGCCGAATCGTACCGCCAAAGTTTTTACCCCTTCTGCGCGGTCACCTTTCGTGTCAACTATGCCCTTGGTGATTTCTCGTCCAGTGTTCGACAGGAAAGCCATAAGCGCAAACAGCAAAACATTGAGTTGCAGCGAACCTGTAACTGCTATGCTTCCGTAGATGAAGGGGATGGCGACGCATGTGCTGACTAAAAAGTTGCCCGGTAACCCACTTCTTTTTCCAACAGTTACATAGGTTACGGTTATTATCCAAGAGGCGACCGCGACAAACAGACACAGCAAACTGGTAAAATAGGCGAAAACTAAGCCAACAGCAGTCAACAATAAAACAAACATCAACGCAGCTTTTGGGCTGATTAAACCGCTTGGTATGGGTCGGGTTGGCTCGTTTACGGCGTCAATAGCTCGGTCGTAGTAGTCGTTGATGACCATGGCGGCGGCGCAGAGCAGAAACCCTGTGAAAAAACCGTAAACAATGTAGAGCCAGTTCGGCATGGGCAGAGACGCCGCGAGTAATGCGCCTACGAAGACTGCGAAGCCCATCATTGCGCAGTTTACTGGACGCATTAAGCGTATGTAGCCGCGGAGTTTGTTCATGCACATAACCGTTTGGTATCCTATGTTGGGGGAGGTTGGTTATAAAAATTCATTTTTTCCGCAACGATTTTATTATTCATAATTAATTTAGCATTGAGTTAACATGAGTAACGATGTCCCTCCATCAAAAATTAAGAAGCAACGAGTAGTCAGGGCACTGTTACTTGCTGCAGGCACCATCTGTGTTGTGCTGGGTGCAATCGGCATCTTTTTGCCAATTCTGCCTACAACGCCGTTTCTTTTGCTCGCAGCCGCATGCTACCTCCGCAGTTCCGAGCGGATGCATAAATGGTTGCTGGGTAACCGATGGTTCGGCGAATACATCAAAAACTATCAAGCAGGCAGAGGTATACCGATGAAAACCAAGATTGTCGCCATAAGTGTCTTGTGGCTGGCCATTCTGTTTTCGATGTTTTTTATGGTTAGCGAGATTTTAATCGCGCAAATTGTACTGTTCGGTATCGCAGTGGGGGTTACTGTGCATTTAGTTAGGTTGCCCACGTTTAAGAAGCAACTTTAAAAGGCTTTGGGCGTAGAGGCAACTAATGAGAAACGTTAAAAGCATTAACTGACCCTATCAACATAGCATCTTATTGGTGAAGCCCGTGAGTGACAACTACGCCCCATTAGTAGGTGATAATTATTCCCCTGACAAAATCCGCGTCATCATCCCCGTCGGCGGAAAAGCCACAAGACTTTTGCCCTTAACCGCTGAGACCAGCAAAGCCTGCCTGCGCCTGCTAAATCGCCCACTGGTTGAATTTTCGCTTTTATCTTTGGCAAGTCAGGGAATTAGGAACTTTATCTTCGGCGTAAAAGGCTACACCAACTACCGTGACCTCACAGACTACTTTGAATCGGGTTACGGCGTCTCCGCGAAATACTGCATAAAACCCCGCATACACATCAAATATCAACCCAACGTTCCAGATCTTGGAAGCGCTGATTCTGCCCGCATAAATATGGATTACTATGAACTCAACAACCCCATCTTTGCGGTACAGGGCGACAACATATTTGACATAAAAGTCAAACAACTCCTTGACTTCCATAAAGAAAAAGAAGCTTGCTTAACCATCGTGCTTCGTGAAGTAGAGAATGTGGAAGGTTTAGGAATAGCAGACATCGGCAAAGACGGATGCATAAACAAATTCGTCGAAAAACCAGCCCCAAAAGACGCACCAAGCAACCTTGCCAACACAGGGTTGTATGTTTTGTCGCCTGAGGTTCGAAAAATTTTCCAAGAAGACGGAGTAAAAAAGATAATCAAAGAAAAGAACCGCCTTGACTTCGGGTACGATTTTATCCCTTACGTTATCTCGACTGGTCGGCGAGTCTATGGTTACACGCTTAAAGGCAGCTGGTTTGATGTCGGCACCCCCAAAAACTACTTAGAAGCCATGAAAAACCTTTTGCACGGCGGTTTCTCAACGTTAAACGATTTCGGCGGCAGACTAAGCCAAAACGAACAGATATGGGTTCAGGGCGACAGTACAGACTCGGAGAAGCGACGCCAAGAAACCATCTGCAAAATTAAACAGAAAAAGATCGAGGTGGAAGGCGCGGTTCTGATTGGTCGACACTGCCAAATCGAAGATGGCGCTCGAATCGCCAACAGTTGCATCGACAACTTTACACGTATAGGCAAAAACGTTGTGATCAAGAATTCAGCTATAATGGATAGAGTAATCATCGGCGACAACGCGGAAATCTATGACAGCATCATAGGCAGACACGTGGTTGTGAATTCAAGCTGCAATAAACCCACTAAAATCAGCGGTGTAAGCGTAATAGCAGACGACGTTACCCTTGAAGAAGGCTGCTCACTTGTTACCACAAAAGTTTACCCACACCAGCAGATAAGAGGCGAATTCCAAAACCAAACAATAATCGCCAACTAACAGCGCTTAGAAGGGTGCATCTCCGATTACTGTTTGGGTGCCGTGCTCAAAGTAAAGTGACTCTTTCTCAGCAGGCATTTTTCCCTTGTACTTATTGAACAGCGCCATCGCTATGACAGCGTATGGGCAAGTCACGTCTTTGGTGTTTGCCAACTTGTGCACTTTTCCCGCGAAAACGCATCCTTCAACCCGAAGAACATATTGGTTTTCGTCCTGCTCTTGAAGGCTGAGGGAATGCACAATTTTGCCGTTCTTTAAAAATTCCTCAAGTTTAGCTATGGCTTCCTCAAAGCTTTGGCTGTTAGCGAGCTGTAGTTTTCCTTGAGCTTCTATACGAAGCAGAAATTCCAGTGTTGACTGCAAAACGTAGTTGCTGCCGCGTGATCCATGGTAGAGTCTTTGTGCTCGCTGATAGGAAAAAAGCAGGTCATGGTAGAGTGTACCGATGTCTAGGATGCTGTTGATTTCAGCCAAGTCAATCCCACATAACTAGTGAGGCGGAGTTTTGTTAAAAGAATTGTGAATCTCAACTACAGCTTAAGCTTTAAACCACTTAAACATCAAATACTTAATTTGCTTCGAAGCCAAATCGGGCACGGCGATTATGAAACGTTTACGGACCGTCGTGGCTAACCGCCCATTCTTAACTATTTCAGTGGCGGAGATTTCTGAACCCGCCTTCTTGACCGTCACCATATAAGGCGCATGCTCCACTCCGGGACCATACTTGTAGACGGCAAAGTCGCAACCAAACTTTATGCCCGGTGTAACGATTAAACCGCTATCACGGAGGTCACGGTAAACGGCGTATTTCTCTTCAAATTCGTCGTAGAGTTGTTTGGCTTTGGTTCGCAGTTTTTTGAGGCCCACTTTAGTTTGATTGGCGCTTTCGTAGATGTCGATTTTTTCTGTTTCCGCTAAGTAGAGCCCTTCCATGAGATCCAAAACCAGAGGCACATCGAATTCGGGGATTTTTGGTTTAGGGATGCCGACGGGTTTGCCGTAGTAAGCGGTTTTGTAGAGTTGAGAGCCCTCGGTTGGGTTCCAGACTACCAGAAAGTTTTCGAGGAGTTCAACTTGGATTTTAGACATACCTTAGCCTGCTACATTATCATTGAGACCATGCGGGCTGCGTCTGCTGCGTCCTCAGCTTTGTCCGCCGAGTTTTCCAGCAACTGCAACACGTCGCGGAGTAGCAGCAAAACGGGTGTGTCAAGTTTGCTGGATAAGACTTTGATTGTGAGGGCACGGTATTGGTCGTCGACTATGCGTTCAGCGATTTCTACGTCTTTGGCGCGTTCCAGAGTTTTCTGGGAGCCATAGTTGAGCACCATAAGGGTTTCACGCAGCTTAAGTGTGGCGTCCAAGGTTGCTAAGCTGAGTTTTAGGAGGTCTTTTTTTATGTCTGAGGGGATTGTCCAGTTGTGCTCCATGATTTCAAGCAGGTAGTAGGCGATGCCTTCGCTGAAGTCGGCGATTTCGCTTGAGAGGTTGGTGAATCTGAGAAAGTCTTCGCGGGCGTAGAGTATGGCGCCGATTTCTGCTAGTTCTTGGCTGACCATGCGGCGGGCTTTGATGACTTCTTCTTCGCCTGCTTTGATTTCTGTGAATAGTTTGCGGACTGAGGCTTTGTCTCCGCTGGCGAAGAACTCAACCAGTTGCGGGATTTTCCTTGAGACATCGACTACTTTACGTAGGTTATCTTGACAAGCGTTGAGCGCACGCCGCTTCACGCGCTCTTCTGTTTCTGAAGGTAGTACCATACTGTTTATCCCCTGTTATAATCTGCCCTGTTTTTCAATCAAATTAACACTGTGTTTATTAAAAAAGGTAGCTACTTAACCTTTATTGATTCACCTAAGCTTTCGAAGTTGATTTTGCCCTCAAAGTACTGATGAAGCAGTTTTGGCAACTCTGCGATTGCGGTTCGGACTTGTTGCCAACTGTCGCGGTCGCGGATGGTGACTGTGCCGTCGCTTAGGGTGTCGTAGTCTATGGTTATGCCGAGTTGTATGCCTGCTTCGTCTGCGCGTGCGTAGCGTCTGCCGATGGAGCCTGTTTCGTCGTATTCCGTCATGAAGCCTTCACGTGCAAGGAGTTTTTGCACTTCTTTGGCTTTGGTGTCCATGCCGTCTTTGCTCATCAACGGGTAAACGCCAACTTGGATTGGCGCGATGCTTCTTGGGAAACTCAGAACGACACGGTCGTCTTTTACACCGTAAGCATATTCAAGTGCAACGTAGAATAGGCGGTCGCAGCCAAAACTGGGCTCCACCACATGAGGCACAAAGCGTTTGCCTCGCACGGTGGTTTTCTGTTTGCCTATTTCAACTTGTTCTTTAAAGATTTGGTAGCCTTCAACTAGGATACTGCCGTCTTTTTCCATGGCTTCCGCCACCTGCTGGGCGGGGAGTTTGGCAAGTGCAGCGGCGGCTTTGGCTGCTTCGCCCTTGTAGACTGGACCAAGCTTGGCCATAAGCGGTTTAACTACCAATTCCTCGGTTTCTACGGGATTGGGGAATTCTTTGTAGACGGTCATGTCGACGCCGCTTGCTTTCATGTGACAAGTTAAGTCATAATCCGTGCGGTAAGCATGCCCGCTGACTTCCACCCAGCCCCAACGGTCAACCATCACTTCTTGGTCGAAGCTCTGAGTGCTGTAGTGGGCTTTTTCCCACGTCAATTTTTCGAGAAAACGCTGTTTGCTTGCGGGTACGCCCAGCTCGGTTAGGAGGCGTTTGGCTTGCGCCATAAAGTATGCTTGCCACTCGTTTTTGATGACACCTTTGTCAAGTGCTTCTCGCACAGTAAAGTTGGTTACGTCTTCACATTCTTTAAGCCGCGTATCGCAAAGAAGAATCGGCAAAACCTCGTTTTCCACCTCAGCAAGCCTTTCACATGCAGGCTCTTCAGGGTCAAAGAAAAACTCCAAATCCGCAATGGTGAATTCTCTGAGGCGAATCAAGCCTTGACGAGGAGAGATTTCGTTGCGCAGGGCTTTGCCGATGGTTATGCAGCCAAAAGGTAAACGTTCGCGAGCGACGTTGTAGAGGCGATTGAATTCAACGAATATGTTCTGGGCTGCTTCGGGTCTACCGTAACCGACGGACCCGCTGTATGGGCCGATGGTGGTTTCGAACATGGTTAAGTAGCGTGTGGGGTCGCCGAATTTGCCTTTGCAGTCGGGACAGATGACTTCGTGGCGTTCGAGTTCGACTTTGATTTCGTCGAGGCTCATTTTTTCTGCTTCAGCGCTGCTAATGCCCTTTTCTTCGAGGAGATGGTCAGCTCGGAAGCGGGTGTGGCATTTTTGGCATTCCACCATTGGTTCCTTGAAGTGCGCCACGTGACCTGAAGCTTCAAAGACTTTGCCGGGGGCAATGACTGAGGACTCCATCTCGTAGATGCCGATTTTTTTAACCACGAGTTCCCTCAGTTTTGCTTCTACGTTCTGTTTTAGGCGTGCGCCGAGTGGGCCGTATGTGACAAAGCCGCCGCTTCCGCCGTAGATTTCGAAACTGGGCCAGAAGAAGCCTCGGCGTTTGGCGAGTTCGTTGACTGCTACGAACTTGTCGCATTCTGTTTTGCTGCATTTAGCTTCGCTGCTCAAAGATCATTACCTGTTTTATCCCTTTAGATGGCATTAACAATTAAAACGTTACCATGCCCAATTGATTTACTGATTTATGGACGATTGTTTTCTTTTAAATAGTTGCTAAAAGAAACTACGCTAACACATCATCTAGCGGCGCTTGATTGGCAACGCAGCAAAGTGCAGTTTTTCTGCCTTTAAATAAGGGAGGGGAGGTAGACGTTGAGACGTCGCGTGGTTCCAACATCTTCTATCACATCAACTAATGGTCACTCTACTCGGCTGCTGTTTATTGTTGCCGTTAGCCTTTGCTGAATATGTTAGTTTGATGAGGGGTTATCCTGTAAATTCTAGTATGAATATTCTTCTTGGGTTTTCACCGAAAGTAGCGTTCTCGTTGATGTGGGTAAAGTTGCCTGACGCGTAAAGTTGCTGATACACCTGCTGCAGGTTCAGCGTCGTGTTGAAGTAGGGCACTGTACCGCCATACTCGTAAGTAAACACATACTGAACTTGCAAAACTTTACACAGATGAATAAGTTCAGTTATGTTGAATTTTGGTGTGTAGGTGTCTACTGGTTGGCGGGGGTACTGGAAAACGGGGATTTGATTGTCTCCGTCTGCCCAAAGGTAGAACCGCACCATCTCGCGGCTAAAAAAGTTAAACGGACACAACACCATGATAGACTTGTTGAAGCCTATGTTGTTGTAGGCGTATTCGGTGGCGCCTTTTATGTCGATGTTTATGTGGTATTTGGAAACGTAATCGTAGGTGTCATAGACACTAACAGCTACAGAACCAACCATCAAGGCAACAAGCAGCAAGGAAGCCGCCTTGAAGTAGCGTCTCTTCTGGATGTTGGCATGTGTTTTCCATGCCCTCTCCAAGCGCCCATACAGCGCAAAGAAAGCAACCGAAGCAGCAATAGCCACAGTGGGAAACAAAGGCAAGACGTATCGCCACTCTTTGTTAGAGATCAAAGTAAAGAACACGTAAATGACCGCAAACCAGATTAGTATAAATTTGTCTTCGCGGCGGCGTCTCCACGCAAAAAACACCAACCCCGCTATGCCTGCGAGGTAGATGAATAGCGATATTGGGTGAAGGGTGTCGTAGGGCCAAACCATCTCGATTAAGTAAAAGATGGGCAAGTGGAAGCGTTCACTGTAGAGTGACCGTTCGGGATTGCCGACTTGTAGCGCGTAGAGCCATTGATTCAAAATTTGATCTGCATACACTTGAAAAGCAATTATCACCCATGGAGCCACCACAAGCGCCGCTGTCACAAAGGTTAAGCTCACTTTTTTTAAGACAAAACGAATTTGGTTTCTAGCCAAAAACAAGACACACAACAGAATTATAATCGCCGCCACAACCATCTGGTACTTCGTCAACAACCCCAACCCAAGCATTAAGCCGCTAAAAACCAGCAAACGGTCTTGACGAGACGACAACCACTTAATGAAGAACAGAAGCGAAGCGGCAGTAAAGAAAACCAATGCCGTTTCAAGCAGAGAAAGGGTCGAGAGCCAAAAAAACCCAGGCATCACACCTAAAAAAACAACTGAAAGCAACGCAACTCTGCCGCCGTAGAGGTGATAGGCTAACTCGAAAACTGCCCAAAGCGAAAGCAGGGAGAACATGACGGGGACGAGGCGGGCTACGAAGAGGCTTACGCCGAGGACTTCAAAAAAACCGAAAGTTATGACATCGAACAGCGGCGGGTAGAATGCGTTTACGACGAATTTGTCATAGTTGCCCCATGACAGAAATGAGCCTGCATTTAGGTGTATGACTTCGTCCCATTGCATCGGGGGATACGCCAAGTCAGAGAGGAGTATGATTAGGTACACTAAGAGGAAACCGAAAAGGAGGAGTCGCCACCGGTTTAAAGCCGCCCGCAGATTGGGTAACCGCTGCTTAATGTTTGGTTGGGCAATCGTCATTTCAGCAAACAACCAAACCTATGCGCCGTTTTGGATATAAAACTTAACCAACCCCCGCCGCTTTAGTTTTAGAAACGCTAAAAAGCACCCAACTACTTTTCCATTAAAGAAGTCCATGCCCCACAACGAACTAAGAAAAGATTACCTGCTAAACCGCTGGGTAGTAATCGCCACAGAGCGCAGCCGTCGACCCACCGACCTCGCCAAACCTCGCCCAGAAAACCCAAAAACCGCCAACTGCCCGCTTTGCGTCGGCAACGAACACATGACTCCACCCGCCGTGCTACTCATCCAGAAAGTGAACGGCAAAATCAAGCGTTCACAAGACCCCCAAAGCGGGGCGCGCCCCCAAAACTGGCTTGTCCGAACCATCCCCAACCTGTACCCCGCCTTCACTCAGCCTGCATCGTCGCAGAATTTGGAGCAGGTTTTTAGTGCAGAAAACCTGGGTTGCGCGGTTGGGTATCATGAGGTTGTGGTTGAATCTCCAAACCACGACGAGGACCCAGCAGATGCTGAACTGGCTCAGTTGGAACTGGTCATAGGCGCATACATCTACCGTTACCGCGAATTAACTGGAAAACCCTACGTCAAGTATGTTTCCATCTTCCGAAACTATGGCTTAGAAGCAGGCGCATCACTTTCCCACGCGCATAGCCAAATCATCGCAACACCCATAGTTCCCCCAACCGTCCAAGCGGAACTAGACTCAAGCAAAACCTACCAACTAAAACATGGCAGATGCGCCTTCTGCGACATAATCGAGCGCGAATCGAAGGGTCCGCGGCTAATTTTAGAAAACAGGGATTTCGTGGTTTTTGCGCCGTACGCAAGCATTAACCCGATGGAGTTCTGGATTGCCCCCAAAAAGCACGCCGCCAACTTCGCGAACTTAACAAAGGCGAAACAGGCGTCCTTGGCAAAAACGCTCAAAGCCAGCCTGAGCGCCCTCAAAACCGTCGTAAACGACCCACCCTACAACTACGGATTCCACCTCTCACATAACCCCTTAGACAGCGACTCATACCATTGGCACCTCGAAGTTTACCCCAAACTGGCAACTTGGGCAGGGTTTGAAAAGAACACAGGCATCTACATCAACACAGTGCCGCCTGAAAAGGCAGCCGAAAGCCTAAAAAAAGCCTTACAAGGCAATTAGTTTCCCAAGATTTCTTTTGAATACTTGGGTTTGATGCCTAAAATGTCTTCAACGTACGCGCGTAGCGGCTCCGCAACGCTCCACGCCTGCGAGATGCAGCCGCGGGGGGTGTTTGGCGCGTCACAGTCGTAGATTTCACTTATGGTTCCTAACCCGCCGTTTTCGATGCCGACCTTAAAGAGCGGCTGAATCAGCTCCTCTAAGGCTATTTTGCGTGATTTTGCAACGTACTCGCGTGCTTTTAGGTACGCAGAAATGTAGGGCCCCAACAACCACGGCCAAATGGTGCCGTTGTGGTAGGCTCTGTCTCGGGCGTTTCGGTCTCCGGAGTAGGTGCCGATAAACTTGGGGTCATCTAAAGACAATGTTCTCAGTCCATAGGGCGTTACTAATTCATGGGTGACTACGTCGATGATTTCGATGCATCGGTTTTTGTCAAGCATACAGAAGTCTAGTGAGGCAGCAAAAATCTGGTTTGGACGTATTGCGGCGTCGACTGCTTTGTGGTCTATTACGTCAAAAAGGCAGTTGCGTTTGGGGTTCCAGAATTTTTGGTTAAAGCTTTCTTTGGCTTGATCAGCCATCGAAGCGTATTTTTCGCTTAGTTTGGGTTCTTGATACTTTTTTGCCAAGATTTCCATGGTTTTTAATGCGTTATACCATAATGCTTGGATTTCCACGGCTTTTCCCGCACGCGGAGTAACCATATCGCCTTCGACGGAGGCATCCATCCACGTCAATCTGGAACCATGCATCAATAAACCATCAGAATCAACATGAATATCAAACAAAGTGCCCTTTTGATGGTACTCAATTATCGCCTTTAGGTTGTCCCACAAATCAGTGTGCACAAACACAAAATCGTTAGTATACTTCAGGTACTGAAGAACAGCGTTAACATACCAAAGCGTGCCGTCAACGGTATTGTATGCGGGGACACCAGTTTTGTCGGCAACGAAATTTGGAATCAAACCGTTTTCGCAGTACCGCATAAAATTCTGCAGAATATTCTTTGCAACGCTAAACCTGCCCGTAACCAGCAAAAGCCCAGGCAAAGAGATGAAACTGTCTCTGCCCCACGGCTCAAACCAATGGTACCCCGCGATTATGGCTTTTCTACCGAGGTCGCTTTCAACGATGAAAGAGTCAGCAGCCAGTACAATCCAGTTTAGCCAATCACTGAGGGGAACTTCAGGCTGCGTCTGTGAAAAATTCTCAAGGACCGCGACGCGGTCAGCTATTTCACGCCTAAGTGTTTCCTTCACTGTGTCGATGTTAACTCCGACGTAGTCGAGGGCGCGTTTTGCGTCCTGACTTTGACGGCTTAGAGCAGAGCTTACCGCAAAATCCATCTCTTTTTTGGATGGTACTTTTAGTTCGAAGAAACCTGGTTGAAAACAGTCATCTACTGCGGCTTCACCCCGTTGAGCTTCTTCACGGTAAAATAAGTGGTCAATCCATTTGCGGTTATCAGTGAAGGGGCCTTCTGTTATTCGACAAAAAAGAGTTGATTGAGGGTGTTGAAAAGTCACCTTAAAAGTGTCATCGTTAGCTTCTATATTAAAATCAAGTGGCGTTCTGTGGCGGTCGATCACGTTGTGGAAGTATCGGCAAGTCAGAAGCGGATAGAGCCGAACGGCTGCCTCAGAATCAGTGTTATTTACTAACCGATAAATCACTGCGACGGCGCTTTTGTTTCTGGGCAAAACGATGGTTTTTTCAAGGCACAAATTCCCTGCCTCATAGGTGTATGTGGGAAAAGGCGAAATCAAAAACTGTTTAGTCAGTTTGTAGCCCTGTGGGAAGATGGCGTCTTGGAACTCGTTTGAGCCAAACCGATAGATGTCGTCGCCTACAATCACGTCTTCGTCGACTTTCGAGAGGCAAACAGTGCGCTCTCCCGGCGGATTTAGAGCTGCAACCAGTAATCCGTGATATTTTCTTGTATTGATTCCTGCAACCGTGGATGAAGCATAACTGCCTGAGCCGTTTGTTACAATCCACTCTTTACTTACAACAGTGCCAAAATTTGAAAACACATCTTTTGGGTATGTGATGGCGGGCAAGTACATGCTAGGGCATCAACTTTGCTATGTTCTTATCGCGTGGAACACAGAAAAAGTTTGCTACTGGCGTACATTTTGTTCTAAACATCAGGAAATGAGGTTTTGTTAGTTTATATTCTGTTAAGGTTTCGGCGTATCCCATGCCTTTTGCGAAGACAAGTTCTGCTTCTTCGTAGACTTTAAGGAATTCTTTAGAGACTTCTTTCTTTTGCAAGCCCACAGCATCGGCGCCTGTTGTTATGACTTCATCAGCCAGTTTATCCATGTTGCAGATTTCCGCATCCTCCATGGTGGCGTCGTTGATAACGGGGCCCCCTTTTACTACATAGGTTACTTTTAAGCCCATATTCTTAAGTTGCTCAACTAAGAGTGTGTCAAAGACGATTTCGCCCGCGTTATCCGCCAAATACAGCACACTGTGGGCTTTTTTCGCTAACTCGTATGCTGCATCGATATCGTCTATGACGAGGTCTTTGCTGGCTTCACGCATAACCGTAGCTAAACTGTTTAAGGAAAATTTGCTTCCTGGAATGTCAAACTCCATAATGTTGCCTACGATGGCGCAGAGGCAGGCTTTTTTGAAGCGTTCCTGCTGAGTGTAACCTGATTCAACTACTTTCTTCACGCGCGGCAGCATTTTTAGAGCTTTCTGGTTGGCTAATTTCTTGTTGTACTTGTATGGATCGTCGCAGCCTGTTAACTTGCGGATAATGCGGTCGCGTTTGGTGCCTAATTCGGCAGCGCATGAAGTGGGCTTAAACTCTTTGTTTAAGAGTTTAACAATCTCAGCTAAACATCTAAACCGTAAAGCAGGGTTAGTGGTAGCATGGTATGTTTGGATTTGCGCCCGACTAAGTAAGCAGGCTTCGCATTCAGGTTCAACCTTCAAGTACGGTCACGTGAGGTTACTGTTTTGTTGCTTCCCCAAATGCACACAACACGCTATATGGGTCTTTCGCCTTCACGATGCCGCTTGCAACGAGCACACCTTGCGTTCCCAGCTTGAGAGCGATAGCGACGTCGTCGGCTGTGCTGATGCCTGCACCGCAGAGAATCGTCATTTTCGGGTTAACTTGGTGGACGAGTTTTACGGTGTCGGTTACGATTTCAGGTTTAGCTTTTGAAACTGATATGCCTGTGCCGATTAATTCAGGGGGTTCAACTGAGGTTATGTCGGGTTGCATGGCTGCTATGGCGGCGCTGACCGAGGGATTGTTGGCGCAGACACAGGAAGAGAGCCCCTGCTGTTTGCATAGAGCGATGGTTGCGTCTATGTCGATTAATCGGAGTTGACGTTCGGAGTGGTTGATGAGGGTACCAACCGCGCCTGCCTCTTTGACAGATTCCGCCAAAATATGCCCCGTACTGTTGCCCGGTTTGATTGGGTCGATGTGTTGGGCGAAAACTGGGATTTCAACGGACTGGGCTATGGTTTTTAGGTCCGCTGGTTGCGGGGCGACAACGATGCATGTGCCTGTTTCTTTAGCTGCCTTTTCGGCTTGTTTGGCAAGTTGGAGTGCTTTTTGTCCTGTTGATTCGAGGTAAGTTTTAAAATTCACGATAATCATTGGGTTTTGAAGCTTCAATGCTGGTTCCTCAGTTTAGCTTGCTTAGCTGCGCTAATAATCTTTGCTTTTTTAAAAATAAAATAGCAGAAATCTGAACTCAATTACACTGCGGTTTTTATTGGAATGGCGGCTTTTTTGGCGGCTTCTTCTGTGAGCATCCCAATTAATTGACCATTTTTGACTATCGCCGCTCGCTTGAACCCCTTATCTGCCATCAACTTCATCGCTGTCACCATAGACTCATCGCCCTGCAGAATAATTAGCGGAGTGAATTTGAGGTCTTTTGCAAGGGTTTTGTGTGGATTTTTACGGGCATCTATGATTTCTTTCAGTATCTCGCGGTCGTTGATGACCCCGACGGGTTTATTGCGCTCGGTGATAAGCACAGAATTCACGTTACAAAAAAGCATCTGCTTAACTACATCTGCAACGGTGTCGTTTGCTTCAACTTCGACTGTGGGCAGTTTTGTGCCTGCTTGACTGCTGATTTCGGTGATGTCTATGCCGCGTTTCCAGATGTCGTTTAGCATTTCGCTGGTGCGTTCAATTTGGCTAGTGTCAGTGGAGTAGAAGGTGTCAGGTAAATAGAAGGCGGATTCGGAGGAGAAGTCGCTGAGCGGCGGAGTTTTGAACATGAAGAGGTGTTTGTTGTCTACCAACATCATGGTCAGGTAGCTTATGGGTACATGTTTGATTTCGTAGTGTTCAGCGAGTTTCTGGGCTGGCTCCAAGTTGTCAAGGTCGATAGATGCCATTAAACGGATCTTTAATCCCTTTTTAAAGAAGTTGATTAAGGGGTCGTCTTCGGCAAGGCGGTTAACACTCTGCGAAGAAGTGATGATAACCACGTCATTCTTTGCGGACTCCAGCACTTTAGTTACTTTGTTCCAAGCTTCTTCAGCGCCTTTAATCACTAAGGTTTCGCCAATTGGGATGCCGCTTTTAAGCTCATCAATGCGTCTTGAAGCGTCTACGCCGCTATGCCACATCTGAACAAAAAACGCCTTCAAAACAGAAATGAACATTTTATCGTTAATCCAAAGCCCCTCATCCTCCAAGTTGAGCACGGAAGCTTCGTTGCCAAAAGGCGCGTAGAGGATGGCTTCTTCCTCGTCTTTGATTAGGAAGCGGGGGAAGAATTTGGCGCCCATGTTGACGTGGCGGAGTTTTATGTTAAGTTCCTGGTTGGTTATGCTGCGGTCGAGGCGTTCAGCGACTTTGAGGTTCTCGTTGGATACATCGGTTATGATTTGAACTTGCACATCGCGGTCCTTTGATGTGTCCATCGCTGTGTCAAAGACGCCTGCGATGTCTTCCTGAATCAGCCCCAACGCAGTGGTTAAGATGATAACTTCAGATTTGGATTCCTCGATCATGTTGAGCATTTTTGAGTGGATTTTTTTCTTGCCTGTTATGATGGAGAATTTGGCGACGGGGTACTCTGATTCGGGCGCGCTTATGGATTCCCAGGCTGTGAGGAGAGTCTGTTTCTGCTCGTTTAAAGTTGCGACCTCGTTCTTTTTGGCAGTGATAAAGTTGTCTACCAACGCGGCGAAGGGCACAATGGTGAAGCGTGTGGGCCGCTCAAGGGTTGCTTCGATGAAGCCTTTTTCTTGGAGTTTTTTAAACGTGCGGTAAGCTTGCACGCGTTCCATCTTGAGGCGTTTGGCGACGAAGCTGGTGGATTGGACACCGCTTTTGGCGAGAAACATGTAGACTTGGATTTCTCTTTTTGAGAGACCTAAAAGTTGAAGGAAGCGGGTTATGTCTTTCTCGCTCATCAATTAACCGCCGTGTAAAACGCCGCATTAACATTTGTAAAGTAGGTTGAGGCACCTAATAAATTGTATCTTTTTTGACACAACAAAACACAATAAGTATGGATTTAAACAAGCGTACGCTGCCTACTGCCATGCTCAGCCTTCACACGTCGGGCTGGCTCCCAAGACTTCCGCACACAACTCGGATAACAACCCCCATTCTCACAAAGCAACCGCTCAAGAAACCCCATAGTCTTTTCGTCGGTTAAGTAGCCGCTCCCAAAGTCGCCATACGTAACCTTTAGCGCCTCAATTTCACGGTCTCGCTCGACCTTAGCAATGACCGAAGCAGCTGAAACCACAGGAAAAGTGCGGTCAGCTTTATGCTTCGAAATTATGACAGTTTGAATTGTGAGGCACTCTTTGATGTGTTCACCGAAGCGCTCTTGACGCACGTCAGCAGCGTCCACGTAGGCTTCGTCGGGCTTCAGCTCTTGGATGACTTTTGCCATCGTTTGAGCTTCCAGACGGTTGAGTTTGTAGAGTGCACGTTTACTACGGACGGCTTTGTCGATGAGGTAAGGCAAGACTTTTATGACGTGATAGCTGCTTACGAGTTTTAGAATTTCTGGGTAGAGAGCTTCACGCTTTTTGGGTGTCAGCAGCTTTGAATCTTTAACGCCTAACTCTGCGAGTTGGGGCAGATTATCTGAATGCACACAAACGCCCGCCACCACCAAAGGTCCGATTACGCATCCGCGTCCCGCCTCATCTACCCCCGCAATCAGCATAAGATGTTTCCTCGTGAATGTGCATCAGTTTTCTAAGCTATATTGCTTTTCCAAAATAGCAGAGCTACACGGGCAAGTGCATTTCGCCCACAGAGTAATGCACGATTTCGCCTCGGCGGTTCATAACAGCCAAAACCAACTCTTTCTTTTGACTCTGACACTTCTGCAACGCAGCCACCAAGTCGCCGATAGGCAAAGGTTTGCCCTCTTGTGTCACCAAAATCAGATAGGGCGCTGTATCCTTGCCGTATGCCCCGCGCTCATAGATGCGAAAGTCGATGCCTGCACCGAATCCCTCACGCACCACGTACCCGCGGCTTCGCAGGTCACGGTAGACAAGATAGTTTACCCAAGCGTTCTCGTTTTGTGTTTCGTAGCAGTGAAGGACAGCTTGAAAAGTCATGGATGCGCCGTCTTTGTCTTGGACTTCAAGCATGCCCTTGTCTTGCAGGTAGAGAGCCTCAAAAAAAGCCAACGTGAAAACCTTGCCCTCAACTGTGCCGTACCCGCGGCTGGTAAGCTGGTCAATGCTACACTGCTCAGAAATGACGACGCCACGCTCTGTTAAGGTGCCGCTTGTTTTGAATTCGACTGGTGCCTTCTTCTGGGACTCGCTCATAAAGGATCAGCTTTGTTGGTTTTGAGTTGGTTTGTAGGCTCTTTAACGTTATGCTCGCAGATCTTCTGATTTGTAGTACAGCGGGTATTTACAAAAACCATTTTAAGCGCTAAAATTCATAGCATATGGCGATGTTATGGGTCAAAAAAGCGTTAAAAGTAAAAAAATGTTTTATGGTGCGTTTGCGGTGCTACTTGTAATTTGTGTAAGTTTGTCGCTGGCGTTCTCTTTGGGGTTAGGAACATTTCAGACCCAAACATCTGACATACCTCAGGCTACGCCTACTTCTGAATCTACCGCGACTGAAGTAAACCTCACGGATTCAAATGCCACCTCATCTGCTGACGAATTACAAAATGGTACCTTAATGACCCGAGAAGAAGCATTAGCCATGGCGATGCCGCTAATCGAACAGTACGCCGCCGAAAACAACCGCACAATCGAAGAGGTAACAGCGAAATATTCTATGATGCTGGACCTCTCAGGTTCCCGAGGCGGACTCAACATGGAGCAAGTCTTAGCTATGAACCTCACAGGGTCAGAGGCACATAAACAATTCAGTAAATACCCTGTTTGGTGTGTTTCCGCTCAGTTCGATTCTCGTTTTAACCACGGCAGCTTTGAAAACGGAAATCCGCAGTTCTGGATTATCGGCTATGACGTTATAATATGGGCTGATACTAAAGAACTTGAACGCGCTGGAGCATCTGGTGTTTGCTAAACTAAACTATAAAAAATCAATCTAACAAAAGGAAGTAGAATTAAAGTGGGAATTTGGGGCTGACTTCGCATATTCCTTATGATGCCTGCAATGTATTTGAATGGGGTTAGTCAAAGGCGATGTTATAAACTGCAATGTCGCGATTGGTTATATGCCACATTTTTTTGAATTAACAAGTGTTGCTTTATTCACCCATCTAATGCCGATTTTATAATGGAAATTTTGGGTTAAACTTCGCGAAATCCTTCTTGGTGAAGACGCCGTCTTCAGTTATGATGCCTGCAACATATTTGAGTGGGGTGGCGTCGAATGCGGGGTTGTAGACGGCGACGCCGTCGGGAGCGGTTTGCTGGCAGCCGACATGGGTGACTTCGTCGGGTTTGCGTTCCTCTATGGTTACATCTGCGGCTTTGCATGATAAATCGAATGTGGATTTCGGTGCGGCGACGTAGAAGGGGATCTTGTGTTCATGCGCCAAAACCGCCACTCCATAAGTGCCGATTTTGTTGAAAACTGCGTCCTGCACGATGCGGTCAGCGCCCACGATGACTTTGTTTACCATGCCTTTGCTCATGACATGTGCAGCCATGTTGTCGGTAATTAGCGTGACGGGTATGCCGTCGCGTTTCAACTCGTAAGCCGTCAACCGTGCACCCTGCAGCAGAGGCCGCGTTTCATCAGCGATGACCTTGATTTTTTTACCCTGCTCCCACGCTGCCCGTATGACACCAAGTGCAGTGCCGTATTCAACCGTCGCAAGTTCACCTGCGTTGCAGTGAGTCAAAATCGTGTCCCCATCTTCAATGAGGACAGAGCCATTTTTGCCAATCGCACGGTTCTGGGCGGCGTCTTCGTCAGCAATTCTCTGTGCTTCCTCAACAACCGCAGCTTTGAGCTCATCTACACCACCCGAGACGGTCTTCGCCTTGCCCAACACGCGGTCAACGCCCCAAAACAAGTTAACTGCAGTAGGCCGCTGAGCCTTAATGAGTGCCCCCGCTGCTTCGAGTTCTGCGAGTAACTGCTGGGGGGTTTTTGCTTTGGATTTGTAGGCTGCAATAGCTATGCCAAATCCTGCCGCTGCCCCTAAAAGCGGTGCACCTCGAACGCGAAGCATCTTTATGGCTTCTGCCATTTGCTCGACGGTTTTGATTTCTAAGGTGACTTCTTGGAGGGGTAGTTTGGTTTGGTCAGGAGTTATTACTGTACCATTTTGCCACTTGATCATCCGCATGTATGGTTCCTCTTTGGCGGTTTAGCTGCGGTCAAAAGGAGACTTGAGGTGGGTAACGACTTCGACGGGCGAGTCTTCACCTGACTTTAGGCGCTTCTTCCACTCTTCGCCCACCGCGATAAGCGAGAATATACCTGAAACTTCAGCTTTAGATTTCTTCACCAAATTAACCAGCGCCTCCTGCGTCTCGCCACTCTTAATCATATCATCTACTACGAGCACGCTGTCGCGTTTTTTGATGGAGTCCTTAGGAATATAGAGCGTTACGGTTACGCCGCTGTCACGTCCCAAAATGTAGGTTTCTTCAAGAAAAGCTTTGACGCCGACTTCCTTGTTACGCTTCGCAACGATAAGGTTGACACCTAACGCGTTGGCAACCATAGTGGCTAATGGGATGCCGTCGGTTGCAGCGGTCAAAATTTTTGTAACACGCTTCCCTGCAAAGTTTGCTAGGGCATGGTTGGCAGCTTGTTGAAGTATGTTGTAGTCTCCGACGATTTCGGTGTTGTCAAAGTAGCCGATGTCGTCGAATTTGATTCTGCTGCGAAGTTCTGCTTCGAGGCCGACGAGTTTGGTGAGCACCCGCCAAAGCTGTTTGGCGCGGGTGGTGTTGGGCAAAACGTGACCTTTGGCGTAGCGGCTTAGTACTGTGACTGGTAAGCCTGTTTTTGAGGCTAACTCGCGGTAGGTGATGTTTCGTTTGTATTTTGCTGTGCGTAGAAGCTCGATGGTCATTAATCGAAGTTTTAGGTCTTCTGCGTGAGTGCTCAACTTCCCTTTCCCTCAATTTACACATATACGTCAATTAATATATTGATACCTACTATTGCAGGTTGGAGATTTATAACTTTCCGTTAAAAAACCAGAGTTAAAAAATGCAACATTCAAAAGAAGAGGATTTTAGGTTGAGTATTTTGTGAAGTAGATTACACCGTTTTCTTTGAAACCACGCAGCAACTCGCAATGACGCAGGACAGCGAATTCCCTCTCCAAAACTTGCGGAGTAAGGTTAAGGGTTTTCATGACATCTTCACGACTGATAGGCCCTTTATTCGCGACAAGGTCATAGATTCTTTTCTGCAACTCACTCAAGCCCTCAGTGCCTGTCTGCCCAAGCTGTTTACGCACCATCAACGTAGAAGAGACCGCGGTCGGATCACAGGTTCTGGGCGGATTCATCAAGTCAAAACAGCAATCCTCACAGAGAGATTTACCTTGATAGAGAGTAACTTCGTTTTCAGCTAATTCTACCCCGCAAAGCTCACACTTCACACTAACCGCCTCAAACGTCATACTGCCAACCGGCTTATTTTCTGTTTCGCAGCCACCGCTGAGAATATATGTTTTTAAAATGGAAAAGAGACTGCTAATAGCAAACGGGGTTAATGGGATGCAAAGGCTTCAAAGGCTATTCATACTCGCCTTGTTCGGCTCAATCATCTTTGTCGCCAACATCTTCCTACCGCCACCGTTTAACTACCTCATGATGGTCATCCAAGCCGTATTTCTAGCATTAAGCGCGCTTTTCATCAAAAAAGCAGGAGCCATGTACGCTGGTGCAATCGGCGGACTACTAACCGCACTACTAAGCGGTTCCGCGCTTGGACCCTTCACATTCTTCTTCAGTTTCCTCTTCGGCGTCTACGTAGACCTGTTCATATTCTTTTTCAGAATAAAAGGCACCCGAGAAGGAGTAAACCGCAACCGCCTCATAGCCGCAATGACGCTGAGCACCCTTTTGATTGCAGTTTCAAGCTACTCTGCCTTTGCATTACTCCCACAATCGTTTAATCTGGAAAGAATCGCTTTTGTCAGCCTTTTCGTACAGCCAAGCCCAATGTTAACTGCGTTAGTGTTGTTTATGGGTCCTGCAACAGGTGCAGTGGCAGGATACGCCGCAGCTTACCTCTGGAACAAGTACCTGCGCTACCTCAGCCCTTAGAAGCCTTTGAATTCAGCTTTGATTTTTTCGTCTACAAGTTTAGCAATCATCAAGCTCGAAATAAACACACACCTAACGCCCAACAATTCTGCCAGTTCCGCAGGTTTCTGATCTTGAGTAACCAGCAACAAATCATGCTTAAGCGCGTATTCAACTACATCGCGGTCTTTAGCAGCCTTCAACCCTGCTTCCTGAGCGGTCAAAACCTCGTAGCCCAAAGTCTCAAAATACTCTTTCAACCCCGCGTACATCTCGTCAAGTAGAAGCTTCATAGTAACCGCTTACTCACTGAAAGGAAAAATATTTAGGGTTTACCCAAAAACGGGGGTTAATCTATGAGCAACAACGCAAAGGAGTCAGCGCTCTTCGTGAACGGGAAAGTGAATGCTATACCCGCATTGGCAGCGGTTTTCTTCACATTTACGCCAATAGCGTCCTCGGACATACGTGCCAGTTCAGGATGTCTGCAGATTTTGGTTTCGGTATTGCATTTTTCGCAGAGTTGACAATGCCCCGAAATAAACGCTATAGCAAGCGAATAACCCTTGTTCATAGCTGCCTTTTCCAAGCCCACGACGCTTTCAAGCATCTGACGTTTGGAGTCTTTCCAGTCCTGCCAGAACTTAGCCGCTTTTTCTTTAATATCCTTGGGCACAGTGGGGTCGGTTTCATAGGTCATTAGGTACTTGTAGACCTCTGGTTCGGCACTTGCGTTAGTAGTGAATTTCATAAACATGGCGTAGCTGTATTCGGAGACGATTTTTCGGAATTGCTCAGCGGTGGGCGTGTAGGGTGGGCAGGCGAGAGTTTTGCCGTAATGGTTGCAGCCGACTTTGCACTTTAAGACGACACGGTCTTCAACGACGACTTTGCTGGTTGGGATGATTTTGGCGTCTGCGGCGCCTTTTTCGAGAGCTAACTTGACGAGGAATTCGAATTTTTTAGCATCATGCTCAGGCATAAAGGTCACTGGTTTGGGCTTGAAGAGCGTCTTTTGATATAAACGTTTAGCGACCTACACGATTTTGTGATGATTTATGTCGCAGTAACTCTGAAGTGGGAGTCTATCGAATGTTTTAAATATTTGCGGGAGTGCATGGTTTGACTTTCACATAACTGGAAAAGCAGTTTTTAGCTCTTTAAATAAGGGGAGGGGTCTATAGGAAAGCCGCAAAAAGTTGGTTAGATGCATTTATACTTTAGAATAGCGGTTTGGCTGGTTTTTGGTAAACTCTTGTGATGTAGTCTAGTGCTGTGAATACTTGTGCGGGTTCACCTGAGAGGATTTCGCTTTTGCCTGTTATGAAGTAGCCGCCGTCTCGAAGCGCACGGTAGAAGTTCATGTGTATGTGTTGTTGTCCTTCTTTGCTAAAGTATATCATGACGTTGCGGCATAAGATGAGGTCTAAGTTGACGTGCATAGGGGTTTTCATGAGGTCGAATTGTTCGAATTTGATTATGCTTTTAAGAAAATCTTTGACTTGGTAGCTTTCGCCTTCTTTGGTGAAGTACTTCTCGATGGTGCGTTGATCCATTGTGCTAAGTTGACGGGCAGTGTAAACTCCGTTTTGTGCCTTAGTTAAGGCGTCTTTGTCTATGTCGGAAGCAAAAATCGTCACAGGGTTACGGCTCAACGAGGGACCAAAAACCTTGTGAACCAAAATCGAAAGCGAGTAAGGTTCTTCCCCTGAAGCACAACCGGCACTCCAAATCTTAACGGGATTTTTTGAGAAGAGAAACTTGGGTAACAACTTTTTTTCTATGTACTGGTAGACATCTCCGTCTCTGAAAAAGGTTGTATAGTTGATTGTTAGGTCGTTGAGTAGGTTAGTGAATTCTTCTGGGTGTTTTTTGAGGTAGATGATGTAGCGGGCGTATGTGTTGGTTCCTGTTGCACGGAGGCGGATTTCGAATCGGCGCTTAAGGTATTCGTCGCGGTAGCCCGAAGTGTTTAAACCTGCAGATTCGGTGATCATGCGTTTGACTTTGTTGAAGGCGCTTTCTTCCAGATAATTCTGGAGGACTTCAGGTTTCTGTGTTTGCTCCAACACCATCAAACACCAAAACCGTTGCTTTAGACCTGCGCCATCGCTTTAGATTTCTCTACAAGGAGGTCTTTGAGTTCCTGTGTTGGAAAGAGCATCAGTATTGACTTTGCGTCTTCGCCGTTTCGTTTGAAGCGTGTTTCAAAGATGAGGGCATTGTCGCTTACCATTGATTGTTTTATGAGGAAGTTGTCGATTATTGCATCGAAAGTGTCTGTGACGGTCTGGGGGGTTGTAGGCATCAATCCAACGCCTGCAAAGTCAGAAATCGAAGTTAAGAATGAACCGATTAGTATGTTTGCCAGTTCTTGCAATGCCGAAGTTTCCATGGTTTGATCTAATTCATCTATTGATGAAACCATGTTCATCATGGCCGCGATTTTTCTTGCCTCAGTGTATTCGAATGTGAGCAGTATGTCGCAACCGTATTTGTCGTTCAACTGTAAAAGTATGGCAGTGGTTTTGATATCATGCAGGTTGTAGAATTGTGGAATCAGGTAGGGCTTTACGTTGTGGATTTTGGGTACCTCAATCGATATCGGCTCTTGCAAAACATCAGATAACGATGTTGCTGCATGACCTGCACCTATACTTCCTAATTCAAGCAGAATACCTAGATTGATGTCGTCATTCTCAGTAATCTGCCCTGTTGTAGTTGTTGCTTTTAAGTCTGTTTGTGAACTCATAGTATTCTTGTCTCTCCATTATGTAATCGTATAGTTATTACGCCAGAGGTTAAGTTGAAACTGATTCGCCTGCCATGAGAACCCCCTACATCCTCTGCAACCAACTTTATTTTATGTAAGGCAAGGGTTTCACGGACGGCCTTAATGTTTTTCTGTCCAATGTCAAGTCCATTGGCCGTGGTGTTGGCAAACATGTTAGCGCCTCCGGCAATTTTCGCCGACAACTTTGCCTCAACCCCAGTCATCCCCCTGATACCAGCAGCCAACGCGGGGATAGCGGTGTCAGCGTATTTTGATGGAAGAGGCTCAAGTGGACCTAGACTGGAGTGCGGCAGCATGATGTGAGCTAACCCCCCACATTTATGCGCTGAGTCATACAGGCAGATGCCGACACATGACCCAACGTTTGTTAATAGCTCAACTGGTCTGCTGTCTACTTTCATTCCAGCCATGTCCACTCGAACCTCTTCCAAACGCGGATGTGTGTTTGTGTTAGTATCTATGACGATTTGAGGCTCTAACTGTTGGTAAGCACCTACACGTTTCGGCAGGGGGGTGCATGCTCCACTGAAATTTCTGCTTACACCGAGATAGAGCACAACAGTTTCCTCAAGCGTACTTTGATAGAACTTCCAAGACCTTCTGGGGCTGGAAAGGTTTAATCACGAAATCCTTAGCGCCGGACTTTATAGCCTCAGCAATCAACGCCTGCTGACCCATAGAGCTACACATGACAACCTTAGCCGAGGGATCACAAGCGACGATCTGCCTCAAGGCCTCAATGCCGTCCTTAGCTTTCGGGCCAGGAGGCATAATAATGTCCATTAAAACCAGATCAGGATGCACTGCCTGAAACTGCGAAATTGCCTCATCGCCATTTCCGGCTTCGGCGACTACCTCGTGACCTGCTGATAGCACAATCTTCTTAAGTACCGCTCGCATAAACGAAGCGTCGTCAACTATCATTATTGTTCCCATATCAGTTTGCCTCTTATATCGTAATTCTTGCGATACATATAAAAATCTTGTGGAGCCGGAGACCATATTTGAGTTTTTTGCAGGGTTTTTCGGTGGTGTAATGAGCGTATTGAGTAGTAAACAATAAGACTTAATAAGTTAGTGAGTTAACCAATATTCGTCTTAGAGGCGACACTGTATGAGTTATGGACATCAAGGCTTACGAGAAAAAGCGGCGGCAAGCAGAATACAGGAAGTTTCCTCACTTAAAAGAGACAAATTCAAAGTCACCGTATCCCTAGACAAAGAACGCCCCATGTCCACCTCGCCACTCTACTACAAATACAACATCCAACGCTTCGACTTACACCCCAACTACAGCTTCGCACACCTCGACGACATGATACCCAAAGGCACCCCCGAATACCTCGACCACGGATTTAACTACGTCGAACGCATCGTACGCGCACTCTACTACTTCAAGCAATGCAGCTTAATCGGACCTTCAGGCACAGGAAAAACCCACATCGTCTACCTCGTTGCGGAATTGACGGGACTGCCGATTTGGGAAGTCAACTGTGGACTTAGCACCAGCAGCTTCGACTTAATCGGGCGTTTCATCGGTTTAGGCAAAGAAAACTGGGTCGACGGCTTACTCACTCAGTGGCTACGTAAAGGCGGCATCATGTACCTCGACGAAGCCAACATGATGAAACAAGACGTAGCCACAAGACTCAACCCCGTACTAGACACCAGAGGCCACCTCGTCTTAAACGAGAAAGACAGCGAAGTCATCGAACGCCACAAATACGGCTACATGATCATCAGCATGAACCCAGCCACCGCCGAATTCAGCGGCACCAAACCGCTCAACGCAGCCATGCGGCGACGTATGGCCGTTTGGATCAACTTTGACTTCCTCAGCGTCGGCGAAAAGATTTCTCCGCACGAAGTGGAAATGCTGCGTAAAAGAACCAAAGTTTCCCAAGAAGTCGCTTACGGCATCATACAGGCAGGCGCAGAACTACGTCGCCAATACAAAGCTGGCGATTTGCCTTATGGGCCCTCCCTTGGTGACCTCATCAACTGGGCAACGCTTGTCTACGATGGCATGACTCCGATGGAAGCTGCGGAAGAAACAATCATCGGCTTAACCAGCGACAGCCCCGAAGTGCAGGCGGATGTGCGCAGAATCCTTGAGGCCGTTTTCGTAAAATCATAGGCCGCAGAGGCTCAATCATGGGTTTCATCGATTATGCTTGGGCAGCTTCACTGCAAAAAGACAACACCAAAGTGAAGATTCTGCAAGATGAAACTCTAGAGCAACCCGCCTTACTCGATGACCCCTCTGGTTTTACACTAAAATTTCCCACCGTCAGCATTCTCAAGGATGGCACCATCTCCTTTTTGGGTCACAAGTTTCCAGGAACCAATGCGGGAAAAGCCAAAGTCGGTCGCTTATTTCGTGCTTCAGTGGTACACTTAACCACTCACACCTTGGCGCCGTTTTCAAAGGATAGAGTAATCCCTTCAGAGAAAGATTCCCTTCTAACTAGCTACGCTAAACGCTTGGTAAACGACACCTACAATAACGCCTACATCGGAGCATGGTACCCGGACAGATTTTTTGACATAGCATACGCTAACGCATTGGCATATCAGAAAATCAAGAAGTCAGAACACATTTTTACCCAATCCACTCGCATCATGTCAGCTGTTTTGACTCAAGTTAATCTTGGTTCCGTAAAGGGCACATTGCAACCTGAGGAACAGCAGGTCGTTGACCGAATCACGGCAGAGTTGAGTTCACTCAAAGAAACGCTTATGATGGTGATCGCGGGGGACACCACTGATGTGAACAAACTCTTTGATGAAAAGGTAAAGGCGATTAAGGATGCGCTTGATCCGTTTGGTCCCTTTTTAGAGGTGCCTTCATTGCGGCATACTGAAGCTGTTGGTCAATGTAGTATTTACAGCGCAGTAGAGGATTCAGCGGGTGATTTTGAAGGTTCTTTTGTTCAATCTTTAATGGCTTTGGGTTCAGATGTGCCGACTGTGGATAACATTGACCAGCTTTGGCGCTCCGAGCAGGAATCAGAATCGCTTCAAGCCTTTAACTCAGACATGTACCAAAAGCAGCGTAACGAGAAAATCCTCGCTAAACTTTCACCATACTTAAGTTGGACGCGATTCAAAAAAATCACTATCCCCGAAGAAGACTATACGCAGTACTTGCGTGCGCGCAGTTTAGTGCAAGGTACCAGTAGGCGTTTGCTGGATATTTTGCGTTCAGCCTTTAACTATTTAGATGAAGACCCACGTCAAGAAATGGGGCAACTCGATTTAACAGCAGTTATTCAATCATTAGCGGCGAATAAGCCCGCAACCGACGTATTCAACTTAGATGAGTACCTAAAGCCCAGTTTTGCTTGGTCATTACTGCTTGATGTCAGTCGTAGCATGCAGGTAAAGGGCGAGTTCGGGAGGGCTTTGGCGATTTCTGTTGGGGAAGCAGCTCGTGAGTTGATGACTGACCCCACATCTTGGACATTCTTTGGCTTCAGCGACCAACTCTACGTTATTAAGGATAGCACGGAGGCATATTCGCGACGGGTGCGGGCAAGAATCGGCGGGTTACGTTTCGAAGGATTAACATACATTCCTGACGCGATCACAATTGCAGGCAAGATGCTGGCTAAACGTTTTGAGGAGCAACGGGTGCTTGTAGTAATTTCCGATGGTTGGCCGTATGGTTACCCCAACATGCCGCTCTCTCTTAAAGAAACTGTAGACAGTCTAGTCAGAAAGAACGTTATAGTCCTCGGTATAGGCGTTGAAACTAACCGCATGGGCAACTTTTTCCACTTCCACTCAGCCATCTATTCACCCAAAGACATCTACAAACGATTCGGCAACCTCTACGCAGAAGCATCAGCAAAAGCACTCGAAGGCGAAGCCTAAGATACTTTTGCTTTGCCATAGACCTCCTCCTTATGTAGATTAGCAAGCAGAAGTTCAACAGTCAGTTCACTATACAAACAAGCAACATCAAAAATCGCGTTGCCCCTCTGCTGCTACCTCCCCCCCTTATATAAACTCGGATTGGCACGGAAAGAAAGCTGCTGTTGGTCGGAATTCCGCCATACTTAGAATAGCGACGTCAGTGCAACCGATAAAGCAGCCAACGTGACCCCTGCGTTTCGTATAGAAGCACTTGTTGTAGGCATGGAGCAATCACAATTTTATTGAGCTGCCAAAAGATGGCTAACGTAGAAATCAAGTCACATGAAACTTAGCTGGTGGTTTGACCATGGTATATAGACTTTTTTTAGCCGCTGAATTGCCGCCTAAGCTTTTTAAAACGGCTTTTTGGGGTAAATCCCTGTTTTCCTTTATCTGCCCCTCTTTTTTAAAGAGAAAAGTTTAAGGGCAAATACCTCTTTTACATGCGAGTACTCTATCTTTGAGGGTTTGTGGTTTGAGCACTAATCTCTTAACAATCGAAGAACGCAAAGCTGAAGTCCTAATTAAACTAAGAAAGTATAAGCTTGTAGAAAAACAGAAATACGAAGGCGCATACGCCTACATAATCGATATTCCACAGGAGAAGGAACGCGCCATAGTCTGGTGTATCCTTGGTGAAGCTACTGTGGGCATTGCGGCGATGAACACCCTCTACAAGATTATGAAAGAAAAAGAAATCGACCGCGCAATCGTTGTTACCGAAGGACGTTATACGCACGCCGTTAAATTGGGCGCAAAAAAGAAAAACGTCGAGTTGCTTCCTAAATCGTTCCCCGTATTTGACATTTTTGAGCACGCCTTGGTTCCTTATCATGAGATTTTAAGTGAGAAGGAAAAGAAAGAACTCTTAGCACACTTCAAAGTTCAGCCTTACCAGATGCCTCAGATCCGCTCAGGTGACCCCGCAGTGAAAGCCATCGGCGCACAACCAGGCGACGTACTAAAAATCACTCGTAAAAGTCAGACTGCAGGCGAACACGTAACTTATCGCTACGTAGTCGAATAAACATATTTTTTTTAATTCTTTTCTAAAACGTCTAACTTTCAAGTTTTCATGCTTACAAAAACATCTCGAGCTTGCTATGTGGTTTGCTGAGTTGACATTGATTGGTTTTTCTTTGCTTCTTTTAACTCTTCAAGAATGACCAATGCTTCACCTAGAGGCATACCCAAGCGCGCCGTAAGCTCCACTGCGGAGACGTCGGGTTTTTGGGGTAGAATCGAGTCTCGAACATACGCTTTATGCGAAGGGTACATCACTGACGCGTGGACGGCGTCAACGAGCAGTTGCCAAAGCGTCTCTTTACTGTACTCTTCAAAGTTCAAACGAGATGCACCGACCGCTAAATAGTTGCGAACACACATAAAAACAGTAATCACCACACGACCAGAATCTCCCACGACCAACCTGCCCTTTCTTTTTTTATAGTCTTTAGCGTTTGCCTTATCATTGCCCAATCACGAAACTGTAGAAAAATAAATACTAAAATCTACAAAATTAGCGATGGGGCAAGATAAGTGGCGTTATTTCATCTGCCCTTCCTGTAACCAGGCATTAATTGGTTGATGCCCAAAAACAAAATATTGACCTCGGGTTAGATTATTGCCAAACAAGAATTCATCACTGGATATTCTTTCTAATTGCAAATCACTTTCTATAAGAAAGCCTGCTTTGCCTTGTGCATCATTTAGAAAAGAAGCGGCAATTGTGACCTTCAAATTGTGAGCGTTTTCAAAAGCTTTTAAACTCAACCCAGATAAGCCATTTAGGTCATCAAAAGCAATCAGCCTCGACGATTGTTTAGGGAAAATATAATCTGGGCCGTCTCCGAACACTTCTTCATAATTAATGATACTATCTCTTTCAGAGATTCTAATAGCCCTGATTTGTAAATCTGTATCCGATAAGTTTGTTACATTCACAAAAAAGACATACGAAATGATCTTAGAGTATGCTATACCAGACTCGATAGAAGTGTTCCCTTCTCGTACATATGCTTGGATAATTTCACCCTTGATAGATAACTTCTCGTTTGATTGCAAATTATTTGAATAATGGAAGAGAGCTATTGCGAGAGTGGCTATTATTAATGCAGTAATTATAGATATTACTATTTTCTTCAATATACATCAAGGCCTTTTTTTCTAATGTAATTTATTCATTTTTCAATTTTTCGGTGCATGTTTGTACATATTTAACATTGACCACGTTTACTTTTATAGTTTGACGCAAAAATGCAATAATACAGTTCAAAATCAGAATTCGATTCGGATGATGATTTAATTTTATATGTTAAGACACACCCTATTTTAACTTACCAACAGCTATTTTTACGTCGTCTCAGAATTGGTTAAAACAGTAAACATAAATCAGACTTCTGCCGCCTACTTATCAGGGATATTTTTGAAAGCCGCAGTCTACACTGGACCACACAAAATCTGCCTCCAAGAAGTCCCAGAACCCAAAGTTAAACCCAACAATGTGCTTGTCCACTTTAAGGCAGGCAGCATCTGCGGAACCGACATGCACTTCTACCGCGGGGAGTGGCGTTGGATGAAGAAGGGCAGAATCATAGGACACGACGCCTGCGGAGTCCGCGACGACACTGGCGAGCGAGTGGTTATGGTTCCCATCGTGAACTGCGGGCACTGCTACTTCTGCCTGCGCGGTTACTCGACGTACTGCACCGCAGGCAAGTTTTACGGTTTAACGCGTGACGGCTTTTTTGCTGAGCGCAAAGCTATGCTGCCCCGCAGCCTAATTTCAGTGCCCTCAAACGTTAGCGATGAAGAGGCGGCTAATGTGGAGCCTGTGGCTTTGGCTTTGCGTGTGCTGAATCATTTGCAGCCTAACTTGGGTGATTGGGTTACGGTGGTTGGGCAGGGTGCGATTGGTTTGTTGATGACTCAAATAGCGAGGCTGAAGGGCTGCCGTGTTATAGCTATTGATGTGGCGGATTATCGGCTGGAGCTCGCCCAAAAATACGGTGCAGAAGTAGCCATAAATGCCCAAAAGGAAGAGCCAATCAAGGCGTTGCGGAAGTTGACTAAGCTTGGTTCAGATTTTGTCATCGAAGCGGCAGGCACTAAAAAAACGGTGGAGCAGACGCCTTTTTTGGTTAGAAAAACGGGTAAAGTGGCGCTTATCGGTGAATCCAAAGGTTACCTTAACTTGGAGGATGCGGATGAAGCACAGTTTTTTACTATGTACATTTCGCCTCTGGAGTATCCCTCTGCAGTGGAGTTGATTTCTCGGCGACTGGTGGATGTTAAGGGGTTGGTTACTCATCGGTTTAGGTTCGAAGACTTCGAAAAGGCAATCAAAACCTTCGCTGATCCCGCTGAGAAAGCTATCCGCGTAGTCGTTTCGGACAAGTGAACTTGCGGATTCACAGACCACAAAGTATATGTCTGTTAGCGATGTGTAAACCCCAAACCCACCTAAACCTTAGGGAGCTAGCAGCATTGCCTATTGAAGCAGTTATATTCGATTTAGACGGAACTTTAGCCGCCTTCAACTTGGATTACAAAGCCTTACGTGGAGAAGTCAGAGAATACCTCATACATGTTGGTGTTCCTGCATCAGTGCTGAAACCAAACGAAAGTATCTTTGATATGATGCAGAAAACTGAAATTTACTTTAAAAACAGCAGCAAAAACGGCGAAGCGTTCACCGCTATCCGCGCCCAGTGCTTAGTCATAGCTGAAAAGTACGAGATGGAAGCAGCCACCACTACGACGCTACTGACAGGCGCAGTTGAAACGCTAAAAGAACTCCAGAAGATGAAGCTAAAAATCGGTTTATGCACAACCAGCAGCGAAAAAGCAGTCAACTACATCCTAAACCGTTTCAAAATCCAAGAATACTTCCAAGTCGTTGTTCCCCGCGACAAAGTCAAGAATGTTAAACCTGACCCTGAACAGTTCATGTTGGCACTCAAAACTTTGGGAGTTCGCCCAAACGCGGCGGTGATTGTTGGTGACAGCAAAGTGGACATGCAGAGCGCCAAAGAACTCAAAACCATCGCAGTCGGGTTACCCGCAGTCGTCTCCACGACTGAGCAGCTAATGGAAAGCGGAGCGCACTACATAATTACTACATTGATTGATTTGCCTGTTTTGGTAAAAAAGTTGGATAAGGCTTAGGCGACGACTATTGTGCCGTCGTCTTTTTGAATCAGTTTTCTTTCCCTGATTAGCCTTTTTAGGACTTCACTGAAGGCTTCTTTTGCGCCTTCACCCGCGTGGTTTACGCCGAAGATTTTAGCTGTTTCCGCAATCAAAGATTCGCCACTTATGCCCAACGCGTATTGAGCGACGAGTTTCATCGCGGCTTCAACTTCTTCTGGTGGAATGTATTTGGGTTTACGTTTGGATTCAGGGAGGCCCTTCACTGGGATGCGGATGGGGGTTTCTTTGAGTCCAGCGGGCCAGATGAAGCTGCCTTTGATGGCGACTTTTTGCTCGCGGATGAGGTTGTTTAGGGCTTCTTTAACGGCGTGGCTAATTTTTGGGGTAACTGTTTTGATGTTCCATGTGGCAGCTAAGCGTTCAGCGGCGTAGTCAAAGTGGATGGGGCCTTCGTTTGCCACGAGTTCGCCGAGGAGTTTGGTTTGGTTTTCTCGGTTTTCTGGGAAGTGGAACTCGTTTTTGGTCTTAGAGTCTACGGTTGTTCGGCCGTTGGGGACTTTGATGTAGGGGTTGTATGTGGCTTTGAGCGGGTAGATCTTGTAGGGCACGGCGAGTTTTTCTATACCGCTGAAATGGTTCTTTTGCACATCAGTAGCTGGCGCGGTGATAGGTGTGTGGCTGTCTTGCTCGATTTGCTGCTTGTGGGCTTGTTCGAGGGCTTCTTTTAGGCGGCGAATTTCGCTGTCCCGCCTCGCCACCCAAGCGGGAGCCCAGATGCGGTGGATACGCCAGCCCAGTTGCCGCAGAACCTGTTCTCGGAGGCGGTCGCGGTCACGTGCGCTGCTGCTGGACTTGTAGGTTGCGCCGTCACATTCCACACCGAGCAGGAAACAGCCTTTGTTAACGGGGTCTACGACGCCTATGTCGATTTTGTAGACGCTGCAGCCTACTTCAGGGATTACTTCGTAGCCGAGTTTCTTGATTTCATTAGCTACATCTTCATCAAGCGGCGACTCGAATACGCCTTGTTGGCATCTGCCGTCTTTAACAGAGTCAGTACCGTGTTCGGCGTAGTCAAGGTAGCTTCGTAGGGTTTGTACGCCGAGAGCTTGGGTGTCAGCGTCGATATCGGAGGCCTTTATCGAGGAGATTAAAACGACTTTTTCTCGAGCACGGGTAACTGCTACGTTGAGTCGGCGTTCGCCTCCAGGTTTGTTGAGGGGCCCAAAGTTCATGGTGATTTGACGGTTTTGGTCGTAACCGTAGCCGACACTGAAGAATATGACGTCGCGTTCGTCTCCCTGTACGTTTTCAAGGTTCTTCACGAAAAAGCCGCCCAAACGGTCTTCTTTGAAGAACTGCTCAAACTCTGGGTGCTCCAAGAGGCGACGTGCGATTGCTTCTTGCACGGTTTCCATCTGTGCGATGCTGAAGGTGACGACGCCAAGGGTTTTTTTGGGGTAGGTTTTGAAGTGTTCAAAGACTAGGTCGGCGACTTTTTCGGCTTCGATGGGGTTGTCGCGTTTGCCTCCGCGGTCGTAGATTCCGTCTGGGACGTAGATGAGTTTGACGCCTAAGCTGTCGGTTTCGGCTTTGGCTGCGGGGAAAGTAATCATTGCGCCGTCGTAGAATCGCATGTTGGAGAAAGCGATTAAGCCCTCATGCTTGCTTCGATAGTGCCACTTTAGCGTCTTCACTGGTAACCCGATGCCTAAACACTCGTCAAGAATGCTGTCGAAGACTTCTACGTCTTCGTCGGTTAATTCATCCCAGTCTTTGTCGTCAAGCAGGTTCTTCTGGAAAAACGAAGTCGGCGGCAACTGCTTATTGTCACCTGCAACCACAATGGTCTTGCCGCGGTAAATTGCGCCAATCGCGTCTTCAGGCACCAACTGAGATGCCTCGTCGAAGAGAACCAAGTCGAATTTGGCTTCAGGCGGCAGGAATTGGCTTACTGAGATGGGACTCATGAGCAGGCAGGGTTTGAGTTTGACGAGTAGGTTGGGGATTTTTTGGAAGAGGGTGCGGATGGGCATGAGGCGTCGTTTTTTGGCGGCTTCTTTGGAGAGGATGGCGGCTTCGGTGTCGGCTGCTTGGATGAGTATGTCTTGGGGTTTTCGGCTGTTGGCAGCGTCGATGACCATGGCGGAGGTTAAGCGGATGAGGTCTTGGTCAAGTTTGCGGAAATCCGCGATTAGTTGCTCGTGGTTTTCTCGGCGGAAGCGACCCAGCGTGGGATCTTCGTTGTAGAGGTTGTTTATCCACTCTTGGTAGGCGCTTTTGCGGAACAGCGGCACCAAGTCCGCGGCAGGCAACTTCGCCTCCACTAGGCGGTTGAAGAAGCCGTCTAAGCCGAGCAGAGTGAAACGGTTCTTTGTGTCCTTGAAGTCAATCCAGACTTGCAAGTCGTCCACCCTTTCACGCAACGCCTGAATGCGTTCCATGATGACTTTGATGTCTAAATCAACCAGTTTCTGGTCTTGGTATCGCAATTCAGTTTCAAAACGCTTCTCAAAAGCCGCCAAAACCTTCAGGGCAGCGTCGCGCTTACAGATTAAATCTGTGTTAGATACTGCGGCGGATGGGCCTTTGGAGGCGATTTCGGCGTACAGTTCTGGAACGGGTAAGTCGCCGAATGCCGCTTGCACCTTCTGCACCCATTCAAGCACTGAGACGATGTCTTGCCAGTTGGTCTCTAATTCTTGGAAGCGGGCGCCAAATTTTTCTTTAAGTTGGGCTTTTTCGCCTGCGATTTGGGCTTCTTTTTTGCGGATTTCCTCAGCGTTTTTGAGGTCCGCTATGAGTTGCTGGTAGGTTTGGGGTTCGGTTTTGGCTACGGTGAGCGTGTTATTGGTTAAGGTGTTTAGTTTGGTGAGTTGTCTGTCGGCTTCTGATGCCCATTCCTCCAATGCGGGCAGGGGGGTTTGGGTGATTGCTGCGTCGGATTTCGCTAGTTTCTGCGGCAGCAGCAACTCGACGTCTTTGGCTTGTGTTTCCCACTTTTCCACTGAAAACTTGAGTTCCTGACCCAAGTTCTTAATCATCGGCGAAGGCGTAGCAGGATTCGTGAGCAGTTTAAGTAGGGTTTCAGGAATTTGGGTTGCCCAACCGAACGCTTTTACTTCCTGTGCGAGGGCTATGGCTTTTTCTGCGCCGTTGAAGTCTGTTCGGCTCTTGTGATAGTAATGTCCAAGCAGGGTGCGGACGGTTTCAGCTGAGTCCTCGATTTTTTTGGCCAGTTTGTTGACTTTGCGGGCATCGATTAAGTCTTGCAGTACGGTTTTGGGGACTTTGCCGTCGTGAGCTAGTTTAGCGATGCGTTTTTGGTCTCTGCGGTAGTCGCTGTTGAAGAATTTCATGCCGCTTTGGTAGGGGCCACTGTAGTTGGCGATGAGTGTGTCGAGGTCGAGTTGGTAGAAGCCGTCGCTGTAGGTTTCATCTAAGCGGCTCTTGAGCAGGTTGTGTTCTTGGTAGAGGTCTTTGGCTTTATTCACTGTTTCCTGCACTTGCTCAAGGTATTTAGCGTCAAACCACTGTGCCTCAGGCTTATCCTCCGCGAAACACAAAAGCGCCATGCGAGAGAGCTGCTTTAGCTGGGTGATGGTGAAGTCGCCGTTGTCCAGCCCCAGCGCCTGAGCCAGAGCTTTTGCGGTTTCACGCCACTTCTGAGCCGCCGCCTGTGTGCCTCTGATGAATGAGAGTAACCTTTCCCGCTTAGCAAGAAATTCGCCCTCCAAGATTGATGTTCCTACCGCTTTGGCTGCATCAGTTACGGCTTGCTTCAACTCCACCGACCGCGTCAAAGGCAAATCATAGAGCGCAGGAGTGTAGCGTTCTTGGAGGTTTTCGCGGGTGAATTTTATCCAGTTAGCGGTTTCAAGGTACGCCTTCGCCTCCGCCAACAGCTTATCTAAGGCGGTGTTGGTCATCCAAGCCTGTTCGGGTTTGGGGCTGTCAAACAAAAAGTTGCTCACATCCAGCAGCCACTGAATACGCTGGAAGGTTTCTGGCGGGAAAACGCCGAGTTTAGCCGAGAAAGCCTCAGCTTCCAACTCCAACTCACGGAAGGTTTCATTAATCGCTTCCAAGGTGGTGAGGAGTTCGCTTCGGATTTCAAGGTTGTACTTGTCTGCGCGGTAACCCACCCATGGAAAATCAGGTTCCTCCACAACCTGCCAAACCTTGCTAAGCTGACTCACTAAATCTTCTAGTTCACGCATCTTTTGTGGGGTAAGCGTGGAAAGTTCAGTTAAACCGACAGGGACAAAGGGCACCCGCTCCAAGCTGGATATTATGCTGAGAACTTCGTAGACGTTTCTCTGCATGTAAGGCCGCTTATCATGCAACGCCACAACGTAACCATTGAGGGCGTCACGGTACTCGGTTAATCGGTCAAATTCATGCTGGGAGGGTAGTTTGCGGGGGACGAGGTTTTCGTCGAGACTGCGCTTGAGTTCCGCCACAACCTGCTGCTTATTGGCTTTGCTGCTATGCAGTTCAAGGCAGAAATGCGCCAACCCCACCTCACTAAGTCGCTTGTAGACGACTTCGAGCGCTGCCATCTTGTCACTGACGAAGAGTACGCTTTTGCCGTTGGCGATGCACTCCGCAATCATGTTCGCGATGGTTTGGCTCTTGCCCGTGCCAGGCGGCCCCTTCATAACAAAACTCTGACCGCGCAGGGCGTATTCGATGCTTAGGCGTTGGCTGCTGTCGGCGTCGAGGACTTGGTAGGTTTTGGCAGGCAACTCAATTTTGTCCACGTCCTTCTCATCTGGCAAACCAGTTAGGATGAGGTTGTCTTCTTTTATGCCTGCAATGGCGCGGATGATGGGGTGCTGGGTTACTATGGCAACGTTGGATTCAAGGTCTTTGTATATGACGAGTTTCTGGAACGAAAACAACCCCAAATGGACTGCATTTTCAGTTTTCCAGCCCATCTCGGAGACTGCCTGCTCAACTTGGGCATAGAAGTCGACGAGGCTGGTGCCTTCCCACTCCTCAGGCAACAAGGGCAAATCAAGGCGATAATCGTTTTTTAGTTTAGCCTGCAACGCGGGATTCAAAACCGCTTCATCCTCAACAGGCGGCACCCCGATGCTGTAGGGGGCGCGGATAGTTTCTTTGCCCAACTCCAAAGGCACTAAAATCAGCGGAGACTGAACCTTCTCCTTGGTCTCAGCATCCACCCAATTCAGCAACCCAAACGCAGCGTAGAGGATGCGGACACCGCGTTCACGATAATCCAAAAGTGAGCGGCGCTCAAGGGCTTTGAGAGCGCGATCCAATTCTTGACCCGAAAGATCACCACAGACGAGTTGAGTGCCTGTTGGGCGTTTGAGTTCTTCTGTGGTGGCGGCTTTTACTGGGGCTTTTGCAGTGGTTGCCGCGGGGGTTTCTTTAGTTTTTTTTCCTCTGCCTTTTTTTGGCTTTTCAGCCTCTACCTTCGCAGGCGCAGCGGCATCGGGTGGGGTGTAGAATTCTATGCGTACCTTCTTAACCACCAACTGGTCAAAAATTTTCTGTGCCTCAGGCTGCGTGATGGTGAGGTTTCCGCGTTTAGCTTTGCGGAAGTATAGCAAGTTATTCTTTTTTGACAAATCGATTAATCTGGATTTCCAATCTTCGACCCTTTTCATGGGCGTCGACTGCGGAACAAATTCAACTGATTCAGCCATTCTACAGCACATCCGCTAGGTTCAGCTTAGCTTATAGGCTGTATCATTCTTTAATATTTGCGGTATTTTACAAACCCATCAACCAATCACATAGCCACCTTTGAGGATTGAATTATGTTACTTGATACGAGAGGCATGGTTAATTGCATCCATAACCACCGCCAAAACCCCATCGGTGCCTATGCAGCGTGTTTCGAGCACCTTAAGGTTCATACCTGACCTCGCCAACGCCTCCCTACAGCGCTCCTCATCCCCACAGGTATCAAGCAGCACTATACCCTTGATTCCGCTAAACATCCCCGCAAACGCCGCATCATTCACACCCTGCCGCTTGAGGTTCTCTTTCATGTCGGCGAAGAACTCTATCATGCCGGGCCCCATAAACATCAAGTTATGGTTTGGGTCCGCGGAGAGAAAAACGCCTTTGCCTCCCATTTGGCAGTCAATGCAGTTAACAGCGTCTATCTTGGCTACGCCGTATTCTTGGGCGAGTTTTTTCATTTCTCCCTCCTGCCCCAAACAGAGGTCTCCGTAAACCAGCACGATTTTGCCCTTGAACCGCTTCTTTGTATGCTCCAAAACCTTGCGGACGTTACTCTCAAGCGCAGCGTAATCAACATGGAAGTTTTTGCTCACAAAAACCACCTCAGCTTCCAGTTTGCCCTCCTTAACCAGCTGCTGTAGTTCCCGTTTTAGGACGCTACAGGCTACAAGGCAGGTTTTCTCTTTCTCTTTTGCCATAAATTTCAGCTAAAACCATATGGGTTGTAGGTAAAATAGACTTTTCTGAGGCGTAAAGCCAAAATTTAAATCAAGCAAGCTATCATTTACTCGTTTGGTGAGATCTCTGTGGGTTGGTTGGGGTTTTCCTCTCTTCCTGAAAATTGGGGTTTTTCTCCAACCATCAAGCGGAGAAACCTCACCAATAAGTAGTTCCGAGAGATTCTGAATTAGAATTTCTAGATTATTGGCAAAAATATATACCCATTAACAGTTAACCCTCGATAATAGAGAGGCGTGGGATGAGCAACAAAAAAAGTCACCATGAATACTTAGTAGAATCATCTAATAAAATGGTAGAGACTGAAGAAAAGGACTCGAAAGAATGCCGTGATAATTCAAAAGATAGTTTTCAAAATGCGCTTCACGAAATCAGCATCCATCAAGAAAGGGCGTTTTTAAATTATCAGATTATTCTTTTCGTGTTCGTTGGCGCTATCACAGTAAGCATTTTAGCATCTGCTTTTTTCGATTTTTTCCAAGAGTTATGGTTGGCAAATGGGTTGCTAACTTCTAAAGGAGTTATAGATTTAGTCTTTATTGGACTGTCAGCAGTTATTTCCTTCACTGTTTACATTCTGTTTCGTCGAAAAATGCGGGTGTATATACCTTCTAAACCTATCCTGACTTTTTTAATGACCCCGAAGGACACAAAACCTTTCGTAGATGATTCGAGATTTTCAGATATTCAGAATTATTTATTCAAGGGAAATCTTCAAAATTTCAAGATTTTTGGAGATGCTTTTTTCAGGAATTATTCAAGTTGGTTCCCCGCTTTGTTTGGTGAAAAAATAGCAGTAAAACAAGTTTACGAAGAGGAAAATTATCTGTATCCTGACCCCTATTATAAAGAGAGCTTCCCAGAAATCCGAAAAGAATATGACATCACGCAGATAAGACCTTACGGCGTCAAAGCGTATCTTGAAGTCGTTCTTGCTCCCGATGTCAAGCACATTCTGATTAGAGGTGAAGGAGATAAAACAGCCGCATATGGTTTCAATTTAGTTTTTTTCCTTAGAATAGACAATCCTGTATCGCCCAACGCCAGCAAATTTTTAAATGAATTTTATCTTTTGTATGTGCCACGAGTCGTCAAATTTTCTAGTTATGCCCTTGATACAGCCTTTAAGGAAACAGGACTACCAATTAAGGCAACCTTTTGAGTATCCTTACGGAATTCCCTTAACAAGTTAGAACTGAGCAGTTTATTTTTTTAACACTATACCAGTGACACCAACAATTGTTTTTTAAAAATCAAAAAGGGTGGCGTTAGCTCAGGGTTTGAAGCAGTATCGGGGCCAAACGGGCCACTGTTGAGGTGCACTGCAGGTGCCAAAGTCCAGTGTGAGTTCCATGCCGATTTTAAGTTGTTCCTGTTTGATGTCCTGTATCATGCCGGGGATTTTCAGCCCGTTTTCGAGTTCAACGATGCCCACGGCGTATGGAGCGAGGGCTTGGAACTGCGCTGGAGCTACGTTGATAACGGTGTACGTGACGAGTTTGCCTTTGCCTGAAACTTGAATCCAGCTAAACTCTTGTGAGTAGCAATTGTCGCAGAGCGGGCGGGGTGGAAGATGGATTTTGCCGCATTTTTGGCATTTACCAGCCATCAACTTGCCTTGTTGAAGGAACTTGTAGAACTGCTCAATCGTAAAAGGCTCAGCTGTGCTCATTATTGGTCTCTCCTGTAGATGTGGACTGCTGCGGTTGCTCCTGAACCGCCAATGTTCTGAGTTAAACCGATTTGGGCGTCTTTGACTTGCCGCTTCTCAGCTTGATCGGTAAGTTGGAGATACATTTCATAAGCCTGCGCTGTGCCTGTTGCACCGACAGGGTGGCCTTTGGATTTCAAGCCACCACTGGTGTTAACGGGTATTCGACCGCCGAGACGCGTTTCATTGCGTTCGACGAGTTTGCCGCCTTCTCCAACCTTGCAGAAGCCAAGGTCTTCGTAATGCATGATTTCAGCAAACGTGAAACAGTCATGAACTTCGGCGAGGTTGATTTGGTCAGGTGTAACATTTGCCATTTCGTAGGCTGCTTTGGCAGCGAGTTTGGTCGATTGCAAAGAAGTTAAGGTTTTGCGTTCGTAGAGCCCGATAGTGTCGCTTGCTTGTCCTGTACCGACTATGTGGACGGGTTGGTCGGTGTATTTTTTGGCAAGGTCAGGCTTGGTTAGTATAACACAACTTGCCCCGTCAGTTATAAGTGAGCAATCGTAGAGTTTCAGCGGCCACGCCACATACTTCGAAGCCAAAACGTTCTGCAGCGACACCTCTTTTTGCATCTGAGCTTTAGGGTTGAGGCTACCATGGTAGTGATTTTTAACTGCCACCATGCCGATTTGCTCTTCAGTGGTGCCGTAAGCGTGCATATGAGCATTCGCCATCAACGCAAAAAGCCCAGGAAAAGTAATACCGTGAAACTGCTCAAACGGGAAGTCAGACGCCATCGCCAAGTACTCAGTGACTTCTGCAGTTGTACGATGAGTCATCTTTTCAACACCACCAACAATAACAACGTCCGCGAGTCCTGAAAGAACCGCATAGATCCCTGAGCGCAAGGCAACGCCTGAGCTACCGCATGCAGCTTCGGTACGGGTGGCGGGAATGCCTGCGAGTCCAGCCCAATCCGCCAAGGTACTGCCAGTGTGACCCTGATGTTCGTATGCTTCGCCCATGTGTCCGATGAACATGGCTTTTATGTCTTGTTTAGGTTGCAGTTTGGGGCAGCGGCTGAAGGCTTCAGCGGCGGCTTGTGCGAATAGTTCGCGTGTGAGTAAGCCGTCGTGTTTGCCGAATTTGCTCATGCCTGCGCTGATTATGCTGACCAGTGGTTTTCCATTCAACCAAGTGTTCCTCTCTTGTAAGCTATACATTGATGATGCGGCAGAATAAAAACCATTACAGCAAAACAGGCATGGGATGTTTGGGATTTTTCGACCTCAAATCGCGTATTCGCCAATCCGAAAATATATAAGGGAGGGGAGGTAGCGACAAAGGAGCAACGTCTGCGGTTAGGGAAACATATGCGCTATTATGGAGAACCCCTCAACGCCCAGCGACCCAAACAGAAACAATCACGGAAGGCAAACCATTTTAAATGAAGAGGCACGAGACAGAAAATGACATAAATCGCTTTTTACATACGGCAACATCACAAGTGAACAAACATGGCTAAAGATGGATCCCTTCTTCCATACGTTAAGGACAAAAAAAGTGGCGTAGAACCAACCATAATCATGGATAGCCGTGAAGCAAGCAGCGCCAAAAAAATCGCCACAGGCTTAACCGAGAAAGGAGCCACTGTAAAAACTGAGGTTCTCGAAAAAGGTGACTACATACTCTCTGATCAGTGCGCAGTCGAACGCAAAACCGTAAACGACTTCGTCTACACCCTAACAAGGCGATACCTCTTTGAGCAACTGTTCCGCCTAAAAGATGTCTACCCAAAATCGCTAATAGTGTTAGAAGGCTACTTGCCCATAATTTACAAGTATAGCAGTATACAGCCGCAGTCAGTGTGGGGCGCCATGTTTAACCTCGCCAAAAATGGCATAGCCATCGTTAACACCGCCAGCCAAAAAGAAACCGTCGATTTCCTCTACACTGCAGCGCGCCAAGAGCAGGTTGTGGAGAAACGTAGCGCAGTGGTGCATGCATTTAAGAAGTGTGACACGCTTTCTGATGCGCAGGTTTATTTTGTCGCTAGTTTGCCCAGCATTGGGCGGGAGAAGGCCACGGCAATTTTGGAGTCTTATCAAACTCCTATGAATGCTTTGATTAACGTGGACGATTGGGAGAAAGCGGTGCATGGATTGGGGCCGGTAATTACGAATCGTGTCAAAGATGTCTTAAACACGCCATATAGGAACAACGATGAGCAAACAAAAGAATGCCACGAAGCCCCCCCTTAACTGCATTAAGGCGAGGAGGACTTTTATCTAACAAGAGCCCACTATTTTTTCCAGTTACTGCCCTGCGACCATTTATAGAAGCTTGTTGGAGTGATTTTGATTATAGGGAGGTCGCCTTCTTTCCAGCCGCCGTCCTCAGTTCGGTACTCAGGATATTTTTCTTTTAAGAGTTCATGAGCGTAGCGGTATTCTTCGCCGTTCCACATGATTTCAGCTTCACCTTGAACACGGATGCCCTTGGTGTTTGACCAGTTATTTCTGTCGTAATCGTCAATAACTAGGGATACTTGGGGGTTGGCTTCGATGTGTTCAAGTTTTGGTGTGTCTGGGTCGGAGGCGATGTAGAAGTATACGCCGTCAAATACTGGCCAAACAGGTCGAACTACGGGTTCACAGTCTTCTGTTGCTGTTGCGAGTCGTCCAACTGGTAATTCGGATATGAAGGTTTTATCGGCTTTTGTGAGTTTTATTCCCATTTGACACACCAAGCTTGCAATTAATTTAGCTGCAGAGAATACTTAATTTGTCAACCTTTTAAAACTTAATGCTTCTACGCTCCAGCAGTTTATACTACGTTAATGTAGTGATTTGGCAACAGCAGAACCGCGTGCAGAGGGGGGCTAAAAGCTTTGTATGTGTAGGTTTGTTGACAAACGTTTCTGTACGTCTGGATAGGTCAAACACAAAACCGCATTTAACGCCACATTTATTAACAAAATTTTTTATTTTTAAAATAATTTTACCTCAATTAAAGTGCTATTTTGAATATGAATTAGTAATTCAGATCGCAAAGTCGCAACCGTATTATATATTTTCAGTCTAAATCGGTTAACAACACCCCCTAAAAGGGAAAGGATGAACCCCCACAATGGCACTAGCAATGGAAAACGTGATGAAGGTCTACAACAAGCAGACCGACGCATATAAAATGGTAAAAATGGATCAAACAGTAACCAAGCAATTAAGCACCATCGAGGAGACACTTGCACGCTTCGGCTTACTCAAAAACGAAATACGCGTGTACCTCTACCTCGCTCGTGCAGGCGAAAAAAAGGCAGGCGAAATCGCTGAAGCAATCGCGTTGCATCGAACCGAAACCTACCGAATTCTTCGCGACCTCGAAAAGAAAGGCATCGTTTTCAGCATATTCGAAAAACCATTAAAATTCACCGCCGTTCCACTCGACAAAGCAATCGACCTACTCGTAGACGCACAAAAAATCAAAATCAAAATGCTTGAACAAGAAAAACCCAGCTTGGTGGAACTCTGGCAAAGCATGCCTCAGGCTAAAACAGAAGTCGCCAAAAAAGAGTTATTCCAGATGCTAGAAGGCGAACAACAAGTGCTGATGAAAGCAAACGAGCTGCTAGAAAAAGCAGAAGAAAGCTTCCAGATTTTTGCCGCCGCAGACTACCTTAGCGAACTATACTACAGCGATTTCAGCGATAAACTCAAAGCGCAAGCCAACAAAATCGAAGTCTCAGTCGTCACTGATACCAGCGTTAAAAGCGCCTACTTCCTTGGACAGATGAAGTGGCTTGGAGGCGGACACCGCGTCAGTGAGGAAGGCAACTTGCCATGTTTCATGATCGCCGACAACAAAGAAGTCCTGATTGCATTCCACGAAAAAATCCAAGACGGCGAAGCAGGCAAAAAGAAGTACCGCACCGCAGCTATTTGGACCAACTACGCTGCATTAGTGAATACCCTGCAGATTCTCTTCTCTAAACTGCAGAATTAAGCCAAACCCTTTTTTTTGGTTTTTCCCTCTTCAATTTTTTGTTTTTCTCTTTCTAAAGAGCACAAATAGAGCCACTAAAACCGCAGCTATCCCCACCGCAAAAGCCACAATTAAATGCGTGGTCGAGAGGCTTGGTTGTTGGGTTACGTTGATTTCCACTATCCAAAAGTCGTAGGTTGCTTTTCCGACCAGTTCAGGTTGCCCCGCGGGGTCAGTCCAGCCAGCCAAGAAGTATCGGTCGCCGCCTAAATCCACTACGCCATAAGCCTCCTGAAAGGCAGAGTTGCCCAATGCACAGCTAAACAAAACTTGCCCCTCAGAGCTGATTTTAAACAGCCAAAAATCACGCTGTCCCGCGCCGAAACTAAAAGTAAAACCACAAACCAGAAAGCCTCCATTTCTTGTAGGGATAATGCTGGAAGCTGAGTCAGCACCCGCTCCGCCGACGCTTTTGCTCCAGAGCAGTTTTCCGTCGAAGTCCACTTTGACGACTAAGGCATCCCCGTCGGTTTGCACGTTGTGGGATTCACCTGCTAAAACGTAGCCGTCTTGGATAATGGCCATTGAGTAAGCTTTTTCGCTGTCGGTGCCACCGTAGGTTTGGTTCCATATTTGTGTGCCGTCTGAGGAGATTTTTAGGAGATAGAAGTCGTAGTTACCTTGACCTGTGGGGTCTGTGTAGCCTGCTGCGACGTAGCCGTCTCCGGTGTTGATTGCGGAGCGCAAAGCCGTGTCTTGGCTTTGGCCGTAGATTTTCTGCCAAACCACCCCTCCGTCTGCGTCGAGTTTGACAGCCCAACCTGCAGATTTAGCGCTGTTGCCATCTGGAAAAGTTAACCCAAAAACCGTCACGTCTTCATTGCTGTCTGCTACGCCAGCGAAGAGTTTGTCTATGTTTTCTCCTCCGAC
>Ga0073932_1001372_pt1 | contig 46443 bp, 44 predicted proteins | sample DewCreD2012metaG_FD_76967 | JGI IMG/M metagenome (GOLD analysis project Ga0073932, IMG submission 76967) | Hot spring sediment bacterial and archeal communities from British Columbia, Canada, to study Microbial Dark Matter (Phase II) - Dewar... ...
ATCTGAGGCTCCTTTATGTGCGATTTGCTTTTTGGGAGTCTCAGCATAACATTAAATGTGGGGTTGTCTACTCACCTGTTCTGCTTCGCCTAACCCGTCATTCATACTTTGAAAGAACACTAGCGAGTTGCGGAAACTTCCAAGCTCAGCGATGAGTTGCCTGCAGGCATCAGACGGATGGTCTGAAACTTTGTTCCATAGGTCTTGGAGCAAGGAAGCATCAGCCAAACCCGCGGCGATAGGCAAGGCATTCGCTCTGGCCGCTTGCTTCAAGAGCGTTAACTCGGGCCGCTGGTTCGCGGCCCTGCGTTTCTCCGAAAGATAGCCTTCCGGCAGATACGTCACCTTTAGATCGAATGGCGTGTCGTGAACGAAGAAATCAATCTTTTTAACCAAGCCGACTGCTGCAAGCACGTTCGGATGGTCCTTGAAGATGTCTTCGATAATGATGGAAGTCCAGTGGTTATACCACGAGCAGATCACGTAGCCGCGCATACTGGTGAGCAATTCGTTCTCGACGCACCGGCATAGTGCTTCATAGTCGGTGATTTTCTTGACGTAGTTGTCAACGATAGTTTTCTCCAGACTGTTCTGGTGAAGCCCACCCCAATTGAATTCCTGCACGCGATAGAGCTGGTTCACCAACTCCGCTTCGTTCGCGCGGCGTTGTTCGCGCTCCTCATGGTAGATGTCGCGGGCACACGCCTCGATCACTGCCGTGTTGATGCCAGCACTGAACGCGGCCTCGAACAGTTGACGTGAGCCAACATCAGGTCGAGCAATGCCGGCCAACTGAAAGAGACGTTCGAGATACTCCGTGCGGTTCAGGGAACGGAGCTTGAGAAAGCGCCGCCCTTCGGCGTCAGCGACAAGCTCGTTTAGTCGATCTTGGCGGAACAAAGCATCGGCTTGGGCGAAAGTGAGTGACATAATTACTCCTTTGGTATTGGCAGGGTAAACATCCACCCTGGGATATCAGCGAGCGAGTGAGCCGCAACAGCCGAGCGAGAAAAGACAAGACCGTAATCTGTCCGCAGTGCTCCCTCTCGGTTGTCCTGGACGACTGAAGCCGCTGAATAGACAAGCGGAAAGCATCCGCAATACGTCATGCCCGCCGTGTTTGCACTGCTCGAAAAACTGCTCAAGAATTTCCAACTCTTTTTCGTGCGCGCGTTAAAGAACAGCACGAGGAAACCGCTTTCGCTCAACTTGCGACTCGCAATTTCCAGAAACCGCGACATCGATTGGTTGTAGACGGAAGTTTTCTTGTTGCGCTCCTTGGCGTTCGACACTACGATTTCAGATTCAAACGGCGGTTCTTCGCCGAGGATGACGTTCCACATTTCTGAAAGTTCCAGATACGGAATCCGGTCGCCGTGGGGCGGGTCGGTGATGATTAAATTCACTGACTTGTCACAGAGCTGTGGGAGCAACGCGAGGCAATCTCCATTCAGAATCGCGTAGTCCGCATCACCGGCGCAAACCGCCGCCAGTGTGCCAGACTTGACCGCGACATGAGCCGATTCCGATTCGGCAACAGCCTTGATGAGTTTTCGAGCGCGGCGCTCGAAGCAATTCCATACATTGACTTCAAAATGTTGCTCGGGACGCCAGTAACCGATGACCCACGAGCCAACCTCCATCCGCTCGCTGCTTGCTCCGGTCATCTTTCCCCGACCTGTGATGGCAAAAACCATCTTACTCATCTGACCGATGGCCGCTGTCAGCGAAAGCAGCATTGGCTCTTGCACTGCCTCCGGTAGGTTATCAATTGCTGCCAGCAGCAGTTCGATGTTGCGCAGTGCTCGGCCCGTGAACAGGTCTCCCAACGTGAGTGACGCAGAGGAATTGATGCGCGAGTTGGTGAAGAATCGCGGCGCACGCAACCGCTGCGGCTGGTAGGACGCGAATCGTTCCGCGAGCGCAAGATCCTGTTCGCCCGGCGGCAACTCTATACGGCTGCGGCTCTTCCCATTCATCAGCCAAATCTTCTCCATGGTGCCATTGCGCCAGACGTAGTGCGTAGCGGGCTTCTTCCAAGTTGTTGCGTAACTTTCAAGAATCGCATCCTTGGCGAGCGCGCTGACTTGTGCGAAGGCTTCGTCCACCACGCACGCCGATGGCGGCGACACCAGCAGCCGCGCAATCCTGACAGCAACGGGATTGATATCTACACCGATAAAGCGGCGCTTCAACTGAACCGTTTCCAGCGCGGAAATGCCCGAACCGAGAAACGGGTCAACCACCAGCCCGCCCTGCGGACAAAGTTGCTGGACAAGGTAGCGCATCGGTTCAGCCGGCTTTTTGCCCCAGTATTTATGGAACGCGTAGAGGCCGCGATACGCCAGCGGGTCCGCTAGTGTGTTCGCAGCGGGCGGAGTAAGAAGCTCAGGGAAAGTAAGTTGTATTGCAGTCTTGGACATCTAAAGCACTCGGGGCTATTCGTCCGCCTAACGGCCTGCGCATCAACCGCACGCGGAGCGAGCGGAGCGTGTCGGCTGGATGCGCGTGTTGGGTTGCCTGCTGTGCCTCATAGCCAACCCTGTCCCAAACCGATCAGGTACTCATTCACGACATTTGTTAGGTCAGTTCTTCTTATTGTGAGAAACTGACGATACTTGTCAATATGCCATAGAGTCTTATCAAGCGGGACGAGCTGTGCTTGAAGACGTGTCTCTTCAATTTGACGGAGATACTCGTGTGGCGGCGATTTCAAAATGTGCCTATTCGCCTTCTGGGAAAGGAAGGCAATATTTGCCAAATCGTCTATCTCTTGGCTCTCGAAATCATTCGCCTGTTTCAGCACAGCCTGCGGAAAGATATGATGAAGCTCCAATTGATGGTCAGGACCCACATTTGTGGAACTCAAAACCGTTCCGGTAAACCAATCTTTTGCCCTTCTTGCTCTGAATATTACGAATATCAACGGCAGAAAAGGATGCCTCTGGTACTTGCTCTCCATCATTTCTGGTGTGATCTCAAACCTTGCTACCTCTCGCTTCAAATTTGCTATTAGATCGTCTAGTGGTGTAACACCAGTAATTGCTCGAATATCCTGGTCAAGTTTGGTCTCAGGACTACCCGTGAATCTGCCGTGAACAGTGGCCTCAAAAAACCAAAATAGTAGCCCTTGTGCTTCCGCCTCGGAAAGTTGTCCTTCCCTTTGAGAAAAGAAAACCACCAAAGGTATGAGAGCATTAAGCGAGGGTATCCAGTCCGAAGACTCGATACCAGCATTATTCCTCAAGAAATTGATCACGTGGTCAACCGCTTTCTTGGTGCGTTTCCAGATGCCTTCCAACTCGGGCTGGCTTTTTCTCCAAAATGCCCCCAGGTATCTAAACCTGCTCTGCCCTGTACCTACAGCAACAAAACACCGCATCAAGAAACGGGCTTCAAAGTTATAGTTTGCCTGCTCATAGTCATCTAGAGCAGCCTCAAACTCTTTCACAAGTGCGCCTGGCCAATGATAGGCAAGCTGCGCCATTGCCAATTCTGCTTCCCTTAATCGAGTGCCACGTGAGTTGATGCGGATGAATGATTCTGTGACCTCTTCATAATCGTCAGTATGTATGATCATTACCGGATAGCGATACTCTTTGATTCTCTCAAGCTGGGCCAGTCTTTGCCCGTAGACTTTGCGTTTTTCCTTGTCCAGTCCCAGAGCATCTTCAAGATCGTCTAGAACTTCAATAGCGCCTCGGGTGATGACATCCCTCACAGATACCCATAGGGGATTGGCTTTCAACTTGGCACTATAGATCTGGAAAGATTCCTCCTCTACATTGAAGTAAACTTCTATTTTTTCGTCGAACACTTGCTTAAGCGAAGTTAGCCTTTGCTGCCCATCCAAAATAAGATACCGGATCTGTCTTTCACCGCTGTGTTCAAAGGAGCCACTACGCAGTTCAGGAAGCTCTTCAGGTTTCCAAAGCAGTATGAGGCCTGAAGGATATTCTCGGTACAAAGAGTCGACAAGATCCCTGGCTTGCGGTCTGTTCCAAACGTATCCCCGTTGTATTTCTGGTAGGGCTAACTCTCCCCTGCTTAATTCTTCAAGAAGAACGTTTACAGGCTTATCAGTGCGTTCTAATTTCGCCATTGCGTGTTCTCGCTTTCAGGTTGATTTTGAAGGCAACCCAACACATACTTATACGGAACTTATTCCACCTACGCTCCCCAGGGCGATGCTTTAATACTATCAACGCAGATTGCAGATGTGTTATCCCTCTGCCTTTTGCCCTCCGATATACGCCATCAAGACTTCTTCCGCCACTTCCAGCCGCTTGAGTGTCTTTTCGCGTCCTAACGCCTCGATGCTGCCGAACAGGGGCGGGGAGACCTCTTTGCCCGTCACGGCATTGCGCACGATGCTGAATAGTTGCCCGGCCTTCAAACCCAGATCCTCAGCCAGGCGGCGCATTGGCCCCTCCATCGCTTCGGCGTCGAAGTGAAGCAGGCCGGCCAAGAGGGCTTGTGTCTGGCGGATAGCGTTCAGGCTTTGCTCCGCCGTCATCTTCTTGCCGATCAGCGCCTCAACGGGCGGCGTGGCAATGTCGCAAAAGACGAAATCGGTCAGCTCGACCACGTCACGTAAGGTCTTGAGCCTCTCCTGGACCAGCGGAACCAGCAGTTTAAGCGTGGGCCGGATTTCTGTCGGAACCGGCGTGGGGATCAGCCCGGAGTCTTCCCAGAAGGGAATGAGCCGTTCGAGCAGTTCGTCCTGCGACAGGGCGCGGATGTACATCCCGTTCATCCAGTTGAGCTTGTCATACGAAAAGACGGCCGGCGCGAGGTTGAGGTGCGTGATGTCGAAGCGCGCGATCAACTCATCGCGGGTGAAAATCTCCTGCTCTTCGCCGCTGCCGGGCGCCCAGCCGAGCAGCGCCAGGAAGTTAAACAGCGCCTCCGGCAGATACCCCTGCCGCCGGAATTCGTCGATGGAGACCGCGCCATGGCGCTTGCCGAGCTTTTTGCCGTCGGTCCCCAGCACCAGCGGGACGTGCGCGTAGATGGGGGGCTCCCAGCCGAAGGCTTCGTACAGCAGCAGGCGCTTCGGCTCGCTGGAGATCCAATCGTCACCGCGCATCACGTGGGTGATGCCCATCATGTGGTCGTCAACCACCACAGCGAGGTGGTAGGTGGGGAAACCGTCGCTCTTGAGCAGAACCTGATCGTCGAGCAGGCGGTTCTCGAAGACGATTTCCCCCCGCAGGATGTCGTGCATCACGGTGGTGCCTTCGCGTGGCACCTTGAGGCGGATGACGTGTGGTTCATCCGGCGACACTTCGCCCGGCGCTTTGTCGCGGCAGTGACCGTCGTACATCGGCGTCTCGCCGCGCGCGCGCTGCGCCTCGCGGACGGCTTCCAGCCGTTCCGGCGAGCAATTGCAGCGGTAGGCGCGCCCTTTGGCGAGCAATTCCTCGGCTTTTTCCCTGTAAATGCTCAGGCGCTCCGACTGGACATACGGCCCATAGTCACCGCCGACACCAGGCCCTTCATCCCAATCCATGCCCAACCAGCGCAGGCCGTCGGTGATCACTTGAATCGCCTTTTCGACGTAACGGGTGCGATCGGTGTCCTCGATGCGCAGGATGAACTGCCCATGATTTTGCCGGGCGAACAACCAGTTGAAGACGACCGTGCGAATGTTGCCGATGTGCGGCTCCCCGGTGGGGCTGGGCGCAAAACGAACACGAACTGTCATAACGATCTCCTCCGAGAGTAACGAATAACGAATAACGAATAACGAATGACGTCGGCTGTTTCCTAATACTCCATCCGTTTATGGCGCATAGCGACGCTTTCGACCAGCCCCAGTCCCACGAAGGTGATGACCAGGGCGCTGCCGCCACTGCTGATGAAGGGCATCGGTAGCCCGGCGACGGGGATTACGTTGAGGTTCATCCCGAGGTTGATGAGTAGTTGGTAAAAAATGTAAGTGGTCACACCGATAACGATGAGTTGCCCGGTGGCATCGGCGGCGTTGGCCGCGATGCGCAATAACCGCCAGAGCAGCAGGGCAAAGAGCAGCAGGATCAATACCGCGCCGACAAAACCCAATTCTTCACAGATCACCGAAAAGATAAAGTCGGTGTGACGGACGCGCAAGAAGTGCAACTGGCTCTGCGTGCCGGTGGCGAACCCCTTGCCTAGCAAGCCGCCCGATCCGATGCTGATCAGCGCCTGCTGGATGTTGTAATACGCGCCGGGATCGTTGGTGGGATCGAAGAAAGTGAAGATGCGATCGCGCATATAGGGGTCCATATTGGCCCACACAATCGGGGCGACCATCAACCCCACGATGCCTATCCCTTGCATATAGCTCAACGAGACGCCAGAGGCAAACAGCATCACGCCCCACGTGGCAATGTAGAGCGTGGCAGTGCTCAGGTTGGGTTGCTCGAAGACCAGGAACGCTGCCAGAGCGGTCATCCCACCGGAAACGATCATTTCCAGCAGGCCAGGTGGGTTGGGCGTGTTGCGCGCCAACAAGCTGGCCTGACTGATGATGAGCAGAATCAAGGCGGGGAACGCGAGTTGGATTGAGACGCCGCCGATGTAGATAAACCGGCGCACATCACCGATTTCACTGCTGCCAAACAGCAAGGTGAAAACGAGGATGCCGATGGTCAAGAAGTAGAGCGGCCATTGCAGGCTTTCCAGGTAGCGGTAGTTGATGAACGCCACGAGGAACATCATCACCACGCCAACGGCGGCGTAGATCGATTGCCTGCGCCAGGTGTCGGCAAGGTCTTCTGATCCCTGGGTGGCGCTGAAGATCATCGCCAGTCCTACCACAGTGAGCAGGATGGCGATGAGCAGCAGCCCCCAATCGAAATTTTGCCAGGGTGATGAACGCATGGTGACATTTCCTCGCCGATGATGGCTGGTGTGAATCCGTCGTTTACAAGGCCCTTCTCCGCGGGCTGGAGAGAGGAATATCGGCGACCAGCCGGGTCTCCCGTTGGTCTTCGGTGAAGTTGACCTCCACTTTGTCCGCGTCGATCTCCAAATGCCGGGAAATCACGGCGATGATTTCGTCCTTCAACATATCCAACATGCCCGGCGAAAGGTTGGCGCGATCGTGCGCGAGGACCAGCCGCAGACGTTGCGCGGCGATCTCCTGATCCGAGTTTTTGCGACGTCGAAAAAGCTTCAACCAGTTCATAAGGACTCCTTTCAGTGCGAACCGAGGAGACGTTGGAAAAAGGAAGGGGGTTTTAGGGGCGCAAAAGGTACATCCTCCCCTTGTAAACGCCGGGAAATGTCCAGGAACGCTTTCCCTGCGGGTGAACCGTTGTTCAGCACGATGGGATTCCCCCGGTTACTCGCCGTCAGAATCTCAGGGTCTTCGGGGATCAGGCCGATCAGATCGATGGCGAGCATATCGACCACATCCTCCGGGGCCAGCATCTCTTTGCGTTGCACCATCTCCGGCTTGATGCGGTTGATGATCAGCCGGGCAGGGGTGTTGGTCTCGGCTTCCAGCAAACCGACCACACGGTCGGCATCGCGCACCGAGGCGATTTCTGGATTAGCCACGACCAGTACCAGTTCCGCCGGCGCTGAAGCGCAGCGGAAGCCATGCTCAATGCCGGCCGGAGAGTCGATCAGCACGTAATCGACCATTTGCGCGGCTTCGTGCGCTACACTCTTCATTTGTTCGATGCTGATCGCATCCTTCGCGCGTGTCTGGGCTGCGGGCAGCATAAACAGCTCCGGAAAGCGCTTGTCGCGTACCAAAGCTTGCCGGAAGCGGCAGCGACCTTCGATGTAGTTGATGATATCGTAGACGATGCGGTTTTCCAGTCCCAGCATCACGTCCAGGTTGCGCAATCCGATGTCCGCATCGATGCAGATGACCCGCGCTCCTAACATCGCCAATCCCAGGCCGATATTGGCTGTGATGGTGGTCTTACCGACGCCGCCCTTTCCTGATGAAATGGTGATAATTTTTCCTGCCATGTTACTCCCTTGTGTGCCAGGGTTCGACGACGATGGCGCCTTCACTGACTCTGGCCGTTTCCGGCACCAATTTGCGCCGCCGGCCTTCGGGCGGGCGCCCAAAATAGCCGGCGATACGAAGTTGCGCGGGGGTTAGTTCTATCGCACAGATGAGCGCATGCTCATCGCCAAGCGCACCGGCATGCGCCAGCCCACGCATTTTCCCCCAGACGATAATGTGGCCTCCGGCGATGATCTCTGCCCCAGGGTTGACGTCGCCCACCAGAATTACATGGCCGGGATACTTGATGCTCTGACCGGAGCGTAACGTGCGTTGTACCACCAGCGCATACTCACCGGGGTCGGTGCGTGTGCCGCCGGATGAAGCGGTGTCTGGCGGGATAGGAACGGTGGCGGGTTGATCCTTCGGTAGTACACCAACGGTCTCGCCGGGCAAGCGCGTGCGCAGGCCGTGGGTGCGCGCGGTATGAATTGTTTCCGCGTTGTTGCTCAGGACGGCCCAGAGTTCCATATCGTACCGGTCCAGAATCGCGCGCAAGGCCGTCAGCATCTCTTTCGTCAATTCCTGATCCCCCATCTCCGCGATCAGCCGCCCGCCGCGAAAGAATGCTTCGGCGTCTCGCAGGGCATTTTCCAGACCCTGGAGCACGTCGTCCCAGGAATCGGATAAGGGGCGCAGGACGATGCCTTGTTGGGTGCCTTTGAGTGTGAGCGCCATCTCTTCCATAGCATAGGCAATTATAACATAAATCGTTATTGGGTAAAATTACGAGATGGTAGCAGGTCTGTGAAGTGTCCATTTTTCAGTTTTGGAGTATAACGGAGCGTATTCAGTAGCGATGGGGTGACTATGAAGATCGTGCGTATGTTGCTACACGTGTTGATCGCAGCGGCGGTACCGCTGATGTTGGTGATCGGGATGGCGCGCTTGTTGACGTTGCCGTGGTATCCGGCATGGGAATATGCCAAAGCCGGCTTCCCGGCCGATCCGCTGGGGATGGCGCCGGAGGAACGGCTGCGCCTGGCGCGCGCCAGCATCGCCTTCCTCAACATGCCGCGCGAGGTGGGACGGTTGGATACTGTGCAGTTTGCAGATGGGACGGTGGCCTTCAACGCGCGCGAAATCAGTCACATGGACGACGTCAAGCTGGTCTATGACCAACTGACGGCGGCGGCGTTGATCGCGTTTGTCGTCGCCGTGGCCTCTGCATGGGTGTTGATTCGCCAGGGCCGTCTGGCGCAGGTTTGGGGCGCGCTCTCCGACGGCAGCCTGTTCACGCTCTGTGTGTTGGTGCTGCTGGGGGCGTGGATGGCAGTCGGCTTCGACGCGTTCTTCACGGCTTTCCACGGCATCTTCTTTGCCCCAGATACCTGGCTCTTTAATGAAACCGACACGTTGATTCGCCTTTTCCCCTTGCAGTTCTGGGCCGACGCCGGCCTGTTGATTGCCGTTGGCGTTGGCGCGCTGGCCTTCGTGCTGGCACTCTTCACCCGCGCTTTGCAGAAGCGTACGGAAAGGAAGCAAGAGGCAAGAGGCAAGAAGCAAGAAGCAAGAGGCAAGGAGCAGGAATCAGCGAGTAGAGAATTAGCGAATCAAGTAACCAGTAACAAGTAACCAGCAACCACCTGACCACCTGACTACCTGACTACCTGACCACCTGACTACAAGACTAACGACTATTTGACTATATTGGAGGAGTACGATGATCGCTCAAGTACCAACGTGGGTGAAGGATGCCATTTTTTACCAGATTTTCCCGGAGCGGTTTGCGCGCAGCGAGCGGCTGACCAAACCGGCGAACCTCGAATCGTGGGAGTCGCCGCCGACTGTGCGCGGCTTCAAGGGTGGGGACTTTTTGGGGATTCTCGAACACCTGGATTACCTGGAAGACCTGGGCATCACCGCGCTCTATTTCAACCCGATTTTCCAATCGGCGGCCAATCACCGTTATCACACCCACGATTACTACACCGTCGATCCGATTTTAGGGGGCAACAAGGCGTTCGCGCAGTTCCTGGAGGCGGCGCACCACCGCGGGATGCGGGTGGTGCTCGATGGCGTCTTCAACCACGCCAGCCGGGGCTTCTTGCAGTTCAACCACATCATGGAAAACGGCCCGCAGTCGCCCTACATCGACTGGTTTATCATCAAGAAATTTCCCCTGTATGCGTTCGAGGACAAACGCAAACCGAACTATGTTTGCTGGTGGAACAACCGCGAGCTGCCCAAGCTGAACACCGACCATCCGCAGGTGCGCGACTTTATCTTCGACGTGGCCGAATACTGGCTACGTCAGGGAATCGACGGCTGGCGGCTGGACGTGCCGCTGGAAATCAAAACCCCTGGCTTTTGGGAGGAGTTCCGCCGTCGGGTGAAGGCCGTCAATCCCGAAGCCTACATCCTCGCCGAAATCTGGGACGAGGCCAAACCCTGGCTGCAGGGCGACCACTTCGACGCGACGATGAACTATGGCTTTAACCGCGCCTGCTATGGCTTCTTCGGCCAGGAAACACTGGATACGTCACAGCGGCCCGGTGGATTCAAACTCAAGCGGCTGGATGCCAGGCACTTCGCCCGACAGGTGGATCATCTGCTCAACCTCTACGCCTGGCCCTTTACGCTTGCGCAGTACAACCTCATCAGCAGCCACGATGAGCCACGCTTCCTGACGATGGTGGGCGGCGACAAACGCCGTCTGCGCCTGGCGACGCTCTTCCAGATGACGTTCCCCGGCGCACCGAGCATCTACTACGGCGATGAAATCGGCATGGAGGGCGGTCACGATCCCGATTGCCGCCGCGCCTTCCCCTGGGACGAAAACCGCTGGGATCACGCTCTGCGCGCGGATTTCAAACGCTATATCGCTTTGCGTAAAGCACATTCTGTCCTGCGCAGCGGTGACTTCGTTACACTCTACGCTAAAGACCTGGTGTATGCCTTCGCGCGTGTCTCCGCAGAGGAAACGGTGGTGGTGGCCCTCAACGCGGGCACCACACCGGCAGAAGTGACGCTGCGCCTGGAAAACCTTGTCCCGCCGGATGCGGTCTTCGCTGAAGCCTGGACGGAGGCCACGCTGCCCGTGAATGGCGGCATGGTGACGCTTTCCATCCCCCCGTTGGAAGGTCGGGTGTTAATATATAGCTGATTCTTATGTTGCGCTAATGTTTTTCAAATACTTTCCAGGTATACTCAGAGTCGGAATAAAGCAGACTCTGGAGGTGGAAAATGAGCAAAATTGTAGGCATTGATTTAGGGACGACAAACTCAGCAGTGGCGATTATGGAAGGCGGGCAAGTGACCGTCATCCCCACGGCAGAAGGTGGGCGTTTGTGCCCGTCGGTCGTCGCATTCACGAAGAACAACGAGCGGCTGGTGGGCGTGCCCGCCAAGCGCCAGGCGGTGGTCAACTCGGAAAACACCGTCTATTCGGTGAAGCGGTTGATGGGCCGCCGCGCCGACGAGAAAGAAGTGCAGGTCACGCGCGAAATGGTGCCCTACACGATTATCGCCGGGCCGCAGAATGACGCGCGTGTACGTATCCCGGTCACCAACAAGGATTATACCCCCCAAGAAATCTCGGCGATGATTCTGCAAAAGTTGAAGAAAGACGCCGAGGCTTATTTGGGCGAACCGGTGACGCAAGCCGTGATTACCGTGCCTGCGTACTTCAACGACAGCCAGCGCCAGGCTACCAAAGATGCCGGGCAGATTGCCGGTCTGGAAGTCAAGCGCATCATCAACGAGCCGACGGCAGCAGCACTGGCCTACGGGTTGGACAAGAACATCGATGAGACGATTCTCGTCTTCGACCTGGGCGGTGGTACGTTCGACGTCTCAATTCTCGAAGTGGGTGAGGGCCTGATCGAAGTCAAGTCTACCAACGGCGACACGCATCTGGGTGGCGATGACTGGGACGAGCGCATCGTGCGCTGGTTGCTGTCCGAATTCAAGAAACAGCAGGGCATCGATTTGAGTCAGGATCGCCAGGCCATGCAGCGTCTGCGCGAGGCGGCGGAAAAAGCCAAGATTGAGCTGTCCACGATGATGGAGACCGAGGTCAACCTGCCGTACATCACCGCCGATGCCAGCGGCCCGAAGCACCTGCAAATGCGGTTGACCCGCGCGACCTTCGAGCAGATCACCCGCGATTTGGTTGAGCGGTGCCGTTTGCCTTTCGAGCAGGCCCTGAAAGACGCCAAACTGACGACGAAAGACCTGGATCAAGTGGTACTCGTCGGTGGGGCGACACGTATGCCGATGATCCAGGAGCTGGTGCGCAGCCTGACCGGCGGCAAGGAGCCGCACAAGGGCGTCAACCCCGATGAGGTCGTCGCGGTGGGCGCGGCGATTCAAGGCGGTGTGTTGGGCGGCGACGTGACCGACATCCTGCTGCTTGATGTGACCCCGCTGTCGTTGGGCGTCGAGACGCTCGGCGGGCGGATGACGGTGATGATCCCCCGCAACACGACGGTGCCGGTGCGCAAGAGCGAGATCTACACGACCGCCGAAGACGGGCAGACGGCTGTCGACATCAAGGTTTACCAGGGTGAGCGCCCGATGGCGGCCTACAACATGCTGCTCGGCCAGTTCCGGCTCGATGGCATCCCGCCCGCGCCGCGCGGCATCCCGCAGATTGAAGTGACCTTCGACATCGACGCGAATGGCATCTTGAACGTCAACGCGAAGGATAAGGCGACCGGGCGCGAGCAGCGCATCACCATCACCGCAAGCACTAACCTGAACCCGGCTGAAGTGGAGCGGTTGGTCGAAGAGGCCAAGCTGCACGCCGAAGAGGACAAGAAACGTCAGGAACTGGTGGATGCGCGCAACCAGGCCGATCAGATGTGCTACCAGATGGAGAAGACCCTGAATGATCTGGGCGAGAAAGTTCCCGGCAGCCTGCGCGGTCAGTTGGAAGGGTTGATCAACGACCTGCGTCAGTTGAAAGATAGTAGCGAAGACGCCGCGTTGATCCGGCGTAAGATGGAGGAATTGCGCCAGGCGGCAATGAAATTGGGCGAACAGGCTTATGGCGGGCCCGCCGGCCCCGGTCCCGATATGCCCGGCCCGCACGTTGGCCCTGGCTATGGTCACGGCCCACAAGGAGGCCCGCAGCCCCAAGGCCCTGACGTGGTGGATGGCGAATTCCGCGAGGTGTAGTGAGTAGCCTTCTCCAATTGAGGTGAGGGGATACTGACTCCTGTAAAGGGTAGGGGGTGGCCGTGGGGTCACCCCCTTTTTCTAGCCAAAGGACTGAGTTATGAACGTATCAAAAAAGACACAACAAATTCCAGTGCGACGCTCCGGCGAAGCCGACCGGGCAGACACAGACGACCGTGCGAACGCAGGGCCGGTCTTGGGAGAAGCCGTTCCGCTGGAAGCGCCGGTGGAAGCGCCACCGCTCCCCGAGTCAAATGTGGCGACTTCGGCAGAGGTGGATTGGCGCGACATGGCGTTGCGGTTGCGCGCAGAGATGGACAACTACCGCAAGCGCCAGCAGCGTCTGGCTGAAGAGCAGATCGCGGCAGAACGTAAGCGTCTGTTGACGGCCTTTCTCACCGTGCCCGACAATCTGGAAAAGATTATCGCTCATCTGCGACCGGACGATCCGCATCACCAGAGCATCAAAGTGGCGTATGATGAGTTTATGAAGGTGCTACGTCTCGAAGGCGTAGAGCCGTTGGTGACGGTGGGCATGCCCTTTGACCCGTTGCTGCACGATGCCGTCGCGATGGTGGCGGCGACGCCCGGTCAACGTGAGGACATGCTGGTGATCGGGGAGGAAAAGAAAGGGTATCGTCTCGGCGAACAGGTTTTGCGTCCGGCACGGGTCATCGTCGCTAAACGGTAACTATATCGTGGCGCGAGGTACCGCCTCGCGCGGCCAAACTCGTTATTGTTGAGGAAACAGCGATGGAATATAAAGACTATTACGGCGTTTTGGGCGTTCCAAAAAACGCGAGTGAGAAGGACATCAAAAACGCCTATCGCAAGCTGGCACGCAAACATCACCCGGATATGAATCCCGGTGATAAATCGGCGGAAGAGAAATTCAAGGACATCAACGAAGCCTACGAAGTGCTTTCCGATCCCGAAAAGCGCAAGCTGTATGACCAGTTCGGCAGCGAGTGGAACACGTGGCAGCAACGCGGTGGGCAAGCTGACGATTTCTGGAAGCAGTGGGCTGGCGCAGGCGGTCAGTCAGGCCAGTACCGGTATACCACCAGGGACATCGGCGATATTTTCGGCCAGGATAGCCCGTTCTCGGATTTCTTCCAGCAACTTTTCGGTGGGGGGGCTGGCTATGGTGACCTGTTTGGCGGCGGCGCAGGGCGACAACCACGTTCCCGCCGCGGCCAGGACTACGAACAGCCGGTCGAGATCACGCTCGAAGAGGCGTACCGGGGGACCTCCCGCATTTTGCAGATTGGCAACCAGCGTATCGAGGTCAACATCCCGGCGGGTGCAGATAACGGGACGCGTGTACGGGTCGCGGGCAAGGGCGCGCCCGGTTCAGGCGGCGCCCCGGCGGGCGATCTATTCTTGCACATCCAGGTCTTGCCGCACGCTCAGTTCCAGCGACGCGGCGAGGACCTGGAGACGGTCGTTCCGCTGGACTTGTACACGGCAGTTTTGGGCGGTGAGATCGCTGTGCCCACGCCAGACGGGCGCTCGGTCATGCTGCGCGTCCCCCCGGAGACCCAGAACGGGGCCAAGTTCCGCCTGCGCGGAAAAGGGATGCCTGTGCTAAACCGGCCAAAAGAGCGCGGCGATTTGTATGCTGTGGCAGAGGTGAAACTGCCCACGCGGCTTAGTGCGCAAGAGCGCGAGCTGTTTGAAAAACTGCGTGCTTTACGCAGCGGGCGATAATCGCGCCGGCGCCTATCCGCCTGGCGACAATCTGACTACCTGAGGCGTGTACCGAACTTGTGACACAGTACCACTAATGCGAATTTCACCGCAGAGCACGCGGAGAACGCAGAGCGATTTCAGTAGATCTAATTTTGCTTGGTCTGGATCGCCAGATCCAGACCAGAGCGGGGATCTGACGATCCCCTTGGAGCATTTTTGGATCTACTTAGCTATTTTCTCTGTGAACGTTGTGCTCTCCGGGGCTATGCATAGAGGAGGAACAGACGATGTTTAAGCGTATACTTTTTGCACACAACGCCACACCGGCCGCCGAGCGCGCATTGTTGTATCTGGAACACATCGCGCGGATGGAAAGCGCCGAAGTGGTAGTTTTGCACGTCTACGAGCCGCCGGAGCGTTACGTGGCGACGCAGGGCTACGAGTCATTGTTGCAACAGTTGGAGGCGGTCGCGCAGGAAGTGGTCAACGACACCGTCGAGCATCTGCAGAAAGCCGGCATTTCGGCGCTCGGCATCATCCACGCGGGTGCCCCGGCCAAGACGATCCTGGAGACGGCGCAGGATGAGAAGGCATCGTTGATTGTGCTGGGCACGCGCGGGCCTTCTAACGTGACCGACATCCTGCTGGGCGACGTCAGCACCGAGGTATTGCGCTACGCGCGCTGCCCGGTTTTCCTGGTGCCATAGAAGGGGGCCGGTCACACCAAGGCGGACGAGAATATTCTACCACGGAGGCAGAGAACACGGCGGTTTCTTGAAATTTTCTCCGTGCCCTCTGTGTCTCTGTGGTTATCTTCGAGGAGGGCCAAATGACGCGAAAATTCTATGGACTGGTAAGTGTGCTGTTGTTGGCGGCAATATCGTTCGGCTGCCTGGCTTTGCAGACGTTGACCCCACCGGCAGCGACCCCGGTGGTGGAGGCTACCGTCGTCAAACCCCCTACCCCTACGCCGTGGATCGTTGCCCCGCCGGCCGATACCATTACCGGGCTGGAAACGCAGGTCGAAGCGGTCTACACGGCGGTAGGGGGTGCGGTGGTCAATATCTCTGTCACTTCCCTGGGTTACGACTACTTCTTCAACGCCGTCCCGCGCGAGGGCAGCGGCTCCGGCTTTGTCTACGACGCCCAGGGCTACATCGTCACCAACTACCATGTGATCGAGAATGTCCAGGAGATTCAGGTCACATTTGCCGATGGGGCTACCTTTGCCGGAACCGTCGTCGGTTCGGATTCCACGTATGACCTGGCCGTGATCAAGATTGACGCCGGTGATTATCCGCTGCGTTCCATCCCGCTGGGGGACTCGGATGTGATCCGCGTGGGGCAATTTGTGGTGGCGATCGGCAATCCCTTCGGCCTGGGGCAAACGGTGACGTTCGGCGTGATCAGCAGCCTGGGGCGGGTGATCGAAAGCCCGGACGGGCGCTACATTGGCGAGGCCATCCAGACGGACGCTGCTATCAACCCCGGCAACTCCGGCGGGCCACTGCTCGATTTGCAGGGCCGGGTGATCGGCGTGAACGCGCAGATCGTCAGCCCCAGCCAGGCGAACGCCGGCATCGGCTTTGCCATCCCGGCCAATACCGTGAAGCGGGTGGTGCCTGAATTGATCCGCGAGGGCCGCTATCGTCATCCGTGGATGGGCGTGCGCTTCTTCCCGGTCGGCCTCAGCCAGCAGGTGGCAGCGTCTTTTGCGGAACTGGGGGCCGAGGTTCCAGAGCGAGGCGTTCTTATCCTGAATATTGAACCTGACACGCCGGCAGCTAAAGCCGGATTACGGGGCGGCAATCGCAGTGTCAATACGCGCTACGGAACCATCATGGTGGGAGGGGATGCCATTATCGCAATTGACGGTGTCGCCATCGCCAGCCCCAGCGAGTTGATTGCCTACCTGGAGACCTACACCCGGCCCGGTCAGACGATTCAGGTCACGGTGCTGCGGGATAAAAAGGAAATCACGCTGCCGGTGACGTTGGGCGAGCGTCCGTAATCCTGGCTGCTGTCACATTTACTGGCGATGGTGCGGTCGGAGACCGGCCACAGCAAAAAGGATCAGAGTGGTTCGTGTTCGGCGATCCACTGCTCCAGGCCGGCCATTGCACGTTCGGCATAGGCGGCGCCGCGGGTGCGTTTCCCCCGTGTGCGTGTATCGAGCGGCGGCAGCAGGCCGAAGTTGGCCTTCATCGGTTGGAACGTCTTTGGATCGGCGCGTGTGATGTAGTGCATCAGCGCGCCGATCATCGTCTCCGGCGGGGGCGTGAGCAAGGGCAGCCCGCGCGCCAACCGCGCCGCGTTCACCCCGGCTAACCAGCCCCCGGCGATGTTCCCCGCGTAGCCCTCCAACCCGGCGATCTGTCCGGCGAAGAACAAATTCGGCCGGTCGCGCATCTGAAGGGTGGGGGCCAGCAACGCGGGCGCGTTGAGGTACGTGTTGCGGTGCATCGACCCATAACGCACAAAGCGCGCGTTTTCCAGACCGGGGATAAGGCGCAGAACACGCTCTTGTTCACCGTATTTGAGGTTAGTCTGGAAGCCCACCAGATTGTAGAGCGTGCCGGCGGCGTTATCCTGGCGCAGTTGGACGACCGCATAAGGACGCTGACCGGTATGTGGGTCGCGTAAGCCAATGGGACGCAGCGGTCCAAAGGCCAGGGCCTGCGGCCCGCGCGCGGCCAGCACCTCGACCGGCAGGCACGCCTCGAAGAAGTGCGGATCGTCGCGCTCGAAATCGCGCAAGGGGATGCGCTCTGCGCCGAGCAGGGCGGCGACGAAGCGATCGTATGCTTCCTTGTCCAGCGGGCAGTTGATGTAATCGCCTTCGTCTACCTCCCCGCGACCATAGCGCGAAGCACGGAAGGCGATGTCGAAATTGATGGAGTCGACCTCGACGATAGGGGCGATGGCGTCGTAGAAGGCGAGCGCGGCGCTGCCCGTGTGTGCGCGAATGGCGTCTGCGAGCCGGTCTGCGGTAAGCGGCCCACTGGCGATGATCGCCAGTCCCTCCGGCAGCGCCGTGACCTCTTCGCGGATGAGGGTGATGCGTGGGTGAGCTGCGATGCGGCGCGTGACCTCCGCCGCAAAGCCTTCCCTGTCTACAGCGAGCGCGCCGCCGGCGGGAACACGCCGGGCATCGGCGACTTCGATTAACAGCGATCCCAGCCGGCGCAGTTCCGCCTTGAGCAGTCCCGGTGCGCGGTCCGGCAGATCGGAGCCGAGCGAATTGGAACACACCAGTTCCGCCAGGTTGCCGCCGGTGTGCGCGGGCGTGGAGGTGTGCGGCCGCATCTCGTACAGCCGCACGGGGATGTCGCGGCAGGCTGCCTGCCAGGCGGCCTCACTCCCCGCCAGCCCGCCGCCGACAATGGTGATCGGTTCAGTCATCCGCCTCGTCGTCCTCCGGCACGCCGGAGACCTCGCCCGTGCGCGGTTGCGCGTTGAGCAAATCTCGCGCTTCGGCTTCCCATTCCAGCGGCACGCGCACTTCGACCCGCCCGATGCCGTTCACAGTCAGCCCAATCACCGGCCCGACCGATTCATAGGTAAGGATGACCGGAATCCCGGCAGTTTCCAGTGCGCCACGCACCACCATGGCGCGCAATATCCCCTGGGCGACGTAAACTGTAGCCAATCCGGTTTGCTTATCTTTTTGCGCCATAGCTCTCCCTTTCACCAGGCACCACCCTCCGAAGTCCAAAACCCAAAAATCCAAAATCTAAAATCCAAAATCCAAAATCTAAAATCCAAGGATAGTTTCGTTAAAAAAGCATATTTGTCAAACCCTTGTATTCCTGGTATAATCAAATCGTTTGATCGTTAGTATACAGGAATTGAGAGGCTTATGAGCAGTACCGTACAAAATGACCAATATTGGGAAGAGTTCTCCATCTTGCCCAATGATCTGGAGTCTATCATCAACTTCCTCGTCGAGACGGAGCGTCCCCAGACCATCGACCAGTTAGCGCGAGAAGTCATCCGTGCGCGCCACCGGCAGATGGTGGCGTTGATCGAGGATACTTTGGCGCAGGGCCGCATCTATCGTCCCGGAGACAGCTACACCGTCGGCGAAAAGGTGATTTTCCCTCATCTCGACAACCTGCTGGGCGAAGTGATTGAGGTGCGCCCGGGGCATAATCCGGAGTACGATGCGTTCTCCGTCATCAAAGTGCGGACGGAAAGCGGTGCCGTGCGTGAGTTTACGGCGGCGCTGACGCGCGATCATCCGCTGAACAAGGCTACCTATTTGCCTTCCAAGGACGTGTCGCCGGACGAAATTTACAGCCAGCATGGGGAAAAGATCAAGACGGCGCTGCGTTCGGCGTTGGAGAAAAACGTACAATTTCTCAGCGTGGGGGAACAGTGGTTCTTGCGTGATTTGGTGATGGAGATTCCGGCCGGGCAGTTGAACATCGCCGAGGCGTTGTTGGACATGGCGGGTGGTGGTCCGCTGCGCACGGATGAACTCCTCGCCGAGATGGAAGTCCCGGCAGAAATTTCGCGGCCCTTGCAGCTCTTCTCGCTGGAATACGCTCTGCTGCACGACCGGCGTTTCGATGAAGTCGGGCCGGCGGGATATGCGCTGTGGTACCTCCGGCAGATGGAGCCGCAGGGCGTGCTTGAAGTGCCGCAGCCGCTGCGCTATATGCCCATCCCTTACAACCGCAGTCTGTTGGAAGAGACGATGCTGGACCTGGAACGCCAGATCGACGACGAGTGGTCGGATATTCAACATCCTTTTCCACCCGCCGATGCGGTGACGGTGGTGTTGAACTACCCGCACTGGCGCAGCGGTACCCTGCCGTTGTCGCCGCGGGTGGCGCAGCTTTTCCCCACCGCGCGGGTGACCGATCGCATCCGCTTCACGTTCATGGACATGACCACCAAACAGACGTTCCCCGGTTGGGTGGTGCGCAGCGGGCGTTACGTCTACGGATTGGCCGAATGGTACAAAAAGCTCGGCGCGAGCGTGGGCGTCTACGTCGATCTTGCCCGTAGCGATGAGCCGGGCGTGATTCAAGTGAATCTGCGCACCATCAAATCTAAGCGCCGCGAATGGTTGCGCACCGTGACAACCGAAAGCGGGCAGGTGCTGTTTGAGGTGACGCGCATCCCGGTCACGTGTGAGTTCGACGAGCTGGCAACGGTCGCCGTGCCGGACCCCAACGCGGTGGATGCGCTGGCGCAACAGCTTCAGCGGGTGTCGCTCGAGGGCCTGCTGGAGCAGATTTTCAACGGTTTGGCCGGTTTGAGCTTGCAGCGTGCCGTCCATGCGATGACGCTGTACAGCGTTTTGAACCTGTTGCGGCGCGTTCCCCCTGCGCCGATGCTGGCTGTGCTGGCGACATCGTCACGGTATGTGTCGTTGGGGGATAACTATTGGGCTTATCGAGGAGAGAGTTAATGCCGACATTACCCCCTGTTCCTGCTTTAGCGCGCTTTATCAAGCCGACGTTGGACACGCCGTTTCACATCGATTATAATTGGTGGGCGGAGCAGGGTCTTGACTTGAATGTGCAACTGTTGCAGCATCTCTCGCCCGAATTGCGCGAACTTTACGCCGGACAACGCCTGAGTGACAAGATCGATTTGATCGACTGGGAGACCGGTGAGGTGCATCAGGTGGAGGGGCTGCAATATCTGATTGCCACACGCTGCAGCAAAGACCCAGGCTACGTGATGCAAGCGCCGACCCTGCTTGAAGCCATCTTCCGCGTTTTCTTGAGCAACGGCAACCGTCCACTCACCCCACGCGCGTTAGCGCCATTGGTGGGGCATACATCGGAGCAAGTGCTGCGGGTGCTTTCGGGCAGTACGGTGCGCAAGGGTTTACGCCCGGTGATTGAGTAGCCAAAAGCTGGTGATGTATCCACGCCCCCATAGCACAAATGGATAGTGCAAGAGACTTCTAATCTCTAGGTTTCTGGTTCGAATCCAGATGGGGGTATTCTCGTAGATCGCATCGACGGCGTCGCTCGACGAACAGTAGACGCAGATGTTTTTCATCCCTCGACCTCCAGGCAGGCTTCCGCCGCCAGCCAGAACAGCTTCTCCCGCACCGAAGTGTGACTGACCCAGTCGCGGTGGTCCCACGCCTCGCCGCCGAGATCGTCACCGCCGTAGAGCAGTTGGCCGAAGGTCACGCCGCGAAACTGCGCCACGGCGAAGAATGCGGCGGCTTCCATCTCCACCGTCAGGCAACCTTCCTCACGGCGCAGGTTCACCTTGTCGGGCGTCTCGCGGTAGAAGGCATCGGTCGTCCATGTTTTGCCGACGACGTAGGGCAGCTTATGGCGTTCGAGCACGCGCTCGATGGCGGCGAGGGCCGCTGGCGAAGGGTAGGCTTCGCGGGATGGCGGCATGTAGTGGTATGAAACGCCTTCGTCGCGCACCGCCGCATTGGGGACGACGATGTGCCCGACGGCGATGTCGCTGTTCAGCACACCCGCACCTCCGCAGGCGATGAACGTCCGGCACCCACGCGCGATGGCCTCTTCCAGCAGTCCGGCCGCCAGCGGCGCGCCGACGCCGGGGTGAAAGAAGGCTACCCGCCGCCCATCCACGTCTGTTTCGTAGAGCGGATGGCGTCCCATCTCTGAGTGTCCATCGGCGATGTGTTTGGCGCGGCCTGATTCCACCAGCCCGTTGAGCACGTCCTGGAAGAAGCAAATGACGCAATGTTCGGGCACGTCGATGCGGCGGACGAGCTTATCCGGTTCAATGATCGCTTCCCGCGTCGGGTCAAACTCCAGAATGGGATATTCTTGACGCATAGTTCACCTGTTTTGGATAGAAAATCTGTAACTATTCAGCCTGAACGCAAATTTAGACAGGATTAACAGGATTTTCAGGATTTGGTGCCAAAACAGGCTGAAAATCTTGTTAATCCTGTGAATCCTGTCAAAAGAAAATCTGCTTAATCTGCTGACTCTGCCCGGGGCATTATAACGGAAAGGGTTGATTGCGCCAGCATCACATCGTCAAAGGTTTCCGCGCGGCGGATTTGTGTCACCTGCTCGCCATCGACCAGATATTCGGCGGGACGCAATTGCAGGTTGTAGCTCGAACTCATCGCGTAACCGTAGGCGCCGGCGTCGTAGATGACCAATCCGGCGCCCTCGTGAGGCGTGGGCAGGATGCGCGCCTTGCCGAGAAAGTCGGCGGATTCGCACACCGGGCCGACGATGTCGAAGGTACGCGGCTCGCCGTCCACCGGCTCGATGAAGTCGATGTGGTGGTACGCGCCATAGAGACTGGGCCGGATGAGCGTCGCCATACTCCCATCCGTGACGATGAAGTGTTTATCGCCGTTGCGCTTCACCCCGATAACGCGGCAGATCAGCACGCCGGCGTTGCCGACGATGCTGCGCCCCGGCTCGACGATCAACGTGAGATCGCCGGGTAGCCGCCCGCGCACCGCGTCCAGCAAAGCGTGTGGCGTGGGTGTCTTGCCTGCGCGCTCATAGTCGATGCCCAGCCCGCCGCCCAGGTTCAGGTAACGCAGGTCGAAACCTTGTCCGCGAACAGCGGTGGTGAGGTCGCCCATCAGGATGGCGGCATCGCGGAAAACCCGCACATCCTTGATCGTCGAACCGAGGTGGCAGTGCAGGCCGACCAGGTGCAGAAGCGGTTCGTGCCTTAACCGCTCGAGGAACCACGGCAGGCGTTCGGCGCGGATGCCGAACTTGGAATCGCGCATCCCTGTGGCGACGTAAGGATGCACGTCTGGCTGAATGTCTGGATTGACGCGCAGCAGCACATCCACGGGTTTGTTTGCGTCGCGGGCGGCCTGCGCGATGTGTGCCAGGTCGAATTCGCTGTCGATGTTGACCGTCACGCCATGCTGCACCGCGAGCGCCAGTTCGTCGCGCCGTTTGCCGTTCCCGTTGAAGACCATATCCGCCGGCGCAAACCCGGCGAGCAGCGCCAGCCGCAGCTCATTGCCGCTCACCAACGTCGCCCCGCAGCCGAGGGCGCGCAGCAGCTTGAGCAACGTGAGATTGCCGTTAGCTTTGACCGCATACGAGATGCGCGCGGATAGCCCCGTGAGCGCGTCCGCGTAGGCGGCGACGTTTGCCCGAAGTTGCGCGGCGCTGTAGAGGTAGAAAGGACTGTCTTGCATCGCGTCTTGCAGGTCTTTGACGTTGATGCCTTCGCAGTAAAGATAGTTATCGCGGTGATGAAAACTCATCGAATCGTAACTCCTCCTTCAATGGCATTTTACGGAAAGTATACTACAGTCATGGTGAAGCGCAGGTCTGATTATTCTGGCTTCACGCAGATCATTTGGGTGTGTTTCATTGTCGATCCCCTTGGAGCATTTTTGGATCTACTGGGTCTAATGACAAAATCTTGTAGAGCACATCCAGAAGAAAGGAGAAACCCACAATGAGCTACTCCAAATTTTACACGGCGAAGGGTGATCATGGCGATACGGGCCGGTTGGGGGGAGGCGCACGGCTTTCCAAGAGCGACCTGCTATTGGAGGCCGTCGGCGCGATGGATGAAGCGACGTGTGCAATCGGCATGGCGCGCGCGCTGATTGAAGATACCGCCCTCAAGGGGACGCTGCGTACTGTGCAGGAGCGTTACATTCGTCTGATGTCGCATCTCTCGGCGACGCCGGAGACTCGCGGGCGCTATCCCGGTCCCAACGCGGACGATCTGGCGTGGTTGGAAGCGCGCATTGCTGAACTTGAAGCGGGGGTACCGCCTGTGCATACCTTCGTGCTACCCGGTGATTCCGTTCCCGGCGCGGCCCTGCATGTCGCGCGCACTGCCGTCCGTCGCGCAGAGCGCCGCGTCGTAGCGCTCGCCGAGGCCGAACCGGGCATTGATGCGCTCAGTCTGGCCTATCTCAACCGTCTCTCATCGCTGTTGTTCGTCGCGGCGCTTCACGTCGATGCCAGACTACAAAAGTCTCACCAGGCGTCCGATTGAACCGATACCTGCGCTGAATAGGGGGGGCTGCAAATTCTGATACGTGCTGAGACTTTTGTAGTCTTTCGTTATTTCCCTATTCTCAGAATTCTGGTAAAATGGATAGATGAAACTGTCTTGTCGCATCTGTAGGATGCGTTGTTTGTATTGCTATTATGCTGTACCCTGGAGCGATTCCAGGATCGGCGGGTTATTCCCGCCGGCATTTGCGGGGCAGGTGGTGCACCGCATTGGTAGATACGTTGTAGTTTAGCCGTGGCTAGGTCCCAAGTGGGAAGTTTATGACTTTCCGAGGCTCGGTTTTGGGGATATCGTCGGACGGGGTAAGCTGAAGAACACAGAAGATGTCGCGTGCCAACCTGAGCGGTTGGCGGTGTTTGCCAGCATACCTGTCTTCCATTCGGATAGCTGATCAGGCGGCTATGGCGTGTTCTGCCATGGCCGTTTTTTGTTTTTAATGGAAGGGCAAATGGCTGGACGTATTACGGCGCTGGAACCGCAGAAGCGTTCCGGCGACCGGGTTAACGTTTATCTGGATGATGTTTTTGCCTTTGGGCTGGCCGTGCTGCTCGCGGCGAACTTGCGCGTGGGAATGACGCTCACGGACGACGAGATCGCGGCGCTGCGGCTGGCTGACGAAGTGGAACGCGCACGCGAGAAGGCCCTGAACTATCTTTCGTACCGTCCACGCAGCGAGGCCGAACTGCGCAGTCACTTGTTGGAAAGTGGCTTTGCCGAGGCGACGGTCACTGCAGTGTTGGACCGTCTGCGGGAGGTCGGCCTGGTGGATGATGAGGCTTTTGCGCGTTATTGGGCGGACAACCGCGCCCGCTTTCGTCCCCGAGGCAAGCGGATGTTGGTGCAGGAATTGCGTCAGAAAGACGTTGCATCGAGCACGATTGAAACGACGCTGGCGGAATACGACGAGGTCGCCGCTGCCGAGCAAGTCGCTGCCGAGCAAGCCCGTCGTCTGGCGCATCTCCCGCCTGATCAGTTTCGCCGCCGTCTCTGGGATCGTCTGATACGGCGCGGATTCTCACCGGACATCATCCAGGAAGTTCTCGCTACACAGCCCTTCTTTCAACTTGATACCGAAGAAAGCGAGGAACACTGGACATGGAGTGGGTCATTGGGATAGTTTTGTTGCTCCTTGGGTTGGCTGTAGGCGGCTTCATCGGCTACAGAATACGCCAGGCAAACTACCAGAAAGAAATGGGAGACCTGGAGGCCATGCGCGCCCGGCTTTTGGAAGAGGCCGAGAAGCAAGCGCGCGATACGGTGCTCAACGCAAAGGACGAGGCGCTCAAACTGCGCACCGAACTTGAGGCGGAAATGGAGCGGCGTGGTGAGAAGCTGCGACGTGAGGAAGAACGGTTGCAGGCACGCCGCGATCAGTTGGATGCCCGTCAGGATCGGATTGACAAGCGTGAGCAGGCCCTCAACAAGCGTCAGAGCGCCCTGGACAAGCGGACGAATGACCTGGAGAAATTGGAGGAGGAGCAACGCGCGGCATTGGAGCGCATAGCGAATCTCTCCACAGACGAGGCGCGTGAGCTGCTTTTGGAGCGGGTGGCCGAAGAGAGCCGTCAGGATATGGCCCGCGTGATCCGTGAAGAGGAAATGCGCGCGCACGAAGAGGCCGATCGCCGCGCCCGCGAGATTGTGACCGTGGTGGTGCAGCGCATCGCCACCGAGCAGGTTGCCGAGTTGACCACCAAGACGCTGGAAATCCCCAACGACGAATTGAAGGGCCGTATCATTGGGCGTGGGGGGCGCAACATCCGCGTCTTCGAGCAAAAAGCCGGCGTCGATATCATCGTCGATGACAGCCCCGAAATGATCACCATTTCATCCTTCAACCCCATCCAGCGTGAAATTGCAGCCCGCGCGATGCACCGGCTGGTTGCCGATGGCCGCATCCACCCGGCGCGCATCGAAAAGCTGCTGGAAAAAGCGCGGGAAGAGGTCGATCAAATCATGAAGGAGCAGGCCGAGCGGGCAGTCTACGAGGCTGAAATCCCTCCGCTGCATCCTGAGTTGATGAAACTCTTGGGAAAATTGCACTTCCGCACCAGTTACGGCCAAAACCAGTTATCGCACGCAGTGGAGACGGCCAAACTCGCCAGTTTGCTGGCTGCCGAGTTAGGCGCGAACGCCGAAGTGGCGCGCCTGGGTGGGCTGTTGCACGACATCGGCAAAGCCGTGGACTTCGAGGTCGAAGGCACGCACGCGACCATCGGCGCGGAACTGGCGGCCCGCTATGGTGTCCCGGCGGCGGTCGTTAACACGATCGCGGCCCATCACCACGAGGCGGAGCAGCAGAGCCTTGAGGCCATCATTGTGGAGACCGCCGACGCAATTTCCGGCGCGCGGCCTGGCGCGCGGCGCGAGAGCCTGGAGCATTACATCAAGCGCATCCGCGCGTTGGAAGACATCGCGCACTCCTTCACCGGCGTCGAAGAAGCCTACGCGATTCAAGCCGGGCGCGAAATGCGCATCGTGGTGAAGCCAGGTGACGTGGACGACCTGGCGGCCATACGCCTCTCCCGCGATGTGGCGCGCAAGATTGAGGACACGATGGAATATCCGGGGCAGATCAAGGTGACGGTCATCCGCGAGACGCGCGCGGTGGAGTACGCGAAGTAAGTCAACGGATTAGGCAACCAAAGGTTGCACCGGATTTTAACGGATTGTATGTAAACCTGACAGGTCTTCCGAGACCTGTCAGGTTTGTTTTATCCAGAGGTCGACGGTGGTTTGGTAGTCCAGCTTGAAGATAGTTCTCAACTCTGGCAGGGCATCGTCAGGCAGTAGCAGATCGACGGCGCTGTACCCCTCACACGCCGCCAACGCGCGCAGCGCCGCGACCACAGGGATCAAATCGGCGGCAGGCGGCAGCCAGGCGTAGCCGTCGGCTTGGGTAGGATTGCGGAACTGTTCGCGTAGGCCCAGCACTACCGGCATGCCGTCAAGTTCGCCGCGCCACACGCCACGGCGCAGCGCCCTCAGTTCAGGGAGTGCCACCGCAGGCCAGAGTGTTTCCCAGCCTTGCGCCCCGCATTGATACCGTCCGATGCGCAGCGCCAGGTGTTCCGGAGGTTCGCTGTTTAGGGAGAATGGTGTGAGGGCTGGGGATGTTCCTTCAACCGCGGTTTGCATCTCTTTGGCGCGCATCCACGGTTGAAAGCCCACGCGCCGGTAGAAGCCGGTCATCTCCGGCTCTGGCTGCGTCGTTAGCGCGTGGCAGCCAAGCGCGTGCGCGTGTTCCACTCCGGCTTCGACCAACGCCTGCCCAATCCCTTGCCTTTGCCAATCCTTGTGGACGTAGAGCACCGACAGGTGCAGGTGGGGGCCGAAGGGAGCGGGTTCACGGTTCACGTAGTACTCCGCTTCGCCGACCGGGACGCCATTAACCTCCGCCACAAGCGGCAGATGACCGTGTAGCAACAGTCCGTTGAGGTGGATGGCGCATGTCTCGACGCTCATCCAGGCGCCGCCGTTGTACCAGCGCCCGAAGAGGTCGAGTGTCGCCGCGTCCGTGGGGCGGCGTGTGTACGGATCGCGCCATTCGTCCACGGTGCTGCAATGGACAATGCTGATCGCGGCAGCGTCAGCCAGAGTTGCGGGCCGGATGGTGATCATAGGGCGCATTTTAGAAGCGGACAGGGAAAAGTCAATTTGATGCTATAATTTGTGGCGTCAAATAGTCGCGTAGTCGTTAGTCGCATAGTCAGAGCCGGAAACTTGAGGTGATTGGTACGGCAGTGGTGAAGAGATGAATATGTCAAGGAAAATCACGGATTTGTTTCTGGTCGGCGTGCTTATGATGGCTTTGGGCGTCCTGGGCTGTTCGCGTGTTGAGGTTCAGCAGAAATCGGAGGAGACGGATGTGGCACCTTTGGAGCATACAGCTACGTTGCGGTTCCCGACCCAAACGCCAACCGAGGAGGTAGATATGGCGACTTCAGAACCTACAGTTGTGCTGCCTGTCTCTGCCCTGAAGATCAGAGGCGTCGATATATCGAGCCTGCCCCAGGTCGAAGACAAGGGCGGCGTCTTCTATAACGCTGATGGACAGGCACAAGATATCTTCGAGATTCTGGCCGCTCATGGCGTCAACTACGTCCGGCTCAAGCTGTGGCACACCCCCAAAAACGGCTACAACAACCTGGAGAAGGTTAAAGCGATGGCGGTGCGGATCAAGCAGGCCGGGATGGGGTTCTTGTTAGACTTCCACTATTCCGATACGTGGGCCGATCCAGGAAAGCAGTACAAACCCCTGGCATGGTGGGATTATGATGACGAGCAACTCAGAGCGGCGGTGTACGATTACACGAAAGAAGCCATCGTCGCATTGCGCGAGCAGGGCACGGCGCCTGACATCGTGCAGATCGGCAATGAGATCACTAACGGTATGCTCTGGGATGCGGGCAAATTGGACGGTTCCGACGACCAGTTTGCGCGGCTGGCGGGCCTGCTCAAGGCCGGTATTGCCGGGGTGAAGGATGCCGGATGCAGCGCGAAAATCATGCTTCATCTGGACAAAGGTGGCAACAACGACCTGTATCGCTGGTGGTTTGACAACATCATCGCGGAGGGCGTCGAATTCGACATCATCGGCTTGTCGTTCTACGGCTATTGGCACGGCGATTTAAGCGCTCTCGCCGCCAATCTGACCGATTTGGCGCAGCGGTACAACAAAGAATTGATCGTGGTGGAGACGGCGTATGCTTACACCCTGGCGAATCAGGACGGCTACGGCAACATCATCAGCCAGGAAGATCAGCTCATCGACGGCTATCCCGCGACGGTCGAAGGCCAATCTGCCTGGCTGCGCGACATTATGCAGGTGGTCAAGGACGCGCCGGGCGCTACCGGCGTGTTCTATTGGGAACCGGCGTGGTTAGGGTTGAAGGGCTGCGGCTGGAATCCGGCGGACCCGCAGTCCGGCAATGCCTGGGAGAACCAGGCGCTCTTCGATTTCGACGGGCACGTGTTGCCCTCGCTGGGTGTGTTCCGCGAATTTGCTGAATAGGCTGAGAGCTTTCAGCGATCAGCCGTCAGCGGTCAGCTTTAGGGCGTTTGAAAGTATCGTGATAGTGCAATGCTACATCATTTGTCACACCTGTGTTTTTGACTTCTTTTCTGATAGCTGAAAGCTGATGGCTGAATGCTATCTATAGCTATATGTCGCGCTTTGTCATATTCCCCCGCTACACTAGACCTGTAGAAACTTTGTTCTATCCCAACCTTGTGGTATAATCGCTCGTTGCTGGAAGCTGGATACTCGATGCTGGATACTCGATGCTGGATACTTCCGTTCACGCATCACTCGTTACCCACTTCTCATTTCTGATTTCTCCTGGGGGGAACTATGGAGCCTGGTTTCATCGTTATTCGCGGGGCGCAGCAGCACAATCTGAAGCACATTGATGTGACGATCCCGCGCAACAAGCTGGTGGTGCTTACCGGCGTTTCGGGCAGCGGCAAGTCGTCGCTGGCCTTCGATACGATCTACGCCGAGGGGCAGCGCCGGTACGTGGAAAGCCTGTCGTCGTTCGCGCGGCAGTTCCTGGGGCAGATGGAGAAGCCGAAGGTGGACTTCATCGGTGGCCTCAGCCCGGCCATCGCCATCCAGCAGAAGGCGGTGAGCAAGAACCCACGTTCGACGGTGGGCACCGTCACCGAGGTGATGGATTACCTGCGTGTGCTCTTTGCGCGTGTGGGCGAGCCGCACTGCCCGCAGTGTGGGCGCAAGGTGGCCTCGCAGAATGCGCAGCAGATCGCCGACCAGCTCGCGGCGTTGCCGGGCGGGACGCGCTTTCAACTGCTTGCGCCTGTTGTCCGCCAACGCAAGGGCACCCATACGGACGTGCTGGCGCAGGCGAAGCAGGAGGGCTACGAGCGCGCGCGCATTGATGGCGTGCCGACCGACCTGAACCGCGAAATCAAGCTGGCGAAGACGAAGAACCACACGATTGAGCTAATCGTGGATCGGCTGGTCGTTCCGGCGCATCCCAATGGGAACGGCGACGATGTCTGGCGCGACTTCACGACGCGGCTGATGGATTCGGTGGAGACGGCGCTGCGCGCGGGCGAGGGGATGGTCGTGGTGGATGTGGTAGATGGCGAGGAATTGCTCCTCAGCGAGCAGCACGCCTGCCCTCACTGCGGCATCAGCTTCCCGGAACTCAGCCCGCAACTGTTCAGCTTCAACTCGCCGCTGGGGATGTGCCCGGAGTGTAACGGCCTGGGGACGAAGCTGGAAGTCGATCCTGCCTTGATCATCCACGACCCCACGCTTTCGATTATGGACGGCGCGCTACGCTGGTATGGCAACATCCGCAAGAAGAACAGCAAATGGCAGATTCACCAGTTGGAATCCCTCGCCCGGCATTATGGCGTGGACCTGGATACGCCCTGGCAGGATTTGCCGCAGTCGTTTCGGGATGTGTTGATTTACGGTTCGGGCGATGAGAAGATCCACTTCGAGTTTCACGCCGAAAACGGCGACAGTTCGTGGTCAGGCGAAAGCTACCGACCTTCAAGGGGCATCATCTTCCACATCAACCGCTTGTTCCACCAGACAAAGTCCGACTACACGCGCCGCTGGTACAGCAGTTTTATGAGCGAGCAGCCATGTACGGCCTGCGGCGGCGCACGTCTGCGCGCCGAGGCGCGCGGGGTGCTGGTGGGCGGCAAGTCCATTATGGACGTCAGCGCGATGCCCATCGCCGAAGCGCACGCCTGGGTGCAATCGCTTTACGAGCAGTTCGACGACGAGCAGTTCGCCATTGGCGGTGAGGTGCTCAAGGAGATCCGCGACCGTTTACAGTTTATGCTCAACGTGGGGCTGCACTACCTTACGCTGGACCGGTCCGCGCCGTCGCTTTCGGGCGGGGAATCGCAGCGCATCCGGTTGGCGAGCCAGATCGGGTGCGGGTTGGTGGGCGTGCTCTATATCCTCGATGAGCCGTCCATCGGCCTGCACGCCCGTGACAACCGTGCGTTGCTCGATACGTTGCTCCAACTGCGCGATATGGGCAACACCGTGCTCGTGGTGGAGCACGATCACGAAACGATGATGGACGCCGATTGGATTCTCGATCTGGGGCCGGGCGCGGGCGTGCTGGGCGGGCGTGTGGTGGCAGAAGGAACGCCGGAGGAGATTGCCGCGAATCCACAGTCGCTTACCGGGCGCTATCTGAGCGGCGAGCTGGCGGTGGTCTCGCCGAACGGCGGACGCCGCACGCCGCAGAACGGCAGTCTGATCTTGCGTGGGGCGACGCTGCACAACCTCAAGCACGTCGACGCGCGCTTCCCGCTTGGCGTGTTTACCTGTGTCACCGGCGTGAGCGGCAGCGGCAAGAGCAGCCTTGTCGCCGAGACGCTGTACCCGGCGCTGGCCCGCGATCTCAACCGCGCCGAGACGCGCCCTGGCCCTTACGAGCGGCTGGAGGGTCTGGAGCACCTGGACAAAGTCATCGACATCACGCAGGACCCGATTGGGCGCACGCCGCGCTCCAACCCGGCGACCTACGTGGGCGTGTTCGACGAGATTCGGCAGGTATTCGCGTCCACGCCGGAGGCGAAGATGCGCGGCTACGGCTCGGGGCGGTTCAGCTTCAACGTGAAGGGCGGGCGCTGCGAGGCGTGCAAGGGGCACGGCCTGCGCCGCATTGAGATGCACTTCCTGCCCGACGTGTGGGTGACGTGCAAGGAGTGCAAGGGCACACGCTTCAACCGCGAGACGCTCCAGATTCGCTACAAGGGCAAGAACATCGCCGAGGTGCTGGATATGGACGTGCAGGAGGCGCTGGACTTCTTCGCCAATCACCCGAAGCTCTCGCGGCAGTTGCAGACGTTGCACGACGTGGGACTGGACTACATCAAGCTGGGGCAGGCGGCGACGACGTTGAGTGGTGGGGAAGCGCAGCGCGTCAAACTGGCGAAGGAGTTGAGCCGCGTCGCTACCGGGCGCACCGTCTACATCCTCGACGAGCCGACCACGGGCCTGCACTTCGCCGACATCCAGAAGCTGCTGGACGTGCTGCACCGACTCACCGACGCCGGCAACACCGTCATCGTCATCGAGCACAACCTGGACGTGATCAAGACCGCCGACTGGATCATCGACCTCGGCCCGGAGGGTGGGGAGGCGGGCGGGTACATCATCGCGGAAGGGCCGCCGGAGGCCGTCGCGCAGGTGGAGGCGAGCTACACGGGGCAGTTCTTGCGGAGGGTGTTGGAACCTGTGATGGTGTGAAAGTTTAGCTTTTGGCTAATTTTAGATTGACATTTCATTTGCGTTATGCTAATATGGACGTATGTATCGAATCGTATACACCAAAGAAGCGACCAAAATGTTGCGTAAATTGCCGCGCAATGTATCGATACTGATACACGAGAAGCTGGATGACATCGCTGCTAACCCATACGGACATCATAATAACGTGATGCGGTTGCAGAACCGCTCCGGCTACCGGTTGCGTGTGGGGGATTGGCGAGTCATCTACGAGGTGGAAGATGCGCAACTCGTGATTCTGTCGCTCAAGTTGGGGGCAAGAGGAGGGATATACGTCAATGAACGTGCAAGTGATCGAGAAGGATGGCCAGCCTGAGTGGGCGATCCTTCCGTATAAGACTTACGAGCAATTGTTAGAAGATGCCGAGATGTTGCAGGACATCCGGGATTATGACGCTGCCATGCAAGCCATTGCGGATGGCGAAGAATTGATCCCAAGTGAAATTGTGAATGCGCTCGTGGACGGCGAAAACCCTATTCGTGTGTGGCGGGAGTATCGCGGGATGACGCAGGCGCACCTGGCGAAGGTCGCCGGCGTCAGCGTGCCGTATCTCTCGCAGCTTGAGTCGGGCAAACGCAGAGGCAGCACTGATGTTTTGGGGGCGATTGCGAAAGGGCTTGATCTGACGTTGGATGATTTGATCGATTTGAGGGCGATGACTCCGCTGGCTATTCTGGAACGGGTTGCGCAAGCGCCGGAGGAAGAACCGATGTCCCTTGATGAAATCAACACACTCGTTCACGAAGTACGGCGGCAGCGATAGTGCGCATCGTTGTAGACACAAATATATGGGTGTCGGGGCTGCTATGGCGTGGTCTGCCTTGGCAACTCTTGCAACTTGCCGAGACTGGGCGCGTCGAAATTTGTATGACTGAAGTGATGTTGGAAGAGTTGTCCGCGGTATTGCACTATTCACGTTTACAGTCTCGTTTGCAATGTATTGGCGTCACTCCCGACGAATTGATAACTTACGTGTCGCAATGCGCGACTTTCTTTGAATCCCCTCCAGCTTCTTCCTCCGATGTGCCGCTGGTGGCGATTGATCCTGATGACGACATCTTCATCCGCTGTGCATTAGTCGCTAAAGCCAGTTGGCTCGTTTCCGGCGACCACCACTTGCTTGAGATGCAGCATTATGCCGGTATCCAAATTGTAACCGTTCACGATTTCTTCGCGCAGGTATTGCTGTAGAAGTTCTTTGAATCTCGCCTCTGCTGGAGGCGAGGGAGCGCTCCAAATCCGACAGGTAAAACATCTGCGTGCGCTAATCCAGTAATTCTCGTTGTCTCCTTTGGTTTGTCAGCAGATTGAGTAGATTTTCCCGGCCGGCAAACAGAAAATCTGCTTCATCCGCTCAAGCTGCTGATGGGAAATCAGTTTGGGCTACCTCGGTTGTGTCGGGGATGTCCAGCCTCTCGACGGCAGCGATCCACTCGCGCCAGTCTTTGCTGGGCCAGGTCTGTTGGTACGTTTTGAGCAAGCCGACGATTTCCTGCTGCGTTACTTCACTGTCGACCATGTTGATGTTCGTGACGTAGCGCGTCATTTCGTCGAGATGGCGCAGACAATACTTTTGGATGCGTTTCCCGAGCCGTGCTAACCGCGCTTCACTCGCGGTGTTGTCGCGCAATGTGGCAACGCGCCGTTGAAAGGGCCTCAGCCATACGTCGGGGATTCTGCCCTCGACGACCTCTTGCAGGGCGTGCAAGCGATCCTGGATCGCGCGCGTGACCATCTTGGAGGCCAGTTTGCTGAATCCGTACATGCCGCCGGTCATAACGGCAACAAATACGATCAGCAGGATAAAGAATTGGGATGTTTGCATTGTCCTCTCCCTTGTGCGATTGGATGCGTGAACTGTACTCCAAAGTGCGGGTTTGGCAAATGGGCCTTGAGCGGGCGCGGTCGGAGACCGGCCCGAGCGATTGTGTCACCGCAGGGTAATGGGTTGAGCGGGCGCGGTCGGAGACCGGGCCGAGCGATTCCCAATCATTTGTCCTATACCCCCGTTGACTTTTTCATCGCGCGTCATACAATCTTCTTACCTTTGCGCTGGCAAGGGCAAATTTTGACATAATCACTGGGGGTAGGATTTCGATGAGAATCGTTGTTACAGGAGGGATTGGCAATGTGGGAAGCGTGGCGGTCGCGCGCCTGCTGCGCCATGGCCATGAGGTGCGCATCCTGGATCGGGTCGCGCCGGAAGCGATTGCGGAACCGCTCTGGGAAACCGTCCACGGAGCGGAATATCATCAAGTGGATACGACCGACTACGCGGGATTGGCGCCGCTGTTCGAGGGCATGGATGCCGTGGTGCATCTGGCGGCATATACCAGCCCGCATCCCGCACCCGCGCAGGAAATTTTCCGCGTCAACTGCGGTGGCACGTTCAACGTCTACCAGGCGGCGGCTAACGCGGGCATCAAGCGCGTGGTCAGCGCCAGTTCGATCAACGCGCTGGGGTACAACTTCGGCATCAAGGGATTTCCGATTCAATATTTCCCCATTGATGAGGAGCATCCCACTTTCACCACAGACATCTACTCGTTCTCCAAGGGTATCCTTGAGGAGACCGCGGCCTATTTCTGGCGGCGTGAGGGGATTTCCGGTGTGTGTTTGCGCTTTCCCGGCGTGATGAATCCGGCGCTACGGCGTGGGGGCTGGATCAACTTCTTCAGGGAAGGCGCGCGCGCAGCGTTCGACGCCGTGATGGCTCTGCCGCCGGATAAGCGCGTTTCACGCTTACGTGCCGTCGTCGAGCGGACAGAAGCCCGGCGCGCCGAACGTCTTCACGAGTGGAGACCGGGGGGAAACCGTTGGATGTGGGATCGTCTGGAAGGTCCACGTCTGCCGGAAGAGTTGCTGGTTTGGGGCCGTACCGATTTCTGGGCCATCATCCACGTGGAAGATGTGGCGCAGGCGATCGAGAAGGGGTTGACGGCGGAGTACGAAGGCAGCCATCCGCTTTTCGTCAACGACAAGTACAACGCGCTTGGCGTACCTTCGCAGCAGTTGGCGGAATTTTTCTTCCCAGAGGTGACGATGTGGAAGCGCCCGGTAGAAGGCAGCGAATCGCTGGTCAGCTACGCTCGCGCGCAAGCGTTGATCGGCTTCGAGCCTGAACGCCCCATTCCCACCTGGAACTGATAACAAACAGGTCAACCGAAGACTTTTGATTTCGAACTTTGGACTGTTTTGAGGAGACGCCAGGGTAATGCACGCCTGGCAACCCGAAACTGGCGTTCCGACTATGCGACGACAAGACTGACGACTATGCGACTATTTTTGAAGGAGATTTTTCGATGAAGATCACGAAGCTAGAGACGTTTCTGGTCAAGCCGCGCTGGCTGTTCTTGCAGATGCACACCGACGAAGGGCTGGTGGGCTTGGGTGAGCCGATCCTCGAAGGGCGCGCGTTGACGTGCGCGCGGGCGGTGGACGAACTTGCGCCGTACTTGATCGGCAAGGACCCCATGCGCGTTGTCCATCACTGGCAGGCGATGTACCGTCACGCTTTCTATCGCGGCGGGCCGTTGCTCACCAGCGCGTTGAGCGGGGTAGAGCAGGCACTGTGGGACATCACCGGCAAGGCGCTCGGTGTGCCGGTGTACAAGCTCTTCGGCGGTCCAACCCGCGACCGCATCCGCCTGTACAAGCACGCCAACGATCCCGAAGCGATTAAAGCGTGGATGGCGCAGGGCTTCACGGCCTTCAAGACGGGCGTGCATGGCGGGCGGCCGGCGCGGATCATCGAGAGCCTGGCGTTTGTTCACGAAGCGGAGGCGCACTTCGCGGCGCTGCGTCAGGCCGGTGGCCCGCACGCCGACATCGCTATTGACTTCCACGGCGCGATCAGCCCACAGACGGCGAAACTGTTGATCAGGGCGCTGGAACCGTACCAGCCGATGTTCATCGAGGAGCCGTGCCAGGCGCAGAATCTCGATGTGCTGGCCGACATTGCGCGCGGGACGCACCTGCCCATCGCTACCGGCGAGCGTGTCTTCACCAAGTGGGGTTTCCGCGAGGTGTTGGAAAAGCGCGCGGCCTCGGTGCTCCAGCCCGACTTGTGTCACGCGGGCGGCCTCAACGAAGCGCGCATCATCGCCGGGATGGCAGAAGCCTACTACGCCGGCATCGCGCCCCACAATCCCCTGGGCCCGATTTCGCTGGCGGCGTGCATCCAGTTGGATGCTTCGATCCCCAATTTCATTGCGCAGGAGCACACGACGTTGGGTGAGGGCTATCTGAAGCAGCCATTTGTGGCGAAAGACGGTTTCGTTGAGCTGCCCACCGGGCCGGGTCTGGGCATCGAGTTGGATATGGACGCACTGGAAGACAAGATCGACCACGACTGGCGCAACCCGGAGCGGTACGACCCTGACGACGGGTCGGTGTTGGATTGGTGATCGAAACGGGGAAGGACGTATTTGATTTTTCAGTTAGGTCAGTTTATACTCCTCGGTAACTGTTCAGGCTGGTCAGTTTTTTGACAGGATTAACAGGATTTTCGACCTGTTTTGTTACCAAATCCTGAAAATCCTGTTAATCCTGTCTAGATTTGCGTTCAGGCTGAATAGTTACACTCCTCGAACAATTAACCTGTTCAACCTGTTGGATTTGATGGAGGTGTGGAGATGCGCGTTTTGGTTCTGGCTGATGATCGCTGGCATCCTGCCCAGGTAGCCCGTGAGGGGCTGGCGCCGCTGGCCGAGCAGGGTTTCACCTTCGATTGGATTGAGAATGCCGCCGACTGGTCGGCAGAGCGGATGGCCGCCTATCCTGTGGTGCTGTTCGTCAAATCGAATAACGTCTCGGCAAGCGATGAAAGTCCCTGGATGACCGAGGAAGTCGAGGCGGCTTTTGTGAACTACGTTCGCCGGGGCAACGGCTTGCTGGTCGTTCATTCCGGCTCTGCCGGATACGCCCAGACACCGGCGTTCCGCGAATTGATGGGCGGCGTGTTCGTCAGCCACCCGCCCCAGTGCCCTGTCACCGTGGAGCCACAGGTGGGGCATCCCCTGACGGTTGGCAGCACGCCATTCACCGTGATGGACGAGCACTACATGATGGCGCTGGATGATGCGGACGCCGATATCTTTATGACCACCGCCTCACAACACGGCATCCAGCCCGGCGGTTGGACGCGCTCTGAAGGGGCAGGGCGCGTGTGTATGCTCACGCCCGGCCACAACGTTGAGGTGTGGCTGCATCCCTCCTTCCAGACCTTGCTGGGCAATGCGTTGCGTTGGTGTGCAGCGGCCAGGCGCACAGTATTTGTGACCGGCGCAGATCGGGGATTGGGCTTTGGACTCGCCTCCGGCCTTCTGGCGCAAGGTTGGCGTGTCTTTGCCGGGCAGTATCTGCCTGAGTGGCCGGAGCTGTCTGACCTGAAAGAGCAGTATCCCCACGACCTGCAGATTGTCCCGCTGGACGTGGCTTCGGTCGAATCGGTGCGGGCGGCAGCGCAGGCCGTAGCGGCGCAGATTCCGCACCTTGATATGCTGATCAACAATGCCGGCGTCAGCACGTGCACCAATCCCCGCACCATCCGCGAGCCGCAGGACTACGCCGAAATGCACCGCTTGTTCGATGTCAACAGCCTGGGGCCGCTGCGGGTAGTCGAGGCGTTCTTACCGCTGCTGGATCGGGGGACGTTCAAGCGGCTGTGCTTTGTCTCCTCCGAAGCGGGCAGCATCGAGCGTAGCTACCGCACTGCCTGGTTTGGGTATTGCATGTCGAAAGCGGCACTGAATATGGCCGTCAAGAATTTGTTCAATTTCTTGCGACCAGAGGGGTATACCTTCCGGGTTTACCATCCCGGTTGGGTGCGGTCGTACATGAGCGGGCAGAAGAACAACGAAGCCGATCTTGAACCGGAAGATGCCGCCGCCTACGCGATCCCCTTCTTTGTGAATCCGCGTGACGACGAAGACCGCCTGGTGCTCGTCGATTATCTGGGCAACGAATGGCCGTGGTAACGATTGAGGAGCGAATCAATGGATTTCGAGAGTCTCAGGCACTTGATGGCGCAGCACGCGAAGCTGATCCGTCTGCTGACGGAAGATGTTTCCCCTGAGCAAGCACGCTGGAAGCCGGACGCGGACAGATGGTCGATCCTGGAAATCATCAACCACCTCTACGACGAGGAACGCGAGGATTTTCGCGCGCACCTGGACGTCATCCTCCACAAGCCGGAAGAAGGTTGGGGAAACATCACTCCCTTCACGTGGATAACGGAGCGCCGCTACAATGAGCGCGATCTCGCCACGTCCGTGGAGAACTTCCTGGCGGAACGCCGGAATTCGCTGGCATGGCTGGAGAGCCTGGGTACGCCCGATTGGGAAGCGGCCATGGCCGCGCCCTGGGGGGCCGACATCAGCGCCGGAGATGTGTTCGCGTCCTGGGTCATCCACGACCAATGGCACATCCAGCAGCTTATGCAGATGCGCCGGGCGTACACCATCGCGCAGGTCGCGCCGTATGATGTGCGTTACGCGGGAGAGTTGTGATTAAAGAAAGTTTTCATTGGCAGTGAAAACTTTCGATGACGTCTTTCCTTTGTGACTGAAGACCTTTATCCGCGCTGAGTAGACATACGCCAACCGTGAATTTCTATTTGTTGGTCAATTCGTGGTTGGCAACAATCTGTAGATTGGGAGGTAGACTGTGAAATTCACCGATGGCTATTGGAACATTCGAGAAGGCGTGACGCCGCACTACGCGGTGCACGTCTATGACGTTGAGGTAGAACCCGACGCGCTGACCGTCTATGCGCCGACCCGGCGGGTCAATCATCGCGGGGACACGCTCAACCTGCCGGTGCTCACGGTACGCTTTTCCGCGCCGATGGAGAACGTCATCCGCGTGCAGGTGTGGCATCACAAGGGTGGGCTGCCGCGCAAGCCGGAATTCACGCTGTACCCGCAGCCGGCGCCGGATGTGGTCATCCACAACGACGAGAAAGCCGCCACATTGCAGAGTGGGCAGTTGACGGCGCGCGTCGAAAAGGCCGGGGACTGGAAAGTGCAGTTCAAGGATGGCGACAGGGTCATCACCGAAAGCGGGTGGCGCGCGCTCGGCTTTGTGGATACGCCCGATGGACGCTTCATCCACGAGCAACTGGCGCTCGGCGTGGGGGAGTGCGTCTACGGGCTGGGCGAGCGCTTCACGCCGTTCGTCAAAAACGGGCAGGTCGTTGATCTGTGGCAGGAGGACGGGGGCACGAGCAGCGAGCAGGCATATAAGAACATCCCGCTCTACCTGACCAATCGCGGCTACGGCGTCTTCATCAATCATCCGGAGAAGGTCTCGCTGGAAATCGCTTCGGAGAAGGTCGAGCGCGTGCAGTTCAGCGTGCCGGGTGAGTCCCTGGATTACTTTGTCATCTACGGCCCCACGCCCAAAGCCGTGCTGGATCGCTACACTGCGCTCACCGGACGGCCCGCGTTACCGCCCGCATGGTCGTTTGGCCTCTGGCTGACCACGTCCTTCGTCACGAACTACGACGAGGCCACCGTGACCAGCTTTATCGAAGGCATGGCCGAGCGCGACCTGCCGCTGCACGTCTTCCACTTCGACTGCTTCTGGATGAAAGCCTTCCACTGGTGCAACTTCGAGTGGGACCCGGCGGTCTTCCCCGATCCGGTGGGGATGCTGCAACGGCTCAAGGCGCGCGGCCTGAAAATTTGCGTGTGGATCAACCCGTACATCGCGCAGCGTTCGGCGCTCTTCGACGAGGGGATGGCGCACGGCTATCTGCTCAAGCGCGCCGATGGGTCTGTGTTCCAGTGGGACAAGTGGCAGGCGGGGATGGGGCTGGTGGACTTCACCAACCCGGCGGCGCGCCGTTGGTACGGCGACAAGCTGCGCGCGCTGGTGGATATGGGCGTGGATTGCTTCAAGACCGACTTCGGCGAGCGCATCCCCACGGATGTCGTTTACTTCGATGGCTCGGACCCGGTGCTGATGCACAACTACTACACGCAACTCTACAACCAGACGGTGTTCGAGGTGCTGGAAGAGAAGCTCGGCAAGGGCGCAGCGACCGTCTTCGCGCGCTCGGCGACGACGGGCGGGCAGCAGTATCCCGTCCACTGGGGCGGCGACAGCACCGCCACCTTTGAATCGATGTCCGAAAGCCTGCGCGGCGGCCTCTCGCTGGGCATGTCGGGCTTTGGCTTCTGGAGCCACGACATGGGCGGTTTCGAGTTGACGGCCTCGGCGGACGTGTACAAACGCTGGTGCGCGTTCGGCCTGCTCTCGTCGCACAGCCGCCTGCACGGCAACAGCTCCTATCGCGTGCCCTGGCTCTTCGACGAAGCCGGCTATGAAGGCCCGACCGCCAGCGACGTGCTGCGTTTCTTCACTAAACTCAAGTGTAGCCTGATGCCTTACCTCTTTGATGCGGCTATCGAAGCCCATACACACGGCACACCGATGTTGCGTGCCATGATTCTGGAATTCCCCGACGATCCGGGCTGCGACACGCTCGACCGGCAGTATATGCTCGGCGGCGCGCTGCTCGTTGCGCCGATCTTCCGATCCGATGGCGTGGTGGATTACTACCTGCCCGCAGGCCGCTGGACAAACTTCCTCAGCAATGCCGTAGTCGAAGGCGGGCGCTGGGTGCGCGAGACGCATGGCTATCTCAGCCTGCCGTTGATGGCGCGTCCCAACTCGATTGTCGCGGTCGGCGCGAACGACCGGAAGCCCGACTACGACTTCGCCGACGGCGTGACGTTGCACCTCTTCGAGCTGGCGGACGGTGTGACAACCTCCGCGCGTGTGCCGACGCTCAAGGGCGAGACGGCGCTCACCGTCACCGCGACGCGCGCCGGGCAGCAGATTCACGTGCACGTCGAAGGCGCGACGCAGCCGTGGTCCGTTGTCCTGCGGAACATCTCCGCTGTGCAGTCTGTGAAAGGCGGTACAGCTCAGGTTGACGCGCAAGGCACGCGCATCATCCCGGACATAGAAGTAGGCGCAATCACCATTCAGTTATGACTTGACCGGCCGGTCTTGCATTCACAACTGATTTGACCGCAGAGTTCACCGAGAACGCAGAGAAATAAATCTCCGCGAACTCAGTATACTCTGCGGTGTCATTTAGAAAAAGCTGATCCCATCCTGAGATGCACTCTCACAAGACATAGATCAATTATTGCAGTTAAGTGGCGTCTAGGGTATACTAGAGGCAACGTAGCCTATATCAGTGTCCTTGTGCGCAGTTTGAAAATGCGATAAGTGTATGCGAATCGCCAGAAGTTGTGTGAGGGAAAAGATGGAATTACAAGCCTTGATCCGTGAAATCCATTGGCTCGAATGGCAATTGCGTGCCTTTGAGGATAAATACAGCCTGCTGTCTTATGACTTCCACCAGGCATTTCAGGCTGGGGAGTTGGCCGAATTTGACGACGTGGATTTGCCACAATTCCATGATTTTTTGGAATGGGCCGGTCTGTATGAAATCTGGCAACGACGGGAACAGCGCTATCGCGAATTCTTACAACAGCGTTCACCGGCAGAACACCTGCGTTATGCTCTGGTTGCCGCCTGAGAAAACGGCATGTTGCGGCGCGATCAATACGAGACCTTTATTTACACGTTGCCGACACGGTATCGTGTTGTTCGGATGAGTACCCTCGTCCTGACGCCGCCAGGGTTGGATACCGCTCGGTTAACAGGTCTGTTGACCTTTGGCCAAGACTTGGTGTTGTGCGTGTACGAAATGTTGGACTTTCAGGAAGGGATCATCACTACTTATCGTTATGAGGTATCACGGTGTATTCCGCCCTTTGTCGAAATTCCCTTGCCAGACGCCGAGATATATTGTCGCGCCCATTACTCGGACAAGCGCAAGATATATTGGTATGATTCGTGGCCGCATCCCAACGACCTGACTTTAGCTTCAACGTACCCCCACCATAAGCACATACCGCCCGACCTCAAGCATCATCGCATCCCCGCGCCAGAACTCTCCTTTACGGAGCCTAACCTGCCATTTCTGATCCGCGAGATTGAAACGCTATTATGATCACCTCCCTCAAAAACGATAAAATCAAACTCGTGCGCGCGCTGGCAGAAGAACGGCGCGAGCGCAACAAGCACAAGCTGTTCTTCATCGAAGGCGTCGCCGCGATCCGCGCCGCGTACCTCTACGATTGGGACGTGCGTTGGCTCATCTACTGCCCGGAGGTCGAACACACCGACTGGGGTACCGACGTCATCGCGCAGACGCCGCCGGAAGCGCGTCTGGAAGTGAACGAGTACGTCCTTACGCAGCTCAGTGACCGCGAGATGGCCTCGGAACTGCTGGCAGTGGTGGCGCAGCGCCCCGACGACCTGGCGCGCATCCCGCTCAAAGACGATTTGCTCGTGCTACTGCTGGATCGCCCTGGCAGCCCCGGCAACCTGGGCAGCACGATCCGCTCCGCCGACGCGCTGGGTGCGGACGCCGTCCTCATCACCGGGCACGCCACCGACCTGTATGATCCGAAAACGGTGCGCGCCAGCATCGGTTCACTGTTTGCCTTGCCCGTGCTGCGCGTGCCGGAACATGCGGCGTTGGAAGCGTGGCTGGCGACGGCGCGTGATACGTTGGGACGGGTGCAGATGGTCGCTACCAGCTCGCACGCGACAACGCCGCTCTACGCGCACGATCTCAGCGGCCCAACCGTGGTCGCCATTGGCAACGAGACTGTGGGCCTGAGCCATTACTTCGAGACGCTGTGCGACGCCTACGTGACCATCCCTATGTACGGCTCCGCCACATCCTTCAACGCCTCGGTAGCCGCCTCGATCTTCCTCTACGAAGCGCGGCGGCAGCGCGCCCTAAAAGCGTTGTAGAGATCCAATTCATTAGGAGGTGCATGATGAAAACACATCAGCTTTGGTTCACCCTATTGCTGTGTATGGTATGGATCATGAGTGGGTGTACTTCGGCTCCTACAATCACACCAGCAGTTCAATCGCCGACAGCAGCAGCGGGTGCAGCCGCCACATCAACGCCGCCACCTCCGCCGACGGTGCCGGCGGCAACCGCTGAACCAAAATCAGCGCTGCCCACCACAGGCCCGACACAACCGGTCGTGACCGATGCGCCGCCGGCCATCCTCGAACACCTGCGATACCTGGACCATGCCAGCTTCCGGCTGGACGGACCGCCGACGATCTACTTCGATCCGACGAAGTTGCAGGGCGAGGTGATTCCGGCGGACATTATCCTGATCAGCCACGCGCATAACGACCATTATTCCCCCGCGATTCTCAAGCAAATCAGCACGGCGGAAACGGTCATCATTACCAATGAAACCGTGGCTGCCAAACTGAAAAACACCACCGTCCCCGGCGAAGTCCGGGTGCTCAAAGCGGGGGAAGCGGTGACGGTCGATGAAGTCACCATCGAGGCGGTGCCTGCCTACAATATCGGGAAGTCTTACCATCCCAAAGATGCTGGTGGACTTGGCTTTATCGTCACCTGGGGTGGCGAACGGCTCTACTTTGCCGGAGACACGAGCCGTATCCCGGAAATGCAGGCGATCGATTGCGACGTGGCCTTGCTGCCCATCGATGGCACGTACACGATGAACGTCCAGGAAGCAGCCGAAGCCGCTGGGGACATCAATCCCAAAGTTGTTGTGCCGATGCACATGGGCAACGCCAACCCTGAGGAATTCCGTGAGCTGTGCAATTGCCCGGTCGTGATCTTGAAGCCGTAAAGCCGCCTGTGAGACACCTGATAACTATGGCGGGTTCACGCTTACTGGCTGGATAGTGGGCCGCTGCGGTTTGCCTTCGAGCCGGTGGTGGCTCGTGCACGTAGCCGGGGATCTGGCGATCCCTGTAAATCATAGTGTGCATCCTGAACAGGCTATCGATGCCGCACCACCAACACCGGCCTCCCCGCGTGTTCGACCATCCTGTTCGTAATGCCGGGGGCGAAGTAGCGGCGCAGGCTTTGCGCGGCGTAGGTGGAGCCGAGGGCCACCATATCGTATTCACCGTCGCGGATTTCGGTGAGGATTTGCTCGGCGACGGGGCCGTGGCGCAATTTGACGCCGGTTTCGATTCCCTGACTGCGCAAGGCTTCCCGACAACTGCGCAGATTGCGTCCCTGCAATGTGTCGGTCTGCAGCAGGACTCCCCAGGCATCCTCTATTTCTCGCAGCACAGGATAGTTGAGTTGCGGCTCCGGCACGACGTACAGCAACGTGACCTCAGCGCCGGCGCTCAAGGCAATGCGCTGCACCAACTCCAGCGTGGCGGCGGGATACCACAAGTCGCCGCTGCACAGCAGGATGTTGCGGATCGCCGGACGGTCGAACGGCACAACGAGCACGGGCGCCGTCACATATTGCAGGATGCGGCGGGTCGAAGGCCCCCGCAGCCAGCGCCTCAACCGCCCGCGTTCCACCAACCCCACGATCACCATGTCATAGGCAATCGCTGTGGCCTGCGCGACGACGGCATGGCGGATCGGCATGGGATGCAGTACGGTTTCGCACGTCACACCGTTGGCCGTCAGGCGGGCGCAGACCTCTGCCAGGCTCTCGGCGAATGTGGCTTCCTGCGCGGGTTGTTCACATGCCCCCAACACGGTCACAGAGGCTTTGAGCATCTGCGCCAGACGAGTGCCAAACGCCAGTGCCCCCTCGCTCCTGGGTGTTCCATCGGTGCACAATAACAGGTTCATGCGCTTTTCTCCTCGAGGGCGAAGACTACAAAAGTCTCAACAACCTCGTGAGACTTTTAGTCTCAATAGAGCCAATTTTGCTTGGTCTGGATCGCCAGATCCAGACCGGAACGGGGAGACGATCCCTTTGGAGCATTTTTGGATCTACTGAGTCTGGTATTACCGGTAGATGACGATGCCGACGATGCCGGCGGCGAGCAGTACCAACGTCGGCGGGACCTTGAAGAGCAGCAGCGCCGCCAGGCTCGCCGTCCCCAACACGAAGGGCGTCCATCCCTGCCAGCCTTTATCGCCGACCACCTGATACGCCGTCACCAGCAGCAGCGCAGCGATCGCCGGCGTCAGCCCTTTGACGAAACTGCCGATCCAGGCCTCGCTGCGCAGGCGCGTGAGCAGCATGGCGATGGCGAGCATGATGACCGTCGGCGGCAGGATCGCGCCGAGGCAGGCGACCACCGCTCCGGCGATGCCGCCCACCCGGTAGCCGACGAACATCGCCATCTGAAGCGCGTCGGAGCCGGGCAGCACGCTCGAATAGCCCACGGCTTCGACGAACTCCTCCCGTGTCATCAGCTTGCCGACCATCTCGGAGTAAAGCAACCCCGCCGACGCCGGCCCAGACGTGGTCAAGAGATTGACTTTCAGAAACGTCACAAATAGCTGCCACAAGTTGTCCATACTGCCTCCCTCGAAAATCAGGAATCATGAATCACGAATCATGAATCATGAATCATGATTCATGAATCATGATTCATGATTCGTGATTCATAATCAGTACAGTTCCCCGGCTAGATACGCGCGTGTTTTGGGGTGTTGGGGATGCTGGAAGATTTGTTCTGCCGGGCCGTGCTCGATCAATTCGCCCAGGTACATGAAGATCACGTAATCGGCCAATCGGCGCGCCTGCCGCAGTACGTGCGTCACCAGGATGATGGTGTAATTGGTCTTCAGTTCCACCAGCCGCCCTTCGATGCGCTGCGCCGAGATTGGATCGAGCGCCGACGTGACCTCGTCGCACAGCAATACGTCCGGCTCCACCGCCAGCCCGCGCGCCAGGCACAGCCGTTGTTGCTGCCCGATCGAGAGCGCCGTGGCGGGGGCGTGCAGGCGATCCTTTACCTCATCCCACAGCCCGGCGGCGCGCAGTTCTTTCTCCACGATGGCGTTCAATGCCTCGCGCTGCCGCACGCCGTACAGACGCGGCCCGTAGGCCACGTTGTCGTAGATCGACATGGGCAGGGGAAAGGGGCGCTGCGCCAGCAGCCCGATACGCTTGCGCACCTCCGTCACATCCACATCCGGCGCGTAGACGTCCTGCCCATCGAACAAAATCTTGCCCCACACGCGCACACCATCCACCAACTCGGTCAGCCGGCTGATGGAGCGCAGCAGCGTCGTTTTACCGCAGCCCGACGGCCCAATGATCGCGGTGATCTGCTGGGCCGGTATATCAACGCTCACGTCGCGGATGGCGAGCTGGCTGCCGTAGGCGACGTTCAAGCCTTGAATCTGGATCAACGGTTCATTGATTGTACTGTTCATACCGTTCCTCGAAAGTGTCAACGGATTGAACGGATTTTAACGGATTTTTTTTCTTTTTAATCCGTTTCATCCGTTGAATCCGTTGACAGATTTTTATTCTCGTCATACCGCTCCTCGAAAGTGTCAAC
>Ga0073932_1001374_pt1 | contig 46403 bp, 36 predicted proteins | sample DewCreD2012metaG_FD_76967 | JGI IMG/M metagenome (GOLD analysis project Ga0073932, IMG submission 76967) | Hot spring sediment bacterial and archeal communities from British Columbia, Canada, to study Microbial Dark Matter (Phase II) - Dewar... ...
CCGACCTTTAGCAGGTTTAGCTTTGACTTGTTTTTTGTTTATGCTGCATTTCGATAACGATGTATCAATATATCGTATGGATTTGTATTGCTTGTCGGAGAAGAAATTTTCGGAAGAAAAATCCGGGTTTAATGAACTGCTAAACAATGAATTCCTGTTGTGCAGGGGGCGTTATTTTTTAGATGGGTTTTATGGAAAATGGTTTTTTACTGCATCCTGTTATGAGAAGGATGAGTAAAAACTTTAAAACTAACGATTATGAAACGTTTAGTCAAATCTTCAGCAGCCGTAAAACAAGAAGAGAAAAATGATTCTTCTTCTATTTATCCTCTCCATCAGGGAGCAATGATTCAAGCTGTTAATTTCCGGAGTGATGTCTTGGCAATAAACGCTAAAAAAGTTTTCCCGGGTTTTGATGAGATGGTTTTTGATGGCCGAAACCGGTTGTATGGCGCTTATGAGCTGCGGGAGTATTATCTTCGCAGGATGGCCATGGGGCTCGGGATTACTGTTTTTTTGTTTTTATTATTGATTGCCGGACCTTCGATTGCTACTAAAATCAGGCCTGAATCGCCGGTGATTATTGAAAAGAAGCATGTTATTGAACTTCTTCCGCCGCCTTCACTTGACGAGAACAAACCGGTTATTATCCCACCCGTAGCTCCTCCGGCCGAAGTGATGAAAAGCATTAAATTTACAGTATTTAATGTGGTTGATCATCCTCTGAATGATTTTGATTCCATACCTGTTCAGGATTTGCTGAAGGATAACAATACCGGAACTGTAACACGCGATGGCATTGGTTTTGATCAGGTGAAAATTGATACTGCAACTTTGGCCGTTATTAATGATAATGGGCCGGAACTAATACTCGAGCCCTTTGAGGCAAAGCCGCTTTTCCCCGGCGGGGATAGGAAATTATATGAGTATTTGCGTGATCATCTCAAATACCCGGCATCGGCCATTGATAATAGTATTGAAGGGAAAGTGTATGTTGAGTTTGTTGTAGCATCGGATGGACAGGTGAAAAATGTTAAGGTATTACGCGGCATCGGTGACGACTGTGATGCAGCAGCAATAAGTGTTATCAGCGGAATGCCCCGCTGGATCCCTGCTAATCAGAATGGCCGGCCAGTATCTGTTTATATGCGTATACCCGTGATGTTCCGGCTGAGTCGTCAATAAATTTTTTATTCAGGTTTTTTCGTGAATCTCAAATTTCATAGGGTAGCAAACTGATATTTGTAAGTCGAACGAATCCTGATAGCGCAGCATATCGGAATAAATAGATTTAACCGCGATTTTGCAATAGAAATTCCTTAGATACTATAAATCCAACATTTCTATTACATTAACGCGGTAACCTCGCCTTAGAAAATCTTATTGTTAGCAATTAGCTAACGATTAGATTTTCAAGAGCGTTTTTCAGTTGACATTAATCAACTGAAAAATCCGGGTTTAATACTCCGATGCTTGCATTGATAAAAAATAAACTCAACTTATTTTACTTCGTTCGGATTGATTATTTTTGTTCATCACCGAGCTAAAGCCGTGATGTGTTTTGTTTATGAAATTGATTAGTCATCATCGTCTGTTTGTTCCCGTAATTCTTATTGTACTGTGTTTTTTGATTTATGGTAATACGCTCAGCCACGATTATGCTCTCGATGATGTGTATGCTATCACAATGAACCGGTATGTTGCCGGGGGTCTTTCGGGGATTCCCGACATTATTTTTACTGATTATTTCTCCGGCTTTTCTGCTAATTCCGGAATGCATCTTCCGGGTGGCAGATACCGGCCGCTTCTATTGATTTCATTTGCATTCGAAAATGAACTATTCGGATTAAACCCGCATTTCAGCCATTTTATCAATGTTTTTCTGTATTCATTATTGCTTATCAGCATTTATTTTGCGCTTCAACATGTTTTGAACGATAAGAAAGCAGCATTGATCGCCTGCCTGATTTTTTTAGCTCACCCTGTTCATGTCGAAGCTGTAGCCAACATAAAAGCCAGAGATGAACTATTCTGTTTGCTGTTTGGGATTCTTTCCTTTCGTTTTGCATTTAAGGAAAAATGGCTGTTGAGTGCGGTGTTTTTCTTTTTGTCGGTATGCTCTAAGGAAACCGGTGTACTGTTTATTTTTATTATACCCTTTGCACTTTATTTGTTTTCAGAGAGGCGAAAGATAAGCCAGTTTTTCCCGCTGTGGACGATGATGGTTGCTCTGGCCGGCTATTTATTTTTGCGCTCCCATGCTGTTACTTTATCTGGTATTGAAGAAATAAATATTCTGAATAATCCCTTTGTTAAAGTGAGTACAGGTGAGCGCCTTGCTACAGTGATGATGATTATGCTACGTTATATTAAACTGCTGCTCGTTCCTTTTCCCCTGACGTTTGATTATTCTCCATTTCATCTGAATACTATGCAGTTTAGCGACTCAGTGGTCATCCTCTCAGTTTTTGTTCATTTGCTTATTGCTGTTCTGGTTTATATTTTCAGAAGGAATGCTATTGTTGTTTTTTCTGTTTTATTATACTTTTTTACCCTGCTGCCCGTGTCTAATCTGTTCGTTAATATCGGTACGTATATGAATGAGCGGTTTCTGTTTGTTCCCTCTTTGGGATTTGTGATCCTTTTATCGTTGCTGATCGTGAATAAGCAGTATCCCGAATTATTACGGATCATTACTGTGCTGATTATCTTTTTTGTTTTTGGTTTCCTTACCATTTACAGAAACAGATCGTGGAAGGATAATTTTACGTTGTTCTCTAACGATATCAGGGTATCGGCAAACAGCGTTGTCTGCAATTCTCATCTGGCTAATGAGTATATTTTTAAAGCGAATCATGCGCCCGATTCTATTTTGCAGAAAACATATTATTCTTTGGCTGAAAAATATTTTATCCGCGCGATACAATTGTATCCTGAGCACAGTATTGCTTTGCGTTCGTTGGCCGATCTGCGGCTGAAGGTTAACCGTGATACAGCCGGCTCTCTCGATCTGTTTCTTTCATTGATTAGAATGTATCCCAATGGTAATTTTGTACGCGATTATCTTTCAATTATCGGTTCATCACACAATCTGATCTTGAAAGAGCAATATTTGCTGAAACTTCTTTCTGTTATTCCGCGATCGTTTGAGGCGAATTATGCTGCGGGTATTTTTTATGGCAGCGAGATGCATTGGGTTGATCGTAGTATCCGGTATTTTAATGTTGCCATAAATTTGCGGCCAACAACTGCTGCTTTTGTTGCTCGCGGAACCGGCTATTATATGAAGAATGATTACGACAGCGCATTAATAGATTTCCGGAAGGCAGCGTTGCTGGATACAACGAATGCGCAATATGCCTACAATGTCGGGATGGTATTTCATAAAATGAAACAGGACGATTCGGCTGCCCTATGGTACAATCATTTCCGCCGAAGGGGAGGAGCGAAGCGGGGTCAATGATTCTTTATTATTCACCCCGCCTTATAACGAATATCAGCAGAAGGGATTTTCGCTGCAATATAATGAGCCCTTTGGTTTATTGTACGAAACATCATCAATGGCCAGCATTTTCATGGCTGCGAATAACGGTTTACCGGCATGACTGAATGCGACTGCCGTATGATGCGGGAATCGTTTTTCGATCAGCACATGTCTGTAGAAACGGTTCATTTCTTTGATTGCAAACACACCAATTGATCCGAACGATTTAGGATTGATGTCAAGAACTTCACCTTCGGCAATATATGAACGCAAAATACTATCAGCGGTTGACTGGAGGCGGAAGATGGTTATTTCGCCTGGTTTGATCCGTCCTTCAAGCGTACCCCGCGTGATGTCGGGTTCTTTTCCGGGTTCCATCAGCCGGTGCATAATCAACTGGTGCTGAATGGCTGGATTAACCATACATGAAGCAGAGGTGTTACCACAATGGAAACCCATGAATAATTCGTGTGGGGTATAGCCCTTTACTGACACTCCTGCGTCTTTGTACATATCGTACGGCACAGTATTGTTGATATCGAGAATGGTGGGAGGGTGCAGTGTTGCGCAGCAGGCGATATATTCGCTGAGCGATCCGTAAATATCCACTTCGCACGACACAGGTATTCCTTCGGCTGCCAGTCGTCCGTTGATATAGCAAGGCACATGGCCGAAGAATTTTTCAAAGGCCGGCCAGCACTTATTCGCAAAGATGCCGTATTGTGATGCGCCGAGGTTGGCTTCCATAAATTTGCGAAGAGCTAATTCGTATTGAGCGAGTTTTTGTAACAAGTCGGGGTAGGTGTTTCCTGTTCCAAGTTCTTTGGCCATATCTTTTTTTATGGATTCAATAGCCGGATCTTTTGCTGCTTGCGTAACGATATCGTAGAGGTCGAGTTCGCTGTTTTCCATGATCTCTATCCCGATATCGTACAACGCTTTTATCGGCGCATTGCAGGCCAGAAAATCCTGCGGCCTGGGCCCAAAGCTGAAAATTTTCAGCCGCTTTAGTCCAAGCAGAATCCGGGCAACCGGAATAAAACCATTAATCATATCGGCTACTTCATCCGGCATACCAACCGGATATTCTGGAATATATGGTTTCAGTTTACGTAATCCGATATTGTATGAGGCATTGAGCATGCCGCAGTATGCATCGCCGCGGCCATTAATTAGGTTATTGCCACTCTCTTCGGCTGCTGCAACAAACATGCAGGGGCCGCCGAAACGTTGAGCAAGAATAGTGGTTGGTCCCTCTGGCCCAAAGTTGCCTAAATAAATAACCAGCGCATTAATTGCCTGCCGGTTGATCTCGTCTAATGCCTTGAGCGCATCTTTTTCATTTTCTACGATGGTTTCAATCTCAATCAATTCAATTTTCTTTTCCTTGCATGATGCGTAAACTTTTTTTCTCCGTTCACGGGATAATTCAATCGGGAAACAATCGCGGCTCACAGCCACTAATCCAAGTTTTATTACTGGTATATTTTTCATTTGTTCATATTTAAAATTTGTGTATTGCAAATATATTAATTCTGGTTAACGAAGTATTGTGAAGGCGGATATTTCTTCTTTTATTCATCAGCGATGGGCTTCCATGGTTGCATTATTGCAGCTTTTTGTAGTAATAGAGTGTGTGTCCGGGCAGGTATTCTGCATGAAAAATGGCAATCAGGTCGGCTAAGATCCGGTCAGGATAAAGGATACCCGATTCCCAGAAATCATTCCCGCCATGGCTGTTAACTCTTGCATTATTGTTGTAAACCTGTGCCGTTTTATATGCTTTTAACAGGTTCAGACGGCTGTCCGAATTTAATATTTCGTCCATCGAATGAGCATCGCCGCAATTGATCCAGATATCTGCTTCTGATGATCGGGATAAAAGTTCTTCAAAACTGACGGTAAAACTACCGGATGATGGATTATCTTTCCAGAGATAATTTCCGCCGGCATCTTCAATCATTTTTGCGAGATACGATTTTCCGCCCGGCACCCACCATTTCGATTTAAAGGGCAATCCGGTGATGATCCCCGGCTTTCTTTTTGTTTGGCCGACTTTCTTTACCAGCGTATTATAGCGCGATGCAATGGAATCGAAAATTTGTGTCGCCTCATCTTTCTTATTAAACAGCATAGCGAAAAAGATAATCCATTCGGCTTTTCCCAGCGGATGGGGCTCAAGGTATTCGGCATTCATAATCACGGGTATTCCGAGCTGCCTGAGTTTAGTGATGTAGCCCAGGTTTTCGCCCTCAATGCCATAGCCAATCACTACATCGGGTTGTAAACTGATGATGGTCTCATAATCAAGATTTGCTTCGGAACCGACATCCTGAATCAGCCTATTTTTTATCCGACGGCATGTTTCAGGGCTATTGACAAGCATAGGGTTCGAGACGCCAATTATTGATTTATGCTCATGTAGGGCTTCGATCATTTGAATATGGCTGGTTGATAAACAAATGACTTTTTTGGCAGGAACCTTGACGGATAATGTGTTGTTTAATGCAGTACTGTTGCATAAATAGTAGTGGGCAGATGTTGGTTGTCCATTCTGCCAGTCGTTCAAGACAGTTATTTGTGTGCAGCTATCGTTGTGTGCGATACGGAAACCTCTGGCATAACGCAGAAGTGTGTTATTTTCTTTTTCTTTGTGGTGCTCCGAAACGTTCTTCGGATGGCATGCGCACAAAAGCATGACGATAATAATTACCGGCCGGGGGCTGGTCATGATCCCTTTAAAATAATCTTTGCCGTTTGAGATAAATTGCCGCTTATGACGTGTATTAAATAAATGCCCGGTTTAACCAGGTTCAGTTCTATTTCAACGTTACCGCTTACCGGTATTGATGATGAATATACACATACACCGTCAATCCCGAAGATGCGGATAATATCAGCAGTGTTGGGCAGATGAATGGTAAAGCGGCGGCCGGCAGGGTTGGGATATACAATTATCTGCGCAGGGTCCGTCGCTGCCCTAACCATTACTGTGCCTAAAAATGTAGTGTCGCAGAATATGGCTTCTGTTTTCAGCGATGTAGAGTAATTATTGCGTGATTTAAAACTGGTCCATAGTGCCCCTGTCTTCAGATAGAGAGTGTTTAATGTGTCAGCTAGCCGGTTATGGGTGTGGTTTACAGCAAAGGTGTCTCCGGCAGTATAATTGATTTTATATCCGATAAAAAAGGTACTGTTGAGGATAAGAAAGGTGTCGAGTGCATGATATATAATCCCCGGCGCATTGATATTGCGTAGCAGGATATCTTTTGAATAGATTTGTTTGTCGGGCAGCGAATCTCCTGTCCATATTTTGATTGTGATGGTTGACCCAAAGGTTCCGTTATCGGCTTTGGCAATATCAACCAGAAGCCCGCGGAGAATTTTAGGAGTGGACGAAAAAATCTTTTCTGCAAATACCGAATCATTAAAGTTGTTATGTCCCGTAAGATATCCCCAGCCGGCAGCCGGAGCCAGGGTTATTGTATCGCCGGCTAAAAGGTTATTTATTGTGTCGCATAATTTTTGTGAAGGATCATATCCGCCTAGTTTGTACACATTGCTATGTATCGGGTCGAGCCAGGGCTTCAGGTGTGTTGAATTGGATGAAGAATATTTGTTGTATTCGAGAGATAGTTGTGTGAAGTAATCTTCGTATGGATTGCCGCAGTATGATGAGCCGCCGGTTAGTGTTCCAACAATCAGGTGGTCGGGGTCGAACAGGGGAGAGCCCGATGATCCGTTCTCTGTCACGCCTATATCCCATTTAACAATTTTCCAGTAGGAGTTGTAATCGTACCCGAGTAGTGGATCATTGCCGGTATAAATAGCATCGTAATCAGTAGATATTTTTTTTACATCGCCTGAAGGATGATGAATGCACACGCCCCAGGGTGGATTATTGCTGCTGCGGTTCCAGCCCGCATAATAGGGATTGAATGATGACGGTGGTTTCGAATCCATGCGCAGTAGCGTGAAGTCAATATCTCCGCTGGTAGCAACAACCACTGCGCCTGAAATGGACTTGGCTGTTGAGCCGTCGCTGCCATTACATATCGCGCGTTCATAACCAAATACGGCAACCGTGGTGCCGGCTACGGCTTGTGTGTGGATGCAGTGATTAGCGGTAAGGATATAGGGTGTTCCGTCAAAACGTGTATTATTAATCAGTGTGCCGGTGCAATAGCTGGTGACCAGCTTGTCAACGTACATAAGACGTACTACGGCATTTTTTTCGGTCTGCCAGCCACCGCAGTTGATATCAATATTGCAGCTGCCGGATGAGTTGTATCTGCTGTCTTTTCTGCGCCAGCCAAAAATATCCCGGAACCCGTATCCGGCCTGCGACAGAACGATTGTACCCGGAGCTGTGACGCCTGGCGAAAGCCGCAATTCAATCAGCACCGAATCGCCGGGAACAGGCGCTGTGTGAAGCATCCCGCTGGCCGATGCAGTAGTGTATGGGCCAGTGATATAATCCTGCGAAGGTGTGCTTACATACATGGTTACACCTTCGCACGGAAGAAAATACCCGAACAACAGATTCAGCGAATAGGCGCCGGGTATTGTAATCCCTAACCGCAACAGGGTGGTGTCGCCCAACATATCTGATCGGATGAAATGATCTTGTGTGAGATGTGTTTCAACATTCCTGGCAAATGTAAATGGTTTGAGCCCGCCGGATATTGATGCATCTTCTTGAAGTAATTCAGTAACATCAGGTGGTGTAAGTGTAATGTACGGTGGATCAACTGACCGGCCGGATAAAATTACTGAACATAGGAAAATCAACACGCCGGCAGATAAATGGGGTAAACGCATATTTATTAAAAAGGATTCAAATATACAGAATTTCAAATAGCTGACAATATTGTTGGAGAGATTCTGAAATCAAATAACGTATTACCTTTATGATCCCGTAAAGTGGGGGCATCAAAACAATTGAATCCGTCCTGCTTCGCAGTCCTTGGTGTTTAATTTTAACACGGGCTCGCTCAAGCAAGCTTGGCTCGCCATTGTTAAAATTAAAAACCCCCTTGCGGGGGCTTCAATTGTTTTGGCGGAGAGAGTGGGATTCGAACCCACGAACCGCTTTTGGCGGTTACACACTTTCCAGGCGTGCGCCTTCGACCACTCGGCCATCTCTCCTGTTTGTCGCAATTTTTTTGCGGTTTAAGTGATTTATGAATGTGCGAAAATACAATTTTTCTCTGAATCTGTTTACTACTCAATACCAAACAGTTTTTTTGCATTGGTTGTGGTTATGTCCGATACCTCTTCAATAGCGGTTCCCGTTGCATCGGCAATATGTTGCGCAATCAGGGGGATATAGGCGGGCTCGTTGCGTTTACCTCTGTAGGGCTCTGGGGTCAGAAACGGCGCATCTGTCTCCATTATTACCATGCTGAGGCCTGTTTCTTTTAGTGTTTGCCGCAGTCCGCTATTCTTATAGGTAACCACTCCTCCAATGCCAATATAAAACCCCAGTTCTTTAAGTTGCTTCGCCTGTAATGAATTACCTGAAAAAGCATGAAAAACACCGCGTACTTTCCCTCTGTAGTTATCTTTAAGTATTTTATAGATGGGGTTGTAGGCATTGCGCGAATGAATAATTACCGGTAAATCCAGTTTAACAGCAAGGTTAAGCTGAAAAATTAAAGCATCGGCCTGCTCATGCTCGTGTGTGGCATCCCAGTATAAATCCATACCAATTTCTCCTATGGCAATGTACTGATTATTTCTTGCCTGTTCTGCTGCTTTCTCTAGCTCTATCCGGTAATGCTGGTTGATATGCGTGGGATGCAGCCCGATGGACGGATGTACCAGTGCGGGGTATTGTTTACATACTGCGGCTAAGTGCTCTACTGATGTGTTGTCAATACTCGGAAGTATGATGTGGCTTACAGCTGCTTTTTTTGCATTATTCATGACTTGTGGCAAATCTGCGGCAAACTGATGCATAAACAGGTGGCAGTGAGTGTCAATCCATTTCATATTGATTGCGTTTAGATGCAAATATACTAAATGGGCATCACAGGCGCCATGTATAGCTGCCCTGTTCCTGTATGTCGTGTAAACGGATGCCCCGGCGAAGGCATGTATCTTTCCATCTTTTCCGGAAAGAGCGGCTGCAACTGGCATCCAGTACTATGCATGAGGGTTTGAACTGTAGGATATCCTCCGGTTTCAGGTGTTTGTTTTTTTCTGATAGAATAAGAATATCGCTGGCTGAAAGGTTCAGGTTTGTTGCGGCTGCAGAAGGAACAATGAGCGTGCTCTCTGAATTGTTCAGCTTTAAGTGTTGATGGGTTAACGAAAGCATGCAATCTGCTGTTTCGATGGTACAATATTTGGCCGCGTCAATGGTTTGTATTGCTTTAATGCCGGAATGAATCAGATCTTCATTTAGCCATCGTGCATTTGGATAACCGGCAGAGTCGGTAAACAGGTATGCTTTATGCCCTGCCATAAACGAATAGCAGGAGCTGTTTCGGCTATTGTAAACTGTAAACTTTCTATGATGAAGCACTTTCCATTCTCTGTCCAGCGAGAAAGCTACGAATAATATTAAACAAACCAAAAATCCATGAATCCCGTATTGTCTCCGGACAATAAAAAAGATGATCAGAAATCCAATCGCTACATAAAGCAAAATTGTTTGCGTAACACTGCAAAACAGTTGATTGGTCGAGGCAAATGGTAAATGACTGATCATTTGTACCGATTGCAGAAGCACTGTAGCGATGAATTGAGTTAGTTTCCCTGTCAGCGAAGCGATTGCTGTCAATGGACTTAAAATCAAGGTTGTCATACCCGCGTAAATCATCAAACCGGATAGCGGGATTACGATGATATTGGTTATCAGAAACCATGTTGAGAAAGTGTGCATTTTCAGTATTAGAATAGGAGTGATGCCTGCCTGTGCTGCAACAGAAACGCATACCATGCTCCACAGATACATCAGCCATTTTGGGCCGCTGAGTAATGAGTACAGCCAAGGATACAGCAAAACTATAGCGATCACTGCCAGATACGAGAATTGTAGTCCGATATCCATAATCAGAAACGGATCATAAATGAGCAGAATAAGCAATGAGGCAGAAATGGAATTGAAAATATTTACCGGCCGCGCAAGTGAATTACCAATAATGATGAAGCTGAACATGGCTGTAGCTCTTAGCACTGCAGCAGACATGCCGGTAATCAGCGCATAGAACCAGAGCAGCAATAGCAGTGTAACAGCATAAATCCATTGTCCGTATTTTCGTTTGGTCAGGAATCCGAACAAGAACTGAAGGATCAGGCAAACAATGCCGGTATGTAGTCCGGACACCGAGAGGATATGCATTGCCCCTGTGATGGCAAATTCCCGGTAGATATCGTCGCTGATCTCATCCCGGCTGCCCAGCAACATGGCCCCGGTAACTGCATATTCGTCGCCATGCATCCCAAGTGTGTGTAAACGACCGGTTAGTTTTTGCCGAAGGTTTGTTGCAATGGCCGAGATGCTCTTACGACTCGAACTATCTGCAAAAATCCATTCATTGTTCTTGATATATGCAGTCCGGTAAATATGTTTGTAATAATAGTATTGCCGGTAATTAAATTGATGGGGATTGTTTTCAAAAGCCAGTTCTTTAAATACTGGTGACAGAATGATCCGGTCGCCGGTTTGTAGTTTTTTACCTGAATTATCCTTACTGATGTATAGCAATGCTTTTCCCCTGGTTGTTTGCCATTCGTTTTCCGGTTTAATTGCTTTTATCTCAGCAACGATTTTCAATGTGTTCTTTTTTTCTGATGGGATATCTTTGATCAAGGCGCACACTGCCATGTGGGGCGTGTGGATTGTTGTATAATTTGGCTGGTTATAGCGGAAAATGGTGATCGTGTAGCCAAGTATAATAAAGAAAAACGCAACCGTTATACCCCATACCCGGGCAATGGTGTAATTACCTGCGATTTTTTTTGTATTTGTTGCTAAGAGGACACAAAACAACAGGATGATAATTATCAGCATAGTGGTTATCAGCCGGTGATCATGAAACACGAAAGCGAATGAAATCCCCGCTATTAGCGGTAGCAGTAGCTGCGTAATAATGCTGTTTTTTAACTGGTCAACAGGGTTCATCGGGAGTATATGCTTTTCAAATAAAAAAAAAGATTTTAAACCCGCCAAATATTGTTGAAAATAACTTACTTTTATGAAACTAAATAAGTGTTTATTTACGTTTAAAAAAAAATTATATGGCAAATCTAGGAGTAAATTATATGGGATTAGCATTGAAGAATCCCATCATTATTGGAGCAAGTAATTTGGTACAGGATCAGGCAATAGTTAATAAAATGATTGAAGCAGGCGCTGCTGCAATTGTTTATAAATCGTTATTTGAAGAGCAGATTCAGATGGAACGGCTTGAGATGCACCAGATATTGGATGAGTATAATGAGCGACATGCCGAGATGCTAACCTCTATGCCAAATATACGGCATGCCGGACCGGAAGAACATCTAATGATGTTAACCAAGTTTAAAAAGGAAATATCAATCCCTGTTATTGGTAGTTTAAATGCAATTTATAAAGAGTCGTGGGTTGATTTTGCCAAACGCATGCAAGATACAGGAATTGATGCGCTTGAATTAAACTTTTTTTCTGTTACGCGTGATGCCAGTGTTACTTCTTTGTCAATAGAAGATGAACAATATGATATTCTGTGTTCAGTGGTTAAGGAAGTGAAAATTCCCGTTTCTGTAAAACTGAGCCCTTTCTATGCTAATCCCCTGTCTGTGATTATTCGTATGGTTAAAGCAGGAGCAAAAGGTGTAGTCCTCTTTAACCGGTTGTTTCAACCCGATATTGATATTGATAAGAAACAGCATATCATTAATTTTAATCTCAGTAATCCGGATGATTATAAGCTTGCTTTGCGTTATGTTGGATTGGTCTATGGGCAGATTTCAGCTTCGATTTGTGCAAATAGCGGTATCTATACTAGTGCGGATGTGATTAAGATGATCATGGCCGGGGCCGGTTGTGTTCAGATTGTAAGTACTGTTTACAAAAATCAACCGGCAATTATCGCCGGGATTCTCAATGATATCAATGCTTGGATGGAAGCCAAAGGATATGCAGGCATGCGGGATATTGAAGGAATGTTATCCGATGAGAATATCAGCGATCCCCTTGTTTATAAACGTGCCCAGTATGTTGATTTGCTCCTGTCAAAAAGCGGTGAATTATTAAATAAATATAAGCAGGTATAAATCTTTTTTTTTGCTGAATAAGTGTTTGTTTATTTCTACGAACTTTAATGTTTCGTATCAGTAAAACCTCACGGATTTGTTTTTTAATCCGATTTATAGTTGTATATTGTTGATAAAACAAATGAATATTGTATTTGGAGTGAACTACTGCATAAATATACCTTGGTAGTAAGCGGTAAGAAAATAGGATTTTCTGAAATAGACGATGTTAGGATTTTCGGGGTGTGCAAAAAAGATAAGCCAGTTTTCTGAATTTATCGCGAGCGGGAATTGAATATGCAAAACATTATTCCCTGCTAAAAGAAAAACCCCATCTCCGGCGAAGGAAATGGGGTAAACCACAGATTTAACCTTTTTGAAAGCTGTAAAAGAGGTTAATCTTTTTGTTTTTAACCACATTGGCTATGGATTAGCGACGTCCAGGCCAATTTTATACAAGCTGATCAATTTTTTTTGTATAATAATAACCACCGCTGCATACTTTGTTAATCGCTGTTTCTATCTCCTGTTCAGCGGAATCCTTAAAAAGAACGCCTTTAATACCGGCAAAAACCATGTTCATGATATAATCTCTTTCTTTGTACATGGTTAATGCAATTATTTTAACATTTGACCATTTGTTCATTGCCATGTTGGTTGCCATAACTCCATCAATGCCCGGCATCTTAATATCCATCAGTACTACATCGGGTTTGACATTTGTGTATTGGTTTAAAAAATCATTACCATTACTCACTTCCGAAATCACTTCAAGATGCGGATATTTTTTTAACGCAAGCTTTAATGCATTGCGATAAAAATCGTGATCATCCACAATCATTATCTTAATCTTGTTATCCATAATATGACCCCCATTTTTCATAACTAAAATTACAGGGTACTGAAAAACCGGACAAGGTGATTAATACTTGTTTTATTATCGTTTTTTTTGTATACGAATATAGGCAGTAGAGGCAATAAGTAATAGTAAAAATACTTATATGTTAAATAAGAATATAACTATCAAATATTTATACCGGCAGCTGTCAGAGTTTTACCAGTTTGTTTTTTATGGCATAGGCGAGGAGGCCTGCCGTGTTTTTTGTCCCGACCTTACAATTAATATTGGCCCTGTGATTGGTTACCGTACGCACACTGACATTGATTTTCCCGGCAATTTCTTTATTTGACAAACCCTCTGCAATAAACTGTAAAATCTCAACCTCCCGTTTTGTAAGCTTTGGAGCGTTGTTTTCTTCTTTTTTATTCAGATATTTTCTGGTCATATAGGTCAGCAATTCTTCTGAAAAATACTGGTTGTCCTGTGCTACAACCTGTAAAGCCCTGTCCAGTCCTTCTTTGTCAATGTTTTTAAGAATAAAACCCTGAGCGCCGGCTTCGATCATGCTTTCTAAATACTCTTCGTCGCCAAACATGGTAAGCGCAATTATTTTAAGTGAAGGATTGATTTTAAGCGCCTGTCGTGTGGCTTCAATACCATTAATGCCCGGCATTTTGATATCCATCAGTACAATATGCACGGGTGTTTCAAGCAGTTTAGAGAGAAAATCTTCACCGCTCGATGCCTCAAATACAACAGTGGCATAACGGAATTGGCTGAGAGTAAGGATTACTCCTTTCCGAAAGAATTCGTGGTCGTCAACAACCGCTATTTTTATCTTGTCGGTCATATTTTTATATGGATCAAAGTTACACAAAATATAAATCAATGGTGAAGGTAATCTTCATTCCTTTTTTAGGAGTACTTTCAAAATCGTATTTACCGTGGATTGACCGGATGCGGTTAAGCATATTGCGGACACCCATTCCTGAATTCGATTTTAGCACTTCACCAAGATTAAAACCACGGCCATCATCCCGATACGAAATTAACAGTTGTTTCTTTTTCAGCCGTATAGCTATATTGATGTTTTTTGCATCGGCATGTTTTATGGTGTTATTGATCAGTTCAATTAATGTGCGGTAGAGGATTACCTCAACGGTTTTCGGATACCGGGCAGACGGGTCGCCAGGGTCAATCTTTATTTTAATGAAATTGGTGGCCTCTATTTTTACAGCAAATGACTCAAGTGCTTTAATCAGTCCGTAATCAATCAGAACGCTTGGCATTAGCTTGTTTGATATCGTTCGTGTTTTGTCAATGGCCTCATCTACCATTTCTTTCAGGTAGTTGACAAGCTGTGTCCGCTGTTCATTGGGCAGTTGGGCATCGCCTAATGAATTCAGATATAATTTTATCCCTGATAAGAATGGACCCAATTCATCATGCAGATCCTCGGAAAAACTCCGTCGTTCTTTTTCTTCGGTTTCAATAATGGTGGTCAGAATTTTTGCTTCAATCATCTTCCGGTCTGTTATATCCCTGCAGATATGAAGGATTGCCTTATTGCCAAGAAAATGGATATTGCGCCCCGTTATTTCTATAAACCGTTTTTCATCTGCCCTGGTGATAATGTCGGCTTCAAAATGCTGTTCTTCCAGTTCGTTGATTCCATCCAGGTAATAATCAATGGTTGTTTCGTAGAAAGCAGGAAATAATTCGTAAATACTTTTTTTTTGCAGTTCCTTTTTTTCCATGGATAGAAACCGGAAGGTTGATTCGTTGATCTCCAGAAGGTACCCGGCCAGGTCGGTGATGAATATAGCATCTGAACTGGCATTGAAGATATTCCTGAATTTTTCTTCACTCTGGATTATATGCTGTTCTGATAATTTGCGCGCGGTGATATCATAAAAGATGCCGATTATTCCAACCGTTTCGTTTTTTGCATTGCGATGTGGTTGAAATACCGCTGTAAGCCATCCCGATTTCCCGGCTTCGGGAATCTCAAACCGGATATCATCGGTGTGAACGATTTCTCCCGATAGCGCCTTTTCCAGCATAATAATATTGTCTTTTATAAACGGAAAGAAACTAAAGGGTTGCTTTCCTATGATCATCTTTTCAGGTATGCCGGTAAGACGGACACACGAACTGTTCCAAATAATTATATTAAAACTGCTGTCAAGAACAAATACTCCTTCATTAATGCTGTAAATCAATGTTTTCAGGAAAAGCTCAGACTCACGCAAGGCCTGTTCGGTTTTTCGCGATTCAGTGACATCGTGTAAAATCCCTACCAGTCCGGTAATCTTCCCTTCACTATCAGTAAGAGCCGACTTATGAAAGATTACATCATGATATGTTTTATCCGAATGCCTGACCTGAGCTTCATATATTTGTTGGCTTTTATTCCGGAATAATTCTTCATCCTTCTTTTTATATATCGCGGCCAGGTTTGCCGGTGTTATATCGAAAACATTTTTTCCGATTATTTTTTCTTTCGTCAATCCGAGAAATGCCGAAAAGGCATTATTGCACCCGGTATAGAGTCCTTCTTTATCTTTATAAAACATCGGGCTTGGAATTGTGTCAAGAATTGATTGCAAGCGGATTTCGTTGTGCAGGGATATCAGACGTGCCTCAACCATTTCTGAAACATCAACGCCAATAATCAATGCGGCTGTACTTTTTCCGTAAGCAATACGTTCCATATGGCCGTCAATCCATTTTTCTTTGCCTTCTTTGGTTAGTATTTTAATCAAAACCGAAATATCATCAATTTTTCCTTGATAGAAGTTTTCTGCCGCTTCGGCTATTTGTGTTTTAAAATCGGGATGGGCAAAATCCCATAAGTGCATCTCTGATATTTCGTTAAGCGAATAACCAGTGATTGCCGTCGCTTGTTTATTGGCGTAGATACATTTATGGTCATAATACATTAGCAGTATGGCAGGCGCCAGTTCAATAATGTTTTTGAGTGGAATATCGTCCAGAAGAAAAGGTGATTGTTTTTTTTGTCCGGGCATGTTTTGTGAGATTATTATTTCCTGTTGTGATTATTAAGGTTTAATGGCATTTAGCATTTCGCGCTTTCCGGCGGGACCGGAAAGCCGATGTACTGTGAAGCCGGCCGATTGCAGCAACCGTCTTACCGCTCCTTTTGCCGAATAGGTTGTAAATACTGCTCCGGGGAGCATATGATTAAACAGATTGCTAAATATATGGCCTGTCCACATTTCCGGCTGTGCGCCCGGGCTAAAAGCGTCATAATATACAACATCATACATTCCGGATAAAGTCATATTATTGATGTCGCCGGTTTGCTTATGGAGAATAAATCCGGCATGAATCGGCGCTGTAATATTCCACCTGCATTCATGTATGGCCGAAAACCATATACCGGCTTCCGGACCAAGTAATTTGCCATAATTAAGGGCGGATAGTTCATCGCTGCAGAGTGGATTTTTTTCGATAGCTGTATAGTTGATTTGTATTTGTTGTTTTAATGCCTGAATACATGTTAGAAGTGCATTGAGCCCTGTCCCGAATCCAACTTCGAGTACCGAGACAGAACGCTTTGTACATTGTAATAATCCGTTGGTGATGAAAACATGCAGTGATTCGGTTATCGCTCCGTGTACCGAATGGTAATGTTCGTTTGCATGTGGGCAATAGTACGTATCTGATCCATCATTTGTCCTGATTATTTGTACTGTCATCGTGAATAAGTTTTTTTATAAAAGTACTAATTTTAATTGCAATGTCCGCTTTGGGGATGACTGGAAAAATATTTTTAATGAAATAGGTTGAAGAAATCTGCTGATATGGCGTTGTGATTTTTTTATAAAACTCTTCTTGATATGAAATTGAAGCGAAAATAACTGTCGGAAAATCTCACGCCGGTATAACGCATCCCGTGTTTGAAGAGACAGCCGTTTATCCTTTTTTGTAATGTAAATAACGGCAAGAATATTAATTATCGATAAAAATGGTATAATTTGTTGAAAGAATAAGCAAGTTGTTTTTTGATAGAGTCATAATATGCATTACTTTTAACACCTGTAATACATTATTATGAAAAAAACAATACTAACGATTGCAGTAGCCGTTGTAATGCAATTATCCTATGCCGAGGGTATTCATCCTCCCGATTCCGATTTGACTATCCTTGATAATGCCGGCAATGTTGAGAAAGTAAAAATTCTGAATTCGTTTTCACAGTATTATTCGGATAAAGTTCCGCAGAAAGCGATTCATTATGCCCTGCAGGCATTGCAGCATAGTGAACAGGCCGGTATCCCTGCCGGCCAGGCCGAGGCGATGTTTTATCTGGGTACTGCTTATTATCAGTTAAATGCTTATAATGAGGCAACACAATGGCTTGTCCGTGCTCGGCAAATGTATCAGCAAATTGATGACGATCATGGCGTGGCGGGCTGTCTGAACCGTTTGGGAAATACTCAGCAATTAAAAACCAATTATGTTGAGGCATTGCGCTATTACCGCGAAGCTCTTGTGCTGAACGAGGAAATTAATGATAAAAGTGAAATCGCCCGCAGTTTAACAAATATCGGGAGTATACACCAGTTATTTGGGAATTATCGTGAAGCCATTGATTACCAGATCCGGTCACTGAATATTTATGAAGAGATGAATAATCATGAAGGATTGGCCTGGTCCTATCTCAATCTTGCCCGTTTATTTAAAAAGCTTTCTGAATATAAAAAAGCGCTTGATTATGTGAATAAATCGTTTGTGTTGTATGATGAGATTTCGAATAGTGGCGGATCAAAGACGGGCGTTACCCTCTGCCTGAAGGAAACCGGTTCTATCTATCAGGAAATGGGTGATCTCGGCAAAGCACTGGAGTATAGCAATAAAGTGCTTGAACTGAATATCGCAGCCCGTAATAATCATGGAATTGCCAATACGTTAGGTACTATCGGGCAAATTTATTTCAACCGGAAAGAATATGAGAAAGGACTTGAAAACCTTTTACATGCGACAGAAAAAAAGGTAAAACTGAACGATAGCACCGACTTGCCGGTTTTGTACCGGTATTTGGGTTTAACCTATCTTCAGCTAAAGGACTATCCGCGTGCAACCGATTATCTTTTTAAGGCGCTGTCGTTGGCTCAGGAACAGTCATTGAAGAATGAAGTGATGGATGCATACAAAAGCTTGGCAACCTTATCGTTTGCGCAGGGAAAGATGAAGGAGGCCTATGGCTATCAGATACAGTATATTGCCATGAAAGATAGTTTAAATGTAAAGGAAATCACAGAGAAGGAGATGCAGAATGAATTCAGTAAAAAGGAAAAGCAGATGGAACTTGAGAGCGCTGTTCAGGAAGTGCGCCTGCAACGGCAGAAAATTATTATCTGGTTTTCTGTTACCTGCATGCTTGGTGTTTTATTGCTGGCCATATCAATATACCGCAACTATAATGCAAAGAAAAAGGCAAACCGTCAGCTCGCTTTACAGAATGAAGAGATACGAGAACAGCGCGACCATATCGTGCATCAGAATCAGCTCATTACCGACAGTATCCATTATGCAGTAAGAATACAGCGGGCATTGTTGCCTCGTCCCGGTTTTATTCAGGAGGCGATTGGTAATCATTTTATTTTTTTTCTGCCTCGCGATATTGTAAGCGGCGATTTTTATTGGGTGTCTAAAAAAGAAAATATTGTGTTTGTTGCTGTTGCCGATTGTACCGGACATGGCGTCCCCGGCGCTTTTATGAGTATGTTGGGAGTCGCATTCCTTAATGAAATTGTTAACCGCAAAAATATCTCTGTACCCGGTGAGATTCTCAACCAATTGCGCAGTAGCATTATTGACGCATTGCATCAAAGCGATAAAAATACCGAAACAAAGGATGGTATGGATATTGCATTGGTCGCTATTGACAGGGCAAATGAGATGCTTAAATTCAGTGGTGCTCATAATTCCTGCTATCTGTTCCATAATGGGATTGCAAATGAGATTAAAGCTCATAAAATGCCTATTGGCGTTCATTATGATAATGATTTTGATGATTTTACAACTCAGCAAATACCGGTAAAGAAGGGCGATAAGGTTTATTTGTTTACTGACGGTTATGCCGACCAGTTTGGCGGGGATAAAAATATGAAGTTTAAACAAAAGAACCTCCGGGATTTGTTTATGACTATTCAGGATATACCAATGGCTGAACAAAGAAATGTCCTCGAAAAAACTTTCTTTTCCTGGAAAAGAAATTATCCGCAGGTTGATGATATTCTGGTTATGGGAATATGTATTTGACTTTTTGGATGACAAAAATGAAATGAGTTTGTATTAATTTCAAAAATGGCTGAAATTTGTAAAAAAGAATTTAAAACAAAAAACATGAAAATTGAATTACAATCAACGATTACCTGTCCAAATTGCGGTTTCAGCAAGATCGAGACAATGCCAGTAGATGCTTGCCAATTTTTTTACGAATGTTCAAATTGCAAACAGTTACTTAAACCAAAGACAGGTGATTGTTGTGTTTTCTGCTCTTACGGGAGTGTAGAATGTCCACCAATACAGGAAAGCGGTAAACGGAATTGTTGTGGTTAATAAAAAAATGATATGGGAAAGAGCATTATTGGCCAGATTGTTAAGCGTTAATTTTGTAACTTAATTATTGATTGCAGAAAATGAGTTTCCGTCCGGTATTTAATTTCATGGTGATGTTTATCTCTGTTCTTGTTCTTAAATTGCTTACCGATATGGTTGTTGCCTATGTTATGAGTTTTAAGGATGTTACAACACCATTAAAATTTACTGCAATCGGGATGGCTGTGACAGCGCTGATCTTGGTTCCTTCATTCAGCTACCTGAGCGATTTGTTGCACCGGTGGACTGAACATTTGTTTAAACGCGGCAGTAAGGTATTCGGAAAAGCATTAGGCGCTATCATCATCTTTGCCATCCTGCTGTTTATTTTGTATTGTATTTATGCATGGCGCTGGTTTGGTCTGGATGTGGTTCAAATGTTGTTGAAATATGTATTCTAAAAAAGCGGATAAAAAATAATTTTGCAAATTATACGGATATTAACGTTTTTGTTATTACCGGTTTTGTGTATTGGCTGTTGTGAAATACGCACGCCACTTTATGATGATGCTGACTGTTAAAAAAATAAAATGCATCGGAGCAATAAAAAGCGGTTTTTTGATTTTCCTGAATACCCGGGCGGTAGTGAGGCATTTAAAAAATTTATCCGGGATAATTTAAAGTATCCGGCACGGGCCATTGAAGCAGGTATTGAAGGTACTGTACATCTTAGTTACAGGGTTGATGGAAATGGCACCGTAACAGATATCCAGGTATTACATGGCATTGGAATGGGATGTGATGAAGAGGCCATTCGGCTTATTGGGATGGCCAGGTTCGGAAAGGCAAAGAACCCAGGATACAAGGTAACCACAATATTTAAAGCGAAAATAGTTTTTCAATTGCCCAGGGTTAAACTAAGGTATAGTATTAAACCGGCCATTGACAGCACAAAAAAAATTGAATATAAAATAACGCTACCAAACAATATTAGCCGAAAGAATGAATAGCGATGAGAGTGAGCATCTTTTTTTTAGTTGTAATCGGATTTTTTTGTTCTATCCTTTCAGGTCAATCTCCTCATATCTATTGTAATTTCCCGGGTGGAAATATCCGTGTCGACAGTATAGTTGCTGATACTGCATATCTCAGCCCTGACCAGCGCGATACCCGTGGCACTTGGTTTTATTGGTGTTTTGCTGTGCGTCATACAGCCGGCAGAAGTATTACTTTTAAGTTCCCGCCGCGTGTAATTGGTTCATGCGGGCCAGCGATAAGTTTTGACAGCGGGTGGACATGGAGATACACGGATACGGTGCATCGCAGTAAACCTATGGATAGTTTTACCCATGTTTTTACCACTGCTGATGAAGTGCGTTTTAGTGTTGGAATGCCTTATACTCAACGCAATTTTGATTTGTTCAGTCAACAATATTTGGCAATGAAGAAAAATATTGATGTAGATGTATTGTGCATTACCCCCCAAAAAAGAGAGATTAAAATTTATACGATTCATCCGGCTCAGGATGTTAAGTATAAACTCTTTTTTACCGCACGGCAACATAGCTGCGAGATGATGGCGAGTTATGTTCTTGAAGGTATGATTGATTATTTTCTTACATACAGCAGCGATCTGATCCGTGATTCGGCTGAAATTAAGTTTATCCCTTTTGTTGATGCTGATGGCGTTGAGGCGGGTGATCAGGGTAAAAACAGAATCCCCCGTGATCATAATCGCGACTACTCCGGTTCAAGTATCTATTGTTCAACGGCAGCTATCCGGGAACTGTTGCCTGCATGGTCTGATAATAAGCTTGTGGTTGGTATTGACCTCCATTGTCCCGGATTATTAGGATGGAGCAGTGAACAGATTTATTTTTATGGGTCGGAGAATAAGTTATCCGAGGCCGAAGAATTGATGTTGACTGATTTGGTGATAAGTCATCAGAAGGGAGAGTTGAAAATGAAGGGTGAAGCGTTCTATTTTTTTGGTTCGCCCAATAACAAAGGGATTGATTATAAACAAGGGATGGGTTTACACTATTTTATGCAGACCATTCCAGGTATACGCATTGCCACAACGCTTGAGTTCCCGTATGCAGTGGTTGACGGTAAAATTGTAACACAGAATAATGCGCGACAGTTTGGCTATGATCTGGGTTGTGCTATAGATATGTATTTGCAAGGGCTCAGTATCAGGTCTGGTCACGATTGATGACTTCGGCAGTTTCCGTTACGAAAATTACATTCGCGTTATACTGGCGCCAAGTGCATTGAGCCGTTCATCAATCCGTTCATAGCCACGGTCAATTTGTTCAATATTATGAATGGTACTGACGCCATCGGCCGACATTGCAGCGATGAGCAGCGCTACCCCTGCCCGGATATCTGGCGAACTCATCATCATCGGCTTTAATTTGATTTGTTTATTAAGCCCTATAACTGTTGCTCTGTGCGGATCGCATAATATAATTTGTGCGCCCATATCAATCAGTTTGTCAACAAAAAACAGGCGGCTTTCAAACATTTTCTGGTGAATCAGTACACTCCCTTTGGCTTGTGTGGCAACAACCAGCAGAATACTTAGCAGATCGGGGGTAAGCCCCGGCCATATCGCATCGGCAATATGCATGATGCCCCCATCCATAAAGGTCTCAATCTTATAGTGTTCCTGTGAAGGGATATAAATGTCGTCGCCGCGCCGTTCAAACTGTATACCCAAACGCCTGAACGAATCGGGAATGATGCCGAGATTATCGTACGAAACATTTTTTATCGTTAGTTCTGATCCGGTAATGGCTGCCATTCCAATAAAACTGCCTACTTCAATCATATCAGGCAGAATGGTATGGGTACAACCGTTAAGCTGCTTAACTCCTTCTATGGTCAGCAGGTTTGAGCCAATGCCGGATATCTTTGCTCCCATGCTGTTTAGCATTTTGCATAGCTGCTGAATGTAAGGTTCACAGGCCGCATTATAAATAGTGGTGATACCCTTGGCGCATACCGAGGCCATCAGAATATTTGCAGTTCCGGTTACCGATGCTTCATCAAGCAACATATAACATCCGGTAAGTTCTTTACAGGTAACAGAATAATGCTCCTTGTTTGAATCAAAATCAATAGTAGCGCCCAGTTTTTCGAAGCCGGCAAAGTGGGTGTCCATCCGCCTCCGCCCGATTTTATCACCGCCCGGCTTAGGCATATAAGCTTTTTTGAAACGGGAAAGAAGTGGGCCGACAATCATTACCGATCCGCGTAAACTGGCACTGTTACTGATAAAATCATCGGTAAGCAGATAATCAATATTGATGTTCCGGGCATTGAAGGTATAGCTGGAAGAATTATTCTTTTTTATCTGTACACCAAGGTTCTGGAGTATGCGAATCAGAATGTTTATGTCGAGAATATCGGGTATATTATGAATGATCACTGTTTCGGTAGTGAGCAGTGTAGCGCATATAACCTGCAATGCTTCATTTTTTGCGCCTTGCGGGTTGATTGTGCCCATTAATTTTTTTCCGCCTGTAACCCTGAATGAAGCCATGAAGGACTATCGTATTTATTATTTATGGTTCCTGCGATCGAAATGACGATGGTGATGCTCTTTCTGGTATTTCTTTTTCGGTTTTACAACAATATCGCGGCAGTCCGTAAGTTTTATGCTGCGGTCAACGGTTAGCCGGTGTTCCGATAATTCTTCCAGATCTTTGAAAATCTGTTCGTCATTGATGATTTCATCATTATTATATGTCAGATATAATCGCTTCATGTGGTTTGCAATCATCCGTATCAGATAATCGCGTTCCTGCTGATCATTTGTCTCAACCGCTTCTTTAATAAATAACTCAACAATCCGGCCGTAATGCTTCAGTTTAATGCTGTTTTTGCTGTATGCTACCTTTTTGGGCCGTTCTTTTAGTGTTTCGGGCTTGACAATTTCGAACGGATAATCAACATCAAGCTTAAAATTGGAAATGATGGCCAGATGATCCCATAATTTATGTTTAACGTCACTGTTCTCACGATAATGCGGGTTCAGGTTAGACATCACGTTTACTATGGCCTGCGCGCATTTATTGCGTTCATTCCGGTCTTCTATGGTCATGCAGTATTCGGCCAGCTTCTGCACATTGCGGCCATATTCCGGCAGTATCAGTTGTCCCCGCTGGGTATTATACTCGTATTTCATGTATATTTGATTTTGGTCTGTGTCTGAAAAAATTAAAAACCGGGATTTATTAAAGATAGTGTAGCGCAAAGATACATTTTTTTTGCAAATATCTGTAATTTAATCTTTATTCCGGTTTCAATACCAGGTATTCATGGGGTTGTAACGTATAGCTGCCGGCTATTTTACGGTTGTTTATAAGGTCATAAAAACCGGTTCCCGGATTTATGTTCACTTGTTCGTCCGTATGATTAAGGATGAAATAGTATTTTGTATTTCCTTTTGTCCGGCAGGTTACTTCAATCGTTTCAGGTATACCGTTCAGCAATGGTGTGATATTGGCTTCAACCGAATATTTTTTTAATAGCGCTCTGGCTGATTCGTAATTGAAGAATGAGCAATAGTAAATGGCTTTTCCCTTGTTTACTGTGTTTTCAGTACAGGCCGGAGTCCCCTTCATGTAGCCGGAGCCCCATGTTCCGGTAATTTGTGCTGTGGTAATTTTTGGAAAATCGGCAAAAACGTTCACCGGTATGCTGTCTGTACCCAGCCGGATGAAATTTGCATTGGATGATGGCGGTGGATAACAGTTAAAACCGTTTATGGTTAATCCAAAGATGCTGTTGAGTTCTATGGGCCAGACAAGCCAGGTCATTGAATTATTATAATCCTTCACTGCTGTATGTGCCCCGCTGATAAAGATTCCTCCGTTTGAAACAAATTTTTTTATTCGTTCGGCTAGTGGTTTATTCATCATTATTAAATAAGGGGCAAACACAATTTTATAATTTGAAAAATCATTGTTAATGCCGGTTATATCTACCTGAAGTTTAAGTTCAGATGCAGCCCGAATAAAATCTTCATAAACGGTTGTTATTGAAATTTCTTTTGTAAAAAACTGGTAGTCGTATACCCATTCATTTTCTATATTGCGTAAGATAGCAATATCTGAATGAATTTGTGAACCATAGATTTGGTCCCCGATAGATTTTAACTGTAATCCTTCTTTTTTAAACTCATCGAACCGTTCACGCGGTATGTTGTCGTGATCGAGTACACCAAACCAGTATTGCTCGGCTGCCTTATGGGCGGTGCGCCAGCGGAAGTGCGACATACCGTCGGCGCCATGAGCAATCATCTGGAAAGCCCATAAACTCATCTCACCCGGTCGCGGAGAGCGAAGCAGGTAACTCTGTCCACCGGTGCCCGTCTGTTCTTCCATAATCATATACCGGCCATTATAGCTTCTTGAGAGTGTTGCCATTGTTGCAGCGCGGTATTGGGGCTTTGCAAAAAAGCAGGGATAATTATCATGCGAATAAATATCCATCTTTTTGCTCATCTCATAGTAATCCAGATATCCGAATGTTCCATTGGTGGTAATAAAATCATCGGGGCACAGCGTATGGATAATATCATACTGAAGATTATAAAAACGAATAGCGCTCCATGAAAGAAATCTGCGGTAATCGAGCATGGTTGCCGGATTATGATAAGCCGATGAAACAACGGGAATGGATATCTGACTCCACTGATTATACCATTGGCTCCAGAATGCAGTGCCCCAGCGGTGGTTCAGTGTGTCAAGCTGACGGTACCGTTCCATGAGAAATCGTCGGAATTCTTCATGGTCTTCAGGCCCGAATGATTCACGGGCATGACAGTAAATCTCATTGTCAATCTGCCACCCGATCACATCGGGATGACCGGCATAGTGGGTGGCCATGGCTCGTGTTATTTTTGCGCAAAATTCGCGGTATTTACTGCTGTGGTATGAAGTGTGCTGGCGAGTCTGGTCATTGCGTTTCAGCCCATCGGGATCAACGATGAGTACCTCGGGATAGTTTTGTGTGAGCCATTTGGGTGGAGCGGCAGTGGGTGTGCCCATGATGACCTTGATATTGTATTTTGCAAGTGTTGCAATTGCGCGATCAAATAGATCGAACTGGTATTCTCCTTCGCGGGGTTCAAAGTAATACCAGGCAAATTCACCGATCCGGACAGTGTTAACACCACATTCTTGCATCCGGCGTGCATCATCGTCCCACAGGGTTTCAGGCCAGTGTTCCGGATAATAACATACACCAAAAATAAAATGGTCGTAACCGCCTGCATTTGCAGGAAGGAGACATAATGAACAGATTAGTATAATAAAATATTTTTTCATGATGTTATAAAAAAACGCAGTAACAAATTATGATTGAGATGGAATTATCCTCAGGCGTGCAAATTTCAGCAGTAAATTTTTTTCACCACTATCGGCAAATAGAACCAGTGCTTTGCTATCGGGCAGGGTTCCTTCAATCGAAATTACTTTACCCAGCCCAAATCGTTGGTGTTCCACAATCATCCCTTCGGCGATGATTGCCGGATCGTCGTATTCGAAAAGTTCAGTAGTTTTGGCTTTTTCATTTTTTAAGGCCTGATTGACCCGTACCAACTTAGGTGATACAGGCGCGATAAACCGTTCGGTACGCACTGTTGATTGGGGCTTATGGCTTTTGAATTCGGTTGTTTGTAGTTTCCGATGGCTGTTATTCCGGATTTCGGGCATTATTAAATATTGCCGGTCAATTTCATCAACAAATCGGCTGGGCGTGCAGGTTATCCGTTCACCGTATTTATAGCGTTCCCTGGCGTAGGATATGCAGAGCCGTTTGCGGGCGCGGGTTATGGCTACATAGAACAGACGGCGTTCTTCTTCAAGATTGTCATTTTCTGTCAGAGCCATATAGTTTGGAAATAGATTTTCTTCCATTCCGGCAATAAAAACATGGTTAAATTCGAGCCCTTTTGCGGAATGAATAGTCATTAGGGATACATGATTGCGGTTTTTCGGATCCTCTTTATCGTCGCGTGTTAACAAGGATACATTTTCAAGAAAATGGCGCAGGGTAGCGGTCTCACCATCACCGGCCATGGCATCGGCCAGTTCCTGTATGCTGTTTAGTAATTCTTCAACATTTTCTTTTCTGGGTATGTTTTCCAGTGATTCAATTTCGTTTAAATCAGCCCAGATTCCCATTTCTTTAACGATAGAAAAGCCCAGTTCGTAAGGGGGCTCGGTATCTATCCTTGATGCATAATTATCTAAACTGGCGGTAAATTGTCTGATGCGCGCAAGGGTACTTCGGCTGATTCCTATGTCGGGAACATCAGCACGTGTGACAACGTCCCACATGGTTATCTGGTGCTGGTTGGCAAAATCTTCAATACGCGAAAGGGTTGTGTCGCCAATGCCGCGTGACGGATAATTGATAATCCGCTTGAATGCCTCATCGTCTTTATGATTCACAATGAGACGGAAATAGGCAAGCACATCTTTAATTTCTTTCCGGTCGTAAAAAGATAAACTGCCGTATACCTTGTATGGGATATTTGTGTTTCGCAGCGCATCTTCAAAAATACGTGACTGTGCATTTGTGCGGTATAAGATAACATGATCGCTGTATGAGGTACCGTTGCTGTTGCAGTTGCGGCTGATGAGGCGTGCAATAAGATAGGCCTCTTCCTGGTCGGTTTTGGCATCAATGACCTGTATTTTATCACCCTGTTGTTGTTTCGAAAACAGCTGTTTGGGGATCTGGTTGCTGTTACGTTCAATAATGCTGTTTGCTGCATTTACAATGTTTTGTGTTGAACGGTAATTCTGTTCTAGTTTATAGATTTTGCATTCGTTAAAATCTTTTTTGAAGTTAAGAATGTTGCGGATGTCGGCGCCACGGAACGAGTAAATGCTTTGCGCATCATCACCGACAACACATACATTTTTGTGATGTTCCGAAAGGTATCGTACAATTTTGTATTGAGCATAATTGGTATCCTGAAATTCGTCTACCAGGATGTAGCGGAAGCGCTCCTGGTATTTTTTAAGCAGATCGGGAAAGTCCCTGAAAAGAATATTGATATTCAGAAGCAGGTCGTCAAAATCCATAGCATCCGATTTTTTGCAGCGGATAACATAATTACGGTATATCTCACCGGTAAGCGGTTTGTGCGCAATCCGGTCGGTTATTGTAATTTGTCCGTTAGTCAGGTAATCCTGCACTCCAATCAGGTTGTTTTTTGCCCATGAGATACGATGAAATACTGCTGATGGCTTATATTGCTTATCATCCAGACCAAGTTCTTTAATAATTTTTTTTATGATGCTCTGGGAGTCCGATGAATCGTAGATGGTAAAGTTGGATGAATAACCGAGAGTTGCCGCTTCACGTCTTAAGATACGGGCAAATACCGAATGAAAAGTGCCCATCCATAAATGCTTTGCCAGATGTTCACCGGCAATCTGGGCAATGCGTTGTTTCATCTCTCCTGCTGCTTTATTGGTAAAGGTCAGCGCCATAACTGTATCCGGAGAAACATTTTTGCTTAAAAGGTGTGCAATACGGAATGTGAGTACGCGTGTCTTACCCGATCCGGCACCGGCTACCACTAATGAGGGACCCTCTGTGTCGGTAACAGCATTTCGCTGTGATTCGTTTAATTCTGTCAGATAATTCATCGTTTTTCCGGCTATAAAAATACGATTTGACTCTTAACAAAAGCATTTTGTGGCCATGCTTTTATTAACAATCCAAATAAAATCAATAAAACAGGCGCAACACAGGAAAAAATAGTTTATTGGCAAATACATACTATTTTTGGTACTTTTGAGTTTTTAAGCAATGGAATAGAGCTATGATGTATAGATTTCTCTTATTGTTCAGTATATTTTTTGTTATTACCCGTAGCATTAATGCACAGATTACTGCTTTGGGGCATTCACGCGAAGACACGGCCTGGTACGCTACCGATACGTTGGTGAAAATAGATACTCTCTATGCATCAACAGTTTATTTTCGTAAACATACTGCATATATAGATAGTATTTCCGGTAAGCAGTATACTCTTGTGTCGGATACTATTTACCGGAATGATTCGGCGTTTTATACCTTGAAAACAATCTATTCTACCATCAATCGTGATACGATATATTATTTTAAAGCCAACGATACAGTAGTTATACGTTTTTACGAATTCTTTTTCGAGCATCGCATCTATTCTTATTTTATTACCGATACGTCAGCGCGCAGGAGTGGGATACTTACCGCAAAATATTCACCTTCTGACGGAGGTTTATGGGATTTCGTCTGGTCTAAATATAATCCGGAAACTGATTTGTTTGTTGATTTTCAAACTAATTCAGGGGTGAATTCATCTGTTGCCGACTCATTGGCAACCGGCGGATACAGGGTGAGCATTACGAACGGGATTACAGACACAGTGTATTATGCATGGGTATTTAATTATTATCTTAATGTAACGCTCGGTCCGATGAAAAATTTTGCCGGCGAGGTTAAGTCCGGTTTTTATACCTGCGAATATCTGAAGTTTGATGGGACTATTACGGTTGATACAATGTATTATTATAGTGTTTATACTCATCTGCCGGACACTCTGGAGAACAAGGTTACAATGGCATGGACATCTAAACCATCAACTGAAATCCGAAAGCCGCCGCAATGGAAAAAGCTCAATCCTGATACACGCTCGTACGATCTTAAAGCCGAGGATACAGATTATACGCTGACCATAGATGATAGTTTTGGTCGTAGTTTATCCGATAATGTCAGATATATCTCAATACAAACTGAAGCTCTTTTCGATTTATATTTTAAAGATGGAAAGGCCGATAAGGAGGAACGCGATTGGGAAAAATCCGAAAGCCCAAAGGGGTCAGCGCCCTTGAAGACGATATTTGTCAGTACATCCAAGAATAGCGCCTGGGTTGAATGGTTTATCAGTGATTCGGCTGATTTTACTATTTATAAATCGTTACCTATTGGTGAAACACCAGTTAAATATGATACATCGCATATATTTTATATCCCCAAAACGTATGCGGTAAAAATGGTTTCGCATAGCGATGAAAATTGTACCGATACCATTGCGCTTGAGGAAGGGATCGTGGTTGAAAAATCGGAATTAAATATCCCTAATGTATTTAGCCCGAATGGTGATGGTTTCTATGATGTTTTTAAACCCGAGAAGGAGATGTCTATCCGGAAAATTGAAGTGATCATCTTCAGTCCATGGGGCGATGAGGTATATTATTATAAAGGCGATATGTCCCAATGGGAAGGTTGGGATGGACGAATACGCAACTCTGAAAAAGTGGCTTCGCCCGGAATGTATTTTTATATTATTAAGGCCGCGGGATGGGAGTCCGATCCGCAGGTAAAATACACAGGTACCGAATATGCCGGTTATATTTATCTCTTCCGTTAATAGCAGTTTATCTAAGACACAACGGAAGAAATTATGAAGGATTTAACAACAGGCAAGGAATACAGGAATATTTTGTTGTTTTCTTTACCCATGATGGCTGGCCAGTTGCTTCAGCAGTTTTATAATGTTATTGACAGTATTATAGTTGGTCATTTCCTCGGTAAGCAGGCGCTGGCTGCAGTTGGCTCATCTTTTCCCCTGATCTTTGGACTGATCTCTTTTATGATTGGGATTGTTACCGGTACTACTATTATTATTGCGCAGTTTTATGGCGCAAAGGATATGTCCAATCTTAAACGGACAATTGATACCATGTATGTATCGGTTTTTATTTTTTCATTATGTATTACTGCCACAGGTATTTTGCTGAGCCGGTATATTTTCGGATGGATCAATTTGCCGGCAGAACTTATCCCTGATGCACGTACTTATTTTCTTGTTTTTATCTGCGGCATTCCGTTGATGTTTGGTTTTAATGGCACTAATGCAGTGTTACGCGGATTGGGCGATTCAAAAACGCCGTTGTATTTTGTTGTGCTTACAACAGTGCTTAATGCAATACTGGATATTATTTTTATCCGGTTGCTGAAAATGGGTATCGCCGGTGTTTCGCTGGCTACTGTTATTGCACAGGGCGCCGGGTTCGGTTATTCAATGTATTATCTTAACCGTAAACATAACGTGTTTCGCTTTTTACTCCGTTCAGTTGATTTTAGTTTTGATATCCTTCGGAAAAGTTTACGAATCGGTATTCCTTCGGGTATACACCAGACATCTGTTGCGTTAAGTATGATATTTTTACTCTCTATTGTCAATGGCTTTGGTACCAATGTTATTGCTGCATATTCCGTCGGTTCACGGCTGATTGCTTTGGCCGGTATGCCTGCTATGGTTTTGGGCACTGCATTGTCAACTTTCACCGGACAAAATATTGGCGCTAATATGTTGTCCCGTGTACGACGCGGGTTCTATTCTACTCTGCTGATGGGCACAATGGCAATGGTATTGCTTGCGCTGATTATGGGATTGTTTAATCGCCAGTTATTTATGGCGTTTACCTCCGATCAGGCAGTAATTGAGACCGGAGGTCAGTTTTTGTATATCAACTGCTGGTTTTTAGTTATCTTCTCGTCTATGTTTATTCTCAATGGCGTTATGCAGGGAGCTGGTGATACTTTGATGCCAATGATCTTTAATATCTTCTCTATGTGGTTGATCCGTATCCCTTCGGCATTCTTCTTTTCTGCTAACTGGGGCTATGCGGCTATCTGGTGGTCGTACCCTATCTCATGGACCAGCGGTATGCTGCTTTCTTATGTGTATTACCTTACAGGACGATGGAAAAAGAATGCTATAGTGAAACACACAATAACAGCAACTGCCGAAGGAGTTTAATAACAACAAGGGAATTATTCATTGTGTCGGAGTTTTAATTATTGCATTTTATATATTTTCCCTGCTATTATTATCTTTGTAAAAAAATGCACCATGTTGATTTCAATGACCGGTTTTGGCAAAAAGCAAGTTATCCTTGAGTCAGGTAAATTTATAATAACAATTAAGACGCTCAATAGCAAGCAGACCGATATTTATACACGTCTGCCACAGTGCCTGAAGGATTATGATATCGAGCTGCGCGGTATGCTGATTGAACAACTGGTTAGAGGGAAAATTGATTTAACAATTGAGCGCGAGCAGAACATCGAACAGCCGGCAAATATTTTAAACGTTCCTTTGATTGAAAATTATTATACGCAGTTACAACAATTGGCTACACAGTATAATGTGCAACCATCGGCTGAACTGTTAACCTCCGTACTCCGGTTGCCCGATACAATTCGCACAGACAAGGAGGAGATTGGAACTGCCGATTTTCACCGTATCCGTTCTGGTGTAACAGATGCTATTCATGATGTTATTGCATTCAGAAAAAAAGAAGGTGCAGCTCTTGAACATGATATCCGTGAGAAAATTGCTACTATACATATGTTGCTGAAAGAGATTGATCCGTATGAGAAGCAGCGTACTGATAGTATTCGCAATCGTATTACAAAGCAGATGTTAGAGGGCACTCAGGGTAACGGGTTTGATAAGGACCGCTTTGAACAGGAAATGATTTACTTCCTTGAAAAAATGGATATAACCGAAGAAAAAGTCCGGCTGGCAAGTCATTGCAGTTATTTTACCGAAACACTCGATGCTGATTCAGGAGCCGGAAAGAAACTCGGCTTTATTGCGCAGGAAATGACGCGTGAAATTAATACAATCGGTTCTAAAGCTAATGATTTTAATATTCAATGCCTGGTGGTGCAAATGAAGGACGAGGTGGAAAAAGTGAAGGAGCAACTAATGAATATATTGTAATTGAATTATGGGTAAAGCAATTATTCTATCTGCTCCCTCGGGCGCAGGGAAAACAACGATTGTAAAAGCGCTGATTAAAAGGATTCCTTCACTCGAGTTTTCGGTATCGGCAACTACTCGCTCCATGCGGCCTGGTGAAGTACATGGCAGGGATTATTTTTTTCTTACCGAAGAGGAGTTCCGTCAGAAAATTTCGAATGGCAATTTTGTCGAGTACGAAGAAGTGTATAAAGGATTATTTTACGGAACGCTTAAAGAGGAAGTAGAACGGATTTGGGCAAAAGGCAATCATGTGATTTTTGATGTTGATGTTAAAGGCGGTGTTAATCTTAAAAGAAAAATCGGCAACGCAGCATTGCTTTTTTATATTATGCCCCCGTCTGTTGAGGCGTTGGAGCAACGGCTCAGAGCAAGAGCTACGGATGATGAAGAAACAATACGGTTTCGTATTGCAAGAGCAAGGGAAGAATTGGATTATGCATCGCAATTTGATGTCAGGATTATTAATGATATTCTTGACAATGCCATTGAGAATACGTATAATAAAGTGATGCAGTTTATCAGTGAATAGGTGAGTTATTATTCCCTATTATTGTATTCATATTATTTGCTGTTAAATAAATGATGCTGATTAATATACAAATGATTACAAATGAAAACCGGCTTATATTTCGGATCTTTTAATCCTGTTCATATCGGACATATGGCCATCGCTAATTACATGGTTGAATTTACCGGCCTGGATGAGGTTTGGTTTGTAATCAGTCCTCATAATCCGTTAAAGAAAAAAGAGTCGCTTCTGGCCGATCATTTCCGCCTCGATATGGTTGAGATGGCTATTGCCGGTGATGAGCGCCTGCGTTGTTGTGATATCGAACTGCACATGCCCCGGCCTTCATATACTGTTGATACGCTTACCTACCTCAGGGAACGTTATCCGCGAAACGAACTGGCTCTGATTATGGGAGCTGACGGATTATCTACTTTTCATAAATGGAAAAATTATGAATTGATCGAAAAAAATGTTCCCCGATTTGTTTATCCGCGTGCCGGTATCCCGGCCGGAGAGGTTAAGAAACACAAGAATATTTTTTATGCCGAAGATGCCCCGCTTATACAACTTTCATCGAGTTGGATACGCGAAGGAATTAAGCGTAAGCACGATTTGCGTCATTTCTTGCCGGGGCCTGTGCATGAATATATCAAAACGATGCAGTTTTACCGTTAATCTATGCGCCGGAAAAAGAATCTGCCGCTGCTCTCCGGCCTCGAAATTCTTGATATCGGCGCCGAAGGCCGTTCTATTGCCCGGTATGATGGTATGGTGGTATTTGTACCCGGACTTATTCCGGGCGATATTGCTGATGTACAGGTAATCCGTAAAAGGAAAAATTATCTCGAGGCGCGTGTTGTTGCTGTTGTGAAGGAATCGGAGCTTCGCGTTAAGCCCTTCTGTAAACATTTTGGTGTTTGCGGAGGATGCAAATGGCAGCATCTCAGATATGAATACCAGTTACAGTATAAACATCAGCAGGTGCGCGACCAGCTTCAACGGATTGGCAAAGTGGCTATTCCCACCGTGAGGCCGGTTTTACCTTCGCCTGAAGTACAGAAATACCGGAATAAACTTGAATTTACTTTTTCGAGCCGGCGGTGGCTCACCCCTGATCAGATGCAGGAAGTACTGGCCGGTGAAAACCCAGGTCTTGGTTTTCATATCGAGGGACGCTTTGATAAAGTACTCGATATTGAAACGTGTTACCTGCAGCCCGAGCCGTCTAATAGTATCCGCAATGCCGTTCGCCGGTTTGCGCTTGAGCAGGGTATATCTTTTTTCGACTTGAGAAATCAGCAGGGTTTTTTGCGTACATTGATCATCCGGACATCATCAACAGGAGAGGTAATGGTTATTGTTGTTTTTTTCTATGATGATCCGGACCTCCGTTGTAAAATACTTGATTTTATTTCTGCAAGTTTTTTACAGGTAACTTCATTGTTTTATGTTATTAATCCCAAAGGGAATGATTCGATTGCCGATCTTCGTTTGATCTGTTATAAGGGCAATGGATATCTTACCGAGAAGATTGGAGATATCATATTTCAGGCAGGACCATTATCATTTCTTCAGGTAAATGTTCGGCAGGCAGAAGTAATGTATAACCAGGTGGCTGTATTTGCTGCTCTCCGGGGCGATGAGATTGTTTATGACTTGTACACCGGCATTGGTACTATTGCCAATTATATTGCGAAAAACGCACGCAAAGTTATCGGAATTGAATTTATTGATGAGGCGGTGAATTTTGCGCAGCGCAACTCGGTTATTAATGCAATTGATAATACGTCTTTTTTTTCGGGTGATATACAAAATATTTTTACTGTAGATTTTTATGAAAAACATGGCCAGCCTGATATTGTTATTACTGATCCTCCGCGTGCCGGAATGCACGAAAAAGTTGTTCGGCTGCTGCTTGAAGCTATGCCCCGCCGTATTGTTTATGTAAGTTGTAATCCTGCTACTCAAGCCCGCGATATTCTTCTTTTATCATCAAAATATCATGTTACAGCAGTGCAACCCGTTGATATGTTTCCGCATACCTTTCATATTGAATGTATTGTTTTACTGGAACTGAATAATACTGATGTTATTTCGACTAAGTAATAATCCCCGGTAAGTGACAGAAAGATTGTTTATGTCTATTTTTCGCTTTAGTTGAAAATTTAGTATTTATCACAGACCTCTGTGGTGATTATATTAAACTTTTTTAATTTAGTAAAAATTTTATCAATGCAACCGGCCAAGCGTTCTAAATCATCAGTTCATAGATTAAAAAGATCGGATAGCGGCAAGCGTGATTCTCAATCATTGGTTTTGCTCTGTGGGGTTGTTGGTCTGGTTACGTTTATAGTTTTTTATCCTACGTTGCTAAATGATTTTGTGAATTGGGATGATATTGTTTATGTTATGAATAATAACATGATCAAAAATCTTTCCTTCTCAAATTTTCGAGCCATTTTCAGTACTTTTTATATGGGCAATTATCATCCTCTGCCCCTGCTTAGTTTTGCTGCCGATTTTCATATCGCAGGCCTCTCTCCTTATATTTATCATTTACATAACCTGTTGCTTCATATTGCTAATTCATTATTGGTTTTTTGGTTTGTATATAAACTGTTCCCGGTAATGAATCTCGCGTTTCTGGTCGCGCTGCTTTTTGGCGTCCATCCCATGCATGTCGAGTCCATCGCATGGATTTCTGAACGGAAAGATTTGCTCTATACATTCTATTTTTTTGCTGCCGGGATCGGATATCTGTATTACCTTGGAAAAAAACAGATCAGGTATTATTTCGCAGCACTGTTGTTATTTGTTCTTTCGTTGCTTTCAAAGGCACAGGCCGTTACGTTTCCTCTGGTGCTGGTAATTACCGATTTGTTGCACGAACGGAAAGCGGATAAACAAATGATTATTGAGAAAATTCCTTTTTTTGTTTTATCGGTTGTCTTTGGTGTAATTGCGATTTATGCCCAGGAGCACGATAAATCAATTAGTTCTGTTGATTTGACCGGTATGGATAGTTTCTTTTATGGATCGTATGGATTAGTCCTTTATCTCTTTAAATTTTTTATTCCTGCGCAGCTTTGCTGCTTGTACGAATATCCTTTTACACAAATTGGATTCACCCCCTGGTATGTTTATGTTAGCCCTTTGGCACTGGTGTTACTTCTTTATGCTGTTTTTGTTTATCGCCGGAAATATGCTTATGTTTCGTATGGGTTATTGTTTTTCTTTTTTACAATTTTCCCTGTGTTGCAGTATTTGCCGGTGGGACAGGCCTTTATGGCTGAACGGTACAGTTATATTCCGTTTGTTGGTTTGTTTATCATTCTATCCCGTTTGTACCTTGATCATAAACGGCGGCCGGGTATTTACGGTATGCTTACTCCTGCTTTGTATTGCTGGATTATAGTATTATGCCTTGTATCATTTAATCGTACCAAGGTCTGGAAAAATAGTATTACACTGTGGTCAGATGTAATCAAAAAATATCCCCGCTCTGTTACTGCTTACGTAAATCGCGGCTTTATCTATAATAATGATACCCGTGAATATTTAAAGGCCATGGATGATTGCAATATAGGGCTCGCCATTGATTCTACTGAGGGCAAGCTTTATTATAACCGTGCCATATCAAATAAATACCTTAGTCGCTTTGACCATGCTGTTGCTGATTTTGAGCGGGCATTGCGCTATTCAAAAGGGGGATATGATCTTTTTATGGACAGAGGTATTATGTACACCGAGTTTATGCAGCAATACGACTCTGGCATCGCCGATTTCAGGCGTGTTCTGGCAATTGATCCAGAGCATAAGGATGCTGCTTATAATATTGCAGTATCGTATTATAAGAAGGCAAATTATGATAGTGCACTGATATATTGTGAAAAATCAACCCGTCTGGATCCTCAATTTGGCAAAGCTCATCTTCTGCTCTCTCTGTTATATACAGGAATGAAGGATTACCGGTTAGGGCTTACTCATGCGCTTGAGGCGCAGAAACAGGGAGAAACCATTGATCGTAAACTGATGCTTTTTTTACAGGATAAGGCGGCTAACCCATGAAAAGTATATTGATTATTTTATGCTGTGTCGGGCTGTATTCAACTTTAGTTACCGGGCAGTGCCGGATTGGTGGCGTTTATCTCGACTCGCTCGAATATCATCATCCTGAGCGTAAACAGATTGATGAGGCCATTAATAATTACCGGATGGCTTTAATCAATTATGGCGAGAGTTTAAACATGGAGCTGAAGGTGATTAATAAGGAATATATCTCGAACCTAAGCTGCACTCCTGCCGTAAAACAAAAGTTTGAGGCAGAGCTGCAGAAAGTATCCGGACAGCTCGATGAATTTGAAAAGAAAGTTAAGTCAGTTTTTTATCGCTTCCAGAAGGAATATAAAACTTTTGTACGTGTCGAGATTGACGAAGCAATAGCGGCTGTGGCGATAGAAAAGGAACTGGATTATGTGGTTGATATCAAGGGATTGTTATTCGGCCCTAAACCGGAAGACATCACCAATCGTGTAATTATTTACATGAAAAGTCGTTTTACTTTTGATGAGCGTATTGCCCGCATGGTTGAATTGCGCAAGTCAATGGAAAAAGAATTTTATTCATGGATTAACGAACCATAAGCTGTTTACGGTATTCATCCAGCGGGGTACATGAGCAAATAAGATTACGGTCGCCCCAGGCATCATTGACCCTGCTGGTGGCTGGCCAGAATTTTCGTTCTCTGAGCCATTCCACCGGATAAGCCGCCTGTTGCCGGGAATATTTATGGTTCCATTCATCGGCAGTAACCTCCTCGGCCGTATGCGGTGCATTTTTCAGAACATTATCTTCTTTGTCGGCTTGTGCTGTTTCTATGGCTTTTATTTCGTTATAAATATTAATCATGGCATCAATAAAACGGTCAAGTTCTTCTTTTGTTTCGCTTTCGGTTGGCTCTACCATTAATGTACCATGCACCGGAAACGACAGGGTAGGAGCGTGAAATCCATAGTCCATCAGCCGCTTAGCAATATCTGTTTCGGTTATCCCGGTATGTTTGAGGTGCCGGCAGTCCAATATCATTTCATGTGCTACGCGGCCTTGAACATTGGTGTATACGATAGGGTAGTATTCTTTTAGTCGTGCAGCGATATAGTTAGCGTTTAGTATTGCGTATTCTGATGATGTTCTGAGCCCGTCACCGCCCGCCATCATGCAATATCCGTATGAGATGGGAAGTATATTTGCACTGCCATAGGGCGCTGCCGAAACAGCGCTGATGCCATTTTTGCCCCCTGTGGCTATCATGGGGTGTGTGGGAAGAAATTCCACCAAATGTTCGGCTACAACAATGGGCCCCATGCCCGGTCCTCCGCCGCCATGAGGTATGGCAAAGGTTTTATGCAGGTTGATATGGCATACATCGGCTCCGATAATTGATGGACTGGTGAGCCCAAGTTGTGCATTCATATTCGCTCCATCCATATATACTTGTCCTCCGTTTGCATGAACAAGCGCGGCCATGCTGCGTATATCCGGCTCAAATACTCCATGTGTTGAAGGGTAAGTAACCATGAATACAGCGAGGTTGGATGAATGCTCGTGTACCAATTGCTCAAATTTGTTTTTATCAATATTGCCCTTTTCATCGCACGGAACAACAATCACCTCCATGCCTGCGGCTACAGCGCTTGCAGGGTTTGTGCCGTGTGCCGATGCTGGTATCAGCGCTATGTTCCGGTGTTGTTGGTTTTTCGATTGGTGATATTTGCGGATGACCATTAGCCCGGTGTATTCGCCGGCAGCGCCGGAATTGGGCTGGAACGATACCCCATCGAAGCCCGTGATGGCTTGAAGAAAACGGCCCAAATGAAAAATCAGTTCATAATAACCTTCGGCCTGATCGAGTGGCGCAAACGGATGAATTTGCGTAAAGCCGGATAGCGTGATGGGCATCATTTCCGCAGCAGCATTTAGTTTCATAGTGCATGAACCCAGCGGAATCATTCCATCGGCCAGTGAAAAATCTTTATGCTCAAGTCGCTTTATGTAACGCATCATCTCTGTCTCTGAATGATAAAGATTAAACACCGACTGTTGCATGAAAGGCGATTTACGCCTGTACCGGTTGTCAAGCGACAGAAAATCGGGAATCTCATTTAACGGAAGATATTTCTTTTTTGATGCGATGGCAAATACTTCAAGAATATGGTTGACATCGTTTGTTTCAGTGGTTTCATCAATACTGATTAATATATATTCGTTCCGGTATCCGAAATTTATTTTACGCTCAAGGGCTAGTTGCTGGATCAGGTTTAGTGTTAACGGATCGGGGATATGTATTTTTAATGTATCAAAAAAGTTTTCATTCTCCTGATCGTATCCGAATTTTTTCAGGTACCACGACAGGGTTGAGGCAATTGAATGGATTTGCAGGCATATTGCTGATAATCCGCTGTGGCCATGGTATACGGCATACATACCGGCCAGTGTGGCTAAAAGGGCCTGTGCCGTGCAGATATTCGAGGTAGCGCGTTCACGTTTAATATGTTGTTCGCGTGTTTGTAATGACATGCGCAGTGCCAGTTTGTTCCGGCGATCAACGGTTACTCCAATAATACGTCCGGGCATATATCGCTTGCATTCATCAGTTGTGGCAAAATAGGCCGCATAAGGACCGCCAAAACCCATGGGAATACCAAATCGTTGTGATGAACCGAATACAATATCAGCTCCCCATTCGCCGGGTGGTACCAGCATGCATAGTGACAGCAGATCAGCGCCAATGGCTACACGCAGTTTATGTTCATGGGCGGTTTTAACAAAACCGCTGTAATCCCTGATTTTTCCATCAGCGCAGGGATATTGAAGAATTACTCCAAAAACAGATGAATCAAAGGTCAGATCTTCGAAATGCCCCGTTTTAATGGTAATTGCTAATGGCTGGCTGTGTGTGCGCAGCACATCGAGGGTTTGCGGAAAAATATTTTCATCAACAAGCAGAACCGATGCATTGGCTTTTTGCTGCTCTTTGGTGCGCATGGCAAACATCATGCTCATGGCCTCGGCTGACGCTGTTGATTCATCAAGCAATGAGGCATTGGCTACAGGCATTCCGGTAAGTTCTGTAACTACGGTTTGGAAATTAAGTAACGCCTCCAGTCGTCCCTGTGAGATCTCCGGCTGATAGGGTGTGTACGAAGTGTACCAGGCGGGATTCTCAAGAATATTCCGTTGTATGACGGCTGGCATTAAAGTATCGTAATAGCCCATACCAATAAAGGTCTTGTAAATTTTATTTGCCGATGCCAGCTCATTAATGTGTAACAGATAGGATTCTTCGCTCATGGCCGAAGGGAGGTGTAGCGGATGATCCATACGGATATCTCGTGGTATGGTTTCATTAATCAGCTGTTCTATTGAACTGGCTCCTATAACCGACAACATTTCTTTTATCTGCGTTTCACGCGGACCGAGATGTCTCTTAATAAATGGAGTGGATGACATATTTTTCTGTATTTATTCTTGTAGATAAGGATTGGTTTGTTTTTCCTTTCCGATAGTAGTGCTGTTGCCATGTCCGGGATATACAATTGTTGCCGGATCAAGCACCATCAGTTTTTTTTTTATGGCTTCTGTCAACTGGTTGTAATCGCCGCCCGGAAGGTCGCTACGTCCGATACTCCCGTTGAAGAGTACATCGCCACTGATGAGAAATTTATTCGTTTCGCTGTAATAAGCTACACTGCCCGGTGAGTGCCCGGGTACATGGATGAGCGTTATTTTTTCATCATCAAGGTTAATTACCTGATGAGTCATGTCAAGAGCTTCGATATTGGGCTTCTCGTTTATTGCAATTCCGAAAATGCTGGAAAAGGAATGAATGTCGGTAGCCAGAAAGTGATCAGAAGCATGCAGGTATACGGGAATCTTATATTTTTGTTGCAGATGGTTTGCGCCCAGCAGATGATCCAGATGGCCATGTGTGCAATAACATGCGCGGAGGGTAAGTTTTTGGAAACTGATATACTGATCTATAGATGTCTTCTCTGCTGGTGTGTAAAAAGCAGGATCAATCAATATACAATCACCATTGGTTGAGTGCAATAGGAACGTATTGACAAAGAATGGATTAAAAATTAAAACCTTAAGATCAATCATGGGTTAAAAGTATAAAAAAATCAACTTAACCCCTTAAGCATGGGTACAAATGAAAAAAAACCGTGTGTGGATTTTTGAAATTCATTGTCACCGGTTTTTTGTATCAGTGTCATCACTTGTGACGAGATATCTCCAATGGGAGCAACTAAGCGGCCACCGGTACATAGCTGTTGTAAAAGGGCATTGGGAATTTCAACGGCACCTGCCGTCATGATAATCTTATCAAAGGGCGCATAACTTTTTTTTCCTTCATATCCATCGCCTAAAAAATAATGTGCATGATACCCGAGCTGAAGCATCAGATGCTGTGTTTTTGCAAATAGCGCCCGGTTTCGTTCAATGGTAAAGAGCTGGGCGCCCATTTCTATCAGTATCGCCGCCTGATAACCTGACCCAGTGCCTATTTCCAGTATCTTATCGTTCTTTTTTACCTGCAGCAATTGTGTCTGAAATGCAACAGTATAGGGTTGACTGATGGTTTGTCCTGAATCAATAGGCAGTGCCTGATCTTTATATGCCAGATGCTTAAAACTGATATCTATGAATAGATGACGCGGTACGCGCGCAATGGCCTGAAGCACACATTCATCGGTAATGGCTTTACGTCGCAATTCATTGACTAATAAATTGCGTTGTCCCTGATGTTTTATACTGTCATTCATTTAAGCGTAAAAATATGAATTGCATTTGTATTTTGCTATTTTCATTAATAATCCGTTAATTTTTTAATTTGAAAAAAATATACAATTTTATAAGATTGATTATTAATCTGATCCATATAGCTAAAACAGTTAATAAACAGATATTTTTTTTGTAAAAAACAAAAAATTTGTATTTTAGTGAGGGTTTAAACCGGGTTCAGGTGTAATAAAAAACAGGAGGTTAATATGAAAAACCCGGGGGTAGATTATTTTAAATTCAGCTATAATAAAGTTGAACCGAAACAGGGTTTAGTGCTTATTTCTGAGCCCTTTTTAAATGATTTATATTTCCAGCGTTCAGTGGTTTTATTAACCGAACATTCGGCCGAACAGGGCACGATTGGGTTTGTGCTGAATAAACCGGTGGAGACAAAATTAAATGAAGTGCTTACGGATTTTGAAAATATCCGGGGGACTATTTCTGTTGGCGGCCCGGTTAGTACCAATACAATACATTATTTGCATACTTACGGAGCACGGGTTCCAGAGAGTGTTCATGTGCTTGAAAATATTTACTGGGGTGGCGATTTTAGTATGCTTAAAAAGATCATCAGCCAGGAAGGATACGATCAGGCCAAAGTGCGTTTTTTCCTCGGCTATTCAGGATGGAGTCCCGGACAGCTTGATGATGAACTTGCGGCTAATTCATGGCTTGTCGCAAGCATTGACCCTGCTGCTATTATGACACCCGATACTCAAATCTGGAAACATTCGCTTACACGTATGGGTAAGAAATTTACGGTATGGGCTAACTCTCCGTCAAATCCGAGTTTGAATTAATATCGTTCTCTGCCCATTCTTTTATTGTGGCATGGATTTTTTTGATTAGTCGGCAAAAATAACGGCTGTCGTTGTAACTGACAATCCAGCGCAGTCCATCAATTGTATCGGCGATAAATAATTCGTCTGCTTCGTTAAGATGCTCCGGGTGGAGCATCTGGTCGGTAATTATTTTTTTACAGTGTCGTTTTGCCGAATGTAATAAAAGATCACGGTAAGTGTGCGGTGGCACTCCGGTTGAAACAGGCGGAGTATAAAGCAATTGATCTTTAATGAGAAATACGGGAGTTGTATCGGTACCAATAAGTTTTGCGTTTTGGTTGACCAGAAATACAACATCGCAGCTTTGACTTAAACGTCCGGAGTGCGCCTGCTGGCGAATGGTTGCGTGGGTCTGACTAAAATTGGCGGTAGGGAATGGCTGCACGGAATGTTTATTGAAAAGACAGGCCGTTAATCCTTTTTCATTGAGCGTCGGTTGTTTATTTTCCACAGGGGATACCGAGGCAAGCATTGAAAGATGATTTAAACCATCGGTTGTGATAAAAAGTTGTATACTAAGCAGTGCTCCGCCGAAAATTCTGTTCCGGGTCAGCAAACGGGTTAAATTGTTCTTTAATCCTGTTTCGCTCATCCATTCCGGAAGCACAACGGAATATTGATTCAGGTGATTAAGGATGGAGCGGTAATGGTATTTGAAAAAAAGCAGATTTGAGGCAATACAGCGGATTGGTTCACGAATGATTACAGGGTCATTTAAAATAAAGGATAACTGCTCAAACAAGGGTTCGTCCTTTCGCACGAATGTATCGTTAACTAATATTTGTTCATGCAAGGTCATTATCCGTTTTAACTGATGATGTTAATATATTTTGATATATCCTCGTTGGCTATGATATGTATGGGTTTCAGTCCCGATCGCCGGGCAGCTTCCATATCTCTGTCATGATCACCTATAAAATATGATTGGGATATATTAATGTTAAACCGGGCTGCCGCTTTTTCAATCAGAATTGTTTCGGGTTTACGGCATAAACAGCGGCTGGTGGATGGATGATGAGGACAATAATAAATTTCGGCAAAGTAAATTCCGTGTCGTTCAAATTCCTCTTTCATGATCTGATGCATCTTTTCTGCATCTTCGCGCATATACAATCCTTTGCCGATACCTCCTTGATTTGAAATAACAATTAACAGGTATCCTTGTTTTATTGCATGCTGCAAAAAGGGAATTGAGGTTGTGTTGATGATAAAATTATCTTTGGTAAAGGCATAATCACCAATCTCTTTATTGAGTACACCATCACGGTCAAGGAACAGGGCTCTGTTCATAATTGTTATTTTAATGCATTAGCAGTTTTTGAATAAATTCCTGTATAAGTCGCGGGTTGATAGTAACAGGATATAAAAATCCGAATATTGCACCGGCAAAGTGTGCATCATGATTGATGTTGTCGGCATCACGCCGGCTCATAAAATGCGAATATCCAAGATATAGAATACCGAACAGGATACCCGGAACCGGAATGATGGCAAAAAGATATATTTTTTCCCATGGTTCAAAAAAGAAAGTGATGAAGACAATAGCCGATACTGCTCCCGAGGCGCCTACAGCGTTGTATACCGGATTATTCCGGTGACGGATGAGAGTGGTCAGTACCGAAAAAATAATCCCTCCAATATAAAGAATCAGATAATGTATTACAGGATGTTCAAGATACCTGTAATAGCGCAGGGAATTCAGATACTGCTCTGCTGCAAGACCGAATGAATAGAGTACAAAGAGGTTTATGAGCAGATGGGTATAGTTGGCATGTACAAAAGCATGACTCATGACACGGTACCACTGGCCGCGATGAATAATCATGTAAGGATTGAGTTGTGTTTGTGCCATAAACACAGGCGACTGAAAGGCCAGATATGAAATGGCTGATGTAATCAATATCAGGATAATGGTAATGCTCATGGTTAGTGTAATATTTTAAATACCAGTTCACGCAACAGATCGCCATTCTCGGCAGATAAACTTCCCATCCCTTTTGCTTTGAGGTCATATTCGCGAAGCATTGGTATAATCTGCTTAATACGGTTGATCGGGTAATGTCTGGCTGCTTTTTCATAATCTTTGAGATAAAAGGGATGTACACCGATTTCGGCTGCCAGTTTGTTACGGTCTTTGATGTGTGTTGTTTGAATAACCAGCAATTTACAGAAATAGGAATATAAATTGGTGATCGTAACAATTATAGGGGTTGTGCGCTGGTTTTTGGCTAAATAATTTGCAATACGGTTTGCTTTATAAATATTCCGTTCGCCTAACGCGTTGTTCAGTTCAAATGTATTAAACTCTTTGCTGATTCCAATGTTTTTCTCAATGGCATCCGGTGTTATGGCTTCTTTGTCGCCTAATACAATAATCAGCTTATTTAATTCATTTGCCAGTTTGCCCAGATCGTTGCCTGCATGGTCTATCAGCATGGCCGATGCCTGTGGCGTGATAGTATAACGCTTTTGCTTGAGATATTCATTGATCCAAATCAATAGTTTGTCTTCTTTGATTTTATCCGACTCAAATACTACGGCATTCTTCATCAGCAGTGCGGTGATTTTTTTTCGCTTATCAAGTTTTTTGTATTTGTAGCAGATTACCAGAATGGTAGATTTTAATGGCTTTTCAATATAGTAGATTAGTTGGTCAAAGTCCTTCAAATCTTGTGCTTCCTTAATAATTACTACCTGGTGGTTAGCCATCATCGGAAAACGGTTGCACGTATGAATGATATTTAGCGCTGTTGAGTCCTTTCCATAAAAGATCATAAGATTAAAGGCCTTTTCCGGCTCTGTTAAAACCGTTTGTTCTATGTAATCTGATATCTTATCAATAAAATAGGGCTCTTCTCCCATCAGTAGATAGATGGGTTTATAAATCTTATTGCGAATATCTGTCAGTATACTTTTATATTCGTTCATGGCGATATATCTAAATTTAGTGTGAAATTAATAAAACCTGCCCAAATAAAAATTCTGTCCGTGTCATTTTTATTTGTGATCTCAATTTTCAGAAACGTAGCAAACTGATCCCGATACGCTGCGCTGTCGGGACAAAGGAGTTTAATTATTCGATGTTTTCATTAATTAAAAAATCACTGTTGTCCGGTAAAAGTTTAAAAGGGATATTTTTCCTTTTTAAATATCTGATAATCAATAATGTTTTTTTGACAAAAAAAAGTAAGCCCCTTAAAAGAATGTTAATTGTGGGTCTA
>Ga0073932_1001377_pt1 | contig 46328 bp, 38 predicted proteins | sample DewCreD2012metaG_FD_76967 | JGI IMG/M metagenome (GOLD analysis project Ga0073932, IMG submission 76967) | Hot spring sediment bacterial and archeal communities from British Columbia, Canada, to study Microbial Dark Matter (Phase II) - Dewar... ...
CGATTATCTGGCCGTCAACATCAGCTCGCCCAACACGCCCGGACTGCGCGCCCTCCAATCGCGCCAGGCCCTGGCAGGACTGCTCTACCCGCTGGTCGAGGAAAGGGCCAGGCAGTCGCAAGAACTGGGCCGCAGCATCCCCATTCTGGTGAAACTAGCCCCCGACCTGACCGACGACGAACTGGATGACGCGCTGGAGGTGATCCAGGCCGCCGGGATGGATGGGGTGATTGTGACCAACACCACCATCTCCCGCCCGCCGCTGCAATCGCGCTTTGCCGCCGAGACAGGCGGGCTTTCGGGCGCGCCGCTCCGGGCGCTCAGCCTGCGCATGGTGCAAGAAGTTGCCCGCCGCACCGCTGGCAGACTGCCCATCGTCGCCAGCGGCGGCGTCATGTGCGCCCAAGACGTTCAGGCCCGCCTGGATGCCGGAGCTGTGCTGGTGCAGTTATACACCGGGTTGATATACGAAGGCCCTGGGCTGGTGAAGCAGATCTTAAACAGCCGTCTGCGCTTTACCCATTAACCCTTAAGTTGTCTTCTCTTTATCCAGTTCTTCCAGCGTCTGCTCATCCTGGCGCAAATTGCGCCAGCGGATCACCAGGCTGACGAAGTAAATCAGCATCAGGCCGTAGATCACGCCGTATCCGGCCAGCATATAGCCCATGGTTTCGGCAGGTGCGTCCATCCTGTTCCTCCCTTCGCTACTGAACCAGCTTGAGTTTCAGGCGCTCGACCTTCTCGGCCAGTTGCCCTAGGCGGATGCGATGCCACAGCAGGCTGACAAACAGCACCGAGAACGTCACCAGGCTGAAGGCAAACGTCTGGGCCATCGCCGGAGTCATGCTGAACGAGCCATCCACCGATGGATCGTTGCCGCCCACCACCACCGGGTGAATGGTGCGAAAAATGCGGATGGATAGAAAAGTCAGCGGCACGCTGATGAACCCAATGATGGCATAGACAGCCCCAAACCGCGCCCGGCGTTCTGGTTCGTCAATGCCAGAGCGCAGCATCAGGTAAGCCGCATACACCAGTTCCATAATCGTCGCCGTCGTCAGGCGCGGGTCCCACGTCCACCAGGTATTCCAGATGGGCCTGGCCCAGATGGAGCCGGTAATGATGTTAATCAGCATAAAGACAATGCCAATCTCAATCGAGCCAACGCCCACCAGGTCCCAGATGGGCTTTTTGGAGATCAGATATGCCACCCCGGCCACCACCGCCGCAAAAAAGGCCAGCATGCCCACCCAGCCGGCGGCCACGTGGAAATAAAAAACCTTCTGCACCGGGCCCATCACGCGTTCGATAGGCGCGTATGCAAACACCATCACCGAGGCCGCCACCAGCATCAGAAACGCGGCGGCGTCCACCACCAGCAGAGCGCGAGGAATTGCCTTCATTTGCCCTCCAAAATTATTCTTCCACAACAAACTCAAACACCATGAAGGCCGCCGCCGTGAACACCACGTCGTAAACCAGCAGAAGGTTGAGCCACGGCTGAATTTCCTCCATGGGAATTGCATTCAGAAACCCGCTCGACGCCTTCACCGCCGCGATCAGCGCCGGCAAGATGACGGGAAACAGCAAGATTGGCAGCAGAATATCGCGCGTGCGGGTCTGCACCGACATAGCCGAGAGCAGTGTGCCAACGGCCATATACCCCTCGGAACCCAACAAAATCACCAACAGCAAGCCCGGCAGGAACAGGTTGGTATTGTACAGGATGCTGTAAACGGGCAGTACAATCGCCGCCACCACCAGCATAAAGATCAGGTTCGCCGCAGTCTTGCCGAAGTAAATGGCCGTGCGGTCCACCGGAGCCAACAGCAGTCCATCCAGACAGCCGCGGTCCTTCTCCACCGCCAGCGAGCGGTTCAGCCCCAGCGTTCCGGCAAAGGTGAACGTCACCCACAATACGCCCGCCGTGACGTTACTGCGCTCTTGAGCGTTAAGTTCCAGGGCAAAGTTGAACGTAAAAATCACCAACAGCGCAAATACCAGCATGGCCGAGAGCAGTTCGCGGCTGCGCAACTCGGCGGCCAGGTCCTTCCAGATCACGGCAGACATGGCTTTTAAGAAGGGTGTTAAGGTCATGGCACAGCCTCTTCGAGCGAGCGGCGGTAGAAGGCCAGCAGGCCGTCGGCGGGCAGGTTCTCAGCCCGTGTCGAAGCGCGGATGGTCCCGCGCGCCAGCACGTCGAAGCGTTGGGCCAGGTCCGCGGCCCGCGCCAGGTCGTGAGAGGTCATCACCACGGTGCGCCCGCGCGCGCCCACAGCGCGTAGAACCTCATCCAGCATATTGCAGGCATCCTGGTCTAAGCCGGTATGCGGCTCGTCGAGCAGCAGTACATCGGGGTCGTGCAAAATGGCGCGGCCAATCGCCAGGCGCTGCTGCATCCCACGCGAAAAGGTGCGCACCAGGTCGCGGCGGCGCGCCGCCAGCCCGATCATCTCCAATACTTCAGTAATCCGCCGCGACAGCCCTTCAATCCCGTACATGCGGCCGTAAAAACGCAAATTTTCGTCTGCGGTCAGGTCGCCGTAGAGCAGAGGCAGGTGCGAAACCACCCCCAACCGGCGGCGGACATCGGCGGCATGGTGCGGCAGAGCATAGCCGGCGATGCTCACATGCCCCAGGGTCGGGCGCGAGAGTGAAGCCAGGATACGCAGAAACGTGGTTTTGCCCGCGCCGTTAGGACCCAGCAGAGCCACAAACTCTCCCGGCTCAACGCTAAACTCCAGCCCGCGCAGCACAACTTTCAGGCCAAAACGCTTGACCAACTGGTGTACTTCGATCATCGGCATTGTTCCACCTTTGCCAGCGCGGCGGGCAGGATCAGTCGCCCTTTTCCTCTTCCAGCACTTCGGCCAGGCGCGCCTTCAACTCCGCCCGCCGTTTCTGGTAGGCATTCTCCGGAAGTTTTCCGGCCTGGTAGAGATCATCCAGCGCCACAATCGCTTCGAGGAGCGAGTCGCTCGTCTCGGTTTCCGCGGCCGCTTCGCCATCTTCGCCAACGGCTTCATAGACCGGCTGCCAGGCCCGCCGCTGGCGGATGAACCAGTAAGCCACGCCGCCCAACGCCAGGACAAAAACCGCGCCGCCAATGAAGAGAGGAGTCAGACCCACATCTTCCCCGGCCGTTCCCCCGCTGGGGTTGCCGGTGAGCTCCAGCCGGATCGAGGCGCCCGGTTGAACCGCGCCCACCGCATTGTACATACGGAAGGTCGTCCCCTGCACATCACGCGAGCCGGCATCCACCAACTGATCGCTCTTGAGCTTAACCCCATCCTGGGGCAGCATCACCACAGCCGCATCCACCGGAACCGGAGAACGCAGGTCGAGGTCAAGCTTACGGTCATACGGAAGCTGGTAGGCAAACAAAACCTGGTGCTGACCCATGCCCGGGGGCACGCTGGCGCGGTCGCCAAAGCCTTTCTCCGTCGCCAGATAGCGCTCGCCCAATTGGCTGTCTTCAAACTGCAAGTTGGTCGCGCCGGCGGGGAGTTCAAAGTTCAGCACCGCGCCGCCCTCGGCAGCGGCAACGACCACCCGATCAGAAGGGTTAGAGATGATGAATAACTCGATCACCTGTATCGAACCGGGCGTGGAAAAGTCAAAGAAAACATGCAGGCGGTCGGCTTTCAACGCCGAAGGGTCGGTGGTAGTGGCGTAGATTTCAACAGGCAGGTCAATGACGCTGGTGGCAATGTCACTGCCGTGGACAATATCGGAGTTGAATTCCAGGCCGTTGGCGCTGGCGCTGACCAGGTACACATATTCAGGCCGAAATTCCACATCTTCAAAGCGGTAACTGCCATCCGCGTCCACTTCACCTTCCAGGGTGAAGGCCGGGGTCATGCCGTTGTAACCCACCAACGAAACGCGGATGTCTTCCGGCAGTTGGCTCTCTGGAGAGGCACTGAACACTTTGCCGGTAACGGTAATCTTTTGGTTCGCTGGCGTGGTTGCGGCGGCCTGAGCGGGGGTTTCTGCTGTGGTGGTCGCCTCTGGCTCTGGGGTTAACCCAGCCTGGGACGTTTCGCCACCAGCGGCAGGGACAGCCGCCTGTTCATCGGGGCCGCCTGCCGCGAAGCTCAACGAGCGCACGTAAGCCGCCAGACTCAGGCGCTGGGTTTCATCCAGGCGGTCGCCAAAGGCAGGCATTTCCTGGCCGCCCCGCGCGATGATCTCCGCCATATCCACCAGCGAAAGGTTTGCCAGACGGGCCGGGTCGGTCCAATCGCCCGGCGGAGCAGCCAGGCCGGCGGCGTCTGGACCATCGCCGCGGCCGCCCGGCCCGTGACAGCCAGCGCAGTTTTCAGAAAACAACGCGCGGCCCTGCTCCATCTCTGCGGGCGTAACGCTGAGCGCAAGGGCATAGCCCACCACATTCCAGCGGGCGTTATCGTCCAGGCTCTGGAACCCAGGCATAAACTTTTGGAAGTTGCCCACCGTCACAATCTGATACCAGTCCGCCGGGCGAGCCTGACGGGCCAGCGTAGGGTCGCCCAATTTGGCCGCCGGGTTGGGCAGGCTGGCCGAGTCGGGGCCGTCGCCCAGGCCGCTCGCGCCGTGACAGGGCGCACACTTTTCAGCGTAGATCGCTTCTCCAGCGCGCAGGTCGCCAGGACCAGCAGGCAAAGAGACGTTCGCGTCGCCGCCGGTTGCCGCTCCCTGCGCGGGGGCGCGATAGTTGGGAGGTGGGGTGATATCCTCTGCCAGCGAAATGCCGCAGCCCGCCAGAAGAAAAGCAGCCGCGAGCAGAGCCAGCAGAGACAGGCGATAAGAATGGGCTAAGGGCTTCAAAATCGTCTCGCTCCTCGTGCTTTGTCAGATCCGCGCCGCCTGTCTAAAGGGTGTGACCACAGCGCGAACAGAATTTATCGGATTTTTGGACCGGCTTGCCACAGCCGGGGCAAAAACCGGCAGATTTTTCCTCGCGCTGGCGTTTGCGCGTGGCAATTAAGTCTTCCAGGGGGTCATTACCGGCTGGTTTCTGGCGGCCGTTCGTCTCAGCTACGGCTACAGCTTCAGCAACCCGCGTTTTTACCGCCGAAGCATCTGCCCGGCGCGCCGCGACTGCCGCTTCAATGCGCTCCTCGGCCGTGCCAGAAACGCCCTGTTCCTCTCCCTGGATCTCATCTAACTGGCGCAGTATCGCCGCGCCGCTGTACAGCAGGGCCGCGCGCTGTTCAGGGTAATCTTCCGCCGGAACCTTGCCCAACACGTAATCAAATTCCAGTTCTTGCAGGGCCGTCAAAATGCGGTCGCGCTCGGCCAGCAGGCTGGAGCGCCGGTGTTCCAGCTCGTTCTCTGGGGCCGACTGCGCGGCGGCACGGCGCTGAAAGCCCGGATGCCAGAAAGGACGCGCTACAAAGAACCCCACCAACAGCCCCAGCGCCAGAATCAGAAAAAGCGAGCCAATCCATTCCATCGTTGCAAGTCTCCTTTGCCGCGCTTACTCCTGGATGACTCCGTCTATCACGGTGAGAATCTCATCCAGCGAGAGGAAAGGCCCGGCCTTAAAATACGCCAGCTTTCCATCTTGGTCAATGATAAAAGTCTCCGGAACGCCCCGGACGCGGAACATCTGCGATACTTTGGTTGCCAGATCTGGCCCATTGGGATAGGTGATGCCAAAGCGCGAAAGGTATGCCAGCGAATTCGGCTCCGTATCTACATACGCCAGGCCCAAAAAGACCACGTCACCGCTGGCTTTGTAATGCTGGTAGGCCTGTTCCAGCTCGCGGGCCTCCTGCTCGCAGGGCTTGCACCACGAAGCCCAAAAGTTAATCACAATCACCTTACCGGCGTAATCCGACGTATGAATGGTCTGGCCGTCGAAGGTGGTCATGGTAAACGCCGGCACGGGGTCGCCAATGCCAATAGCCCCGCGCATCGAGCGGCTTAACCCCCAGCCGATCAACCACATAAACCCGACCAGCACCGCAAACGCCAGCACAATCACCCACACCGGCAGGCGCTTCTGCCCAGCCGCGCTCGTTTGCGCCTGGGATTCTTCTACTGATTGAACCGCCTCTTTTTCCATATACCGTTACTCCATGGTTCTCATGCCGCCCACCGCGCTCACTGCTTACGCAGTTCCTCTTCGACCTTCGCCAGGTAAGGGTCGTCTGCGGCGCTGGCTTCCAGCGGCTTGGATTCTCCCGGCCCAACGGCGCTCGCCGGGCGGCGCTTGGGACGCAGCACCGTGTACAGCACCACCACCCCCGCCAGGAAAAACACCACCGGCAAAATATACACCAGCCAGTTCAGCCCCCGGCGCGGAGGTTCCGCCAGCACCCGGTCGCCGTATTGGGCGACAAAATAGTCCTTAATCTGCTGCTCCGTCCAACCCTCGGCCAGTTTTTGGCGGATCAACTCTCGCCATTCACGGCACGCCGTGGTCGGGCAGACATCCAGCGGGATATTCTCGCACACCGGGCAGAACATCTGCTTGGCGATGGCGTTCACTTCGTTGTCCGATGGGGTCGCCGCCGGGGCGGCGGGCGTAGCTGTAGGCTCATTCGCATCCTGCGCGTAAGCGGATGGGCCGAATGCCCCCAGCAGTCCCCATAACACCAGCACAATCAGGAGAGTCAGTTTTGGCTTCATGTTCTCTTCGTGTCTTTTTGTGATATCTTCCACATGGACGGCATTATAAATCTCTTTATCTTATCAGCTTAAGGTTAAGCGGAGCTTAAGATCTGGGATTGTTTTCAGCAGTTTCAGCAGTCGGTTTTTCAGACAAAACCGGGCATCATCTGTATAATTCACCCTGGAGAGAAGTCATGCCTGTAGTACGTTTTCCGAAAACCTTCGGGGTGATCCTCATTTTCCTCATCGGGGCGGCCTGCACCTTTCCAGCCCGCCTGTTGGGGACCGCCCATCCCACCGCCGCACCCCCTACCCACAGCGCGCCCACACAGCAGGCCCCCGCGCCCACGCGCACCGCGGCGCCCGGCCTGCGCGCCACGACCACCGCCGCACCTGCCCCCAACTGTGCCTACAACCCCGCTCTTGCCGCGGTATTGCAGACTACCACTCCCGATCACTGGATCGGCTGGATCCGAAAGCTTTCGGGCGCAGATCTGGTGGAGATGGACGGGCGGCGCGCGCGCATCACCACCCGTTACAGCCCGGCGATGTTCAGCGGCCAGAAGAACGCGCAGGCTTTTCCATGGGTCCGGCAGCAGATCCTCCAATGGTACCCGCCGGAGCAGGTGCAGGAACAGCCCTACACCGTTGAACTGGACAACCAGACCTACACCTGGAAAAACCTGATCCTCACCCTGCCCGGCGCATCCCGACCGGATGAAATCGTCATCCTGGCCGCCCATCTCGACAGCACTTCTCAAGCCCCTCTGCGCCAGGCCCCCGGCGCGGAAGATAACGGCAGTGGGTCGGCTGCCCTGCTCGAAGCCGCGCGCCTGTTCCACAGCTTCACCTTTGAGCGCACCTTACAGATCGTCTGGTTCACCGGCGAAGAACAAGGACTGTTGGGCAGTCAGGCGTTTGCTCAGGCGCTCGACCCGGCTCACAGGGTCGTGGGCGTCATCAACCTGGATATGTTCGGCTACGACTCTGACGGGGACCGCTGTTTTGAACTGCACGTGGGGCGTCTGCCGGCTTCTCAAGAGATCGGCACGTGCTTCACCCAATCCATTCATGAATATGATTTAGACCTTACCTACGACTATCTCACCGACCAGGCCACCAGCCGCTCTGATCACGGCAGCTTTTGGAGCGCGCGCATTGGCGCAGTGGAAGTACTGCAAGACCTGTTTGAAAGCCACCAGGAAAACGGCTGCCGCGCCAGTGATCCGAACCCTTACTACCATACAACCGAGGATACGGTGGAACATATCAACCCCGCAACCGGCTTTGCAATTGTCCAGGCCGCTCTGGCAACGGCAGCGGCGCTGGCCGTACCGCAACTTCCCCCAGACGGCAGCCCCCAGGGGCCTCAGCCGTGAACGCGCGCTCCGTTCTGGCGCGCATTCTGCTCGTTGGGGCCGCGGCGCTGGCGCTCTTCGCTCCCACCGGCGCGCCGGTAGGGGCCGCCCCCCGCTCACAGACCTCTACCTTCGACTGCTCCTTCCACCCACTGACTCAATCGCTCCTTGACGAAACCCGGCAGGCAGATTGGGTCGGGTGGGTCGCCCGGCTTACGGGCGCCCAGCCGGTCGTCATGGGAGAAAACGCCTATACCTTCACCACCCGCAGCAGTTTCGCCCTCTTTAACGGCCAGGAAAACGCCCTGGCTTATCCCTATCTCTTGCAGACACTGCAGCAGTGGTATCCACCCACGCAGATCGAAGAAGACCCCTATGAGGTTCTGCTTTCGGGCCAGCGCCGCACCTGGAAAAACCTGATTCTGGAAATTCCAGGCCAGGCAACGCCCCAAGAAATTGTCATCCTAACGGCCCACCTCGACAGCACCAGCCCTACGGCCAACACCCTGGCCCCCGGCGCAGACGATAATGCCGGCGGGGCCGCCGCCCTGCTTGAGGCCGCCCGCCTGCTGCGCTCGCGCTTCTTTCAACGCACCATCCGCCTGATCTGGTTCACGGGCGAAGAACAAGGCATGCTTGGCAGCCGCGATTACGTCCGCACCCATGATCTTTCTGGCGTGATGGGGGTGATTAACCTGGATATGTTCAGCTACGACTCTGACGGCGACCACTGCCTGGAACTGCAAGTCGGCGTCCTTCCCCAATCTGACGCGGTAGGACGCTGTTTTACTCAAGCCATCACGGCCTACCAACTGAACCTGACGGCCGATTACTTCAACAACAGTTTTGCCGTCTCCGCTTCCGATCACAGTTCCTTCTGGCAGTCCGGCATTGGAGCCATTGCAGTGGGGCAGAACATTCGCAGTCTGAGCACGCCCGGCGGCTGCGTGGGCGCCGACCAAAACCCCAACTACCACAAGGTCACAGATACGCTGGAAAATATCCACCCCGCCTACGGCTTTGCCACCGCCCAGGCCGCTCTTGCTGCCATCTCAGACATGGCCGAACCACTACCTGAGCCGCTGCGGCGCCGATTATTTCTGCCGGTCATCTCCGACGTTTGTGTGACTTCTCTCGATTGTTAAAGTGCTGGCAGGCCCGGTAAATCTCCCTGCTTCGACTCGCAATACGAGGGCCGGTGATCCCAGCCCTCGTTCACTGCCGCCCGATCAGGCCTGGCTGGCCGCCGCCTTGCCAACGGCAGACCGGGCACGCGCCGGTTCAGGGTCGCGGTCCGGCCAGGCCGCCACCATCGTTCCCAAGATGAACACCAGCCCGCCGAACCATAACCAGTTCACCAGCGGGTTGTGATACACCTTAAAGGTGGCCCCATTGGCCGAAATCGGCTGCCAATCAACCAACAGCACGTACAAATCATCTTCCATGGAACTGCGCACGCCTGGAATGGTCATGGGCTGTTGAGAAGCATAATAGTAGTCGCGGCGGGGGTAGAGCTGACCCAGCGCCTGACCATTGCGCGTAACATCCACCACCGCGCGGGCCACGTTGCGGCCATCGGCAGTGTCGAACTCCGCCAGCTCGCGGAAGGTGACGCTGTACCCGCTGAGCTGCAAACTTTCGCCGGGGCGCAGGGTTCCCTGCGTTTCCGTCTGGAAGAGTTCAATACCGATGACTCCCAACGCCATTAAGATCACGCCCAGGTGAATGAGATAGCCGCCGTAACGCCGCCGGTTGCGCTCCACCAGCCGCCAGAGGGCCACCGCCAGATTCTCGCCGCGCGCTTTATGCCGCGCCCATACCGAGCGGGCATAATCGTACAGGGTAACTGACCCCACAAACGCCACCAGCCAGAAGCCCAACAGCGCCGCCCAATCGCGCACGCCGTAAGCCAGCGCCGCCCCCAACCCTACCAGCGATGCCAGAGCCGGTTTCCAAAGCGCCCGCCCCAGCGTTTTGTAGGTCGAATGCCCCCAGGCCGAAAGCGGGGCAATGCCCATCAACAACAACAGCCCGGCAAACTGCGGCCCGGTAGCGCGCTCATAGAAAGGCGGGCCAACCGTCACCTTCTGGCCGGTGAGCAGTTCAGAGACCAACGGGTAGATCACGCCCCAAAAGCACACGGCCAGAATGCCCATAAATAACAGGTTGTTCACCAGGAAGAGCGACTCGCGCGACAGCAGCGAGTTCATTTGCCCTTCCGATCCCAGATCGTTCCAGCGCCACAGCAGCAACGCCAGCGTGGCGACAAATTCAATCCCAATAAACCCAAAAAACAGCGGGCCCACTGCCGACTGCGCAAAGGCATGTACCGACGATAACACCCCAGAGCGCGTCAGGAACGTGCCGAAGATCACCAGTGAATAGGTCAGGATAATCAGCACCATGTTCCAGCGTTTGAACATCCCGCGCTTTTCCTGGATCATCACCGAGTGCAAAAAGGCCGTGCCCGTCAGCCAGGGCATAAACGCGGCGATTTCCACCGGGTCCCAGCCCCAATAGCCGCCCCACCCTAACACGTCGTAAGCCCAGCGCCCACCTAACACCAGGCCAAGCGAGAGGAACAGCCAGGCAACCAGCGTCCAGCGCCGCGTCAGGCGAATCCAGCGGTCATCACTGCGGCCGGTTACCAGAGCGGCCACGGCAAAGGCAAAGGGGATCACAAAGGATACAAACCCCAAGTACAACATCGGGGGATGAATGATCATGCCGGGGTGGCGGAGCAGCGGGTTCAGCCCGCGCCCATCATTCGGCTGGATCAGGCTGGCTCCGGCTGGCGGGAACATGGCCTGCATTTCGCCCCGTCCCGCAGAGAACCAGAAACGCTCAAAGGGATTCTCGACAAACAGATTCATGCCCACAAAGAAGGCAATCGTCACCATAGAGACGAACACCACCCAGGGCAAGAATTCGCGGTCGCGCTCCCAGCGGCGCAGGGTGACGGCCGAGGCAAACGCGGCCATCAACCACGACCAAAAGACCAGCGAGCCGGCCTGCCCGCCCCACAAAGCCGTAACTTTCAGATACGCCGGCATGGCATTGCTGGTGACGTTATAGACAAACGCCACCTCGTAGCGGTTGGTCACTAACAGGTAGATCAGGATGCCCGCGACCAGCGAAAGCATGGGGAACGTCAACAGCATAGCCAGCCGCCCAGACTCCACCCAGGCCGCCCGATTCTTCAGCCCACCGTAAGCGGCCGCTCCCGCCCCATACAGAGCCAGGAGAAAGGTAATGAACATTGCGCCATAACCAAATAAGACAATCATGGCTACTGCCCAGCCTCAGCCTGTTCGGGAAGGGCTTCTTCGTACTTGGTCGGGCATTTTAACAGCAGTTCGTTGGCGTAAAAAACGCCATCGTCCCCCAGCTTGCCCGTCATAATGGCCTGAGCCTCATTGCGGAGCAAATCGGGCTTGACGCCCTTATACTCCACCTGCAGGCGGCGCGCGTTGGGATCGGTAGCGGCTTTATGCAGTACCGCCGCCAGCCCGCCCTGCGCCTCGATCTCTTTATTATCGCCCGGCGTATGCGCAATGACAAAACGCAGCGTCAGCGTGTCAGCGTCATATTGGATGGTATCGCCCAGGACCGCCCCGGAAATGCGGATCTCACGCCCCGCTAACGTGCTGCCTTTGGCGGCCAGTTCATCCACCGTTAAAAAGTACTGCGAAGCGTTTTGCGTGGAAGTGAAGATCAGGTAAACTACGGCGGAAACGATTAACAACCCACCGATAAAGAATTTAATCCGGCTGTTTCCGTCCGTCCTGGCCGCCCGTGCCGCGCCGAGGGTGTTTTTTGTTGCCATGGAGTCTTTCCCGGCAATATCCATTTCATTTCCTCCAACCATGTTTTCGTTTGAACACCATGCTGAATGTTACTGCATCCATCGTGAACGTAGAAAATAAGCCTACGGCAATTTTGTCATAAGTACATTAAAAAACTGTTAGAAATGGCGCAAAACAGGATGAGAATCATAGCAATAGGTTATTTTTGTTTGCGCTCCCGTGATGTTTTCTTGATACCCAAGCTGAGGTGGATTGCATATAATAAGCGTAGCTTCCTCACCGTTGAGGAAGTGCATGGATGGAGAACTTAGAATAGAGGTGGGTGGCGAATATCTATGAAGCTTCAGGATTTCCTTAACAGTCGGGCGGCCGTTGCTTTGGCACTGGGGATAAGCAGCGCAGTTCCCCCCTGGCTGGGATATCCGCTCTCGCGGTGGATTGCCGACTGGTTGAGCAGTCGCAAGCAAACCCCACCCGTTCTGGCCGTCCGTTCCAACGAATGGGTGATCCATCAGAAAAAAATTTCGGCGCAAGAACTGGACGTGCTGGTGCGCAACGTCTTCCGCAGCACCGGGCGCAGTCTGTATGACTTTTACCATTACCTGCGCTGGCCCGACAAAATCCTGGCAATGGTAGATTTTGAGCCGAGCTTTCAGGCCAGTTTTGAGCGCGCGCGCCGTGAAGAACAGGGGACTTTCTTCGTCGCTCCACACATCAGCAATTTTGATCTCATCGCCAGAGCCATCGTACTGCGCGGACTGCCGCTGCACGTCCTCTCGTACCCACAGCCTTCGGGCGGCTACCGCTGGCAAAATGAACTGCGCAGCCTGCCCGGGCTGACGGTCACGCCCATGTCCGTCGAAGCCTTGCACCAGGCTTCGCAGACCCTGCGGGCCAACCGCACCGTCGTCACCGGCATCGACCGGCCGCTTCCGGTGGCCGAGGCCAAATATCGTCCGCGCTTCTTCGGCATACCGGCGGCCATGCCTGTCTTTCACATTCGCCTGGCTCTAAAACACAACCTGCCCATTACCGTTTTAGGCGCCCGCCGCCGGTCCGATGGGTCTTATACGGTATGGGCGTCCGATCCTATCCCCATGCAGCGCCACCCCGACCTGATTGAAGAAATTGTCCGCAACGCCGAAAACGTTCTGGCGGTGCTTGCCAGCTTCATCTGCCGCGCGCCCGATCAATGGGCCATGTTTTACCCCATCTGGCCCGAGACAATCGCCGAAATGCCCCGGTAATCCCGCTGATTACGGTTGAATCGTCCACAAATTCCACAACAGGTTGTACAATCAAAGCAGAAGCGCACCCCACCCCCTCTCCATGATCCCACCAGAAGGATAGCGAATGACTCAAAACCCAGATCCAGCTCAAAACCAGAATCATGTCAGAGTCCTCAATTCGGTGTTGGCTTCTGTCGAAAAAAAGGCTTTGTTGTGGCTGGCGGCGCGTATGCCGGCCTGGGTGGTGCCCGATACGCTCACCGCGATTGGGTTATTTGCTTCGGTCCTCATCTTTCTCGGGTACGCTCTGACCATCTATGACAAGGGCTTTCTCTGGCTGGCTAGTTTCGGCTTTGTTTTGAACTGGTTCGGCGACAGCCTGGATGGCACCCTGGCGCGTTACCGCAAAATCGAGCGCCCGCGCTACGGGTTCTTTGTTGATCACATCATTGACACCGTTGATGAGGTTCTCATCTTCATCGGCATCGGCATCTCGCCTTATGTTCAGTTCGAACTGGCCCTGTTCGCTCTGATCACCTACATGATGGTGTCCATCTTTGTCTATTTAGCTACATACGTAAACGGCGTTTTTCGAATCAGCTACGGAGGGATTGGCCCAACGGAAACGCGGGTGTTAGCGATCCTGGCGAATACCATTGTCTTTTTCACCGACAACCCTTCTTACCGGTTATGGAACTTTAACCTCACCTTCTACGACATGATCACCGTGGTGATCACCATCGTTGGGATATTAATCTTCACGATCAATTCCATCAGCATGGCAAGCAGTCTGTCGCGTGAGGACCGGGCCGCCCGGCGCGAAAAATTACTGCAAGAAAGGGCCGCCCGCAAGCAAGAACGCCTCTTAAAAAGGCAAGAGCGCAGCGCCGCCGCGGCCCGCAGGCAATCACAGCGCAGCCTGAGCAACCGGCGTAAAACCATCGAGCAGTAATCCCTCCGCCAAAGCCAGAGAGAGACGCTCAGGCGGTATTTTTCTGATACGATCTTTCAATCAGCGCCCGCAGGACAGCCCGATCAACGTCTGCCAGTTTGTTGATGTATAAGCAGGCTTTGCCGGTCTTGTGCTTGCCCAGGCGCTGGATGAGGTCTCCAAACTGCTCGTATCCGTAGGTCAGGTAAAGGGTCAGGTTTTGCTTGCGCGGCGCAAACCCCACCACAAACCAGTCGCCCTCGCGCCCGCTCTCATAGCGGTAATGGTGATCGCCAAACCCAATGATGTCATCGCCCCACATTTTCGGCTGTGCACCGGTCACTTCGCGCATCAGTTCTAAAACAGCGAAGGCGTCCTTGCGCCTGCTTTCATCGGGAATTGCATTAAGAAATTCCTCAACGCTGGAGGCGGTAGGTTTGGTTTTTAAATCAGCCATCGTAACCTCGCTTTAGAAAAAACGCCAATTGGTTACGATAGTATAGATCATTTTAGTATTTATTTTCTATTTTTGTACATCGTTCTGCTTACCAGCGGATACCCAGGGAACACGCATGACCACCAGCGCCGCCGCCGCCGTCCACGACACCCGCGCGGCCCATGCAACAAGAAACGCAGGGCCGGCGCTGTGCCAGCGCAGCAGGTAATATCCTACCAGGCCGCCGCGGCCAGTACGCCGCGTCAGCACAATCTTGATAAGCCCCGGAAGCTCAACCGGGGTAACGACGGTCAGCTCGGCGGCCAGCCGCGCGGTGATTTCACTGCCCAACTGATGAATAAACAGCCGGTACTGCGCCCCCTCAAAACCGGCGATGATGCACAGCACCACCAGCGCCGCTAACAGCACAGCCGCGAGCGAACGCTCCCCCTCCAACAGCCGCCAGAGCGCCCAGGCCAGGCCCGCCGCCAAACCAGCCAGCGCCGCCAGCGTTAGAGGCGCAAACTGCGGCACGCTCCAGGCCAGCCAGCCCAACAGCGCCCCACCCAACCCGCCGCCCATGATGATAACGACAGACCACACAGCGATTTTTAAGATCCGGTCCAACTCGCGGTCCCAATAAGCCGCCTCGGCCTCTGAAACCGGCACGTTGGCCCACCCTTTAAACAACGATCTCATACCGCCCTTTTCAACCGCATCTCTTTTGCCAGCCAGCGCAGCCCAATCCAATGGTGCGTATCAGGCCGCGCCCAGGGATGATGGCGGCGCACCCGCTCCAGGGCTTCTTCCGCCGTCAGCCCTTCCAATAAGATCAATACGGCACAGCACACCGCCGCCGAGCGGTTCATCCCGGCGTAACAGTGGACCAGCACGCTCTGACCGTTCTTCAGACGGTCAATCACCCAGCGGGCCTCGGCGGCCATCTCAGCCGGGCTCATCCCCACCAACCCTTCGCCTTTGTTCTCCCAGCGGTCCGCTGGCGAAGCCACTCTGGCCCCTTCTGCTACCCACCGGCTGCGCTCTTCGCCCAGGTTCAACACCACATCTACTTGAGGCCGCTCTTTCCCCTGGATTTCAACTCCCCCCACGAACAGCCGGCGGTGGAACACACGCCCGTTCAGCCAAACCGTCACCGGGTCGCCGCCGTAGCGGGCATGCAGCCTTGCTGGCGCAGGGATCAACCGGGCGGGCATGGGCGGCGTCGGCGACCAATCACGCACCAAGGTAACCGCTTCCGGCGGCGTATCGAGAGCCGGAGGCACCGGCTCGTCCTTACAGCCGCGCGCCATAAAACTCAGCCGGGCCTCTTCACCGGCTTCGCTCGTCAGCAGATAATACGTGGCGTCAGCCCCCGGCATCATCCACGCCAGCATCGAGCGCAGACTGCGGCAGGGATGGTTGGGGGGCGCGGCCTCAAGGTTCTGGTAATAGCCAGTGCGTTTAATCCACTGCACTCCCCAAAACCGCAGTCTGCGCGGCGTAAAACAGCCCTCTACCCGCTCGCACGGGCGGCCTTCGCACTGAAACAACTCCGGCGGTGCTTTTAGGATCAGTTCTTGAATATCCATCACCAAATCCTGGCGCAGCCCGCGCGTTTCCTCACGCAGGTCCACCAGCCGCGCGTTGGGAATCGCGTGGGCCTGCGGAAATTCGGGAATACGCGCGTGCGTTCTAGCCATGGTGGTTCACTCCCCACGGCCACCGCCGCCGGGGGTTGGCGCGCGGATGGCCCGGACGATAGGTTTTGACGTGATGGTAGGCGGCAATCAGGTTCTCTGGTGGAACCTCAACGCCGCTGACGTTGCTGGTGAACAAAAACATGCCCCGGCCGCCATCGGTACAGTCAATGAAGTAATCAACTTCCTCGCGCACCTCGGCGGGCGTGCCAAACGGCAGCGTCCGCGAGACGCTCAACCCGGTGAAGAGGAGCAGTTCTTCGCCCATGCGGCTGCGCTTCTGACGCAGTGCACATAGGTCAATGCCCAACTCGTATTGAAACCCCTGCAAACCGCTAAAACCGATCTCGATAAAATCATCCAGCACCGGACGCACGTCGCCGTCGCAGTGGTGGATCAGCCGCACGCCAGCATCTACCAGCGGTTCAATAATCATTCGCACAGTTGGGAAGTAATAGCGCCGCAAAAAGGCCGGCGAGACCATCGGCCCCTGGTTATTGCAGACATCCTCGCCGCAGAACATCAGCGGAACCAAATCGTACTCGCGGTACAGACGCACCAGGATTTTGGCACGCTCGCGCGAGCGCACGCTCCGGGCCCAGTAAATTTTGCCAACGGCTTCAGGATAAAGGGCGCAGGCCATCAGAAAGGCGGTATAACCGAATTCGGTGTACAATGGAAAGTGACCGCCGATTTCCCAAAAATTAGGGACCGGTTCGATTCCACCCCAATCGCGGAAAGCGCGCTCAAAATAGTCACGGTAGCGCCGTTCCTCGGCCGCGCCGTCAAAATCCGCCAGGATTTCCCGCTCCGAGTCAGGCAGGGCGTCTGCCGCGGCCGCTAACGCCTCTGGCTCGATACCGGCGAACTTTTCTTCCTGTACCAGCCCGGTGCGAATTTCATCCAGCCGCGTCGGGATCACCGGCTGGACCATGCCGTCCACCAGCAGAACCTGGTTGGCGCGCACGGTCCCGGCCAGTGGGTTCGCCAGATACTGTTCAATGCTCAGCCCGGCGATGCGCGCCAGCACCGGCACGCCCAGCATCCAACCGCCCAGCGCGGGAATGCAGTCCACCTCTTGCCCGCGTGCCTGACGCGCCAGACGTTCTTTACGTGTTAGGGTAGATGAAGTGACCATGATGTTTGGCTTAATTATATGCAGGCTTTCAGAATCGCAGTCTCGCCGGGAGTTTCCAGTAAGAATGCAACGTTTTTTGCGCCGCCGCGTAGATAGAGTAACCCAACTTTACGACCGGAGAATCGCCCATGCCCAGGCCCTATTCGCTGACCGCCGACTGCCCCAATTCCGACGCCTATTACCAGGCAATTGCCGCCTTTGCCGATGAATGGATTGCCGACGCCCGCACCAGCCTCGCCGCGCCGGTGGGGGCTTTTCGCGCCTTCCAAGCCAACCAGGGGGGCGAAGTGCGCTCGTTTGAAGAAACCGCCTTTGAACTGCTCGTTTTGGGCGTGCTGTTGGGCGAACACGGCGCTCAGGCGCTGGATATGCCCCCCATTCCGGCCTGGCTTCTGGCCCGTCTGATCGAAACCCAAGACCGCCTGCCCCTGCCCGTCGTGGAAAAGCCCGTTAAGGTGGCGCGCGCGCTTCTTCAGGGCCTTACTCAGCCCGGCGAACCCGATGAAATCCCCGTAGATCTTAAACCCTTCGCGGGCGGGGCCGCCGCCCTGGTGAAAAAGCTGGTCACCTGGCTGGAATCGGCGGATATGGCGGCCCAGGCGGCCCGCATAGCCGAGTGGGGCGAGTTTCTCAGCACGCTGGAAGAGCAGTCCGCCCAGGCGGTGCTGGCGTGCAGTCTGTTGGCAGCCGAAGATTTTGCCGAATCCAGCCTGGAAGTCCTCGGTGACTATACGACGGGGGCCGAAAATTTTGCCCAACAGGCCGCCTGCGCCCGCTGGCGCTACGACGCCCCCCTCGTCACGCGCTCGCGCGTCGAATACCACTTGGGAATGCTCGGAACCGAAATCCTCACCCGCGCTTACCGCGCCCGCTTCCTGGCCGCCAACCGCAAGATTGTCATCATGCCCGATTGTTTGTGCGCCCGCTCGCGCCGCGCCGATCACAATGGCCCAGAATGCCAGGCCGTGCGCACCGACCTGGGCGGCAAGTGCCAGGGCTGCACCCCCACCTGCACCGTCCATCACATCACCAAACTGGGCGAAAAACACGGCTTTGAGGCCTACATCCTGCCCGATGACCTGCGCGGCATCGGACTGGGGTCGTGCAGCCGGCTGACCGACGTGGGCGTGATCGGCCTGTCGTGCGCCCTCACCAATTGGGACGCCGGCTGGCAGGTCCACGACGCCGGAGTCCCGTGCCAGGGCGTACTGCTCGACTACCCCGGCTGCCGCAGTCACTGGGATGAGCGCGGCGAGCCAACCAACGTGAATTTAAAGAAACTGCTGGCCGTGATCGGCAAATGAGAAATGCTATAACTGGATGATTTCCTCTCCGCCGTTCCAATGGAGCTTTAATTTCACCCGAATATTCGATTTCGCCCGGATGACGGGCCGCTCCAGAGCCGAGTCGCGCGCCTCACAGCGCAGGTCAATCAACCCATCCGCGCCAAAAGGATACTGCTCCACCCCAAACTCGTCCAGCAGGCGCACGTCCCACACCAAAGTATTCGCAGGCACATCTGGCTGCAAGCCAAAGACTTCTTCCAGCAGTACCGCAATCGCCGGCAGCCCAGACCAGCCGACAAAATCGGGCTTGGCCGGGTTGCCCGGCTTGGGCATTTCAGGCGCGTAGTTCTCCCACACGGTTCCGGTATCTTCAAAAACTTTCACCACATTGTCCAGGTGGTTGCGGGCGATCAGATGCGCCAGCGAGCCATAGCCGGTGGCACGCAGGCCCTTCAGCACCATGTAGTTGGTCGGAGCCCATACCCCGCCGTTCCAGTAATTGCCATCGGGCGAGTAGGCCGGGTGGCTGGCCGCCAGCGCCGGGATGCGGTGCGGACGGTTGAACTCCAGCGGGCTGTCCAGGTGCGAGACAAAGCGATCCAAACGCTCTTCTGGCACGGCCCCAGAGATCAGCCCCCAATACGCGCCGATGTGCTTCATGTTTGAAAGCGAGCCGTTGGCAAAACGATCATAGTAAAACCCCGAATGTTCATCCCACATCAGCTCGTTCACATGGCTCGCCAGTTGGTCGGCATGTGCCAGCAGCAGGGCGGTGTCGCGCTCGCGCCTGAGAACATGAGCCATCTTACCCAGCACATCCGCCGCCAGGATCGCCTGAAAACTCGCATCAATCCAGCTCATGCGCCCGTGGCTGAAAGCCGGATGGTAGCCCGGCTCCATACGCGGCAGGTTATCCATCCCGCACCCCCACCCCGATGACCAATAAGTCCCATCCAGCCAGGTGTGGTAGGTCTCGAACCATTGAGTGTAGGCCAGCAGCACCGGAAAAACCATCCGCAGTCGTTCCATATCGCCAAAGCGCACAAAGTAATTCCACTCGGCCCAGGGCAGCGCGTTGGGGCCGGTGGAAGACGGGTCGAAGCGTTCAAAGCAGTCTTGCCCATCGGCTTCGTCAATCTCGCGGCAGATGTAGCCATCGGGGTGGTGCTTACAGTAAAGGTTGTCTAACGTGCGTTGAAAGCGAAAAGCCCGGCTGCCGTACATGCCAAAGAACATAGCAAAGGCCGAATCCCACATAAACAGGTGGCCGTTGAAGGCTGTATCAAGATAGGGTGACACAAACCCGTTCTCTTGCGTCGGGCTGAGTAGGTGCGAAAAACCAATCTCCCAGCTTTTCCAGTAGCACTCAATGGCCGCCTCGCCCCCCAGCCAGAAGGGCTGCGGCAGACAGCCTTTCGCCTCTTTAAAGGTGGGAGGCGGAGTGAAATCTGGCTTCATGGTGCGAAAGGGGTTTTCTTCGACCAGCGGGTTGGGGACGTATAACACGAAGGGTTGTTTCATAGCACAGGGGTCCTGTCTTGAAAAGGATGTGGATCGTTAACCCATCGGGATTTTTAACCGGTCCGGGTATGCCTGCATCTGCTAAGGTTGCCAGGCCACGCCGATCAAATTCCTTCCACCCCGGTTTCGCACGGCGCCGCCTCTACAATGCGCAGTCTTCGGTGTCAATGTACTACAAATCATCCAAAATGAAAAGCCAATTTCTTCGTCTTTTTCTGCTTTCCATGCTATAGTCATACAGAAACACCACAGCACAGGTCGCGCGCAATCTTCATCTGCTCTTCAAAGGAAACGCTCATGGCTCAGACGAAAATCTTCCTTTCACCTGCTTGCTTTACAGAGCGCGAAACCACGCTCATCGAGTTCGGCCCACTCACTGCCACCGCCTTCCGCTTCGAGAGCGGCGTGTGCGCCCTGCGGTTTAAGAACGAGCAGGGCGAACTGGTACTGTTGCCGTTCCAGGGCCAGCAAATCTGGTCGGCGGCTTTTCAGGGGCGCAGCCTGACGATGAAATCCATGTTCGATCAACCCCGCGCTACCCGCACCTACCTCGAAACCTACGGTGGTTTTCTTTTGCACTGCGGCGCGGTGGCGATGGGCGTTCCCGGCCCAACCGACAGCCACCCTCTGCACGGCGAACTGCCCAACGCCCCCTATCAACGCGCCTGGGTGATCGCCGGAGAGGATGAACGCGGTCTCTATCTCGAAATGGGCGGCAGTTACCAGCATACGGTGGCCTTTAATTACAACTACGTCGCCCAACCCTACACCCGCCTCTACGCGGGCAAATCCACCTTCTGGGCCGGGCTGACCGTCACCAACCTCAAAAACAGCCCCATGGACCTGATGTACCTGGCTCACATCAACTTCCGCCCGGTAGATAACGCCCGGCTGGTCTACTCGGCCCCCTACGACGCCGCTCACGTCCGCCCACGCACCAGCATCCCATCGCACGTTCACCCCCTGCCGGGCTACAAAGAATTCCTCGCCGAACTGGCCGTCCACCCTGAAAAACATCACATCCTCGAACCGGGCCTGGCCTTTGACCCTGAAGTCGTCTTTTTCATTGACTACTGCGCCGATGACGAGGGTTGGGCCCACACCCTCCAGGTCCTGCCCGATGGCTCCGCTGACTACGTGCGCCACCGCCCAGACCAGCTCCCCAAGGGCGTGCGCTGGATCTGCCGCACTGCCGACCAGGACGCTCTGGGCATGATCCTGCCGGCTACCGCCGAACCCGAAGGCTACAGCGCCGAAAAGGCCAAGGGCAACGTTCAGACCCTGGCCGCCGGGGCCACCTGGCGCTGTGATTACGAAATGGGCGCGCTCACCCCGGCAGAAGCCCAGGCGATTCAGGCTAAAATCCAGGCAATCGTGGGTTAACCCAATCCTCAAGGAGCTGCGGATGACTAAGACCCTCAATCTTCTGGCTTTTGACCTCGGCGCGGAAAGCGGCCGCGCCATCCTGGGCAGGTTTGACGGCACTGCCATCCGGCTGGCGGAAATCTCGCGCTTCCCCAACACGCCCGTCCCTCTGCCTGACGGTCTGCATTGGGATATCCTCAACCTGTGGAGCGAAGTCCGGCGCGGGCTGGCACTGGCCGTTAAAGAAACCGGCGGCAGTCTGGACGGCGTGGGGTTAGATACCTGGGGCGTTGACTTTGGCCTGCTCGACCGCACCGGCGCGCTCCTGGGCAACCCGTACCACTACCGCGACGGGCGCACCGATGGCATGGTCGAAGCCGCCTGTCAGCGCGTCCCCCGCGAAGAGATCTTCGCCCAAACCGGCATTCAGTTCATGCAGTTGAACAGCCTCTATCAGTTGTACGCCATGGTCATGCAGAATTCGCCGCAGCTTGAGGTGGCCGAAACCTTCCTGACCATCCCCGACCTGCTCAATTACTGGATGACCGGGCGCAAAGTCTGCGAGTTCACCAACGCCACCACCACCCAATGCTACGATACCCGCCGGCGGGCCTGGGCCAAACCGATGCTGGAGCGCCTGGGCATCCCCACCCACATCTTCCCCGAAGTCGTTCCGCCCGGCACAGTGCTGGGCGACCTGCGCGCCGCCGTGGCCGAAGAAGCCGGCAGTCGCCCTCTGCCCGTCATCGCGCCCGCCTGCCACGATACCGGCTCGGCGGTGGCCGCCGTACCGGCCTCCGGCCAGGATTTTGCCTGGATCAGTTCAGGAACCTGGTCCATTATGGGAGTCGAAACACCCGAAGCGGTGGTCAATGAACAGTCACTGGCCGGGTCGCTCACCAATGAGGGCGGCGTCAACGGAACCTACCGCCTCTCGAAAAACATCATGGGATTGTGGCTGGTGCAGGAATGCCGCCGCACCTGGGCGCGCCAGGGGACCCAATATTCCTACGACGACCTTACGCGCCTGGCCGCCGAGGCTGTGCCCCTGCGCGCCGTCATTGACCCCGACGACAACGACTTCCTGAAACCCGGCGACATGCCCGCCCGCATCCGCGCTTACTGCCAGCGCACCGGCCAGCCCGTCCCCGAAACGCCCGGCGAAGTCGTGCGCTGCGCTCTCGAAGGCGTGGCCCTCAAGTACCGCTGGGTGTTAGAGCGCCTCGAAGCCCTGCAAGGCCGGCGCATTGACCCCATTCACATTGTCGGCGGCGGCACGCAGAACAAGCTCCTCTCGCAGTTCACCGCCGATGCTACCGGCCGCCTGGTCATCACCGGCCCAGTCGAAGCGACTGCCACCGGCAACCTGCTGGTTCAGGCCGTAGCCCTCGGCGAGATCGGTTCGATTGCCGAGGCCCGCGAAGTGGTGCGCCGTTCTTTCGATGTACTGCATTTTACCCCCAACCCAGACACCTGTACTGCGTGGGATGATGCCTATGCGAAGCTCTGGAAAATCATCGGGTGATTGCCATGCCTCTCGAACCCCCTTTCCCCAATCTCGATGAACTGCTCGTCATCATGGGCGAGGCCGGCCAGCGCATCTCCGAAATCCAGGCTTCTGAAGGCGCCGCCGGCAACCTATCCATCTTCGTCAACTGGCCTATTGACCCCCGCCGCACCTTCCCCGTCATGGAAGTGATCCAACTGCCGGTCAAAGTCCCGGCCCTGGCCGGCGGCGCGGTGATTATGTCTGGCTCAGGCCGCCGCCTGCGCGAGATCCGCGACGAGCCCATCCTCAACCTCGGCTTCCTCGTCATCAACCCCGGCGGCGAGACGGCTCAACTCTATACCTCGCCCATCAAACGCTTCGAGCGCCTCTCCAGCGAATATAACTCGCACCTGTCCATCCATAACGATCAGGTCGAACGCGGCAAACTCAACTTCAGCGCCGTCGTCCACGCCCAGCCCCGCTACCTCACCTACCTCAGCCACATCCCCGCCTACCGCGATGAAGCCTATCTCAACCGCCATTTACTGCGCTGGCAGCCCGAACTGATCGTCAACCTCCCGGAAGGGATTGGCCTGGCCCCCTTTGAAGTCCCCGGCTCGCCAGAGCTGATGGCCCGCACCGTGGAATGCCTGCGCGATCACCGCATTGTGGTGTGGGCCAAGCATGGCGTGGTGGCTCGTTCAGACGTTTCGATCAAGCGCGCTATTGACCGCATTGAATATGCCGAAGCCGGCGCTCATTACGAATATCTGAACCTCGTCAACAACAACCTGGCCGATGGCCTCTCGGCTGAAGAGATCCGCGCTATTTGCAAAGCCTGGAACGTTCAACAAAACATTTTTTAATCACCGGCCCGGCTCTCGTCTCAGGGGGCGTTTATTGAATTGGGTGTAAACTGCGGGGCACGCCCCGTAATTTACACCCAATTCAACACCTTACCTCGTGGATTTCAATCTCCCGCGACTGCGCCGCCCTTTACCCCTATGATGATCGCATGGACGACAGGCGCCCGCGCACTTCCGCCGGGGCGCGCTGGATAATGGCGCAGGGAAAATCGCCGCATTCAGCGCAGGTATTCACGCCGCGCTGCATCCCGCAGCGGCGAATCAGACAGTCACGGCAGAAGATAAAGATCCGTTCGCCGCCCGTCTTGCACCCTTCACAGTTAATATCCTCCGCCAGCACCGGGTAATCGGGGGTCGTCCATTGGGCCGCCAGTTCGCGCCGCGCAAACCAATCATCTCGCAGCGTTGCCACCCGCGCCGGGCAGGCATAGCAGTCCAGGCCGCAGAAGGCGATCTGGGATTCGTTCATCTTCTTATGCTCCTTTTTCCCGATGAAAAAAATCCCCGTAACTACTCAGCCAAAAGGACATCTGCCAGACTGAGCAGTTAATCCCCTCTATTATCTCATACGCGAGGGCGCGAGAAAACAGAGCTTCTTCCTACAATTTGGTTAACTTAATCCTTCCACCTCAGCCCCGTTTGCGCGCCCGTTCTGCCGACAGCATCGCCTCGGCCATCACATCGTAGGCGGCGCTCCAGGCCTGTTCGATCTCAGCGGTAAACTCCGCGCCCATTTCCTCGCGGAACGCCAGCAGCAGGGCCTGTTTCATCGGCTCGTAATGGCTGGCCTCCACGCCGTAAGCAATATGCCGGGCGCCCATCTCCACCAGGGCCGGGTGGAGCTTTTCCAGGCGGTCCAGGCCGCGCACCGTCACGCGCACCATCGCCATAAATTTACGGCTCTGCGATTCCATATCCGCGCGGAACAACGGCCGCATCGTCGGGTCAATGCGAAAAAGATGCTCGTAAAACCGCAGGCTGATCGCGTCAGCCCTGGGGGCCATCTTTTCAAAACTCTCTTGCACCAACCGGATTTGCCTGGAGTCCATTGCTCCACTCCTTAATTTGTGAAACGCTAAAGCGATAGCAACAGTATAGCACGCCGCAATTCTAGATGGAATTCGGGACGTTTCACTGTACAATAATGGGGAAGGAATTTCTTTTAGGAGATGGGCTATGCCTGGCAGGAGAATTGAAGACCCCACTGGAGTCTATATTGAAGCCGTGCCTCCTTTTTCTTACGCCGCCGGGTGCGATTCGCTGGTCCTGGCGCTGCAATCTGCGGCCGCGGCAATGGGGCATTATATATCTTATCCTATGCTCAAAGGGTTCTCAGCACTGGCTTTCCGGCTCCTGTTCCATCAAGATTGGTGTCGGTATTCACCCGATGCGCTGGAAGGTTACGACCACTCTCACCTGGCCTTTGGATGCCTGGGGTTCAAACCCATCGCCGCCCATATCCCCCCTGATGACGCTGAGGCAGTGCAGAAATCGCGCATGACCATCATCGCAAACCTGCGCGCCGGGCGGCCTATGCTCGGCCTGCACTTGATGGACCGCGATGACTGGGGCGTGATCGCTGGCTACACGCGCGGCGCGCAGACTCTGCTCTGCCGCACCCCTCACGACGACAATTCCCCCCGCCTGGTCGAAAACAAAAACTGGCCGACTATGATCCTGGAATTCCATCCTTCAACCACCAGCCGCCTCACAGATCGCAAATCCAGGATTTTACAATCTCTGCGCGTCGCCGTAGATCTATTCGAAGCCGAGCAGTACGGCCCGCTCTACAGCGGCAGGGCGGCTTACCTCTATTGGATCGCCGGCCTGCGCGACGAAAAGACCTTTGCCCGCCTGGAAGAGCGGGGCGGGCGCGAGTATTCGTATTGGATCAGCCTGCTGCGCGGAGCCGACAGCGAAAACTACCGCCTGGACCGGCGCTACAGCAGTCCTTACCTGGAGCGCGCCCACGTCAACGCCTGGCGGCTGACCAGTCTGATCGACGCGCGCCGGTCAGCGGCCCACTACCTGCAAGCCATCGCCGCCGACTTTACAGGCGAACCCGCCGCCCTGCTGATGGAGGCCGCCGGGCATTACTGCCGGGTTGAAGCGCTGTTGGAGAACGTCCGCGCCTGTGCCCCCTGGGAATACCAGTTGAATGAAATCCCCTGGACGAATGCCATGCGGCTGGAACAGGCCCGGGCGCTCGAACAGGCGTTAGGCGAGGAAGGCCAGGCAGTTGAAGCCCTGGCGGCCTGTGTAGAGCATGTCGCGCGCGCCTCAGCCTGAAGGAATCTGCCCGGCTGTGCCGTTCCAGAGCGTCATCACCATGGACGGGCATACACTGGTGGCACGCACGTACAACCCCGGCGCGCCCGGCCTGCCCATCCTTTTGCTCCACGGTGTGATGTCCTCCCTGCCGTTTTGGGAGCCGCAGTTGGTCGAGCCGTTCCTCCCCTATGGCCCCTGCACCGCCATCACCCTGCCCGGCCATTTTCCGGCGGCATTTCCACCCCATTTTGGCCCCTCTGACCTGACAGCCGGATGCATCGCCGCACTGCTCCACGCCGCCTTTCAGACGCACAGCCGGCAGCAGGGCATGGCAGACAACCGGCCTGCTCTAATCGTCGGCCACTCTACCGGCGGTTTTGCCGCCCTGGCCCTGGCTGTGTACTGCCCGCAGGCCGTCGCCGGGGTCATCAGCATCGCCGGGTTTGCCCAAGGCCGCTGGAGCGGCTGGTTAAGGCTCTTTCAATGGCTGGCCCGCCGTGAACGGCTGGGCCGGGCCGCGTTCAGTGCGCTCCTTTTCCTGGGCAGCCTGCGCCCGCTCTTCCGCGCCTCAGCGGCCTATCACACCCCCATTCCACGCGGTCGCCGCACGCCCCGCGAACTGGAAGACCTCATCGAAGCCAATTTTCAGGCCTTTCGCGGCTTCGACGCGCGCGCCATGCAGATATATTTTGCCGCCATGTCCGACATCAACATCCTGCCGCAGTTGCCTGCCATTCGCGTGCCGGTGCTGGCCTTATGCGGAGATGCCGACCCGGCCGTCCCGCCTGTGCAGTCCGAGCGCATCGCCGCCGCCATCCCCCGCGCAGAACTGGTCGTCCTGCGCGGAGGGGTGGGTCACATGCCATTCTATGCGGCAGAGGCGGCCTACCGCGCGGCGGTTGATGGCTGGCTCAGAAAACATTTTGCGCAATGAACCCCGCGCTATAAATTTCCTCCGATCATCGGTAAAAACAACGTGACCTGCCCCGCTGCCGGCGTAGAGGTTGGCCGGATGGTCGGCGCGCCGGTCGGCGCGGTGTATGGAGTGCTGGTAGAGCGGGGCGTCGGCGAAGGCGTAAACCGGCGCGGCGTGGGCGTGCTCGAAAGCTGGACGGTTGGCGTATGGGTAGGTCGGACGGTGGGAGTGGCTGTTAGCCCCGGCTGGCTCTCGGCGGGGTAGATCTTCACGGCCACATCCGTCCGTAAGGCCGTCACCGTCAATACCAGATCTCCGGCGGCAGAGGCGGTCACCCGCTGCGTGCTGAGAATCGGCGTCGTAGATGGATACGGGTTCCACCATTCGACCACGTACTCTTCGCCCGCGCGCAGGCCGCCCACCGTCACCGTGCCGGTAATCTCCGGCGCGCTGATCCCTGCGGCGGCGCGCTGCCAGGTGTGTTCTGTATTCTGGATCCACAAATGCGCGCGGCGGTTGGTCAGGTCTTTCTGGCCCAGGGCGCGCAGGCGCGTGTCAGATACCTGCGCCGCCGCGTCTTGGTACAGGCCGTTGTTCAGCGGGATCGTCCGAATAAAGTTGTAATACGCGCCAAACTCGTCGCGGTGATCGAAGATGTAACTACCGTTCTGCCCCTGGCGGTAGATGTGGTAGTTCTCGTACCAATACGACTCAATCAGCCCGCCGGGGTTGATCCCCCCCCAAATGAACTGGTGCAGCCACACGCCCCGCGTATCGGCGTCCAATTGGGCCGTTCCGGGTTCAGTACCGCTCACGGTAAAGCCAGTTTCACCACGGATCACGGGTTTGCCGGCCCCACCGGGCTGATATGCGCCGCGCTGCATGCTCAGGTTCACCGTCACCGCCGCCGGGTCGGCAAAATCCGGCGAGGATTCTTCCACATACAGGTGAATATCGGCGAAATCCACGTAGGGGAACCCGGCATTAGCCCAAAATGCATCACGGGGGAAAGAATGCCAGTTCGAGGTGGATACCAAATGATCGTTGGGCGCGAACTGGTGCATATACCGCCCAAACTCATCGGCCATCGTAAAATGCCGCCCGCTGGCCGGGTCGCCCTCGTTGAGCAGTTCCCACGAGTGAATGGCGGTCGAGTAGCCCCAACGCGCCTGCAAATAGCGCCACCAGGCCTGCTGTAACCAGCGCGTGCGCGTCACCTGCCGCCAGTTGCCATAGAACCAATCGTTACCAGGGCATTGAACGGGGTCATTGCCGGGGTCAGCGTCAAAACAGGCCGGGTCATCGGGAATGCGCTGGCCGTTAAAATCAAACCGCTGGCCCAAAAATTCGTTCTTTTCATGCACCACCGGGCGCAGGTAGACCCCGTTCTGCTCGGCCAGCTTCAAAACCTGGTCAAACGCAAAGGAATTGCGCTGTTCCATGTACAAATCTTGCGACATCCACGGCTTCGAGACGATATTGGCCCCAAAACTGCCGTTGCCCAGGTCTTCTTCGATCCATACCCGGTCAATCCAGGCGGACCCGCCCGACGCATTTTCCATTACAAGGTAGAAATAAGGCAAGAAATCCGCACTGCCGCTGTTCCAACGGCCTTCTAAAATCTGCCAGTCGTTGGTAGCCGTGGAGACATATGGGGTGACGGCCGTCCCACTGCCGGGTTCGCCGCAGTTCGTCAGCCAGCCGCCCACTTTGGCGACCAGCCCATAAGACTGCCCACCCACGCGCGGCCCGCTGATCTCGCCGGTGCGGTAGCGGATGCGAATGCGGTAATCTACCCCGCGCTTCACCGCCGGGCGGCCAGACTTCCACCCGATAAACATGCACGGGCGCGTGGCCGAAACCCGCATAGAGGCCGTACTGCCCGGATAGGTAATTTCGGTGGTCAGCCCTTCATAGGGGATGTAGCGCCCGTTCAGCGCCGGGTCGGTGGAGTTCCAGGGGTTCCAGGCCGAGCCGTAAATGCCCCACTCCGAAAGCCACATCCGCACCAGTTGAATGCCGTTCTGCCCCATGATCTGAAAATGGGCGCGGTTGGCTTCTACCGGGTTGACCCAGGAAATATGATCGTAATTCATGTTGTAGCCCAGGGCAGGGAAGTACGTGCCGTCCTCAAACTCAAAATAGCGGCGGTCCCTCTGGCTGACGCGCACAAAACCGTGGCTGTCTGAGGGGGTCACGGTAAAAGCGGCCGGGGCCGTCTCGGTGCGCCCAGAAGCATCTTCGGCCACCAGCTTATACTGCCAGTTCCCGACCTGGTTGGGCGCAAAACGTACCTTCCAGGAATAAGCGCCGGTCGGGTAAAACCATTCCTGGCCGTTCTTCAATTGATGATCATATTCCTGAAAGTAAAAAGCCGGCTGGCGGTAGGTCGTCGCCCAGTTATCGGGCGTGAACAGCGCGTCTACGCTTACGCCCTGGCCCGGCGCAATGCCGGGCGGAGGGGCCGGGTCGTAGGGCATTTGCGGGTTCTCCGCGTCTGTATCCACCTGGAAAGTGATTTCAAACTTCGCGTAGCGCGGAACCTGCCCGCCGGGGTACTCGCTCTGGTTGGTGGTAACATCGCGGATCGTTGGCCCGGTCAATGCTTGCAGATCACCCAGTGGGGTGACCGTCCGCATAATCGCCGGGCGCGCCGGCCAAACCGCCAGCGCCAGGCTGAGAATCAGGGCCCCCCTGGTGAAAAGAAGCAAACGATAGTTCATGTAGATTTCTTTGGTGTCGATCTGGGGTGCGATGCTCGCAGACCTGCGCTGACCGCCAGGTACGCGGCCTGGTTGAACCCGCGGTCTTTCCGTACGATGGTGAATGCCTGTCTCGTCAAGCTGATCTGATTATAGCCATCCCAGGTTCCAGCACAACTTACAAAACTGATGACTCCCCGCTTCGCCGCGCAGTTGGCGCGCGGATGCCGTTTGTTCAATCCATCCAGACGGGTATATAATCATCCCGACGGCCCTGCCCGTGCAGACCCACTTTCATCAAAGGATAGTATTTCAACTGGTACGTACACGGCGGGCACGGCCCCGTATACCCGTTATTCGGTGAATGACCCTCAAAGGAACTCCCTATGGCTCAACCTTCTTTTGATTTTCCCCCCGGATTGAAAATCGCAGCCCAGGTGAACCCTGAGCCAGACGAGACGGAACTGCGCTTTATCAACCAGATGGGCATCGAGTATGTCGTCCTGTGGACCGGCCCCGACAAAGCCTCCGCCGAATATTACGCCAGCCGCAAACGGCTTTTCGCCGAGCATGGGTTGAAGGTCTATGGCTTTGGCAATTCCGGCGTCCACAACCAGGATGCAATTGTGCTGGGCCTGCCAGAGCGCGACGCGAAAATCGAAGAATACAAAACCCACCTGCGCAACCTGGGCAAAGCCGGCATCCACTACACCACCTACGCGCATATGGCGAACGGCATCTGGAGCACCGAGCCAGAGTTCACCCGCGGCCAGGCCCGCGCCCGCGCTTTTGACCTTGAAAAGGCCGAGGTCGGCTGGTGGGGCGGGCGCGAATACCGGGGACCGTTAACGCACGGGCGCGTCTATACCCAGGAAGAAATCTGGGAGAATTACCGCTATTTCATCCAGCAGGTCGTCCCGGTGGCCGAAGAGGCCGGCGTCCGCATTGGCATCCACCCCGATGACCCGCCCGTGCCTGAACTGGGCGGCATTCCCCGCTGTATCTTCAGCAGTTTCGAGGGCTATCGCAAGGCGCTGGAAATTGCCAACAGCCCCAACGTGGGCATCTGCTTGTGCGTGGGCTGTTGGTTAGAAGGCGGCAGCGGCATGGGCAAAGATGTTTTTGAAACCATCCGCTACTTTGGCGATCAGAAAAAGATCTTCAAAGTTCACTTCCGCAATGTAGACCGGCCCCTGCCCCACTTCGTCGAAACCTTCCTCGACAACGGCTATATGGATATGTATAAGGTGATGAAGGCCCTGCGCCAGGTTGACTTCGACGGCGTGCTGATCCCCGATCACATCCCCGCCATGGCCGATGACCGCCGCGTGGGAACGGCTTTCACCATCGGCTACATGAAAGCCCTGCTTGAGCGGGTCAACGCTGAAGCCGCATAGCCTTACACCCTCTCAGGTATTGATTTTTCTGTACATCAAGATGTGCAGAAAGAATAAAATATTATCCCCATAGGAGAATACAGCATGATCGTAGGGAAACTGGAAGAACTCAAAGGCCAGATTCCGGCCTCACCTCGTTTAGAAAAGGCGCTCGATTACCTGACGACCGCGCGCACGCAAGACCTGGCCGACGGCCGCTATGAGATAGACGGCGACGCCGTTTACGCCCTGGTGCAGTCTTACGAAACCCTGCCGGTAGACGAGCAGTCGAAATACGAAGCGCACCGCAAGTATATTGACGTACAGTTCATCCAATCGGGCGTTGAGGTCATGGGCTGGGCTCCACTGGCCGAGATGGTCGTCACCAAACCCTATAACCCCGAAAAAGACGTTGCCAACGGCGTCTGCCCCCTGGCCGTCTCCACTCTGGTTAAAGTCGCCGCCGGGCAGGCCGCCATCTTCTTCCCCGAAGACGCCCACGCGCCCAAGCTGGCCGCCGGCAACCCCGCCCCGGTGAAAAAGATCGTCGTAAAAGTGGCAGTCTAACGGGCGGCCTGGCAGATACAGAGCTGAAGCCCCTGCTCAGAATGTGCAAACCCCTGTGGGGGTTCGAAAGGATCACCCCGCAGGGGTTTGCATTCCTGGCCCAGCGCGATTCACGGGGCTTGCAAACGTTTTTGGTGAAAACCTTTCAACGAATTGTTTCGCGCGTGTGATATAATCATTTCAGGTGGGGGATGCGTATGAATTAAAATTGGCGAGTCAAGGCTTTTTCCAGAGTTGCGCACAAGACGGGGTACACAAAAAGCCCTTGATAAAGGATATGAGATGCGCGATATTATTGTAATCGGAGCTTCGGCCGGCGGAGTGGAAGAGCTCATCAGGCTGTCCAGGCGCCTGCCGCCGGGTTTACCTGCCGCCATCTTTGTTGTACTGCACATTAGCCCAGATGCTCCCGGCCTTCTGCCGAAAATCTTACAGCGCCGCTCGTCCTTTAAGGTGAAATTCCCCCAAGATCAAGAACCCGTCGTCCCTGGCACCATGTATATCGCCTCACCCGATCACCACCTTGTCCTCTCGCCCACAAGCGTTCACCTTTCGCACGGGCCCAAAGTCAACCGGATGCGCCCCTCAGTGGATACGCTCTTTTGTTCTGCCGCCAGGGCCTTTGGTTCGCGCGTGATTGGCGTCATCCTCTCTGGGACCGGCAGCGATGGAACCTATGGTCTGCAAACCATTAAAGAAAGCGGCGGCATTACTATCGTCCAGGATCCCGAAGAAGCCCTGTTTACAGGGATGCCTTCCAGCGCGCTTGAGCAAATTACGGTAGATTACGTCACCCCGGTTAGCAACATGATTCCGCTGTTTGAGCAGCTTGTCTCTGGCGACCTGTCGCCCAACCGCGACCGCTCCCAGTCAGAAACTAGAATAACCAAAGAACAGGGAACAGACAACGTGAGATCCGCTTCTTCAACGGATACAAGAAACCTGCGCCAGGATAAAGAAACCTTCAACCAGGATGGCAAAGACAGCACGCCGCGCACCCTGTTAACCTGCCCTGAGTGCGGCGGAGTACTGTGGGAAACCACGCAGGGAAAGCTGGTACAGTATGCCTGCCAGATTGGGCATACCTTCTCAGAACACAGCCTCTATAACAGCCAGGGAGAAACGCTCGAAGAAGCCCTATGGATGGCCGTCCGCACGCTGGATGAACGCGCTACCTTGTCGCGCCGCCTGGCACACCGTGCCGGGGAACACGGCCACCCCCTCACGCGCGATCAGCTCCTGCGCCGCGCCGAAGAAGCAGAAAAAAGCGCCACCGTCATCCGCGAGATCGTCTCTCATTCCAAAGTCGTCTACAGTCCAGACGCGGAAGCGACGGAAACCCTCGATTAATACGCCCTCAGCATAAAGTGCCTATCATCCCCCTTCCGAAAGGATTGCATCTATGAGCGCAGCAGAACCCCTAACCACATCCAAAGATTTCGAAATGCTCCTCGAATTTATCAAGCATAACCGTGGGTTTGATTTTACCGGCTATAAGCGCTCCAGCCTGATGCGTCGCTTTCACAAGCGCATGACCGAAGTGGGCGTCAGCGAGTACGGCGACTACATGGATTACCTTGAAGTCCATCCTGAAGAATTTAATCATCTCTTTAACACCATCCTCATTAACGTCACTGCCTTTTTCCGCGACACCAAAGCCTGGGAGTATATTGACCAGTACATCATCCCCCGCCTGATCGGCAGTAAAAAACCCGGCGAGCAGATTCGCATCTGGTCGGCAGGCTGCGCTTCAGGCGAAGAAGCCTATACCATTGCCATTCTCATGGCTGAACACCTGGGCATCGAAGGCTTTAAAGAAAAGGTAAAAGTCTACGCCACCGATATAGACGAAGAGGCCCTCGCTAAGGCGCGCGCGGCGGTGTACGCCGAACAAGAGCTGGCTGAAATGCCTGCCGATTTGCGCGAGAAGTATTTTGAGCGCACCAACGGGCGCTACGCATTCCACAAAGAACTGCGCCGCTGTATCATCTTTGGCCGCCACGACCTCATTCAAGATGCTCCCATTTCGCGCATTGACCTGCTGATCTGCCGCAACGTTCTCATGTACTTTAACAGCGAAACCCAGGGCCGCATCCTTACCCGGCTGAACTATGCCCTGGCTGAAGGCGGAATTCTCTTCCTCGGCAAGGCCGAAATGCTGCTCTCGCGCGATAACCTCTTCACGCCGGTCGAACTAAAGAACCGCATCTTCACCAAAGTGCATGGAATGAATATGCGCGAGCGCTTGCTGGCGGTGACCCAGTCTAACAACGAAATCGGCAGTGATTTTCATGGCTATGTGCGCATCCGCGATGCCGCCTTCGACAGCGGCCCCGTCGCCCAGGTTGTGATTGACAGCAACGGCTACCTCATTCTGGCGAATGAACGCGCCCGCGCCCTCTTTGGCCTGAGCCTGAAAGACCTCGGCAGGCTCTTTCAAGACCTGGAACTGTCCTATCGCCCAATTGAACTGCGCTCTTCCATTGACCAGGCCTATGCTCGCCGTGCCACCATGACTATTGACGAAGTAGAAGCCCACTTCAATTCAGCCGAGCCGGTTTTCCTCAAGATCGTCCTGACCCCTTTACAGCAAAATAACGTTGAAGCTATTGGCGTCTGTATCTCATTTTTCGACATCACCGAATACAAACGCTTGCAGCGCCAGTTGGAACACTCTAACCAGGAACTGGAAACCGCCATGGAAGAACTGCAATCCACCAATGAGGAGTTAGAGACTACCAACGAAGAGCTTCAATCTACCATCGAAGAACTGGAAACCACCAATGAAGAGCTTCAATCTACCAACGAAGAACTGGAGACGATGAACGAAGAACTGCAGTCCACCAACGAAGAATTGGAAACGATGAACGACGAGATGACGCAAGGCACGCTGGAGCTAAACCGCATCAACTCGTTCCTCGAATCAATTCTTACCAGCCTGCGCGGCGGGGTGATCGTAGTAGATCAGGAAATGAACGTGCAAACCTGGAATAAAAAAGCCGAAGACCTGTGGGGCTTGCGCGAAGATGAGGTCTTGGGCATGAACCTGTTTAACATAGACTTCGGTCTGCCGGTTGACCAGATGAGAAAAAATATCCGCTCGGTGATGTCTGGCGAAGTACCATCGAGTGAAATTGAGGTCGCCGCTACCAACCGCCGGGGGCGCGCCATCCGCTGTGAGGTGATCTGTACGCCGCTCCTCGACCATGCCCGGCACGTCCAGGGAGTGATTATGATGATTGAGCAAAAAGGGGTGATAACCGAGTAAAGGAAGGCCTATGGACGACCCAGTTGCACATGCGCGCCACCGATTGGAGATTATGTACGAAAGAATCAGCCAATCGCCCACACTGCCAAAAGAGACTATGCCAGAGCTGTTCGAGGAATTTTCCGTAATCCTGGAAGAACTGCACCAGGCCAACGAAGAACAACGTGTGCAGTTTGACGAACTACTGCACACGCGCCAACTGCTTGAAGAAGAGCGCAAGCGCTACCAGGAGTTGTTCGAGTACGCCCCTGATGCGTATATCGTCACCGATACCAACGGCAACATCACCACAGCCAACCGCGCCGCCGCGCACCTGCTGGGCATGCGGCAAGATTTTCTGGTTCGCAAGCCGCTGAGCGTCTTTATCGCCTCGGAAGATCAGCACACCCTCACCCGGTTGATCCACAGCCCACAGCCAGAGGTTGAGGAAGAAATCCGCCTGCGCCCGCGCGACAGCACCCACCTGCTGACTACCTGGGTGCGCGTATCGGCCAATGAGGTACACAGGCCAGAAACAGCCCGGCTGCGCTGGCTTTTCCGTGATATCACCGCACAGAAAGACACGTTGGCCCGCCTGGAAGCCAGCGAACTCCGCTTCCGCACGATGTTCGAGGAAGCTCAGGTAGGCATGTGTCTGATGGACCCACGCGGCCGGTTGGAAGAATGCAACCGCGCTTTTATAGAATTAACCGGATATCCGGCGCAGGAACTGAACGGTAAAATCTTCTACGAACTGGCCGCCCCACCTGCCGATACCGCCGCGCTGGAAACCGCTGTTGCCGAGATTCTTCAGGGTAGGCGCAGTAACTACTGGACCGAGCAGAGCTTCCGCACCAAAGCCGGCAAGACCATTTGGGCGCGCCTGGCCGCCTCACTTCTGCGTGACTCTCAACACCAGCCGGCCCACTTGCTCTTTATCCTCGAAAACATCACCGCCGAAAAAGAAGCCGCCCTCGAGCTGGCCGAACTGAACCGCCGCCTGCGCGAAAGCAGCGAGATCGAGCGCCTGCGCCTGGCCCAGGAACTGCACGACGGCCCGATACAAGACCTCTATGGAGCCATCTTCGCTCTGAATTCCGTGCAAACTGAAGGCCAGCCCGCCGAACTAACCGCCAGCCTTAAAGAAGTTCAGGAAATGCTCAAGGGCGTGGCCAGCACACTGCGCTCGATCTGCGGCGAACTGCGCCCCCCCACCCTCTCGAACCTGGGCGTTGAGCGCGCCATCCGCTCGCACGCCGAGCGCCTGAACCACCAAAACCCCGACCTTGAGATTGAACTGCGCCTCGACGCCGACGAGCAAAGCCTATCATCGGCCATCCGCCTGGCGCTCTTCCGCGCTTACCAGCAGGCCATCTTGAACGTCATTCGTCATGCCAGGGCCACCAAAGCAATGGTCGAACTGAGGCTTCAAGGAGAGGCGGTAGTGCTGCGCGTCTGTGATAACGGCGTAGGCTTTCAGGCCCCTCTCAAGATGGTTGAGCTGGTGCGCGAAGGCCATTACGGTCTGGCTGGCATCTCCGAACGCATTCAGTCACTGGGGGGAACCGTGCGCATCCATTCTGACCACGCCAAGGGGACCTGTATTGAGGCAACCATCCCCAGAACTTAAAAAATTCCTGCGCATGCGTAGGGAGCGTCTTCTCTGCTTCCGCTCCCTACGCACTCCCCCGGTAACTTATTCCACCTTTAAGCGCCTGGCAAGCTCCATCGCTTCCTCTTTCGAAGCGGCGTTGACCTCGTAAACCATGCGCGCTTGGGGGGGGTGCTGGGCGCGCCAGCTTTCCGCCGGCCCCTCTCCCTGGTAACTGTGATACTGCGCCACGTGATCCGCAAAGAACGTCCAGGCCTCGCGGGTAACTTCCGGCGGCTGAACCAGGTTCAAGAGCTTGAGGTTGGGGATTTTCTTCCAGTTTTCCCACTGATGGCGGGCATTCGCGCAGCAGTGCATCCCCATCGCCCCGTACCGCTCCGATAAAGCCGCCAGTTCCGGCAGGAACAGGCGGTTAAACATCCGCCCGCTGACGGCCCCAACCTCATCTTCCGAAAGGGTAATGCCATACGGCATGTAGTAATCTGGATAGTGGGCGATGAACTCGCGCCCAAAGCGCGCGAACCATTCATCTAAGAACATCACCAGAAAGGTTTGCACCTTGCGGGCCAGCTCTTGCACCGCCTCCGGTTCCTGGATCAGCGCAGGGTAGAAGGTGGTTTTATCCCAGATCAATGCGCAGATATCCATGGGACTTTGCAAATCCACCATGTGAAGCAGCGCCTCTGGCCCGGCCCGCCGCCGCAGTTCTTCGGCCATTTCAAATAAAATCCGCACCGGCGGCGCATCCAGCGCAGGGATGGAAATGCCCGCCACCTCTTCCGCCGAGTGAATGCGCGGCATGGCAAAGGGCATATCGTTTTCAGGATAATAAGTACGACAGCCAAACGCCGCCGCGAAGATCTCTGTGCCGGTGTACACATCGAGGAAGGGCAGGCTATCGTCCTCCAGCCATTCCAACTGCTCCAACTGCATCTGGTACTTCAGCCAGGCCCACTCCACCCGCTCGGCGGCGTTTTCCAGGTGCGGCCAGGGGCGCTCTGGCAGGTCGGGCATCCAGCGTACCAGCACAAGGCGCGTCCCCGGCCGATGGGCGTCATATAAATCCAGCCAGCGCCGTTTGCGCCGGGTAATTTTTGCATAGATTTTTTCTAAAGCGGTTGTCATTTAAATTTCCTATTCATCCAGGGATTTCAACCATTATACCGCTCATCGGGTGGCGAAACCCAACCACCTGAGCTATCCAATCTAACAGCCCATCCGGCAGAATTCTGGTCGTCACGCCCAGGCCAAAGCGCTGACGCATCACCGCCAGCGTTACACCCTATGCCGCCCAAAAGCTTCCCCCGAAATGGGCTATGGGTTACACCTGCACGCTACGGACAGGGAAGCACCTGGACGCTGTCCTGGGCTTCAATCAGCTCTCTATCAGGCCCATAGGCATGGAAAACAGCCACCGTATCGCCGCACTGTAGACCCGTTTGAGCCACATAGAAGGTGCAAACCAGATCGGTCAAGCTGTCGGCGTTCACGTCTAGCCTGGCACACAGCAATTTACCATCCTGAGAGGCCAACGAAGCCTCATTGCCCGAGCGGCCAAACGTCACCGTATCCACTTCAACGCGCTCCGGCGCTGAGAAATCCGGCGTGGAGAAAATCACAGCCGCAACCTGGTCTTCAGCCGCAAGATTGATCTGGTTCAACGGAGAACCTGGTTTGATATCCATCACTGGATGACTCACCAGCGCTTCCACTGCGCCCACATCACACCCACCCCCCTGCGGGCGAGCCGCTCCGCGCTGGTCAGCAGGCGGACAGGCATCCGCCGCGCCGGCATCCAGGGTCGGACTGTCAAACGCCGGCGGCATCACCCGCGTCAGGCCGCCCGCTTCCTGGTAAGGCAGCAGGCGTGGGTCCAGGGGCTGCGCTACCGTGCCAGTCTGATCGCCAACAGCAGTCGGCCAGTTACAGCCATCGGTGATTCCTACCAGGTTATTGCCCAGGTTATAGATCACCGCCTCTGACGATAGATAACAATCCAGGCCGGACAGCACAGCATTGGGGTCGTAATAACTTACATTCCCAGCCAGGATGGTGTTCTGGATGGTCGCTTCGCCGTGAAAAATGGCAATGCCACCGCCGCCAACTTTGGACCACCCTATCGGAATAATATTCTTGCTAAACGTCAGGTTGAGCAGGTTGGCACTGCCCCCATCCATGCCCAGGCCGCTGCCGGCGCCATCGCCCCGGTTTTCGGTAAAGGTCACGTTCACAGCGGTCAGGTGACCACCGCCATGCCAGATTCCCCCGGCCCAATCACGCGCCACGTTGCCCGCAAAACTGCTGTCGCGCACCTCCACGTTCCCCGTGTTGCTGATCCCGCCGCCTGGGGCGATCGTCCAGTTCCCTTCAATACTGCTCTGCTCAATAACAAGATCGCCGGTATTGGCAATCCCACCCCCGCCGAACCAGTCCGTCCACGACCAGGCCCAATTGCCAGCCACCTGGCTGGCCGCCAGAGAGAGCGTACCACTGTTATACACTGCGCCGCCGTCATCTTCAGAAGTGTTACCGTTTACCTGCGACTGGTGAATAGTCATCTGGCCGGTCGTATAGATACCCGCTCCATCGGCCCCGGCCTGGTTCCCGACGACCGCACTGCTCTCGATGGTCGTTTGCCCAGCGCTGTACAGGCCGCCGCCGTTACCCAACGCAGTGTTGTTGGTGATCTGCGTGCTATCCAGGGTCAGCGTGCCGCCTTCTTGAAAAATGGCCCCGCCGCTTTGGTTGGCCCGGTTGTTTTCGAGGGTTGAAGCCCGCACCACCACAGTGCCGCCAGATTGGTAGATCGCGCCGCCCCGGTCAGCCTGGTTGCCGGTCAGTGAACACTGCTCCAAAACCATATCGCTGTAGATATACAGGGCCCCGCCCTCGCCTGCCTCGCTGAAATTATCGTCGAAGCGCACGTTCACCAGTTCTGCCTTGCCGCCCAGGCTCATGGCCCCGCCCTTGCCGCCAGCATGGTTATTCGAAAAAGTTACATCAAACAGATTCAGGCTGCCCCACGATATAACCGCCCCCACATCACCATAGCTGAAATTCCCGTCGAGACGGCTGTAGCGGATGGTCAACCTTTTGCCATTGAGGATGGCCCCGACAGCATGGCCTGAATAATTCTGATGAATGTCCACATTCAGCAGGATGGCCTCCCCCTGGTTTTCCAGCGCGCCGTTGTAGAAGCGGGCAAAGTTCCGCTCCAGGCGCGAGTTGCTGACGTGCAGATAGTTATGGTTGTAGATCCCTCCGGCGTAAGCGGCGATGTTCTCGCTGACTTCGCTCTCCGCAATCGTCGCCTGATATTCGTTATAGATCCCGCCGCCCACATTGTCATAATCGGCGAGATTCCCATTCACCTGACTATCGGTGAGGTAAAGCACATTTTGATTATAGATTCCTGCCCCCCGCGAACCCTGGTTGTCGTTCACCTGCACGCGGGTCAGGCGCAGTGTGCCGGCATTGAAGATACCCCCTCCCCGGTATCCGACATACTCCCCCATTCGATGATCGCTCACCGACCCATCGCTCATCTCCAGGATGGCTTCATTGAAAATCCCCACGCCATCCACTTCTGCCCGCCCACCCTGCAAAGACACGCGCATCAATTTTACGGCTCTGGCGCTGGGCAAAATATGCAGCGTGCGGTCGCGCACTGCATATTCAACCTGGTCGCCAAACCCCCAGATCGTTGCACCCGAAGCCGGGCCTTTGATCGTCAGCGGTGCAGTCACATCCAAATCGCCCATCCAACTGCTGTCTTCCCCTGGCCCACCCACAGAAAGGTAGTAGTTAGATTCGGTGAGAATAATCACGTCGGCTGACACCCCAGCCGGGCATTTGTCTACTGGCCGGTTAGTATTGGCCGCAATAATCGCCTCGCGCAGAGTACAGTTGCCGTTAACGATGGCATCATCCACGCTTGTTCTCACGATGATGGCCTTCCCCTCGGCCTGTACGCGGCCCGGAGACCCCAACACGGCAAAAATTAACGCAAAAATCAACGCCGCCGCCCCCAGACGTTGTAACCTTGCCTTTGCGTCCATGGTTCCCTCCTTCCAGAAACGCTCAGATCAAAAAAAACCGCGCACAACCGGAATAAGGCTGTTATGCGCGGCATGAAATTATGTCGCCCCCACGCAATGCGCGAGAACTGTAATGATTTAATTGGTGTTTTTTACTATAGCACGAATATCAACAGAAATCTACTCGTTCAATGTATTAAAACTCAATTTCCGAGATCTGATCCAGGTCAAAATCGAGCAGTTTGTCCACATGCTCCGGCGGTTCGCTTTCCACTTCATCCTCCAGACTGCCCGCCGTAATGCCCCGGTCGCACAGTGATCGGTACTCGCAGAAGCGGCAGGCCGCGCCGTCATCATTCATCTTGAACTCATCCCCCCCCAACATACGGACGGCGCGCACTAAGTTCAACAAGAACTGCTCATCCACTGCCATTCGCTGGCGGTCATAAGCCAGGCGTTCCGGCGGGTTGCCGGGTTCGGCATACCAGTAGATCATCTGCACCTGTTCAGGGGTCACGGCGCGGCCATCGTTTAAAACCGCGCCTGCTTTGACCATCAGGTACAGGTAGATGCGGGTTTGCAGGCGGTCGCGCATGGTTTGCGACTTGGGGCGGCGGGTGGAGGTTTTCCAGTCGTAGATCGTAATCGCCCCATCCGCCGCCACCAGCACCAGGTCATACTTGGCGACCAGGCGGAACCAATCGAGCGGGGCCGCCAGGGTCACTTCGATATGGCGCATCCCATTCAACTGCGGGGCCATCGTCTCGAAGAAATTCTGCCACCAGCGCAGCAGGTTTTCATCTTCGTCGGCCTCGGCCATGCGCGCCAGGCGCTCTGGTGGAACGCCCAACAAAAACTGCTGCACCAGGCGGTGAAAGCGCTCTCCGCGCCGCATGTGAGCCTCATATTCACGCACCGGCTCGGCCTGGAGCGCCGGCCACGCAAGGCGCTGGATAAAGCGCAGTTGAAAGCGGCGCGGGCAGTCCACAAAATCCTGCAAACTGCTCTGGCTAAACTCGAAGCGGTTCAGAGGGTCCATTGCCATCCTTTACGCGATTTCGCGCGCCCAAAAATCTTGCAGTTCATCCAGCGCCAGGGCCGGCTTCATCCGGCCATTCTTCCCGGTATTCCAGGTGACGATCAACGCGCGTTTGGCCCGCGTAATGCCCACATAGAGCAGTCTCAGCCGCTCGCGGATGCACGCGGCCCGATCCTCACGGGTAGCCCGGCCTTCCTCGTACCACTCATATTCATCGCGCGAGAGGGCCATGCGCATCTGTTCTAAGCCCTCGGCCTCCAGGTTCAGCCGCTCGCGGATATACCACTTTTCGCCGTAATACGCATCCTCTGGGTCACCGGACGGGAAGTTGAAGTTATTGACCGAGAGCAAATAGACCCGGTCCCATTCTAACCCCTTCGCCTTGTGCATGGTAGTGATCACCACTCTGCCCCGGTAGTTCTCTGGGTTAAAGCCAGAATCGTCATCGCTAAAGCCCAAAAAACGCCGCTGGTTGCGGGCGATTGCCTCCAGTTCGCCGCTCCAATCGGGAAGCCGCCAGTCCGGGTGATTGTCTGCCGTCTGGCGCAGCGTCAGCGCCAGCTTATAGGCAATCGCCAGGTCAGCCGGTTCGTAGAATAAATCTTGCGAGACCGTCAGCACCACCTGATCCACCGGCAGCAGGGCCGCGCCGTGCCAGCGGCGCATGACCGCCTTAAAATCTAACAGCAGGCCAAAGACCTGCGGGTCGCTGTCCATCAGGCCGCTCTTTTCCAACCAGTCCTCACCAGCCAGGGGGTAAAGGTAATCTTCCACCTTCTTCAGCGACTTCAACTGCTCAATGGCCCTCTGCGTGACGCTCGCGCTGTTCTCATCCTCGCCTTCTGGCCGCCGCCCGCGCTTGCGCCACACCTTGAAGGCGCGGGTCAACAGCGTTACCGACTTCGGATCGGCCAGGCAACGCAGGATGTGCGTCAGCGCCCCGGCAGACTGGCGCGTGGGAGCGGTGGTATCTAACAGTTCCACCGGCTCCAGGTTGCGCTTGCGCAGAAGTTCCGCCAGGGCCGCGCCGCGATCATTACGCAGGTCCAACACCACCAGGGTTTCGCGCTGTTCCTCTGGCAGTTCCTGTTGGGCGGCGTGCCAGCGTTCCAGGTTTTTAACAACCGTTTCCATTTCCTGCTCTGGCGTTTGCCTGGCCGTGGAGAGATGGATTTTGCGCGGATCGTCCGGCGGGTTGGGCTGGGGGTCATCGGGGCCGGTGGGCCGGATCAGGGGAGGGTAAAGGGCATCGCGCGCTTCGGGCAAAGGGTGAGCCTGGCGGGTCCACTCGATCAGATGGTTTGCCAGAGCGATAATGCTGGCGGTCGAGCGCCCCGAAACCGGCAGAGTTTTGTAAACCGTCTGCGGCGCGTGGATAAACTCCATTAAAAAGCGCGGGTCGGCAGTGGTGAACGTCTCATAAATGGCCTGGTTGGGGTCGCCCACGCGCACCCAGTTGCCGCCCTCACCCACCAACAGCTCTAAAATGCACTGCTGTAAGTGTGACGAATCCTGGGCCTCATCTTCGAGGATAAAAGGCCACTGCTGGCGCAGGCGGCGTGTCAGGTTTGGATCTGCGCGCAGGGCCGCCAGCGCCAGACGGATGAGGTCGTCAAAATCCACTGCGCCGCGGTAGGCCAGAGAGTGTTGGTACTCCTGGTAGATATCACAGCCCATCACGGCCAGCGGCAGCGGCATCGGTACAGATTCCAGTTGTTTGCGCAGGGCTTCAGGCGTCAGTTCATGATCTTTGGCGTAGCGGATCATCGCCAGCGCCATGCTGTTCGCCAGGCTCGGCAGGTATTTCTCGCGGATATGATCTCGCTGGCTGTCATTCAGATCAGGGTTGAGGTAATCATCCAGCGCCGTTGGATGCGCCCTCAGCCACGCCAGCACCGCCCCCTCGCGGATAGCGGCGGCATCGCGCTCGTCCACAATGGCAAAATCGCTCGCCAGGTTCACCAGCCCAGGCCGCTCGCGGACGATGTCATGCGCCAGGCCGTGCAGGGTGCGCACGCGGTAGCCCATGTGAGGCATCAGTCCTTCTTTATTCAGAATGGCCCCAATGCGTTCGGCAAAATTCTTCACCGCCGAAGTCGTCATCGTGACGATTAACACTTCCTGATCCAAATTGAGGTCCTGCGACAGGATAATATCAGCCGCCAGCACCGACAGGGTGAAGGTCTTGCCGCTGCCCGGCACTGCCGAAACCCCCATCCGCCCACCCACGTAGTCACGGATGATCTCAAGCTGGCTTTCGCGCAGGCTGTTCAGGTATGAAGCCGACTCGGTCATGCCCGCCCCTCCCTGGATTGCTGTAAGACCTGCTGCACGGCCCGCAGCAGCATCCCCCTGGATTCAAACCCGCCCTCGTTTAACTCGCAGTAGGCCAGATGAACGCGCACCCGGCAGCGGCGCAGTAATCCCAGCGTCAGCCGGTAGAGGGTGTCGCGCGCGTATTCTACCTCGTTGGCATCCGTCCAGACCTGCCCGCGCCGCCAGCGGCGCGAAAGCACGACCGGATGGGTCAGCGGCTGCAGCAGGCGCGCCGACCAGTTCGTACTGCCTACATCTAACCAAAACTGATGATCAACCGGCTGGTTGGAAAGCAAAAAAGTATACGCCGGGGCCAGCAGTACGCCCTCGCCCGGCGCGGCCTGCCACGACTGCACGTACTGCGCCGCCAGCACGCCTTCCTCGATCATCTGAACGTACTCCTGCCCCAATAAAGCCTCATTCCAATCTAACCGACTAGAGGCCGGCAGACGCCCCTGCACCGCCCAGCGGAACTTCTGAGCCGACTCGATCAGATTGGCCGAGATCCGCCCGGCATCCAGGTTGGCGTGAAAGCCAAACCCCGGCTGTGATAAAACCTCGCCGAACAGGCGGCTGAAGAAAAAGTCCAACTCGGTTTCCTGCGTATCGGGGGGGCGGTCAGGGTCTTGGGCATAGGCAGTCAGCCAGACGCGCAGGCGCTCGTAGCGATTGCCCACCCCATAAGAGACGCGCTCGCGAATTTCAGCGCCCACGCGCTCAAAGGGCGTCAGGTAAGGCATCCCGGTGCGGCTGGTATAGACCGCCTCCGTCAGCAGTTGGGCGCGCACCAGGTCTAACCCCTCGATCGCCTGAATAAAGGCGTAAGCCACCTCAAAGCTCGATGGCTTCAGCCCCCAATGAGGGTGCGCCAGGGCCGCCAGCGTCAACAGCGCCTGAGCGGCCGGCTCTTCGCGCAGACTGCGCGATGGGCGGTGCGAGCGGTAGGGAATTCCGCGCCCTTCCAGCCGGTTGGCGAGGGCAAAGCGTAATGCATCCGGCAAAAACGGGGCCAACAGCACGATTTCATGCGGCGGAACGCCCGCATCCAGCAGGTCCGTCACCCGTTCAACAACCCAATCGAGCATCTGCGGGAAAAAGCGCAGATTTTTTTCGGGGTAGTCAATGGCCGCTTTAATTGGCTGTGCGGTCAGGGGTGGGCCGCCCTCGTTTGGGCCTGTCTGAGGGTCGCGGCGGGCGAGGGTTTCGCGCAGCAGGGGCTTGCGCCGCCCATCTTCCTGGGGCGAATCCTCCGCCACCGGATCACGCTCCAACACCCGGCATAACTGCTCTGCGAACCCGGCCAGAGCCGGAGAGGTCACCAGCGTACCGGTAAAAATGTGGTGCTCGTCACAGCCGTTCCCCAGGGTGATGGCGCTGTCGGGGTCGGCCCCCAAGAAACGGCGGAACCCGGCCTCCTGGTCGTAGATCAACAGGGCCGATTGAAAATCTGGCAGCCATTCTCGCAAAATATCGTGGGCAACGGGGGTATCCTCTTCCAGATTATCAACGACCAGATGATGATACGTCCTGCGCAGGTACGCGCGGCACAGGTCAGCAGGCCACAGGTAATGGAAGAATATCTCCATCTGGAGCGAGAAGTCCAGCAGGTTATTTTGCAGGCAGTATTCGCGGAAAAGATTGGCACAGCGCTGTGCATCGGCCAGCACGTTCGCCTGGGCCGTGCTGTCAATCCATGCTTCACGCAGGCGTTCGCCGATCTCAGTGTGAGGGAAGCCGACAAAGGCGGCTTTGTTGAGGTTATCGAGAATCTGCGAATAAATGCGGTTGCGGTCAATGGTGACAGAATCAAAAGCACCCCCTTCTAACAGCGGGCGCACCAGATAAGCCATATAATACAGGGCCGTTTCGAGCGTCAGAAACGAGGGAGGGTGATCGGGGCGCGCAAAGCCGGCCTCTTCGGCCACCAGCGGCCAGAACAGTTCCACCATGCGGCGGGCAAGACCGCCGACCGTCACAGCTTGCAGTTTGCCGCCGGGGGGCATGGCGGGGTCGCTGAGGGCCTCGTGGTAGGGACCGGCCAGGGTGCGTTGCGGAACTAACAACAGGATCGTACTGGCTGGAACGCCAGCGTTCAACAAAGACAGCACGCGGTACACGCCCACCGTGGTTTTGCCGCTGCCGGCCGGGCCTTCGAGGAAAATCTTGCGGTCTAATGGGCGTTTCAAAAGCTCAATTTGCGAGGGAGTGAGTGTGAATGGAGCCATTGTGTTTATTGTGCATGAACGGGCCGCGCTAAGTCAATAGGAGAAGAGCAAGTTTACAGAAATTTTAAGGGAAGGCCGGTTGGCTCATACCAATGGGGCCTCAAAGGTCATTTACTGAATTGTGCGTCAATTGCGTGTTGTGTTCCGCAATTGACGCACAATTTAAAATACTACCCCGCAAAGGATTACGGCATGGTTATGAAGTTCCACCACACGCCGCCGTCGGCTGAGGTCAGCAGAGTGCCGTTGTAGGCCCGCACCTGCCAGTTGTAGCGCGTGTTGGGCAACAGGTTGGTAA
>Ga0073932_1001380_pt1 | contig 46295 bp, 34 predicted proteins | sample DewCreD2012metaG_FD_76967 | JGI IMG/M metagenome (GOLD analysis project Ga0073932, IMG submission 76967) | Hot spring sediment bacterial and archeal communities from British Columbia, Canada, to study Microbial Dark Matter (Phase II) - Dewar... ...
GGCATCGACGGGCGCGGCCGGCAGGAGCTGCTCCGCGATCCCAACACGAATCGCGGCCTCGCCATTGTCCGCATCGAAGACCCGCAAGGAGGCCGCCACGCCTACACGTTCGATCTTGAATGGCGCGGCGGCAGCGGTTGGAACACCGGAACCGGCGGTGGGTGGAGCACGGGTCCCGGCTGGGGTACGGGCGCGGGAACGGGCGGTTCCGGGTGGGGCAGCGGCTCCGGCTGGGGCTCGGGCTCTGGCTGGGGCGGCGGCTGGGGCTCAGGCGGCGGCGAAACGTTCTCATACAGCGGCCGCGGCCGCGGCGTCTTCACGATTGATTCCGGAACCGGCTATGACCTGCGCGGCGCTTCCGTGTACGCAGACCGCCGCAACGGCGAGGTTCAGCTCCGCTTCGATTCGTCTTTCGGAGGCGAGACGCTCCAGTTCCGCGGCCGTCTGGAGCGTGTTTCCGGCGACACGATCGAAGCGCGATTGCTCGAGGGCATCAACCGCGGCGACGCTGCGCCCGTCGATGCGCGTGCGCGAATTCTGTTGCGCGACGGCAACCGCGTGCGGTCCATCGTTATCGAGGGCCGCGCCCGCAACCAGCCCTTCCGCGTTAACTACAACGAATAGGGCTCAGGCTTCCACGACGATGTCGAATCCCAGCAGGCGCCCCATGCGTTCCAGCGTCCGCGTGTGATCGCCGTAGAAGATCACGCGGTGCAGCCCTGCCTGGTAGTTTTCGAGCCACTTTTCCGCGTCTTTCACGCGCGTGCGGATCTGGCTCCGGCAGCCGCGGTCGCTGTCGCCATAGCCGGTGACCACGGCTGTGGACATCAGCATCGTCTTCGGTCCGACGAACCGCGCCACCGTGATCGTCTCATCGCACGGCATCAGAACCTGCAGCACCGCGCCTTCGTGCGTCTCGAGGTGATCGCGGATGATGTAGGGCGACGCCGGTCCGTCCGGTCCCTTCAGTCTTGTGGCCGACACGCAGTGCGCGTGGATCACTTCATTCCGGCTCAGGTCAAAGACAGGGTCGCTGACGAAGCCCGGCACGCCCGCGTAGGACGTCACCAGCATCTGCGTCATTGTCGAGTGCAGATCGGCCTCGCACACGCCATAGAGTCCGGCGTCGTTCAGCTTGCTCCAGCAGATGCATGGGTAGCCGGGCAGCCTGTTCGCCATGAGCGTGCCGAAGCAGTCGATCGTGAAGGCGTTGGCCTTCTCGCGCAGCATGATGGCCTTCAGAGCCAGGTGCATCCGCAGGCCCTTTTCGATCTCATCCGGCTTCGGCTCCACCACGCGCAACGCATTCCGCGTGAACTCCTCGGCAAGCCTCCTTGCTTCGTTGCGGTCTGAGGCGGCGAACGCCTTTTCGAGCTCCGCGCCGGGGAGGAACGCGAATTCCGTGCCGAACGCGTTCCTGTATTCTTCGGCCGCCTTTGCGCGGCTGGCCGGATTCTCAATTCCCACGAGCACCTTGCTCTTGCGCAAATGATGCACCGTGCGGAAGATGCGGAACCACGGATCGAGATCGCCGTAGCTCGAAGTCGCAATCACATCCACGCGCCGCCCCGCCTTGCGCAGCCCGGCCACGCTGGACCAGGCATGCGTTGCATACGGCCGTGAGAACACAAGCACCGGCGCGGGCGCCGCCTGGATCAGTTCGTTGAACCCCGGCGTCGGCTGCGTCAGCGGCAGCAGCAGAATTCCGTCGAGATCCTGTTGCCGCGCGAGCCACGCCTTCACTTCCTCGGCGCCGCGCAGCATCTCGCCGCCGGTCAGCTCCACCAGATGCGCGTTTTTGCGCGCCGCCTCGGCAAGATTCGCTTCCACCTCCCTGCGTTCCGCCTCGATGTCCAGCGTCGGCTTCGGCCAGTGGGGCGCACCGGCCAGATACACGCGCGCGACGCGCGCACGGCCATTCCACGGCATCGCGCGGAACGCCTCGAATTCATCGGCTTTCAGCAATCCCGAGAATGGCAGCCCGCACAGGGCAGCCTGAAACGTGCGGCGGGTGAGCGTCATGGGAGTCTCCTTATTTCGGATCATCGACTCCTATTTATGTATCTCAGCGCGCCGAACGGCGCAAGCGTGGCTCTCAGCGTCCGGAGCTGCCGAAACCGCCCTCGCCGCGCCGCGTCTCGCTCAGCTCCGCTTCCACCCACTCGATCGCTTCATAACGCGCGATCACCATCTGCGCGATGCGGTCGCCCTTGTGCACGCGGTAGGGCGTGCGTCCCAAGTTCAGGAGAATCACCCGGATTTCGCCGCGATAGCCGGGATCGATCGTCGCCGGCGCGTTTGGCAGGGTGATGGCGTGCCGCAGCGCCAGCCCGCTGCGCGGGCGGATCTGCGCTTCGTAGCCCGGTGGCAGTTCAATGGCGAGCCCCGTGGGCACCAGCGCGGGCACGCCCGGTTCCAGCACGACTTCCTCTACCGCGTGAAGATCCATCCCGGCGTCTTCTTCCGGACCATGCGCGTAGCGCGGCAGAATCGCGTCGGGATGCAGCAGATTCACATGAATACGCACTGCCCGCTATCATAACAGCCGTGCCCCGAGTCATCTCCGCCGGGCCGATGCCGCCCGAAAAACTCGCTTACGCGCTGGCCCGCTACAGCCGTTCTCCGGACTCGATCCGCCAGTCGGTCGAGTGGGTCCGCGCGCACGATTCTTCGAAGTTTCTCGAGAGCTTCTACTTCCAGTACGGCCATGCCTCCATCGCCGATCTCGGCCACCTCGCGCTGAGCTTCGAAGGAGTCAGCGAACTGGCCGCCATCGAGATCGAAGACGAGCCGCTGTGGGACGGGCAGGCGCGCTCCTCGCGCTATCAGGACTTTGCGCGCTCGGGCTTTGTGACGCCGCCGGAAGCCGCAGGACAGGCTGCGGAGACTTACGCGGAAGCCGCCCGCGCGCTGCTTGCTGCGTATCAACGGGTGCATGCGCGCATAGTGGAGCACCTGAAAGCGAAGCTTCCGCGGCCGGACTCGATGAAGCCGGACGCGTATGAGCGCAACATCGCTGCGCGCGCTTTCGATGTCGCCCGCTATCTGTTGTTTCTCGGCGTGCCCACGGGGGTAGGGCAGGTGACCAGCATCCGGACGCTCGAGCGGCAGATCCGGCGCTGGCGCGCCTCAGAATACGCTGAACTGCGGGAGATTGGCGATGAGACCGCCGCCGCGTGCGCGCGCCCTCCCGATGTGGCATGGCTCGAAAATACACCGCAGGAGCCGCTCGCGCCGACGCTGGCGAAATACGTCGAACCGGATCCATATCCCTCGGCTGCCATGAGCGCTGTCGCCGCGTGGGCGCAACAGAATCTGGGCGAGTGGAACGGTGCGGAAACCGGTTCCGTGCGCCTCACGAGGATTGATGAACCGCTTGCTGGCGTCGCCGCCACGCTGCTCTACTCTGTCACGGCGTGGCCGTTCGGACCGCTCCATGAAACCGTGCGCTCCTGGAGCCGCGCCCGCCAGATGGAAGTGCTCGAGGCGGCGCTTGGTCCGCGAGGGCGGCGAGATGAACTTCTCCGCGCCTTCCGCACCGCGCCCTATGCCTTCGATCTCCGCATCGACATTGGCGCTTACCGGGACCTGCACCGCCACCGCCGCTGCCATCAGACGCGGCAGGCGTGGACGTGGCGGCACGGCTTTGAAACACCGGAAGCCGTCCGCGAGGCAGGAGTCGAAGCCGAGTATGGCGCAGCGCTGGCGGCCGCTCAGGCTGCCGCCGCGCATTTGCCGGAAAAGGTCTCGCATTATCTGCTGCCCTTCGCAGCACGCGGGCGCTTCCTGTTCCAGATGGACTTCGCCGAAGCCGAATACATCATCCGTCTGCGCTCCGGCGTCAAGGGCCACTTCAGCTACCGCCGCGCAGCCTGGGAGATGAAGCAGGAGATGGAACGCGTCGAGCCGGAGCTCGGCCGGCTCATCGAAGCCACGCCGCCATGGGTGGAAGACCCTCTCGTCCGCTGATCCATCGCTCTGTGATATTCCTGTGCTGAAGCCATGCAGGAATCCGCCAGTCTGACCGCTGCGCTCACGGTTGTTGCCGGAGGTTTTCTCCACGGCAGCTTCGCGCTGCCCATGAAGAAAATGGCCGGGTGGAAGTGGGAGAACACGTGGCTCATTTACTCGGTCAGCGGCCTCGTTGTGCTGCCGCTCCTGCTCGCGCTGCTCACCGTACCGTCATTTGCGGAAGCCGTGGCGTCCACAAGCCCGGCCACGCTCGCGCTGATCGTGCTCTGCGGCGTCGGCTGGGGAGCGGGCTCCACGCTGTTCGGCCTCGCCATCGACCGTGTAGGCATGGCGCTCACTTTCGCCATCGTGCTCGGCATCACGTCCAGCCTCGGCTCGCTCCTGCCGCTGCTGATCCAGAATCCGGCGGAATTGTTTTCGCGCCGCGGGCAGATCCTGCTAGCCGGGCTGGCGCTGGTCATCGCGGGCATCATCCTCTGCTCGAAAGCCGGCGCGCTGCGCGAGCGCGCGCAGAATCCGCAGGCGGCCGTGAGGAAACGCGGCGGCGCCTTCACCGGGCTGCTCATCTGCATCGCCTCCGGCGTGCTGTCTCCGGCACTGAACTTCGGATTTGTCTTCGGCGAGCCGCTCAAGCAGGAGGCCATCCGCCTCGGCGCCAGTGCTGACTTCGCCGGCAACGCCCTCTGGGCGCTCGCTCTCGGCGGGGGCTTCTTCGTCAATGCCGGTTACGCCGTCTACTTGCTTGGGAAGAACCGCACCTGGTGCGTCTATTCGAGCCCCGAAGCCCGCGGCTGGTACTGGGTCGGTGCCGCGCTGATGGGTTTCCTCTGGTACATCGGCGTCAGCATCTACGGGATGGGCGCCGCCGCCATGGGGCCGCTGGGCGGCGTGCTGGGCTGGCCCATCTTCATGAGCACTGTCATCATCATGGCCAACGTCTGGGGCGCCGCCACGGGAGAGTGGAAAGGCGCCGGCTCTCAGGCCATGCGACTGATGTGGATCGGCGTCGCCATCCTCGTCGCCGCCATCGCCGTCATCGCCCAGGCGAACTGAGGTCGCCGAAGAAGAAGCGGAAGAAGGATGCAGGGCCGGCTCTTCCGAACGGGAAGGATCGTCTACCTTGCGCCGCCGCCTGCACAAGTGAGTTCAAAACTGTTGTACTCGACTCCGCCGTCGCATCTTTGCACTTCCTTGCCTTGGCCGGCCTCGACTGCCAGGTTGGAGCAATACAGCACAACCCATCCATGGACTCCACCTGCATAGCCGGCGGGGCCACCATTCAACGCACCAGTTCCTCCGGTCCCGGATCCGCCGCCCGGGAGAAACCACCATATACGGAAAGACGGGTTCAAGTGCCTGCCATTCGTGCACTGCAGGTAGCAGCGACAGGTCATGTCCGCGGCAGGAGCCGGAATCGCGACATAGTTGTAACAGGTTCTATTTCCTGAATCCTGGGGGATCCAGCTTCGTATGCAATTACACGAGGAAATCCCCTGTGACAGAATGGGAGCCGCGGTCAGAGCGAAAAGAAGCGCTAGTCGTTTCATATCACTTGCCTCGGCGTGGGTCTGGAACCGGATTGCCAATCGCCTGATTCATCCAGGCGAGAAATTGCGCTTCTGAGTTTGAGTTATTCAGCAGGTTCAGGAGGATCCTTGCGGTCATCTCGCGGTGTGAGAGATATGCTTCCGTTGCATGCGGTTCGAGTTCAACGGGTAGGGCCGCAGGCTCAACCAGCCCCATCAGGTATTGGTGGCGTGACGGATGAGATAGCTTGAGCGTCTCCTCGCGAATTTCCCGTTCGGCGCGAAGATATTCGCGAAAGGTGGATTGCCATCCAGCTCTGTCCTCTCCCAGGAGCGTGCCGTCGTCAAAAGTGACTGAATCGAGAGCGATGCGAACCGCCGAATCTCGCGAGAACTCCGCAGCTCGCCGGGCAATGTCGGCAGAGGCCCCGGCGGAATCCGCCATTCCGAGTCTGTCTCGGAGCACTCGACAGAATCCGCCGAAGGGCCCCATGAGAATCATCTCCCCTGGATGGGCTTTTCGTCGTTCGTGGTTCTGGGTTGTGAGCCAAACCGAATTCGCATGGGAGACCTCGCCTGTCTGGCTAAAGCGCTCGTAACGGATGACTGCAGCCACCAAAGGCTTCCTTGCATCATTTCGAATGATCACAAGGTAAGGCTCGATCGGGCCAATTGCGTTGCGGCCTTCTGAATCCATGCGGCTTGAAAGTGCTTCGAGAAAGCTGGTAGAGCCGGGGGGCAGAAGCGCAACGCCGGAATTGGTCCAGTCTTCGAACGAAATTGCGGGCTGACCATTCAGTGTCATGGTTAACAAGATACAGAGAGACAGCGTCAATGTCGCCGTCCCGGAAGAGCGTCTACGCCCCGGAGTCGTCATAGGAGCATCTTCCCCCCCCGAGACGAAAAGTCAAGGATTTTCATGTGTTACGACCAGGAAAATACGGGAATACGCCGGATTTCGTTTCAGAGCCCGGCTGAATGAGGGGCAGTACCTGCGTCGCCCTCTGACCGGGCAGGAGAATCGGCCTTTCGGCCAGGCCATTCCGCAGGCCCGTGAATCGCAGCAAGATCCGTGCTTTTTGTTTCGGGCAGCAGAAAGACCAGAGCCGCTGCCGCAAGGAAGAACCCTGAATTGATCGCCAGCGCCGCGCCCACGCCGTGACGGTCCGCCAGCGCGCCCACAACAACTGGCGCCAACGCCGACAGCCCGCGCCCGAAGTTGTACGCGAACCCCTGCCCCGCGCCGCGCACCGCAGTCGGATACAGCTCGGCCAGCATGGCGCCAAAAAGCGAGAAGAAGCCGGTGCCGAAGAATCCGATGAACGGCCCCATCCAGAACAGCAGCTCCGGCCAGTGGCGCGGGGCCATCCCGTAGAGCGGCACGAGCACTGCCGCCGCCAGTACATAGAACGCGAATGCCGGCCGCCTTCCGAAGCGGTCCGCCAGCACACCGAAGCACAGATATCCGGCAAACGCCCCCGCCTGCACGGCGAACACAAACCCGCTGGTCCGCACCACCGTCATTCCTGCGCCTCCCTCGCCGGCGGGCAGCGACAGAAAGCCCGGCAGCCACGTAAACAGGCCCCAATACGCAAACAGCACGCTTGTCGCCAGCGTTGTTGCGAGCAGGGTGAAGCGCAACAGCGGCGGCCGGAAGATCGCGTTCCAAGGGGCGCGCTCCCGCTGCTCGCGCCACACCAGAGGCTCTTCCACTTGACGCCGCACATACAGCGTGAGCAGCGCGGGCAGCACTCCGGCGAGGAACAATGCGCGCCATCCGAACCGCGGCAGGACCAGAGCCGTGAGCCCCGCCGCCGCCATGTAGCCGAGCGCCCAGCCCGACTGCATGAAGCTCGCGGCCTTGGCCCGGTGTTGGGCCGGCCACCACTCGGCCACAAGCGTCGCGCCTGCGGACCACTCGCCGCCCAGTCCCAATCCAACCAGCGCGCGCCAGAAGATCAGCTCGCCCAGCCCCCGCGACGTGGCCGTGCCCGCCGAGGCGAGAGAATAGAGCAGGATCGTGTAGATCAGCGTCCGTTTGCGCCCGATGCGGTCCGAGACGAACCCTGCCGCCACGCCGCCCGCGGCGCTCGCCAGCAGGGTCGCAGACGCCGCCAGTCCCGCCTGCGCGTTGGTCCAGCCGAACTCAGACCGGAGTGTTGCCAGAGCGAAGACGTACAGCAGTACGTCCATCGCGTCGAGCAGGAAGCCGAGCTGCGCCGCCCAGAGCGCACGCCAGCGCGGCGCGGTGAACAAGCCATCGAAGAATCGCAATGTGCGATGAGTATAGCGCCGCGCCTACTCATAATGCAGCGCTTCGATCGGATCGAGCCGCGAGGCGCGCACTGCCGGCGCCAGCGCCGAAATCAGCCCGACCAGGAACAGCACGCCCATCGACACAGCCACTGGTTTCAGCCCCACCGCGAGGCTGATATCGCCCACGCCCGTCGTGTCTTTGAAAGCAGGGCCCAGGAACGGCATGGATCCGATTACCGCCGTCGCCCCGTAGCCGAAAAGCACTCCCAGCGCTCCTCCGGCGATCACCACCAACGTGGCTTCACAAAGAAATTGCCGCAGGATCACCCTGCGCGGCGCACCCAGCGCCTGCACCGTGCCGATCTCGCGCGTGCGCTCCAGCACGGAAGCCAGCATGATGTTGGCCAGCCCCACGCCTCCGATGGCCAGCGTCAGCGCTCCGATGAAGCCCAGCAGCAGCTTCACTGCCAGAGACATCCCGTTGATGATGTTCATGAACTTTGAGAACGCGAGAATTTCCACGGCTTTCTCGTCGTTCGGCGAAAACCGGTGCAGCTCCGCCAGCTTCGCCCGCACCATCCGGATGGCCTGCTCCCGCGAGTCCGGCGTCGCCGGCCGCCAGACGTAAAACCACGGATGCCGGATGTCTCCGATCAGAGCAAAAGTTTCATAGGGAATGAAAATGCACTGATTGTCTCGCCGGTTGTAGTTGGAGATCTGGAGCTTGTTGTCCATCACGCCGATCACCGTAAACCGCAGCCCGTTCAGCGTGATCTCCTCGTTCACCGCCGGAGCTTCGCCGAAGACTTCTCTGGCCACCTCGTGGCCCAGCACCGCCACGCGGTGGCGCCGCAGCCGGTCGTCCTCGTTGATCCAGCGGCCATCGGTGATCCTGATGTTGCGGACGATGCTGTATTCGGGCCAGACGGCGCGCACCGTGGCTTCTTTCTCCTTGCCGCGGTATTGCAGCTTCAATCCGTGGCGCATGATTTCGGGCGAAAGAAATTCCACCAGAGGCACGCTCTCCTTGATCACCTGCGCATGATCGTATTCGAGCTGGATCTTCCGTCCGGTCCTCATGCCGCCCGCCTGGAGGCTTGTCTGCCCGCCAAACGTAATGATCAGGTCCTGTCCGACGGCGGTGAACGCCTTCACCAGAGCCCGTTCAAATCCGTCCCCAAAGCTCATCAGGATGACGAAGCAGGCCACGCCCCAGGCGAGGCTCAGCGTTGTGAACAGCGTGCGGTGCCTGTAGAAGCGCAGCGCCGCCACGCTCTCGCTGAAGATGAACCGCCAGCCCATGTGTCACCTCTCGTGGCGCAGCGCTTCCACCGGCGTCAGACCGGCAGCCCGCCGCGCCGGCGGCAATGCTGACGCCACCGCCACGGTTCCCAGCGCGAGCGTCGCCAGCGCCAGCGTCTTCCACTGAACCGGCAGACCCGCAAACATGGCTGGCAGCGGCATGGAATTGACGGCGCCCGATACCAGGAACGTCAGCGCCAACCCGGCCGCTCCGCTCAACACGGCCAGCAGCACGCCCTCCAGGAAGAAGTCCGCCAGAATGCGCCGCCGCGTGGCTCCCAGCGCCTTTTTCAGTCCGATCTCGTTGGTCCGTTCGGCCACGGCGATCATCATCGTGTTCATGACCCCGATGCCGCCGAGCGACAGCGTGATCAGCGCCACCGCGCCCAGGAAGATCTCCGTGGCATTGAAGATCGCGTCGAACATCTGCGCGCTCTCAATCGAATCGAAGATCCGCAGCGCGCCCTTGTCCGCCGGCGAAAAGCCGTGCGCGCGGCCCAGCACTTCGCGCACCTGCCGCTGCGCTTCTTCCCACTTCGAGATGTCCGCGGGGCGATAGAGGAAACCATAGATGCGGCGTTCGGCATACACCTGCCGGTCGGCAGGCATGTCGCGCAGCAGGGCGGTGTGCGGAACGAGAATCTTATCGTTGTCCCAGCCATCGTAGGAGCTGTTCTGCTCCTTCTCGCTCATTACGCCGATCACCTCGTACGGATAGCCGTTGAGGGTGATCGTCTCCCCGAGAGGACGCGGATTGCGCTCGAAAAGCTGCTTGCGGACGCTGGCGCCCAAAACAGCCACGCGCCGGGCCTCGCGCACGTCCGCGTCTGACACGGGGCGCCCGGTTTCCACCGGCAGATTCCGCAGCTTCAGATACTCGGGATTGACACCCACGGTGAGGAAGCGTCCGGCGTTGGTGGCGCTGCGCGCCGGCACGTCCCACGTCTTGTGCTCCGGCGAGATGACCGCAACCGCCGGGCAGTTGGCGCGGATCAGATCGATGTCGGACTCGCGCAACCGGATGCGGCGCCCGGCGCGCTGCCCGCCTGCCTGCTCCTCGGTGACGCCGCCGAAGACGAACACGATGTTGTCGCCGATCTGCGACATGTTCTTGCGCTGACCCTGCCGGAATCCGTCCGACAGCGACGACATCAGCACCAGCGAGGCGATGCCCCAGGCGATGCCGAACAGCGTGAGGAAGCTGCGCAGCCTGTTGCGCCGGATGTTCCAGAGCGTCTGCCGCAGAAGATCCACGGCAAGTTCGCCGGCATGCATGCGGCGTTTCGGCGCGGCCAGGATCATCCGTGCGCTCATACAACGGGCCTCGGTTCGGCAAGACTGCTCACGATGCCTTCCTGAAAAACAGGTACGCGGCTCGCCCTTCAGGGTTCCGCACTTGTTACACGCGGCTCGAACGCCCCCGTCTGGCACAATATGGGGCATGTCCCACCGCGAGGACCTGGTCCATAAAACAGGTGAAACCGGTCTTGTTTTTCCCCAGGCCTGTTTCCTGCATGCTCCTCCGCCGGACCACCCCGAGTCGCCTGACCGCCTGCGTGCTCTCCGTCGGCGCCTGGAGCTGGACGGTCTGCTCAGCCGGCTCGTGCATCTCCAAGAGCAGGAAGCCACGGACGACGACCTGCATCTGTGCCACACCCGCGCCTATCTCGCCGCCGTAAATAAGGACATCGCCCGCCACGCTCCCATGCTGAGCACCGGCGACACGCACCTGAGCCCGTACGCGGACGCGAGCGCGCGCGCCGCCGCTGGGGCCGCCATGGCCGCCGTGGATGCAGTCCTGTCAGGCCGCGTCCGAAACGCCTTCGCCGCCGTCCGCCCGCCCGGGCACCACGCCACTCTCAGCCGCGGCATGGGCTTCTGCCTGTACAACAATGTGGCCATTGCCGCCCGCCACGCCCGCCGCGCCTGGGGCGTAGACCGCATCCTCATCGTCGACTGGGACGTCCACCACGGCAACGGCACCCAGGACATCTTCTACGATGATCCCAGCGTCTTCTTCTTCAGCACGCACCAGGCCCCTTGGTATCCAGGTACAGGCTGGCCGGACGAAACAGGAGACGGTCCTGCCCGCGGCACAACCCTGAACTGTCCCTTCCCCGCAGGGTCAGGCCGCCGCGAGATTCTCGGCGCCTTCCGCCGCAAGCTTTTGCCTGCCATGGAAGGGTTCCGGCCGGAGTTCGTGCTGGTTTCGGCGGGTTTCGACTCCCGCCGCGATGATCCGCTTGGCCTGTTCCGCCTCCACGACGAAGACTTCCGCGAACTGACCGAAATGGTCCTCGAGATCGCGGATCGCTGGGCTCAGGGCCGTCTGGTCAGCGTTCTCGAGGGCGGGTACAGCCTCCACGGCATGCCGGCAGCCGCGGCGGCGCATCTGCGCGGACTCATGGGGATCAGGCAGCCATAAAAAAGCCCCTTTCGGGGCCGGTTTCTTGGGGGGAGCGGGAGGGGGGCGGATGGGGGAAATCCCTCCCGCTCCTGGCGGGTGGTGGAGCTTTTACTATAGCAACTTCTCCCGCGGATGTAAAGAGGGGCGGCAATTTTTCCGGGCATCTTTCTCTGGCTCTGGATTGGGGAGAGCGCCATCTCGGCCAGCCCTTGCCCCCCGTCCTTCCGCCATCCAGGCTTCGGCTAGACTTGAGGAGTACTCGGCATTTCAGCCGCGGGGCGGCCGTTTCATGTTCCATTCCGCGACCTCCATCGAGCCCCTGCGAGAGGCGATTCGCCCCTTCTATCTCCGCTTTGTCTATTTCCCCCTGCGCCCCTCCAGCAGACCGCCCGAGTTTACCCGGTGCTGGCAGGTGCCGCACGAGTTTGAGGGGCACGCTCCCAGCCTGCAGATCCCTCCGCCCCATCCATCCCTGCCCGACGTCCTGCTGTTGCCCATGACCGACTGGCACCACCGCATTCAGCGGACCCAGCGGCTGGCGATCGCCCTGGCACGTCTGGGGCGCCGCTGCTTTCTCCTCAATCCGCATCTGGGACGCGAGTATACGGCTGCTCCCTGGCGCCGCCGTCCGCCCGCTCTGGCGCAGCTCGACGAGCGGCTCTTCGAAATCCATGCTCCGCTTCGCACGGAACCGGTCTTCCACCATCGGCTGCTCACCACCGGCGAGTCGCGCGCCGTCGCCGATGCTCTGCATTGGGCCCTCCAGCGGGCAGGAGCGCAAAGACTGGACATCGTTTGCGCTCTGCCCACGTGGCAGGAGTGCGCGCTGGATCTCCGCGAGCGCTGGAAGGCGCTGCTCGCTTACGACTGCCACGACTGGCTGGCCGGTTTCCGGAACCTGGCGCCCGCTATAGTCGCGGCAGAGCCGGAATCACTGCAGGCCGCTGACCTCGCCATTTTCTCCGCCTCCTCGTTGATGGCCGAGTTCCGCCAGGCTCTGCCGGCGCTGGAAAATCGCTCATTCCTTCTGCGCAACGGCGTGCCAGACTGGCCTCCGGCCCCTGCCAGCCGCCCTTCAGCGCCGGTCGCCGGCTACCTGGGCGCGCTCGAAGACTGGTTCTGGACCGAAGCCGTGGCGGAAGCCGCGCGCGCCCTGCCCGGCGTCCGCTTTCTTCTCGCCGGGCATGCCGCTCCATCCGTGCGCCGCGCCCTGTCCGGCCTCAGCAACGTGGAGTTCCCGGGAGAGATTCCGCCTGAGGAGACGCCAGCCATGCTCGCGCAGTTTCGCGTCGGGCTGATTCCGTTTCAGGGTCCCCTCGGGCCGTACACAGACCCGTTGAAAATTTACGAGTACTTCCACCACGGGCTACCCGTGGTCACGAGCCCGCTGGCGGAGCTGGACCGTTTTGGAGCGCTGGTCCGCCAGGCAAGCTCCGCCGCAGGGTTCGCCCAGGCTGTCAGGGAGGCCCTTGAGGAGGACGATCCCAGTCTGGAGGAAGCCCGCCGCGCCGAAGCCCGCGCCGCCACCTGGCGCCGGCGCGCCGAACAGCTCAACCAGCTTCTGATTGAATTCCGGCAGCGCAGCGGCCTCCCGCTATCATGAAACTCAGAGCATGAACTGGCGGAACAAACGCGTCGTCGTCACTGGCGCCGATGGCTTCATCGGCTCCCATCTGGTCGAGCATCTCGCCGCCGCCGGCGCGGAAGTGACGGCGCTCGCCCTGTACAATTCGTTCAACCACTGGGGCTGGCTTGAAGATCTGCCCTGCCTGAAAGACGTCCGCGTCGTCACCGGCGACATCCGCGATCCGCACCTGTGCATGGAACTGTTGCGCGGCGCGGAAGTCGTCTTCCACCTCGCTGCGCTGATCCCCATTCCGTACAGCTACCGCGCCCCATCCAGCTTTGTTGAAACGAATGTTCACGGGACATTGAACCTCTGCCAGGCGGCGCGCGCCTCCGGCCTGGAACGGTTCGTCCATACGTCCACCAGCGAAGTGTACGGGACGGCGCAGTACGTTCCCATCGACGAGAAGCACCCATTGTGCGGCCAGTCCCCCTACGCTGCCAGCAAGATTGGCGCCGACGCCATCGCCCTCAGTTTCTACTACTCGTTCGATGTGCCGGTCGTCGTGGCCCGCCCGTTCAACACCTTCGGCCCGCGACAGTCCGCGCGCGCCGTCATCCCCACAATCATCTCGCAGCTGGCCGCAGGCAGCCGGCAGGTGAAGCTCGGCGATCTGGACACCACCCGCGATTTCACATTCGTCGAGGACACCTGCCGCGGACTGATGGCTGTGGCCTCGGCCCCGCAGGGCTCCGGCGAAGTGTTCAACATCGGAAGCGAAAGGGAAATCCGCATCGCAGATCTGTACCGCACGATTGCCGGGCTCATGGATGTCTCCGTCGAAGTCGAACAGGACCCTGCCCGGCTCCGCCCCGAAAAGAGCGAAGTGCGGCGCCTTCTGTGCGATGCCTCCAAATTGCGCGCCGCCGCGGGATGGTCGCCCTCCATCTCCCTGGAGCAGGGACTGTCCCGCGCCATTGAATGGTTCCGCAATCCGGACAACCTGCGGCGCTACAAACCGGAGATTTACAATGTCTGACCGTGCCGTCGTCCTGGCCGGCGGGCAGGGTACCAGGCTCCGCCCTTACACTGTCGTTCTGCCTAAACCGCTGATGCCCGTCTGCGAGTATCCCATCCTCGAAGTGGTTGTCCGCCAGCTCATCCGCCACGGATTCCGCCGCATCACAATGGCCGTCAACCACCAGGCGGAACTCATCCGCGCCTTCTTCGGCGACGGAGAGAAGTGGGGCGTGTCAATCGACTACTCGCTCGAGAGCCAGCCCCTCAGCACCATGGGGCCGCTGCGCCTGATTCCCGACCTGCCGGACCATTTCCTCGTCATGAACGGCGATGTGCTGTCCGATCTCGATCTGCGCGGATTTCTGGACGCTCACATTCGCGAGGGGCGCTGTTTCACCATCGCCGCCAGCCGCCGCAGGCAGGTCATCGATTATGGCGTGCTGCATGTCGACGACGCCGGCATCCTGCGCGGCTTCGAAGAGAAGCCTGCATCCACTTACATGGTCAGCATGGGCATTTACGCCGTCAGCCGCCGCACTCTGGATTTCATCCCCGCCGGCGTCCGCTATGGTTTTGATCATCTGATGCGGGACATGCTCGCCGCCGGCGAGCCGGTCCACGTTCATGAGCATCAGGGCTACTGGCGCGACATTGGGCGCCCGGACGATTACATGCAGGCAATCGAGGAATTTGAGGGCCCCATCCGGCGCGCGCTCCTGCCATGAGAATCCTCGTCACCGGCTCTGGCGGTTTCGTCGGCTCGCATCTGTTGCCACGCCTCGCTGCCGACGGCCACGAGGTTGTTCCGCACGATCTCGCGCAGGGCGACCTCGCCGAAACGTCCCCCGTCGCGAAGGGCATAGACGCCGTCATCCACCTCGCCGCCCGTTCCTTCGTTCCGGAGAGCTGGCAGGACCCTCCGGCATATTACCGCGCGAACACCCTCGCCGCGGCCAATGTCCTCGAATACTGCCGCCGCAGCGGCTCCCGGCTCGTTCTGGTCAGCAGTTACGTCTACGGCACGCCCCGCTACCTTCCCATCGACGAGGACCATCCGCTGGAAGCGTTCAACCCCTACGGCCACTCCAAAATCCTGGCCGAAGAAATCGCCCGCTACTACGCCCGGACTTTTGGCGTGCCCGTATCCATCGTCCGGCCGTTCAACCTTTACGGCCCCGGTCAGAGGGATTCTTTCCTGATCCCCACCCTGATCCGCCAGGTTCTCGATCCATCCCGCGAGAGGATTGAAGTTCTCGATGCCCGGCCTCGCCGCGACTTCCTGTACATCGGGGATTTCGTTGATCTGCTGGCCCGCCTTGCGGCTTCCTCAGTCACAGGCGTCTTCAATGCTGGCAGCGGCGTTTCCACAAGCATTGCCGAACTCGCGGAGCTTCTCTGCCGGCTCACCCGGGTGTCCAAGCCGCTGGCCGATCTCGGCCGGCCACGGCCGGACGAAGTGCTCGACATGCACGCTTCCATCGAAAAGGCCGCGCGCGAGCTTGGCTGGCGTCCCGCGACCACGCTCGAACAGGGGCTGGAAAAGACGCTCGCCGCCTGCACCTGAACGGATGAGGCAGCCGGTCAGGCGCGCGCGCCCGCCGCCAATGTTTCCCGGAGGGCCTCCAGCAGCAGATCGACGTTTTCTTCCGTGGAGCCGTAGCCCATCGTGCCGATGCGGAGCACTTTGCCCGCCAGCGGGCCGAAACCTCCTGCGATCTCGATCCCGCGCGTCTCCATCAGACGCTGGCGGATCATGGCGTCGCTCACTCCCTCGGGCACGACCGGTGTGTTCAGCGTCCATAGCCTCTCGCCTTCCGCCACATGCATCCGGACCCTCATTTCGGCCAGTCCGGCCACCAGGCGTTCATGATTCCGCCGGTGCCGCGCCCACCGGTTCTCCAGTCCTTCCTCCTCGATAATCGCCAGCGCCTCCCGCAGGGCATAAAACATGGAAATCGGCGCCGTATGGTGATAGCGGTGAGCGCTTTCGTAGTATTCGAGCAATAATTTCAGATCCAGATACCACGATGCAGGGGTCGATTTTCTCTGGCGCAAATACTCGACCGCCCGCGGCGAGCATGTGATCGGGGCCAGGCCCGGAGGCGCGCCCAGCGCTTTCTGCGTGCCGCTGTAAGCGATGTCGATCCCCGTCTCGTCCACGTGCACGGGCATGCCGCCGAGGCTGGTGACACAGTCCGCGATCACCAGCGCTCCAACCTCGTGCGCCGCCCTGCAGATGCCGTCTCCGGGCTGTTGCGCTCCGGTGCTGGTCTCCGCATGCACAAACGCCGCCACCTGAGGGCGCACGGCGAGGAGGAACTCACGCGCCTCGGCATCTGTATAGACCTGCCCCCACGGTTTTTCCAGGCGCTCCACTTTCGCGCCGTGGCGCCGAGCCATCTCCGTGATCCGGTCGCTGAAATAGCCATTGGCGAACACGGCCACCGTCGAGCCGGGCTCCACGAAATTCGCAATGGCGCACTCCATGCCGGCGCTGCCCGTGCCAGAGATCACCATCGTGAACTCGTTTTTCGTGCCGAAGCAGGCGTTTAATCCTTGCCGGATTTCCTCATTGATCTGAAAGAAATACGAATCCAGATGGCCGACAATCGGGCGGCTCATCGCTTCATAAATGCGCGGATGGACTGGCGAGGGGCCGGGGCCGAAAAGCAGGCGGGCGGGCGGTTGGACGGTAACTGCCATAGCTACAGTGTATATGTGGAGCGCCTTCCGGTCGACGCGATCCTCGATGACATCCGCGCCGCTTTGGCCGCCGGGCCGAATCTCGTCCTGGAAGCTCCACCCGGAGCGGGCAAGACCACGCGCGTTCCCCCCGCCCTGCTGGACACGCTTCCTGGCCAGATTCTCGTGCTCGAGCCGCGGCGCCTTGCCGCCCGGCTCGCCGCACAGCGCGCCGCGTCCGAGCGGGGCGAGGCAGCGGGAGAAACCATCGGCTGGCAGGTGCGCTTCCAGAAAGCCGCGGGGCCGCGCACGCGGCTTGTCTACCTGACGGAAGGATTGCTTGTCCGCCGGCTGCTCTCCGACCCGCTCCTCGAGGGCGTCAGCGCTGTCGTCCTCGACGAGTTCCACGAGCGCCACCTCGAGGGCGATCTCGCCCTGGCTCTGCTCTGGCGGCTCCAGCGCGTGCGCCGCCCGGACCTGCGTCTCATCGTCATGTCAGCCACTCTCGACGGCGCTTCCGTGGCCGCCCTTCTCGATGGCTGCCCCGTTCTCCGCAGCGAGGGCCGCCTGTTTCCGCTGGAGCTGCAGTACACGCCGCACTCCGCCCAACCGCTCGAAGAGCTGGTCGTGGAAGCCGTCGAGCGCAGCTTTGCGCAAGCCGACGGCGGCGTTCTCGTCTTCCTTCCCGGTGCGGCTGAAATCCGGCGCTCTGCGGAAGCGCTCTCGCGCCGCCGCATTGCTCAGGAGGCGGACATCCTGCCACTGCACGGCGACCTGCTTCCGGAACAGCAGGACCGTGCCGTCACGCCGGGCGCGCGCCGCCGCATCGTGCTCTCCACCAACATTGCCGAGTCCAGCATTACGATTCCTGGCGTGCGGATCGTCGTTGACTCAGGCCTCGCCCGCATCCCCTCCGATTCGCCCTGGAGCGGCCTGCCCCGGCTGGAAGTCCGGCGCATCAGCCGCGCTTCCGCCGTCCAGCGCGCCGGCCGCGCCGCCCGCACCGCGCCCGGCCTGGCCGTGCGGCTGTACTCGCAGGAGGATTTTCTCCGCCGCCCGGAGCACGAGATGCCCGAGATTCTTCGGCGGGAACTCGCTCAGCTCTGCCTGCACCTCCATGCCGCGGGCGTTGTCGATCCGGGCGAACTCGAGTGGCTCACTCCGCCTCCGGAAGAGGCCACGGCGGCCGCAGAGGAATTGCTCCAGAGGCTGGGGGCGCTGGACCGCAGCGGCCGTCTCACGGAGTTCGGGCGCCGCCTGGCGGAGCTCCCCCTGCATCCCAGGCTCGCCGCGCTGGTCGAGCGGGGCGGTGCGGCCGCCTGCCGGCTGGCGGCCGAGTTGTCCGCATCCCATCCAGCACAGGCCGCCCAGATTGAAAGACAGCTCCGCGGACTCGCGCCAAAGCGCGCCTCGGCACCGCTGGATGAGTGCGTCCTGCGCGCTTTCCCTGACCGTGTCGCGCGCCGGAGAAAAGGGCAGGAGCTGCTGCTGTCGAACGGGAGCTCGGCGCTTCTGGCGCGGGACGGGGGCATCGAGAAGGCGGAGTTTTTCGTGGCTCTCGAAACGGAAGAACGCCCGGAGCGCGGGCTGCCCGTTGTCCGGACCGCTGTTGCCATCGAGCCTGAGCTGCTGCTGGATGTCTTTCCCGAGCGCCTGCGCGAAGAGACGAGCCTCGAGTGGAACCGGGAGGCTGGGCGTGTGGAAGAAGTCTCGCGCCTGCTCTATGACGAACTCGTCGTTGAGGAGTCCCGCCGCCACCAGCCTGACCCGGAGGAAGCCGCCGACCTGCTGGCGCGCAAAGCGATGGAAGCCGGCATCGGGCGGTTCGTTGAGGAAGAGGAATGGACCAGGCTGCGCAACCGGATCCGATTCGCCGGACTGCCCGAGCCGGATCCCGAGCGCGTGCTGCGGCGCCTGTGCGAAGGGCTGAAATCGTTCGATGAATTGCGGCGCGCGGCGGCTGATGGCGGCTTCGAAGCGGCAGTGCGGGCTGAACTTGGCGAGCGCGCATCCCGCCTGGACCGGCTCGCCCCGGAGTTCCTCGTGCTTCCCTCAGGGCGGCGGGCGCGCATTCACTACCCCGATGGAGCCCCGCCGTACGTCGCCTCGCGCCTGCAGGACTTCTTCGGCATGAACGAGACGCCGCGCATCGGTCCCGAGAACACGCCTCTCGTCGTGCACCTGCTCGCCCCCAGCCAGCGCCCCGTGCAGGTGACCCAGGATCTCAAAGGCTTCTGGCAACGGCTCTACCCGCAGGTGCGGCGCGAACTGATGCGCCGCTACCCGAAACATGCCTGGCCGGAATTGTGATGCGTTGCGCCCGGCTTTGCTACACTCCGGTAGGCTGAGCGATGCGACTCGAGCGCGCCGAACAACTCATCGCACAATTCCCGCGCCAGCACATTCTCGTCGCCGGCGACGTCATGCTGGACGAGTTCCTCTGGGGCGATGTGAGCCGCATCTCGCCCGAGGCGCCCGTGCCCGTCGTCGAGGTGACGGGCGAATCGTTCTTCGCCGGAGGCGCGGCCAACGTGGCTCGCAACCTGCGCGAGTTCGGCGCGCGCGTCAGCATGGCTGGCGTCCGCGGAGATGACGCCGCGGGCGGGAAGCTGGCTGCCCTGTTGCGGGCATCCGAAATCGATGACGCTGCCGTGGCGGTCTCGGCGGATGCCCCCACGATCGTGAAGACCCGCGTCATCGCCCGCCATCAGCAGGTGGTCCGCATCGACCGCGAGCAGCGCCGCCGCGTTCCTTCTTCCGTCGAGCGGGAGGTTCTCGAAATTCTGGCCGCGCAGAGCGGCGGCTGGAGCGCTGTGATCTTCTCCGATTACGCCAAAGGCTTCCTCACTGCGGGCATGGCCGATGGCATCTGCCGTCTGGCCCGCGGGCGTATCATCGCTGTCGATCCCAGCCCGCTCAGCCCGGTCGAATGGCACGGTGTCACCGTCGTGAAGCCCAACCTCAAGGAAGCCCGCGCCGCCGCCGGTGTTCTGCCCAACGCTTCTCCTCAAGAGACCGCGGCGCGGCTGCTGGAACGCTGGGACACGCAGATGGTGCTCATTACCATGGGCGAGCACGGCATGCTACTGGTTGAGCGCGGCGCTGAGCCCTACCACACTCCCACGCGCGCCCGGGAAGTGTTCGACGTCTCGGGCGCAGGGGATACCGCCATCGCCGTCTTTACTCTCGCCCTGGCGGCCGGCGCCTCGCCACGCGAAGCCGCGGAGTTGGCCAATCATGCCAGCGGCGTTGCTGTCGGCAAGCTCGGCACGGCCACCGTGAAGCCCGAAGAACTGCTCGAAAGCATCGCGCGCATGAGCTGAGCCGCCGAGTCCTCGTTCCAGACAAACGCGGGCTCACCTCACGATGAGCCACGCCAGCCCCACCATGCCCAGCGCGATCGCCCACCCGAGCAGGAAGCCTTGCAGATCGATCCGGTAGGCCCGCCAGAAGGGCTGGCCCGCGGCGCCGCGCAGCGGGTGCAGCAGGTGGTTCAGCAGCAGCTGCTCGCCCCGCTGCGCCGCCTCGCGCTCCACTTCTTCCGGTTTTGCCGCGGCGGGATCCATGTGGCTCGGCGTGCGCAGACGGTGGAAGAACTCGTCCAGCACGTCTGATGGCTCCGGCCGGGTTGCCAGACTCACGAGGACGAACACGGAGACGCCGCACACCAACGCCGCCAGAAAGACGTTCGGGTCCCAGTGGTCGAACCGCTGCCCAAGCCACGTGTAGATGGCGAAGTTCGCCGTCATCGCTGCGGTGATGCCCGCCACCGCGCCCCAGCGGTTCGCGCGCCTCCAGAAAATCCCACCCAGCACCACGATGCCCACGTAGGTCGCCAGCGTCTCTGTCAGAAGAAATGTGTTCAGGACGTTGTCAATCAGAAACAACGCGTAGAGCACACCCAACAGAGTGATGGCGAGCCCGCTCATCCGCCCAACCCACAGATAATGCCGGTCGTCGCGGCTCCGCACGAAATAGCGCCCGTAGAGATTGCGAGTAAACAGCGCGCCTGCGCTGACCATGTACGCCGAGCACGCCGCCATGTTCGCCGCCAGCAGACAGGCCACCAGCAGTCCCTTGCCGCCGGGAAAAAGCAGATGGCGGCACGCAAAGCCGAACGCCTCCTCGGCGTCATGCAGCGTGGCCGTGCCAAACACGCCCTTCGCCAGAAGCGCCGCTGCCACCAGCCCCGTCAGCGCCCAGCCCAGCGTGCAGAAGCGCTTCACGAACGTTCCGTACAGGAACCCCTCGCGGCAGGCCGCCTCGTTCTTCCCTGTCGCCACCATGCCCATGATGTGCGGCTGGCTGGTGATGCCGATCAGGCCGTTGATCGTCAGCATCAGGATGAACCATGGACCGATGCCTTCCGGCGCAGTCAGCATCAGCCGCTCCGGCCCCAGAGCCTCGCGGATGCCGCTGATTCCGCCCGCGAGGTCCCAGCCCAGCGGGATCAGCATGAAAGACAGGACGATGATCAGAAAGCCCTGCACCAGTTCCGTCCATGCCGTTGCTACCTGTCCGCCGATGAAGCTGTAGAGAAGAAAAGCCGCGGTCATCGCCACCACGATGGCATTCACGGGAATATCGCCGCCGGCCGCCTGGCTGATCACTTTGGCCGCGCCCTTCAGCATGCTGGCCAGGTTGATGGTGAGAAACGCCAGGGCGAAGACCATGTACGCGGCGCCCATCCAGTGGCCATAACGGTCCTCGAAATATTCGGCGATCGTCGTCCGCCGCATCCGCCGGTACAGGGGCGCCATCAGCCAGTAGAACGGCGTGGCGAACATGTTTTTCCATTGGAACCAGATGGCGCTGAACCCGCGCGCGTACACGGCCCCGGCCAGAGACACCGGCATGTCTGCGTGCGTGCCGGAGGCGAAGCTCTGCGCGATCATCACCCAGCGGTTGAATCGCCGCGCCCCCAGAAAGTATTGATCCGTGCGCCCCACGCGGCGGCCGATCCAGAGGCCCAGAAGCGCAATGCCGATGAGATAGCCGGCCAGAATCAGCCAGTCGGGAAGCTCGAAAGCGGAGAAGCGTTCCATCGTGGCCCCCGGAGTTCCGGGAAGCCATCATATCGTGCAACGCCGCTTACGCGCGCCAGGGAAGAACCACGGACTTGCCGTTGCGCTCCGTGTTGCCGCCGATCGCGTGCAGAGTCAGCGTCGCGCCTTTTCCCGTGAACACGGCATCCACCCAACCGACGGGCTGATCGTCGTTGAAGTTGTAGCCCAGCGCAGGCAGGTTGATCATCTGGATGCCCTCCCAGGCCAGATGCAGATAGCGGTGGCTGTGGCCGAAGACGACCGCCTTCACGATCCTCCGGTCCTTGATGATCTCCATCAGCCGCGGCATGTCCAGCAGCGCGCTGTCGCTGTCGTCCGGCGTGTGGTGCATGAAGAGAACCGTTGGCAGGGGTGATGCCGAGTCCAGATATTGCGCCAGCCAGGTCCGCTGGTCCTTGCCCAGCAGGCCTGGCGTGAAGTTCGGCATGATCAGCGAGTCGAGCACGATGAAACGCACGGCAGGGCTTTCAATGACCAGCACATGCCGGTTCTTGACCGGCTGAGCTCCCTGTTGCGCAGCGCCGAAGACCTGCAGGAAGTTCTTGCGGTCGTCATGGTTGCCTAGCGCAATCGCCACGGGCATCTGCCTCGCGACCGGTTCGAGCAGATTCCTGAGCGCCTGATAATCGCCCGCCGTCCCTTTCAGCCGCGCAGCGTCGCCGCAGATCAGCGCACCCTGCGGCTTCGCATCCAGCACCATGGGCACGACCTTCTTCAGGTTCTCCACGGGGCGGAAGCCGCGATAGGCATCTTCGGCGTCCTCCGGAATATGCGTGTCCGACAGCAGCGCCCAGTGCATTTCCGGCTCCTCAGCCCGGAGCACGGTTCTGGCGCCGAGCAGGGAAAGCGAAAACGAGCGCCGGGTAAGTTCAGGCAGCCCCAGATGCGGCATGACACTTCCGATTTTATCCAGAGCCTGCCGATTCCTGCGTGAAAATGCGGTAAACAAGGCTTCCCGCGCAGTCTTCGCCCGGAGTATGCTGCCATGGGAATGCGTTCCTCGCCCTCCATGCTTCCGGATCGCCGCTGCTTTCTGGGCGCGCTGGCAGGCGCCCCTCTCGCCATCCGGGCGGCGCAACAGCGCCTTCCCAATATCGTTCTCATTTACGCCGACGATTTGGGCTACGGCGACGTCAGCGCCAACGGTGCCCGCCGCATCCGCACCCCAAACATCGACCGCATCGCCCGGGAAGGAGTGCGCTTCACGCACGCCCACTCACCCTCTGCAACGTGTACGCCCTCGCGCTATGCGCTTCTGACCGGAGAGTACGCATGGCGCCGGCCGGGCACGGGTGTGCTGCCCGGCGATGCACGGCTCATCATCGAGCCCGGACGCCCGACCCTGCCCGCCATGCTCCGCCAGCGCGGCTACCGCACTGGCGTGGTGGGCAAATGGCATCTCGGGCTTGGCAGAGGCGATCTCGACTGGAACGGCGAGATCCGCCCAGGTCCGCTCGAGATCGGCTTCGATTCCGCCTTCATTATCCCCGCCACCGGCGACCGTGTCCCTTGCGTCTATGTCGAAAACCACCGTGTCGCCGGCCTCGACCCGTCCGACCCGATCCGCGTCAGCTTCAAAGAGCCTTTTCCCGGAGAGCCGCTCGGCCGCACGCATCCGCATCTGCTGAGGCTCCACCCCAGCCACGGCCACGACATGGCCATCGTCAACGGCATCAGCCGCATTGGCTACATGACGGGCGGCCGTGCGGCCCTGTGGAAGGACGAAGACATGGCGGACACGATCACCGCCAGAGCCCTCGCGTTCATCGAGAAACACCGGAGCGATCCCTTTTTCCTCTATTTCTCGACCCACGATATCCACGTACCGCGTGTCCCCCACCCGCGCTTTGCGGGACGCTCCGGCATGGGGCCGCGCGGCGACGTCATCCTGCAGCTTGACTGGTGCGTGGGGACAATTCTGAACGCGCTCGACCGGCACGGCCTGGCGCGCAACACGCTCGTCATCTTCACCAGCGACAACGGGCCGGTTGTTGACGACGGGTACAGGGATGAAGCCGTCGAGAAACTCGGCAATCACCGCCCCGCAGGCCCGTGGCGAGGCGGAAAGTACAGCAACTTCGAGGGCGGCACCCGCGTGCCGTTCTTCGTGCGCTGGCCGGAACGGGTGAAACGAGGTGCGCAGTCCGCGGCGCTGGTGAGCCAGATCGACCTGTTCGCCTCGTTCGCGTCCCTCACTGGAGCGGTGGTTGACGAATCTGCTGCGCCAGACAGTTTCGACATTCTCCCGGCGCTGCTTGGCGAATCCGGGATGGGCCGTGAACACCTCGTGGAGCACGCCGGCTCCCTCTCGCTGATCATCGGGCGATGGAAATATGTGGCGCCCGGCAAGGGTCCGAGGATCAACGCGGACACCAAGACCGAACTCGGGAATGACTCCGAGCCGCAGCTCTATGACCTGGACCGGGATCCGGGCGAGCGTTTCAACCTGGCCGGCCGGCAGCCGGAGCGGGTACGGGCAATGGCCCAAAGGCTCGAACAGATCCGTGCGGCCAAACGCACGCGTCCCTGAATCGAGGTCCGCCGTACAGCTCGGCTCTCCAGGACCAGTTACCGGGGCAAGACGGGTCTGGTACCAACCGCCACTTCTGATGGGTACCGTCCCAGGCGGATCTGACGTAGGATTGATAATAAGTCGGCGTCCGCGTTCCAGTGAATGGGCTGTCACTGTTCCAGCCGCGCAGGCTGTATGATGCGGCGTTGGGGTGATGCATGTGCAGCCTTCCCGCTCACTGCCACGAGCGCAGGCGGAACGGCACTGAACTGATCTCTGGGGGATTTTACAGAATGCTTTTCTCAGACTCCCTATCAGCGTGTGGCAGGGGCATCCTGCGCCGCTGCTGTCCCCTGCCGGCCCTCGCTGCCATGGTGGCGGTCATGGCCCTCTTCTCAGGCTGCTCGCCGGCCAAACGGATGGTAGCGGAGCGCTACCACCGCCAGGGAATGGAGTTGTTGGAACAGAAAAAATACAGCGAGGCGGCGATCGCCTTTCGAAAAGCCATCCAGAAGAGCCCTGAGTGGGGTGAGCCTTACTACCGGCTGGCTCTTTGCGATCTGGAAAAAGGCGGAGACGTCACGCGCGCGTTGATGGCTCTCCGTCAGGCGATGGCGTTGATGCCCGACAACGAGGACGTGAAAGTGCGTCTCGCCGGCCTCCATATCATGGCGTATCTGCAACATGGCGCGATCGAAGACTACCCCCTCCGCCAGGCGCACGACATCGCTGCCAGCCTCCTGAAAAAGAAGCCTGATTCCTTTGAAGGGCAGATGCTGGCCGGCCAGATTGCTCTGCTCGAACGAAAGCCGAAAGAAGCTTTGGAGTGGTTTGAAAAGGCACGGAAAAACAAGCCCGATTCTGCGCTGGCCCTCGCGAGTGCCGGAATCACTTTGCTCGGGCTCGGCCAGGCGCAGGAGTCGGAGCTGCTGCTGCGGCAGTCGCTGGAAAAGGATCCGGCGCTTGGCCCGGCCTGGGATGCCCTCTACAACCTGTGCATGCGCCAGCGCCGCATTGCCGATGCAGAAGCGGTATGCCGGGATCGAATCGCGCGAAACCCGAAAGATCCCCTGGGGCGGCTGATGCTGGCGACCCACTTCTTCCGGATGCAGAAACCGGAGGACATGCAAAAAACTCTTGCATCGCTGACGCAACCCGGATCGGGATTCGACAATGGCCCGATGATCGCCGGAGATTTTTACCGCAGCATCGGAAGGCTCGCCGACGCGCGCGCTCTCTACGAGGAAGGCATGAAAGCGGCAGAGAAGGACACTGTGCGGCGCAGCGAATACCGCAAGCGCCTGGCCAGCCTGCTGCTGCTGGAAGGCAAGCGCGACGAGGCGGAGAAAGCCTATGCGGATGTGCTCGAGGACGCGCCCAAAGATCCGGAAAGCCGCGCCCGGCGCGCCCTCCTTATCCTCGACAAGGATGCCGCGGCGGCTCTGAAAGAGTTCCAGCAGCTCGCCAAAGACGTCCCCGCCAATCCTGTCATCCGGTTCAACCTTGGCCTCGCCCTGCTGGCCAACCGGAAGATCGACGAGGCCCGGACCGCTTTCCTCGAGGCTGCGCGCATGCAGCGCAATTTCCTGGAGCCCCGCCTTGCACTGGCCCAGATCGCCATGGACCGTGAACAGTGGCGCGAGCTCCAGCAGATCGCCGCCGACGTGCTGACCATCAATCCACGGCACCCGGAAGGACGGTATTTCCGGGCCGCCGCGTACACTGGGCTCGGCAATTACAGCGAGTCAAAGAACATCCTGGCGGAACTTCTCAAGGAGTTCCCCAATTACCGGGAAGCCCAGCTGCAGATGGCATTTCTCGACCTGGCCGAGCGCCGCTACGCACAGGCGGACGCCCGCCTTCGCGAATTGTACGAGAAGACCAAAGACGTACGGGCCCTGACTGGACGCGTGGAAGTGGAACTGGCGCAAAACCGGGAAAAGGAAGCACTGGCTTTGGCGCAGGCTGAGCTCGCAAAAAACCCGGAAGACGCGCGCGTGCGGCTGCTTGTGGCCCGCACCGCTCTCCGCGTGGCGGACTATCCTCTTGCCGTGCGGGAGCTGATCCGTCTCGCGGAGCGGGATCAGAATTGGGACTACCTCTATCTGCTGCTCGGCCAGGCCCATCAGTTCAACGGCGACCTTCCCAGAGCGATCCTTGCGTTCCAGCGTGCGCTGCAGATCACGCCTTCGAGTCTCGAGGCCACGCTCCGGCTGGCTTACGCCTATGAAGTGTCGGGACGCTACCAGGAGGCCATCGCCGCCTACCGCAAGGCCCTGGAACTGAATCCGAACACGCCCATCGCCATGAACAACCTCGCCTACCTGCTCAGCGAGCACGGCGGCGACCTCGACGAAGCCCTGCGGCTGGCGCAGATGGCTCTGCAGAGGCTGCCTCAGCAGCGGTATATTGCCGATACCGTCGGCTGGATTTTCCTCAAGAAAAACGATCTCGATTCCGCCATGCAGATTTTCCAGGGTCTGGTGAAGAAATACCCTGACGAGCCCGCATTCCGTTATCATTACGGAGCGGCGTTGCTGAAAAAAGGCGACAGGACGCGGGCGCGGGCGGAATTGCAGGCGGCGCTGGAAAACAAGCCTCCAGCCGACATCGAAAAGAAGGTGCGTGAACTGCTCGCGCAGGTCAGCTGAGGGCTCTCATGAGGCGCTCCGCCCAGGCCACGGCAGCGGAAACGCCCGCGGCGGCGCGGGGCGCGCCCCGCCTTGCGTCTCTTGAACAACTGCAGTCGCGCCAGCAGGGGGTTTGGTGGGGCTCGCGCCTTTTCTCGCTGGCGGTTCACGCTGTGTTCATCGCGTGGCTCGTGCAGACCGGCGTGGTTGTTGTCGAATACTCACTGCGCTTCGGATACGGTTACCAGTTCGGGCAGGCCGTGATGCTCGCTTCTCCGCTGTTCGAAATCGGTGAGCGCGCCGCCCTCCGCGGCCGTGAGCGGCAGATTCCTCTCTCCGCTCTGGTGCCCCAGCAAAAGCTCTATGCCCCGGATCTGCGGCGGATGTTGGCCCGGCGTGCCGTTCCGGAGGGACGGTTGGGCGCCCGGAATTCCGCGGAAGAGCGCCGGGTTTCCAGCGAGTCCAGCGCATCCGTGACCTCCGTGCCTCTCAGCGGAGGGGGCGGCGCGCTTCCCTCCGGGAGCCTCCCGCAAAGAGTGGCAGGCGGCGTGGCGACGCCCTTTGATCTCGTTCCTCCCAGCAACACGCGTGCGCAGCGGGGGAAGCAGGGCGCTGCCGCGCGGATTCGCATTGGGGATGCTGCCATCCCGGGCGGAGGCGCCATGGAGGGATTGCGGCTGGCAGCCTCCCCTTCCAGGGTGGGAATCGAGGCGGAGGCGGAAACCGATGCCGCTGCAGCGCCTGAAATGGAGGAGTGGTTGCGCGTCTTCGTCGGCCGGCTTCGGCGCGCCAGCTTTGATGTGATACCCGACAGGCGTGATGCCGGGGCGCCTGGCATGGTGGCGGTTCGTCTGGAAGTCGACCGCATCGGCAGAATCGTCCGCAGCGTCATCGCCTCGCCGTCCGGCAATCCCGCTCTGGACAGGCTGGCCATGGCTCTTCTTGGCCAGTTGCCTGGCTGGCAGCCACTGCCGCAAATCCTGCCCTCCGACTCGGCGTCTGTCACCGTGCGTCTGCGCTACCACGCGCGCCGCTGAGGCGCCCTAGCCGCCGCGCGCCAGCCGCCGCAGCTCCTCCTCCGCCCGCGCCAGCCTCTCCGCCTGCTCCCGCACCTGCTGCTCAAGCTCTGCGACTCGGGCCGCGAGCTCCTCCAGACGCCCGGCTCCGGAGTGCTGCCTTTCCTCCGCACCGCTCTGCACAGGCTCTCCGGAGAAAAGATGCGCCCAGCGGTTCTCCTTCATCCCCGGCTGGCGCTCCAGCTGCCGCACAAGCGGCTGCGGCTCGCGCTCGGCCAGCCGCCGCAGCACGTTCAGCACGGAGTCGAGGTCGGCAAAATCATACAGCCTCTCGGCGCGCGTGCGCAGCTCGCCGGCTGTCTGCGGCCCGCGCAGCAGGAGAAGGGTCAGCACTGCCTGCTCGTTCCTCCGCAGGGCCAGCTGCTCGACCAGGCGGTGGCGGTACTTCGTGACCCGGCTGCCCTGCTCATGAACAGACAAAACCCAGCCTTTCTGTTCCAGAAGGGCCAGCGCTGCCAGGACATCCGCTTCCTCGTACTGAACCACCGGGTGGCGGTTCGTTTTCTGGTTGCAGGCGGCGGTCAGAGCGTGCAGCGAGAGCGGGTAATACTCCGGCGTCGCGAGGTCCTTCTCCGACAGGGATCCAAGAACGCGCGCTTCAACGGCGTCAAGATCGAAAGACAGCATAGAGGGCTCTCCCTGTCATTGGAACAGAGCCGGAGGCCCGCCCGCAGGCTGCCGCGCTCGTCTGGATCATCCGCAGGAACGTTGCGCTATCATAACGCTTGTTGCTGGCAGGCCATGGCTACGCTGGGTGAGCGGTTGCGCGCGGAGCGGGAGAAGCGGGGGCTGACAATCGAAGAGCTCGCGCAGCGGACCCGGATCAGCGCGCGCTTCTTCGAGGCGATTGAGCGCGGTGACACAGCATCCCTGCCAGGCGGCTTTTTTTACCGGAGTTTCATCCGTCAGTATGCCCGCCTGCTCGATCTGCCGGAGGACGCCTACCGCAGTGAGATCGAGCGCAGTCTGGCTGAAGAATCGCAGCAGCCGCTCTCGCTGCCTGACCGCCATATCGACGTGCCGCCGATGCCCACGGCTGTCAGAAGCAGGAAGGAAGAAGTCCTGTGGTGGGCTGCGCGGGCGGGCGGGCTTGTCGGCGCACTCGCTCTGTGCACGGCCGCCTACATCGGCTGGGAAAGATGGAAATCCTCGCAATCCGCGCCAGCCGTTGCGGAGACTGCCGCACCGAAGGCGGCTGAGCCTTCTGCTCCCGCCGCGGCGCCTACGGGATTCGTCGAGCCCCAGACAGCTCAGACGTCTTCCCCGCAGTCCCCGCCCCCCGTCATCTCGAGCGGAACGGTGCGCGTGATCGTCCGGGCCTCGGATCTCAGCTGGGTGGGCGTTTGGCAGGGCCGCAAGTTCCTGTTCGGCGATCTGATGCGGGCGGGCGAAGTCAGGGGGTTCGGCGGAGACGACGTCCTGCGCGTGAAGATCGGCAATGCGGGAGGAGTCACCGTGGAGTGGAACGGCCAGCCGCTGCCGCCTTTCGGTCCTCGCGGGCAGGTGCGGACGGTCGAGTTCCGCAGCGACCGTTATGAGGTCATCCAGCCTTGGACGCAGCCGGTCACTGAAGAAGGGGCGCCGCCGAACGGCGTGTCGCCGTGATCGATCCCATGGAAGGCGAGCCGCACTACGGGTACCGGTTGTTCTTCATGCTGCTCGTGGTGGGCGCCAATGCGTTTCTGGCGGCAGCCGAGATCGCGCTCGTTTCCGTCCGCCGTTCCCGCCTGCAGCAGCTCTGCGATGAAGGCCATGTCGGAGCCAGGGCTGCTGCCGCTCTGCTGGCCAATCCGGAGCGGCTCCTTTCCGTCATACAGGTGGGTGTGACGCTTACCAGTCTGGCGCTCGGCTGGCTCGGCGAAGCAACGCTTCACCGCCTCTTCCTTGCCCTGTTCTCTCCGGCGATGACGCCGATGACCTCCGCCGCCTTGAGCGTCGCCAGCGTCGGCCTCGCCTTCGCGCTGATGACATACATGCACGTCGTCTTCGGCGAAGTGGCGCCGAAGAACCTCGGCATGGAGCGCGCCGAGCGCGTTGCCGTCATCGTCGCCCCGCCCCTGCTCGTCTTCTATCGCCTCGTCGAGCCGTTCGCCTGGGTGCTGGAACGCTCGTCCGCCGCCGTCTCCCGGCTGATCGGCGTCAGAGGACAACACCCCGGAGCCCACTCGGCCGAGGAACTGAAATTCGTCCTGCAGTCGAGCCGCGCTGCCGGTCAGATCGGCGAGTTCGAGGAAGCAGCCATGCGCCGGCTGATCGAATTGCGCGAATACAGCGCTCGCGAGGTGATGGTTCCCCGCAACCAGATGGCCGTCATCGAGGCCGATGCCGATATCGACGAAGTCCTCCAGCGCGTCAGCGAAACCAGATTCTCCCGCCTCGCGGTCGTCGAGAAGGGGAATGAGAACCCCGTCGGGTTCGTTCATGTCAAGGACGTGCTGGATGTATGGGCGCAGCGGCGTCAGTCGAATCTGCGCCGGCGTCCCGTCGAACCGTTCTCGCTCCAACGCATCCTCCGCAAGGCGCCCATCGTGCCTGAGTCCCGGCCGCTGCACCTGCTGCTCGAGGATCTCCGCGAGCAGCACGCGCACCTGGCATTCCTTGTCGACGAGTTCGGCACCGTCTCCGGACTCGTCTCCCTGGAGGATGTGTTCGAGCAGGTCTTCGGCGAAATTGAAGACGAATTCGACCTGAAGACGGAGGGCGCGCCGGAGGAGGCGGCGGCGTTCGACGTGGAAGGAACCATCCTGCTGCGCGATCTCGAGACCCAGTACGGCATCGAATTGCCGGCGGAAGGCGAGTACGAAACGCTGGCGGGCTTTCTCATGGACAGGCTCGGCCGCATCCCTCGGGAGGGCGATTCCGTGGAGGCTTCTGAAAGGCGGTTCACGGTTGCCGAAATGGAATTCAACCGCATCGTCAGGGTCAGAGTGGAAAAGGCGCAGCCCGAAGATGGAGCGGACGGCGCGGCTCAGTAGGGGCTGCCCGCGGGCGCCATGCGCTGGCCAAGGATCTTTTCCACCTCGCGGCGCAACGGGCCCGTCGCTTTCGCAAAAATCATCTTGTAGGCGCTGCAAAAATAATCCAGATCCTCGAACCGGCGGTTCTTTCCGTGCCGGAACTTCGGGCAGCCGCCGTGGCAGATCGGCTGATATTCGCATGCCTGGCACTCTTCATGCGGCAGCGTCTTCTTCAGAGCAAACTGATACCGCCGCTGGCGTCTTGCGATTTCCGGAAAAGAGTCAACCGTGATGTTGCCCAGCCTCCACGATGACTCCACGAAAAAATCGCATGGATAGACGTCGCCGTTGTACTCGATCACGACATAGCTGTCGCACGTCTCGTGCATCGTGCACGAGCCGGGCTTCATTCCGGCCAGAGCTTCGGCGAGGTTGTCGAAAAAGCGGATGCGCACCTTCCGCCGGTCCGGCCACCAGGCGTCGAACATCTCGCACAGGAACCGTCCGTACTGCTCCGGCGTGATCGTGAACGGCATCGGCGAACCGTCCGTGTGAAATTCGGCCAGCGGGATGAACTGCAGGTGTTCCGCGCCGAGCGACCGGAAGAAGCGGTACAGCTCGCGCGCCTGTCCGACATTCGCCTGCGACAGCACGCACAGGATATTGAATTCAGCCCCATGCTTCTGCATCCGCTCCACCGCCTCGACGACCTTCCGCCACGTGGCGTGGCCCGCGCGGTTGTATCGGTAGCGGTCGTGAACCTCCTCCGGCCCGTCCAGCGAAATGCCCGTCAAAAACTGGTACTGACGGAGAAACGCGCACCAGGCGTCATCCAGGAGAATTGCGTTGGTCTGGATCGAGTTCGAAATGACGTGGCCATTTCGGCCGTATTTCTGCTGCAGCGCAACGAGCTTTTCAAAGAAGGACAGCCCGGCAAGCGTCGGTTCTCCGCCCTGGAAAGCGAAGACGGATGCCGGATAGGAGTAGAACAGGAAACCGTCGACCAGCCGCTCAAGCACGTCTTCCGGCATGATGCGGGCCGGCAGGTCCCTGTATGGGTCGGCCTCCCGGTCGAGGTAGAAGCAGTACTCGCAGTCGAGGTTGCAGACGGCCGAGGCCGGTTTCACCAGGACCGAAGAAATGCGCGGCGCCTGGCCGGAGATCGATGCAGTTGGATAGGCCGCTCCCAGAATCGGGAACGGATTCCCGGCAGGCATAGGTCGAGTGTAACACTGGCGCGCCTTTCAGAATCGCAGACCGAGTTCCAGTTCAATTTCCGCCACGCGCTCGCGCACGTAGAGGCACAGGTCGTCTTCGCATTCGGCGCTGTCATCCTCCGCCGACGCGTCCGCCGCCGGACGATCCTTGCGGGAAATCACCGGGAAGCCGCTCAGTGAAGCCAGCCGGCAGCTCGATGCGATCAGAGCCGTTTCCGGGTCTGTGCGGGAAAGCGCCAGCGGGTCCCCGTGATGGTGCTGGAGCGCCGCTTCTGCCAGCCTGTCGGGAAGTTCGTAACGCCGCATCGCCCGGGCGCCCGCCTCTGCATGGGTCATGCCGAACAGCTCCTGCTCCAGAACACAGCTCTGTTCCGGAGTCGCCGCCCGGTTCATCAGGGCCGGATACTCTGCTGGCGCGGAAGCCAGCAGAACCAGCCGGCCGAGATCATGCAGCAGACCGGCGGTGTAGCTCTCCATCATGTCCCCGCCGCCCTCCAGCGACAGATCCGCTGCAAGCAACGCCGTGGCCAGGCTGTGCCGCCAGATCGCTCCGCACTCGGCATGACGCGCCAGCGGCCGGAACAGATGCCTCACTCCGTACGTCAGCACCAGCGCCCGCAACCGGTCCAGCCCGATCAGAGTCAGGGCCGTGAGCAGATCGCTCACTTTGCGGCGGCAGCCGAACAGCGCTGAATTCGCCAGCTTCAGCACATGCGCCGCCAGAGCCGGATCTTCGCTGACCAGCAGCCGGATCCGCCGGAAACCGGACGGCTCGCCGGACAGCTCTGACAACAGCCTGCCCACCACCGGCCGGAAGGGCGGCAGAGCATCCAGGCGAACAGCAGGTGAATGGGCTCGTATGGCCATCGGAGATCTGCGTCTGCCTCGCTTATCGGCAGCCTGCCGTCCGCGATGAGAAAACCCGCGCCCGGCGGCAGCATACACTGGAGGTTGGCGGTGGCTGCTCCGCTCACAGTCAGGCAGTTCTTTTCACGCCGCGGTCCTCTCGCGCAGGCGCATCCGAACTACGAGTTTCGGCCCGGCCAGCTGGAAATGGCTCTCGCCATCGAAGCCGCCCTCGCCGAAAAGCGCCACCAGATTGTCGAGGCCGGCACCGGCACCGGAAAAACGCTCGCCTATCTTGTGCCTGCCATCCTTTCCGGCAGGCGGGTCATTGTTTCCACGGGCACCAAGAATCTTCAGGAGCAGCTCTTCTTCAAGGACATCCCCTTCCTGAATCAGATCTTTGGGGGAACCATCCGGGCGTGCTACATGAAAGGGCGGGCCAACTACGCCTGCCGCCAGAAGATTTACGACGCCGAGCGGGAGCCCGTTCTGAGCGGTCTCGAGGAAGTGAGCGACTTCGCCATCATCCGCGAATGGGAGAAAACCACGGAGACGGGAGACCGCTCATCCATCCCGAACCTGGCCGATGGCTCCACGGCGTGGGCCAAGCTCGATGCGCGCGCCGACCTCTGCACCGGCCAGAAATGTCCCTCGTTCGAGCGCTGTTTCATTACGCTGATGCATCAGCGGGCCCGGGAGTCCGACATCATCATCGTCAATCACCACCTGTTCTTCGCAGATCTCGCGGTGAAGGGAGGTGAATACGGCGCTATTTTGCCGGACTATTCCGCCGTGATCTTCGACGAGGCCCACGAACTCGAAGAAGTGGCAGGCCAGTACTTCGGTTTCGGCATCTCGTCCAATCAGATGGAGGATCTCCGCCGGGATGTGTTGTCATTGGCCCGGCGCAAGAGCCTGCTTTCCCGCGATCTCGACCAGATGCTCCGCGCCTTGGCCGAGCAGGCCGAGCGCTTCTTTTCGCTTTTTCCCCAGCAGGAGGGCCGCTCCGGATTCACGAACCGGAAAGAGTTCCTCAAGCGCCACGTCGAATCCTACCGGCGGCTGCTGTCCTCTCTGGAACTGCTCGAAACCCATCTGTCACTGACGAAAGACGCGCCGGAGGAAGTCGCGCCGCTCGTGCGGCGCTTCAGGCAGCAGCGGGAAGCGCTGCAGGCTTTCATCGAAGGCGGCGATCCGGATTTTGTTTACTGGGTCGAGCGCCGGGGGCGGAATCTCACTCTCCAGGCCACGCCGGTCAACGTTGCCGATCTGCTCCGGGACAAAGTGTTCAATGAAATTCCCACGGTCATTCTGGCCAGCGCCACCCTCGCTGTGGGGGGAACCTTCGACTATGTCAGGGCCCGCCTTGGTCTCGATGGCGCACGCGAGCTGATCGTGCCCAGCCACTACGACTATGCGAGCCAGGCCCTTCTCTACGTGCCTGCCCGTCTGCCGGATGTCCGCAGCGAAGCGTTCCTGGCCGCCGCAGCGGAGGAGGTCCGCGAGGTGCTGGCGCACAGCCGCGGACGCGCATTCGTCCTCTTCACCAGCTACCAGCAGATGCGCCAGATCCACGACCGCGTCGCCCCGCTTCTCGACTACCCCGTTTTCCTGCAGGGCACTGCTCCCCAGCGGGTGCTGCTGGATCAGTTCCGATCCACGCCGCACTCCGTGCTGTTCGCCACATCATCCTTCTGGCAGGGCGTCGATGTTCAGGGAGAACAGCTCTCCTGCGTGATCATCGACCGCCTGCCGTTCGCCGTCCCCAGCGACCCTGTCGTCGACGCGCGTGTCAAGGCGATCCAGGCGGCGGGCGGCAACGCGTTTTACGAGTACCAGGTGCCTCAGGCCGCCATCGCCCTCAAGCAGGGGTTCGGCCGGCTCATCCGTTCCTCCTCCGACCGCGGCGTGCTGGTGCTGCTGGACAACCGGATCCTCCGCGCTCCATACGGGCGCATTTTCCTCCAGTCCCTTCCTCCATACCGCTTGACAACCAACATCGAGGATGTCGAACGGTTCTTCGCCCAGCCGGCCAGCGCGGACTCTCCTCAAAGCAGGTGAGACTGAAGCAGGCGTTGCTTCGAAGCTTTCCCGCCGGCCGCGGTTGCAGCGTCAACTTCGCTGCGGCGGCCTCCAGCTCCGGCGTCGCCCCGCGCATGAGCCCGGAACAGGCCTTTTGCGGCAGGGTCCTGAGCAGACAGGCCCGCCTGCGGTCTGCGGAGACGCTTTCCGGGCCCGCTGTCCCGGTCCGCCTCCCTGCACCTGCGCTCCCGCCCTGGCGCAAAGCCCATGATCGTCTGCTCATGCAGCTTCTTTCGCCCTGACGAGAACGAGGAACGAAACGGCCTCCAGAACCACAGCCAATGCGGCGACAGCCATCAGGGAGGAGTCATACAGCCACCCCAGCAATGCGCTGCCGAGAAACCACGCCGTCCCGAACACGGCATGAAACACCCCGTACGCCGTGCCCCGTTTCTCTGCTGCAGACAACCGGGACACAGCCGCGCGCAGCACGGACTCCTGCGCTCCCATCGCCACGCCCCACAGGACGGTTCCCGCCCACACGCCGCCCGTGTCTCCCAGAAACGCCAGCGGCGCGGCCGCGCCCGCAAACAACGGCGTCACGGCCGCGACACGCACACCGATACGGTCGAACGCCCGTCCCAGAACCAGCGCCGCGATTGCATCCACTCCCATCGCCAAAGCGTACAGGACCGGAATCCAGACCTCGCCCAGCAGCCGTGTCTTCTCCGCATGGAAAGCGATCAGCGGAAAATCGGCGAACCCCGCCGCGCACAGGGCGGCCCCGGCCAGCAGCGCCCAATAAGCTCGCCCCTGTCCTGCTGTCTGCAGCGGCGTGAAGCGCGGTTCCAGATCCTGGGGCCTTGGGTAGGTTCGTTTCGCCAAAAGAAGGACGGCGAGAGCGATCATCGCCGGAACCAGCAACACGGCGAAGCTCTCCCGGTAGCCGCCCTTCCAGTGCAGAATCGCCGCGACGATCAGCGGCCCAAGAATCGCGCCCGTCTGATCCAGAGCCTCGTGCAGTCCGAACGCCCAGCCCGCCCCTACATTGTGCGTCGCGAACGACAGCATGGCGTCACGCGGCGGGTTGCGCAGCGCCTTGCCCATCCGCTCCATCATCAGGAGCGCCGCCGCCGCTTCCCATCGGCCTGCCAGCGCCAGCGCGGGCACAGCCAGCAGATTGATGGCGTAACCGGTGATCGTCAGCGTCCAATAGCGCCGTGTCCGGTCCGTGATCCACCCCGCAACCAGCCGCAGTGCGTATCCGGCGAACTCGCCAAAACCGGAAACCAGACCCACAACAGCCCCGCTGGCGCCGAGCACCGCTAGAAACGGGCCGGAAATGCTCCGCGCCCCCTCGTACGTCATGTCGGCGAACAGGCTCACCAGCCCCAGCAGCACGACGAAACGCAGCGCCTGACCCCGGAATGGAGCAGCCTGGCCAGCGGACGCGTTCACTCCTACAGGATAGCCCCTGAACCGCCCCGCCGGGATGCGACAATGTCTGAAGCCCGCAGGCGTCGATGCGGCCGGAGGAGTGCATGAAGCTCAAACCCTCTCTCGACTGGCTTCTTGTTTTTGTGCCGATCACGGCGGCGCTCGAATGGTTCATGCCGGCAGCGCACGGCTGGATCTTCGCCTCCGCCTGCCTGGCCATCCTGCCGTTGGCTGGCTGGCTGGGACATGCCACCGAGCACCTGGCGGCGCACACAGGCGAAGGCGTCGGCGGCCTTCTGAACGCAACTTTCGGCAACGCCGCCGAGCTCATCATCGCCGTCGCCGCACTGCAGCGCGGCCTGCACGACGTGGTGAAAGCCTCGCTCACCGGATCGATCATCGGAAACATTCTGCTCGTGGCGGGCCTCGCCATGCTGGCGGGCGGCCTCCGCCATCCCACACAGTCCTTCCAGGCGCTGGCGGCGCGCGCGCAGGCCACCCTGCTGATCCTCTCCGCAATCGCTCTCGTCGTGCCCGCCGTCTTTCACCACGTGGCGAGCGCCTCTCGCGAAGTGGAGAATGATCTCAGCCTCGAAATCTCGCTCGTTCTGCTTGCCGTCTACGCGGCCCACCTCGTGTTTTCGCTCGTCACGCACCGGAGTTTTTTCCGCGGGCTTCCGTCCAGCACGGAAGCGGAAGCGCCGGAGACGCACCAGCCCTGGAGCCGCAGCCGCAGCGTCCTGGTGCTGGCAGGCGCCACGGCCCTGATCGCCTGGATGAGCGAGGTCCTCGTGGGCAGCGTCGAGCAGGCCGCTCATGCCTGGGGCATGTCGCAGGTGTTCGTCGGCGTCATTGTGGTGGCCGTGATCGGCAACGCGGCCGAACACAGCTCCGCCATCGTCATGGCCTGGAAAAACCGCATGGATCTGAGCCTTGCCATCGCCGTGGGTTCCAGCATCCAGGTGGCGCTGTTTGTCGCGCCGCTGCTGGTGCTGCTCAGCTACGGCATCGGACCCGCTCCCATGAACCTCGTCTTCACACCCGCTGAAGTCCTGGCCGTGGTGGTCACCGCCGTGATCGCCGCGCAGATCGCTTCCGACGGCGAATCGAACTGGATGGAAGGCGCCATGCTGCTGGCCGTGTACCTGATCCTCGCCATGGCGTTCTACTTCCTCTGAACTGAAAAGGGGACAGGACCACCATTCCCCTTTTTCGTCCCGGGACGCCCAGGCCGGCCCGCCGGGATGAAGGCTCACTCCGCCAGAAACCAGTACTCCCAGTCGCAGGTGCGCATGCCAGTCTGCTCGCTCACCGGCCGCAGCACGGCCTCGCATGGCTCCAGCGGATACCCGCCCGGAAGATAGGGGGCTTCGAAACGGGCCGCAGGCACGGAGAATGCATGCCGCTCGCCGGAGCGGGCCGGGTTCAGACGCACGGCGCCTTTCGCATCCGGCTGGATGCGGAGCCGGTTCATCGTGTGCGGTTCGTCGAAGAAGAACGGATCTGCGGCCTCCGCTACACCGAGCAGCCACGGGCCGTGGAAGATCGCGATCCTGCCGGCGGAATCCCGCTCGGTGCGCGTGTTCATCGCGTAACGGAGCTGGATGCGGTCTCCCGCCTGCCATGGTCGCGCAATGCGATACCAGCCGTCGCGCAGTGTGATCTCCGCCTCTCCAGCTCCGTCGTGAATGTCCACCCGCGAAGCCCATCCTGGCAGCCTGACGGCAAGCGCCGTCCTCCGGCCATCCGCCGCCGTCACATCGATGTGTATCGAGCCGTCCTCATGGAGAGCCGAAGAGGCGCGCAGACTCAACCCGCGCATCTGCGCCTCTCCCTCCAGCGGCAGGTCGTAACAGAGCGAGTCTCCGTTGTCGCGCCACACGTGGCGCAATACATCGGGAAAAGCGCGGAGCCCGTGCAGCGTGCAGCACCACCACGCGCGCGCCGACGCGCCACCCTGCGCCTCCGTGGCGCCGGCGCGCACGCCCGTCGCGGCCAGCGCGCGATGGCCGAAGTCGCCGGTCGAAAACTGGTTCATCGCGAACTCGTTGAACAGCGTCCGCTCTGCCGCCTCGAGGTACTTCAGTTTCCCGGTCAGCCGCCACAACTGCATGCCCAGACGGAGCCAGTCGGCCTCGGCGCAGCCTTCCGTGCGCACGGCCTTTGGCTTCCATGCTTCAGGAATGGTCCCGGCCACGAACACATTGCCGCTGTCCACCACCTCCTGCCATGCGGCCTCTGCCTGGGCCAGCAGCGCCGGCTCGCGGGTGGCCTCGTAGAGGTCCGCCGCTCCACGAACGGAGGCCAGGTGGCCGTGCGCGTGCTCGCCCGGTCTGCGTTCGATCTGCGAGGCGATCTCGAGCGCCACGCGCAGATAGGGCCCGTGCCGGGTGACGCCGTGCAGCGCGGTCAGCCCTTCGATCATCTGCGTCCAGCAGATGTACCCCATGGCAAACGCGCCCTCGGAGAACCGTCTCCGCACTTCCGCGGAATTCATCTGCGGCGCGATGCGAAGGAGGAAATCCCCCAGCCTCTGAGCCGCTGCGAGAGTCCTTCCATCGCGCGTCGCCCTGTGGTGCTCCAGCAGTCCCGGCAGCATCCGCCCATTGCCCCAAAGCAATGCCATGTCCTCGCGGCGCAGGCCCTGCGGCGCGAAGCTGTCGCCAAAATAGCCCTCCCTGCGCTGGGCCGCCAGCAGTTCCGGCAACCATTCGTGCAGACGCTCGTAGTTCTCCCTGCGGTCGGCCGAAACCGCCGCCAGCGCTTCAAGCCAGCGGCCGCTGACATCGCCGCTGAATTCGGTGAAGCGGCGGATATGCCGCGGCACGGCGTCAGCCAGCACCATCTCTTTCGAGTAGTGCGGCGGGCCGCCTCGCAACACCCGCTCCAATGTCAGCGCATAGCGGCGCGAGAATTCTCCGGTGCGGACCGCCGCCTGCGACGCCTGCAATCGCGCCAGCGCTCCGGCAGCGGCGCCAGACAACAAAGCTCTTCTCGTCATGGCTGAAAAAGGGGACAGGAACACAATACCCCTATTCTGTAGCCCGCGCCCTGCCCGTCAGGCCGCCCGTTCACCTGCTGACTGCGCCGCGCTGCGGAAAGCCGGAGAAGAGACGGGGAATCCGGAAGGGAGAGGTTTTCCCTATGCGAAAAAACCAAAGTTCCAGAGAAAGATCAGGGACTATTTTCTTTGCAATTGAAAGCGGAAATCGAATACAAATAACGCAGACCGATTTTCGGGGCGCTGGGATCGAAGCGCGTACCGCGTGACAACCGGGAGGCCCGCGAGGGGCATGGCGGGCTCCCGCAACGGAGGAGCGTCATTTCCGCTGCCGGCTGCAGCCCAGCCGTCGCCGCATCGCGCCGCGCGGTGGGCCAGGCGGCGGACATGCGCGGTCTCAAGGAGGAATCCAATATGGCGAGTTTAGTCAGTCCGCGCCTGAGCATCACAGTCGATTCAGCCAAAAAGCTGGCGCGATGCGTGGTGACCTGCGATGTCGTTTTCACCGCATACGAACTGAATGAGATGAAAGAAGGGTTGAAGTTCGTGTTGCATTGCTCCCTGTGGGGCGAGGATCTCGGAATGTGGCTCAACCCCGACGACTTCCTGTTCAGCTACTCGACCAAAGTGTTCCCCGACGCCACGCCCACGGCGCGGGAGAAAGTGACCTTCGACGTCACCGTCGGAGTGAGCCTGCTGGACGAAGACTGGGGCACGGACGAGGTGTACGGACTGCTGACGCTGCACAACCTCTACACGGGCGCCAGGATCAAGCGCAAGACCAACGTCGTCGTGCGCAGCTTCTGAGCCCTGCCCGCCGCCTGACCATTGCCCGGTGGGAGCGGGGTCGCCGTTGATGTTCCGCTCCCCCGTTTCATTGTCCGCGCCTTTCCCTTTCTGTCCTGCGAGCTCGTGGTGAAGCGCGCCTCGGCCAGGCCTGCGAATGCATCTGAAGCGAAGCCGGCAATTATTGCCGGATCGCGAAACCAGCCGCTTCCAGTGCGCTGATGATCCGGGCGCGCACTCCGGCGACTTCCTCGCTCGTCAGCGTATGATCGGGCGCTGCCAGCGTCACCCGGAACGTCAGGCTTTGGCGGTCGTCCGGGAGCGGCCTGCCCTGATACGAGTACAGGTACTGCACGCGCTCGCACAGCGAACCGGCGGCATCGCGGATGCGCGCGGCCAGCTCGGCGCAATGGACACGCAGCCCTGCCACCACGGACAGGTCGAACTCGCTTTCCGGGAACCGCCGCAGCGGCGTGTATTTCTTTGGCAGCGGTCCGAGGGCGAACATCTCGGCAAGGTCGAGATCCAGAACTGCGGCGCGGCCGTTTTCGACAAAACGCGGATGCAGTTCAAACAGGCGGCCCAACACCGCGCCGCGCCAGACGATCTCCCCCGTCCGCGCCGGATGCTCATAGGCGCGGGCCCCGGCTGGCCGGGTCTCGCAGCCCGGCATCAGGCATTCGGCGAGGCGCTTCAGCTCGAACAGGGCCTCGCCTCCGCCGCCGCGCGTAAAGACGGCAGCCATCAGATGTGGAACCTCGCGTGGAAGCTCCCTGCCTTCCCGCTTGTGGATCTCGTTGCCGATCTCGAACAGGCGGAACTCGTCGTAAAAACGGGCGTTGTCACAAATGTTCTTATGCACGCCCGGCAGCAGGCTCAGCCGCATCAGCGTCTGCTCGCTGGAGATCGGGTTCGCCACGCGCAGGTGATCCTCGGGCGCGAAGCCGAACCTCGCGGCCATCTCTTCGCTGATGAACGAGTAGTTCGAGACCTCGGTGAAACCCTGCGCGGCGGCCATCTGCCGTACGGCGTGGTGGAACAGCCGCTCTTCGTTCACCCACGGGCGGCGCACGGGCATCAACGGCGCAGCGGGCGGAACGGTGTCGTAGCCGACCATGCGGCCGACCTCTTCGAGCAGATCCTCGCGGATCGAGACGTCCTTGGTGGCGCGCCAGGACGGGACCGTCACCTGAAAGATTCCTGCCCGCGGCTCCTCTACGACGAAAGCGAGCGATTCCAGAATGCGCCGGACTTCTTCCTTTCCAATGGGACGTCCAAGACGGCGCTCGAGCCAGTCCATGTCGAGATCGATGGGAGGCAGCGGCGGCGCCTTGCGCCATGAATCCACCAGCCCGCCAACAAGCCGGATTCCAGGGGAAACGACACGGAACAGCTCGACGGCGCGCGCCAGCGCGCGCACGGTGTTCACAGGGTCCTGCGCCTTTTCGAACCGCATGGAAGCGTCGGTGCGCAGCTTCAGCGCCGCGGACGTGCGCCGGATGCTGGACGGTTCGAAGTTGGCGCTTTCGAGAACGATCCGGGTGGTGGATTCGCGGATCGCGGAGCCCGCCCCGCCGATGACTCCGGCCAGCGCGACAGCGCCCTTCTCATCGGCGATGACGAGATTCGAGGGCGAGAGGCGGTAACTCTCGCCGTTCAGCGCAGCGAACTCTTCGCCGTCTTCAGCACGGCGCACGATGATCGTGTTGCCATGCAGCAGATCCGCGTCGAAGGCGTGCATGGGCTCGGCCAGCTCGGCCATGACATAGTTCGTCACGTCGACGATATTGGAGATCGGGTTCAGTCCGAGCGCTTCGAGCCTGGCCTGCAGCCACAGCGGCGACGGTCCCACGGTGACGTTCTCGAACACGAGCGCCGAGTAGCGCGGGCACAGGTCGAAGTCGCGGATGTCCACGCGCCACGCGGGATCGCCTGCAGGGATGAGGTCCTCGCGAACCGGGTCCGCCAGCCTGAGCGATGTGATGGCCGCCACCTCGCGCGCCATGCCCAGATGACCCCACAGATCGGGACGGTGCGTGAGGCTCTTGTTGTCCACTTCGATGATGTGGTCCACCGGGCAGCCCGGCAGGGGCGCCCCCGGCTCGACGCCTTCCAGCTCCAGGATGCCCGCGTTGTCGCGGTTCAGTCCGAGCTCGGCGCCGGAGGCGAGCATGCCCTGGCTCTCGACGCCCTGAATCACAACCGACCGGACATGTTTTCCGCCCGCGACGGTCACTCCCGGAGGCACAAACGCCGTGAGCAGTCCCGCGCGGCAATTCGGCGCGCCGCACACGACGGTTCTGCGGCCGTACTCAGGCCCGGCATCGACTGCAGCCTTGACGTTGTGCGAGCCTTCGATGGGCTCGACGGAAAGGACGCGCGCTGCCACCACAGCTTCCAGCCACGGCGCGTATGGTTCGACGCCTTCGCATTCGGCGGTCTTCATCGTGATGAGCCTCGCCAGATCCCGCGGATGGAGATCCAGCCCGGGCACAAGCTCGCGCAGCCAGTTGCAGGAGAACTTCACTGCCGGTCACCTCTAGAATTGCTGGAGAAATCGCAGGTCGCCCGACTGCAGCAGACGGATGTCATCAATGGCGTAGCGCATCATCACAAGCCGCGTCAGCCCGAGACCGAAGGCGAAGCCGTTCCACTCGAGCGGATCAATGCCGCCCGCGCGCAGCACGTTCGGATGCACCAGCCCGCAGGGCAGCAGCTCCACCCAGCCGCTCTGCTTGCACACCGGACAGCCGGCGCCGCCGCACAGCAGGCACTGAATGTCGAGCTCGAAGCCCGGCTCGACGAACGGGAAGAAGCCGGGACGCAGCCGCGCGGTCACTTCCCGGCGGAAGATCGCCTCAAGCAGCGTCTTCATGAAATACAGCATGTGGCCGATGCTGACGTCGCGGTCGACCATCATGCCTTCCAGCTGGTAGAACGTATGCTCGTGGCTCGCGTCCACTTCCTCGTTGCGGAACACGCGGCCAGGCGCGATGATGCGCAACGGCGCGCCGAACCGCTCCATGGCGCGCACCTGCACGGGCGAAGTATGCGTGCGCAGCAGGTGGCCGTTTTCCAGCCAGAAGGTGTCCTGGGCGTCGCGCGCCGGATGCGTAGGCGGAATGTTCAGCGCGTCGAAATTGTGCCATTCTGTTTCCACTTCCGGCCCGTCCACGACGGCGAATCCGAGGCTCGTGAACAGCTCTTCCAGCTCCTTCTGAATCTGGGTCAGCGGATGCAGCGAACCGGGCCGCGTGCCGGGCGCAGGCAGCGTGAGGTCGAGCCACTCGGCATCCAGCCGCGCGCGCAGGGCCTGCTCCTCGAACCACGTCTTTTTCGTCTCGAACCGCTGCTCGATCGTCTGCTTGACGGAGTTCAGCAGCTTGCCGATCCGCGCGCGCTCTTCGGGAGAAAGCTTGCCGAGATCCTTGCCAATCTGCGCGAGCGCCCCCTTGCGCCCCAGGAACTCGACGCGGGCCTGTTCCAGCGCCGCGGCGTCCGCTGCGTTTTCGATTGCGGACAGCGCGCGCGCTTCGATGTCCGATAGCGTGGAATCCAGCATTTCCGTGAATCTCCCAGTCTAGCAAGGCCGGCCAGGACGGCCTGCCGCGCCGGTCATTCGTCGGAGGGAATCTCGAACCGGATGATGTCGCGCCGGAAGCCGCCGGTCTTCCATGCGCCGTAAGCCACGCCGAAGGCCAGCCATGCGAAGCCCGCGATCTTGGCGATCCAGCTCAGGCTGAGCCACAGGTAGAGGCAGACGAGAAAGCCCGCAGCCGGAGCCGCCAGATGCGTCCAGTGCCGGTCGCGCTCGCGGATGTAGTAGTGCGCCAGGCTCGACACGTTGACGCCCATGAAGCCGATCAGTGCGCCGAAGTTCAGGAGCTCGGCGCCCGTCTGATAGGAGATGGCGAACGCGCCGAGAAGGGCCAGCGCGCCCATGAACACGACGTTGCGGCTCGGCACGCGCGACTTCGGGTGCAGGTAGCCGAAGAAGGATTTCGGAATGGCGTTGTCGCGCCCCATGCCGTACAGCAGGCGCGCTCCCGCCAGCAGTGCGCCGGAGGCGGAGCCGATCGTGGCCACGACAAGAGTCCATGAAAGTGTCTGAAACAGAATCTCGCCTCCCGCGCGGCGCGCGATGGCCAGATACGCGGTATCCGGGTCGGGGTACGGTTCGGCGGCGGGCCACACCAGTTGCCCAGCGTACACTTCCACCGCCGACAGCACGCCGATGATGAAGCACGTCGCCACCATCGCCCGCAGGATATTGCGCCTCGGATCTTTGGCCTCCTCCGACAGCGTGGCGATGCCGTCATAGCCGATGTAAGTGAGCACGGCGATGGATGCGCCGTTCGACAGCGACCTCCACGAGAACCGTTCGGGATCGTAAAAGGGGGTGATGAAGCGCCGCGCGTCGAGATCAGGCAGCTGCATCAGGTAGCGGACGCAGGCGCCCAGGGTCCAGAGGATGACCACGCCCATCACAGCCGTCAGAACCTCGTTCGTGCGCGCAGTCGCCGTAATGCGCCGCAGATTGAGACCCGTGAACAGACATGCGAATGCGCATGCCCACATCCAGAACGGCGTGCCCGGAAACAGCCCCATCAGCGCCTTCGAGCACCAGATGACGCAGATCAGCGGGTTCACCATGTAGTCCAGCAGCATGCTCCAGCCAGTGAAATAGCCGAGAGCGGGATGCAGCTCGCGGGCGACGTAAGTATAGGCGCTGCCCGCTGCCGGATACGCCCGCGCCATGCGCCCGTAGCTGAGCGCAGTCAGCATCATTGCGAACATGGCGATGAGCACGGTGGTGACCACGTGGCCGTTGGCACCGGCGCTGATGGCGCCGAAGGGCGGCATCGGAGCGGTCGGCTGCACCATGATGACGCCCATCACAATGAGCTGGAACAGGCCGAGCGAGCGCAGCAGGCGCACGGGCTGGGCGGGTTCTGCAGGCATGAAGAAACGGCCATTATGACAGAATGAGGTCAGCCGAATGTTGGACTGGTGGCGGGATCCAGGCGCAGGCGTGCGGCGGTGGCTCGAGCACCGCGTGCGCGAGCGCATCACCACGCGCGGCCTGCTGTTCCTTTCTGCCGCGCTGATGGTGGGGGGCGCAGGTTTCGCATCCGGCAACAACCTTCTCTTTCTGCTGCTGGCCGCCATGCTTTCCGTTCTGCTGGTGAGCAGCTTCATCAGCCGCATCGGAATCGCCGGCCTCGAACTGGAGATCCACCTGCCCGAGCATGTCTGCGCGCGGCAGCGCGTGCCGGCGCGGCTCGTGCTCCGCAACATGAAAAAACGGATGCCGTCGTTCTCGATCCGCCTCTCAGGGGCGGGCACGGAAGTCTTTGCCGCGGACCTTTATTTCCCCGTCATTCCGGGCGGCGCCGCCGTGGAAACCACGGTGGAGGCGCGCTTCCCGCGGCGCGGCGTCCATGCCGAGGACAGCTTCCTCTTTTCCACTGCGTTCCCCTTCGGCTTCGCCGAGCGCCGCGCCCGCGTGACGATGAAGCAGGACGTGCTCGTGTATCCTTCCATCGATCCGCAGCCAGGCTTCGAGCTCCTGCTGGCGCAGGTGCACGGAGACGCCGAGACCCTGTTCCGCGGACTCGGCCAGGATTTCTACCGCATCCGCCCCTACATTCCATTCGAAAGTGCGCGCCACGTCGACTGGCGCGCTACAGCGCACACGGGAGAGCTGCTGGTCCGCGAGTTCGCGCGAGAACAGGAACATCTCATCACGCTCGTGCTCGATCTGGAAGCCGGCGAAGAGCACCGCGAGTGGTTCGAGCAGGCGATCGAGTGTTGCGCCTATCTCGCCTGGCGGATGGCCGAGCGCGGCGCGCGCATCCGGTTCCGTTCGCAGAACTGGGAGACGCTCGTGCCGGTGGAAAACGACGTCTACGCTATCCTGAAGTATCTGGCGCTGGTCGAGCCCCGCCGCCGCGCCGCCTCCCTGCGTCCCCTTGATGAACCGACGGTCACCGTGGTGTTCAGCGCATCGCCC
>Ga0073932_1001386_pt1 | contig 46102 bp, 32 predicted proteins | sample DewCreD2012metaG_FD_76967 | JGI IMG/M metagenome (GOLD analysis project Ga0073932, IMG submission 76967) | Hot spring sediment bacterial and archeal communities from British Columbia, Canada, to study Microbial Dark Matter (Phase II) - Dewar... ...
CACCGCGGGATCGGCCACGATGCTCGCCTACTGCGTTCTGCCCCTGGGTGTCTTTGCGCTTCGTCCCTCGAGCTTCCGCATCCGTGGAGGGGTGTTTCAGGACAACGCCCCCTCCCTCTTCCACATGCAGCATGTGCTCCTTCCGATTCTGGAGCGGATGGGGGTCCGGGCCACCCTCCGCATGATCCGGCCGGGTTATGTCCCCCAAGGACAAGGCGAGCTGGTCCTGGAAGTCTCGCCCCGGCGAGGGCCTCTCGATCCGTTGAGCGCGGGGGAGCCGGGTCGGGTCCGTCGCGTGAGGGGTGCATCCCTGGCCTCGCACCTTAAAGCGGAGGGGGTGAGCCGGCGCATGGCGGATGAAGCCCGGCGGCTCATTGGAAACGCCGGACTTTCGGCCGTCGTCGACATTTTCGAAGACGATCTCGCGGTGCAGAAGGGGGCGGCCCTCGCTTTGTGGATGGAGACGGAAACGGGATGCCGACTGGGGTCCGATCAGGCCGGCAAGCGGGGAAGGCGGTCCGAGGGCATCGCCGCCCACGTGGTGAGGACACTGCTCGAGGACCATCGAACCGGCGCCACCGTGGACCGCTTCCTGGCGGACCAGCTCGTTTTATTCGCTGCGTTGGCGGAAGGTCGTTCCGAGTATGTAGTCCCGAGGATGTCGGATCACCTGGAGTCGAATCTCTGGCTGGTGGAAAAAATGCTCGGTGCCCGCGCGAAATGGGAAGGAAACCTTTTACGGATCGACGGCATAGGCTATCATCGGTCATAAAGACGATGAAAACCCTGCATGGGGAGGGAAACGCCATGAACGCTCGCATCAAGGTAAGGGGAGTGTACAGTACGGCCATCACCCGTTTGCTCCTGGACTGGGATTATGTCGTGGTGGACCCTTCTCCCAAGATCCGGGAACGATTCGGACTGGATTTTCCCGAGGCGCCCCATGATATCCTGATCTGCGACCGGGATGACCACCAGGGCATCGAGATCGTGGGGGAGCCTGAGCGCCTTTGCCAGTTCATCACCTTTCTTCAGGAGCGGCTCCTGGACGCCGTGGTGGTGCAGCTTTCTGCCGAGGATGACAACGACAGCCTGATGAGAGGCCGCATCGAGTTTCCAGGCTATTCCAAGGAGACCCTCGATGTCCTTCGGGTGGGTGTCACGCCGACCCTGGCCAGGCACCATCGGCTGCGCGCCATCGATCCCAAATCCGTCGAGCGGGCGGAAATCGATCTCCAGCAGCATCCAGATCAGAAGGAGGCCATCGAGCGGCGGCTCATGGAGGAGACGATCCTGATGCCTCTCGAAAAATGCGGCATCGTGCGTTTGGAGCATATCCGACCCTCTGGAAAGCTGGCCAGGTTCCGGGAAGGCATGCTGATCGAGTCCAGCGAAGACCGCATCGTGTTCAAGCGCTCCTTTGCCGAAGGCCGGTATGACGGGCTGGATATTCCCATTCGCCATGGCGACTACGGGCTGACGGAGCTTCAGGAAGGGTCCTGGGTGGTCCGGCACAGCTATTTCCACCGGGACGGAAAGCCCATCGGCGATTATTTCAACATCAACACTCCCGTGGAGCTCTATCCTTTCGGCGCACGTTACCTGGACCTGGAAGTGGACGTCATTCGACGCGCCGGCGAAGCTCCCTTCCTGGTGGACCGTGAAAAGCTGGCGCTCCTGGCTCAAAACGGCGTCATCAGCCCGGACCTCGAGCAAAAGGCCATGGAGGTTGCCGAAGGGCTCATGAAGACCATGGCCGTCTCTTGAATTGTTGAGGTTCGATCAGCACGTGACCTTTCCCGACGCACTTCCAGCCATTGCACGCATCCTTCTTGCCTTCCTGGTCATCCTGCTTGCCATCAAGAGGAGATGGTCCCTGGGCGGCGCATTTCTCATGGGCGCCATCCTGCTGGGCCTCCTTTTCGGTATGCCTTGGCCTTCGATCCTGCTCTCTCTGGCCCACTCCTTGACCGACGCCAAGACCGTCTCGCTGGGGATCGTCGTGTCCCTGATCCTGGTTCTGAGCCACAGCATGGAGAAGGCCGGGCAGATGCAGAGGCTCCTCGACCGGTTCCAGGGACTGGTGGTCAGACCTCGCATAAACCTCGTTATCTTTCCGGCCCTCATCGGCCTCCTCCCCATGCCCGGCGGAGCCATTTTTTCGGCCCCTATGGTGAAGACCCTGGGCAGGAATCTGAACATGCCGGGCTCCCTGCTGAGCTACATCAACTACTGGTTTCGCCACATCTGGGAGTACTGGTGGCCTCTCTACCCGGGTGTTCTGCTCACCACGACCCTGGCCGACATCGACCTGTGGACCTTCGTGATTTTTCTGCTGCCCCTGTCCAGCGTGGCCACGCTGGTGGGATACTGGCCGCTCCAGTCCCTCGGGAAACCTCGGCAAAATGAGACCGGACGCGATGAATCACCGGCCGGGAGCCATAAGACGGGAGACGGAGAGCTCCAGCGGACAAATCCCGCAACCGTGGCTCTCGCGCCCGAGGCGCCTCCCGATCCCACACCTCCGCCGCTCCTGCCCATTTTCCGTGAGCTGACCCCCATCGTCATCGTCATCGGACTGGGATTGGGTCTGGGGGCCGCTCTGACACCGGTTCTGACACCGTGGCAAATCTCCGTCACCAAGGAAATCGGGCTCATCGTGGCCCTCCTCATCGCCATCGGCTGGGTCTGGCACGTCAACGGCATCCTGCCCGGAGAGCGCCGTCGAATCCTCATGCAGCGGGAGCTCCTCCACATGTTCGCCATGGTCGCCGCCATCCTGATGTTCAAGGGAATGCTCGAGGAAAGCGGCGCCGTCACCCTGGTCAGCGATGAACTCCTGCGCTGGCGAGTCCCGCTCGTTTCCATCATCATGATTCTGCCCTTCCTCATCGGGGCCATTGTCGGGCTGACCGTCGGCTTCGTGGGAACGACCTTTCCCATCCTCATCTCCCTGGTTCATTCCTTCGGTCAGGGACATTTGATGCTGCCATACCTTATGCTGGGGCTGGTTTGCGGGTTCCTCGGCGTGCTCCTTTCCCCTCTGCATCTTTGCCTGCTCCTCTCCAACGCCTATTTTCAGACCAACCTTCCGGCACTCTACAGGCTCCTCTGGGCCCCCTGCCTGTTCCTTCTGCTGGCGACCTGCGCGTACTTTCTTGTGTTGAGCAGCGGAGCCGTGACGGGGTGGCTGTGAGCTCATTCCCATCCATATCCCGAATCCTGATCCGATCGACCAACTGGATCGGAGACGCCGTCATGACCACCCCCGCCATGGGCGCGGTGCGCGCCGCATTCCCCGACGCCTCCATCACCGTGGCGGCACCTCCGGCCGTGGCCGAGCTCTTTTCACCCCATCCCCATTGCGACCGGGTGATGGTCTTCGACAAGAAGCGCCGGCACCGCGGCCTGCGGGGGCTCTGGCGCTTCGCGCAGGAACTCGGCCGCGAGCGCTTCGATCTGACGGTGCTTTTTCAGAACGCCTTTGAAGCCGCCTTCCTGACGTTCGTGGCGAGAATCCCCGTTCGACTGGGCTACAGGACCGACGGGCGTGGACTTCTACTGACGCACGGAGTGGATTTGGGCGCAGGGGAAAGGCTCCTGCATCACACGGACTACTACCTGTCCCTGCTCGAGCGCGCGGGTCTTCGGGGAGGGAATGGGCGTCTGCGGCTGGAGTGCACCGAAGCCGAGAAGGAATATGCCCGTCGGCTCCTTTCGGCCCATCGTTTCTGGGTCGGCATCAATCCCGGCGCCGCCTACGGCTCCGCCAAGCGATGGCTCCCCGAGCGCTTCGCCGAGGTGGCCGACACCCTGGCTTCCAGACTGGGTGCCGGGATCCTCGTCACCGGAGGTCCTGGCGAGGAGGACATCGGCAGGGATATCGAAACCGCCTTACGATCGCCTTGCCTGAATCTCACCGGGAGGACGACGGTGAGGCAGCTGATGGCGGTCATCGAACGGTGTGGTCTCTTCGTGACCAATGATTCCGGTCCCATGCACGTGGCTGCCGCCCTCGGCGTCCCCATCGTGGCCCTTTTCGGCTCCACGGACCCGACCACCACCTCTCCCCTGGGCGACAATGTCCGCATCGTCCGAAAACCGGTCTACTGCGCCCCTTGCCTCAAGCGATCCTGTCCCACCGATCACGCCTGCATGGAGGCCATCACCGCCGACGACGTGCTGGAGGCTGCCGAAAGCCTCGGGCTGCGCTCCGCCCCATGAGGGGTCGCCCTGGACAGAAATGGACCCTTTGCGACCTTTACGGTGAGATGATGCAAATACAAGATCTCAGGCCGCTTGATTCGGAGAGTCAGCGGCCCACCCAGGCGGGACTTCGCCGTATGGCTCCCTCGATGCGAGCCGCGGCGCGGGAGCATCCGAAGGTCAGGACGAAATAGAGGGCGGTGATGGTGATCCAGATTTCAAAGGTGAGGTAGGTGGCGGCCATGAGCTCCATGCCCTGGAAGGTGAGTTCCTGGACCGAGATCACCGAGACAATGGCGGAATCCTTGATGGTCGAAATGAACTGGCCGGCCATGGGAGGCAGGATGCGCTGAGCCGCCTGGGGAAGGATGACGTGGCGCATCTGCTGGTGCCGGGAGAGCCCCAGGGCCGCCGAGGCCTCCCACTGCCCCCGGTCGATGGAGCGAATGCCGGCCCGAACGATTTCGGCGATGTACGCCCCTTCATAGACGCTCAGCGTGATGACGGCGGAAAGGAAGCTGTTGAACCGTGTCGGGGAAGCAGCCACCAGGCCGACCAGGTATTGGATGAACGGCGCCTGCCTGTGAAGAACCTCATCCAGCCTGAGAATCGGCATGATCTGGTCGCTCAGGAAGTAATAGAAAAGAAACACCAGGACCAGGGGTGGAGTGTTGCGCACCAGCCCCACGAAGGTGGCGCCCACCATCCGTTGGAACAGCCTCGGACTGACGCGCCACAGCCCCATCATGACCCCGATGAGCGTGGCGAAAAAGGTGGTCCAGACACTCAAGCGAATGGTGGTCATCAGGCCCTGGATGAGCATTCCCGGCGTCCAGCCTCCAGCCTGGGCGTCATAATGGACGAGATACCGGGACATGGCGGACCAGTTCCATCGGTAGTGCACCTTCGTTTCGATGCCCTGAACCACGAAGACCGCAGCCGCCGTGAGCGCCGCCAGAACCATCACATCGAGGGGAGTGATGCTCCACCGTTTTTGTCGAGATTTATACAACGTTCCTCGGTCAGATCTTGAAACTCGACACTGCTCAGATGAGACTTTCCCAGTCCTGGGTTTCAAACCAGTATCGCTTGCGCTCCTGGATCCATCCCTCCTCCTGGATCATTCGAATCCAGTTGTTGAGAAAGTTCAGGGTATCCACATCGCCTTTTCGGACCGCCAGCCCGATGGGGCTCGTGTCGAAGGCTTCCTTCACGGGAAGAAAAAGCTTGTCCGGGTTCTTGAGCGCCTGAAAAGCCGGCAGGGGCTCCTCGCTCACTAAAGCATGGGCGCGGCCGTTGAGAAGCTCCTGAACCGCCTGGGACTCCTCGTCAAACTGCCTCAGCTGAGCGTTGGGCATGTGCTTCTTGGCGGCGGCCACGGCAGTGGTGCCGATGCGGACAGCGATGACCACCTCGGGCTTGTTGAAATCCTCGATCCTGCTGAATCCTTTGGCCAGTTCCTGGTGAGCGACCATGGACATCCCTGTGTGGTAGTAGGGATCGGTGAAATTGACCTTGAGATTCCGATCGGTCTTTATGCTCATGCCTCCGATGATGATGTCGAACTTACCTGTCAGGAGGGCGGGGATGATCCCGGACCATTTGGTGGGGACAAACTCGACCTTGACCCCCATGTCCTGGGCCAGACGCCTGGCCACATCGATCTCGAACCCGATGTACTGGCCGGACTTGTCGGTCATGGCCCAGGGCACGAACGTCGAGAAGCCCACCTTCAGAACGCCCCGTTTCAGGACCTGCTCGATCATGCTTTCCTCGGCCAGCTGCTGCTGAAGCTTCGCTGCGGAGGAAGGTCCCGCCGCGAGGACCAGGAACGACAACGCCAGCGGCAACATGATCCACCTCTTAAGCTCTCTCATGATTCTCCTCCTTTCTCTCGCAGTGACGTTCTGGATTCAAAAAACTCGGTGTTCAGCTTTGATTCACACCGCCGCAAACCGATTCTCCATGCGACGAACGACCAGGGACAACCCCAGGGTGATGACGAGATAGATGGCGGCGACCGTGAACCAGATCTCGAAGGTGAGAAACGTGTCGGCGACAACCACTTGTGCCTGCATGGCCAGGTCGTAGAGAGCGATGGTGCTCACCAGGGCAGAATCTTTGATGAGGGATATGGCCTGGCTCGTCAAGGGCGGCAGCATTCTGCGGAGGGCCTGCGGAAGGACCACGTGGATATAAGCGTGACGAATGCTCAGCCCCAGGCTGCGCGAAGCTTCCCACTGCCCTTTGTCCACGGCGACAATCCCCGCCCGAATGATCTCCGATGCGTAGGCGCCTTCGAAAAGACTCAGAGCCAGAACGGCTGACATGAACCGGGTGATGTCGAGGACCGGGGACAACACGAAATACATGAAGAAGAGCTGGATGAGCAGGGGGGTGTTCCGGATGAGCTCGACGTACACCACGGCGACGGAACAGGCCACCCAGGATCGGGAGAGGCGGAAAAGCGCCGCGGAAACTCCAAATGCAAAGGCCAGCACGAGACTGACACCCGCAACCTGGAAAGTGACCCCCAGGCCATGCAGCAGCAGCCCCGCCGAGAATTGGCCGTTCTCCCATGTGAAAAGATAGCGTGGAACCCGATACCACTGCCAGTGGTAGCCGAGCCTCTCGGTGCCGCGAGCCAGGAGCCATGCCAGTGCCGTCATGAGAGCGACGTACTGAAGGATGTCCAGCGCCGTTTGGTAGCGGCGATCTCGGAAAGGCTGAAGGAGCGCGGCTGTCATCGGGAATCCATGAAGGGCTCGTTTAGGGTTTCGAGTTTCGAGTCCCAAGCATACGCAACCGAAGTCCCCGCATCAGCCGGCGTTTGCCAGCAGCCGATCCGTCAGTTGCTCACAGGTGAAAAGCAGCGATTCCAGGTCAAGGGTTTCGAGGACTTTACGGTCGAAAAGGAACTTGACCCTTGCCGAAAAACCCTCGGATGGGTCTTCATCCCACCAGAGGACTCGTATCCCGAGCCGCGGCAGGACGTGGAATTCGGCGGCGAAGTCCACCTGCTCCTCCCTGAGCTCGATCTCCCGACCGATCCCGGCAATCGAATCCGGGAGCCTGCTCAAACGTCCGGCGAATTTATGGGCGAGGGGGGCTTCGCAGTGGCCTCTCAGACTCTTGACCTTGGAAACGGAGTTGGGAAGGGTTTCCATCCCGACCCAGGCCCCAGCGGGCTCAACGGCCCCGCCGATCACGTAATTGTACAAGAGAATCTTGTCGTACGGACCGAGGTCTCCACCGGAATCCGAGAGGATGTCTTCGTGAGTCACGGCCACGCTCTGGTCAAAGTAGGTGAAGCGGAGCGTGGGGACCCCTTCCGGCTCCGAGTATTCGGCCCCGAGGCTTTGGGCGACTTCTCGGAACTTCCACTTCCGGACCTCCTCCCGCAGAAACTGCAGGGCCTTCTCGAATCCCTCCCGCCTGACACCGATCCCCGCCGCATGCTGCTCGGCCAGTTGAGCCCTCAGGGGTAGAACGGCTTGCTGGTCCAGGTAGGGACAGAGCTCCAGGTCCCCCTGACCCACGATGACCTGAGTGGCAAAAGCGAGGCAGGTCTCAAAACCACACTCGCTGCAATTGGTCCTGGGCGTGAGCTTGTAGACATGCATGGGAGCGAGACGCTTGTCGAGCATCTCTCGGCGCTTGTCTTCCATCTTTTGAGTGCTCTCCCTCAAAAGCGATATTTCGTGTGGCCCCCTCATGCCCTTGGGAACATCCCAACCGGTGAAAAGGGGAGTCAACCAGGAACCAGGAACCTCTCCCGGCGAAAACCCATGGCCACCCGATCAGTCCGGACGGTCCCCGGAGCGCAGCAGATCGTCGAAGTAGTCGATGGTCTTTCGCAGACCCTCGTCCAAGGGTACCCTGGGCTCCCAGCCCAGAACCTCCCTCGCCAGCGAGATGTCCGGCTGGCGCATGACCGGGTCGTCCTGGGGAAGCGGCTTGAAAACGAGCTCCGATTTGGAACCGGTCATCTCGCGCACTCTGGTGGCCAGCTCCATGATGGTGAATTCACCGGGGTTTCCGAGGTTAACGGGACCGGTGAAGCCTTCGGGGGAATTCATGAGACGCACGAATCCCTCGATGAGATCGTCCACGTAGCAGAACGAGCGGGTCTGCTTGCCCTCGCCGTAGATGGTGATGGGCTCATCCCTGAGGGCCTGCACGATGAAATTGGACACGACGCGGCCGTCGTTGGGATGCATCCGGGGGCCGTAGGTGTTGAAGATCCTGGCCACCTTGATCCTGAGACCATGCTGCCGATGATAGTCGAAAAAGAGCGTCTCGGCGCAGCGCTTGCCCTCATCGTAGCAGGACCTGGGCCCCACGGGGTTCACATGCCCCCAGTAGCTCTCCTTCTGGGGATGGACCTTGGGATCGCCGTAAACTTCCGAGGTTGAGGCCTGCATGATCTTGGCCTTGACGCGCTTGGCCAGCCCCAGCATGTTGATGGAGCCGTGCACATTCACCTTGGTCGTCTGCACCGGGTCCGTCTGGTAGTGTATGGGCGATGCCGGGCACGCCAGGTTGAATATCTCGTCCACTTCGATGTAGAGAGGGTAAGTGATGTCGTGACGGAAGAGCTCGAAGTAAGGGTTCTCCAGAAGATGGACAATGTTCCGTTTGCTGCCTGTGTAGAAGTTGTCCACACAGAGGACATCGTGGCCATCGTTCAGGAGCCTTTCGCACAGGTGCGATCCCAGAAAGCCCGCACCACCCGTCACGGCGCAACGTTTACGAATGTGCATCAATCTTCCTTTCCAGTGAAGTCCGGGTTCGGCCCCCATTGCTCGTCATGCCGGGGCGTACCGATTGGAAGTCAAGCCGCATGCCTGAGACCAGGACACAGAAGTTGCGCTAATCTAATGCATCGATGTGGCCTTGACAATGCGCTTATGGATTTCTGAAACGCATCGGCGGCAGCAGACCCCTGAGGAAGAGGCGACAGCATCCCGGTCGCACCCATTCCACAAGCCCCGGGGGCGCCGCTTCTGCCTTTTGAGTTGATTCCCCATGGGGGATGGGCTAGAAATCGTTCGTTTTGACCGTTTGACGTCAGTTTCAGTTCAGGATCAATGCCTTTGCCCCTGAGAGAGGGAACCGGGGAAGCCGGTCATTCCCTCATGAAACCGAACCCGATGATCCGAAGAATCCTCCCCTACCTTCGTCCCTATCGCCTGCCCTTCGTTCTGGCCCTGTCCCAGGTGTTCCTGATCAGTGGATTCGAGCTGCTCAAGCCCTGGCCTCTGAAGCTGATCATCGACAGCGTGCTGGGAGACAAACCCTTGCCGTGGGGGATGAGTGAATTCGTCACCACCCAGTCGTTCCTGATCCTGGCATGCATCGGCCTCGTGCTGATTTACCTTTTCCTGGGCGGACTGACCCTTGCCAACAACTACACGACCATACGCATCGGCCAGCGCATGGTGAACGACCTGCGCCGCGATGTTTACAGCCATCTCCAACGGCTCTCGCTGGCCTTTCACAGCCGACGGCAGGTGGGGGACCTGCTCTATCGGGTGACGGCGGACACCTACGCCATCCAGAGCCTGACCATGAACGGGCTCTTTCCCATTGTCACTGCGGCCTTGCTGCTCATCGGCATGTTCGCGGTCATGATCCGCATCGACTGGCTGCTCACCCTCATGGCTCTCGCCGTGTGTCCGGCGCTGCTGCTTTCCATCACCATCATGGGCGGAAGGATATCCTCCGCCGCCATGGAAGCCCGCCAGCAGGAGAGCGAGGTCTACTCGTTGGTGCAGCGGGCCATGTCGGCCATGAGGATCATCCAGGCGTTCACCAAGGAGGAGGAAGAGCACCGGAAGTTCATGCACGCCAGCCAGGAAAGCCTGGGAGCCAGCCTGCGCCTGTATACGCTCCAGACGTTTTACTCCGGGGTCATCAACGTGGTCATGGCCGTAGGGACGGCCTTCGTGGTCTGGTTCGGCGCCCGTAAGGTCATGTCCGGTGAGATCACAGTGGGGGAAATCGTCGTCTTCACGACCTATCTCGCTTCCCTCTATGCGCCCATCAACACCATCAGCCAGACCTGGGGGATCATCCAGGGCGCCAAGGTGGGAGTGCAGCGCGCCTTCGAAATCCTGGAGGTCGAAAGGGACCTTCCGGACGGCTGGAAGGAGTTCCCACCTTCGGGCGCCCGCGGCGAGATCCGCTACGAGGGAGTATCGTTTCACTACGTGAGCGAACAGCCGGTGCTCAAGGGCATCGATCTCCATGTGCAGCCGGGGCAGAAAGTCGCCATCGTCGGGCCGACGGGCGTCGGCAAATCCACGCTGGTCAGCCTGCTGCCCCGATTCTACGACCCCTTGACGGGCCGCGTCTCCCTCGACGGCACGGACGTGCGCGAATTCAAGCTCAAGGCCTTGCGGGGGCAGATCGGCATGGTGCTTCAGCCGCCCCTCGTTTTCCCCATTTCGGTCCGTGACAACATCGCCTACGGGAGGCCCGAGGCTTCCCTGGAGGAGATCGTGGAGGCGGCGAAGCTGGCACGCATTCACGACTCAATCCAAAGGCTTCCCCAGAAATACGACACCGTCGTCGGCGAGCAGGGAGCCACCCTGTCCGAGGGAGAGCGCCAGCGGATCACCATCGCTCGGGCCATCCTGCGCAACGCCCCGATCCTCATCCTGGATGAGCCGACGTCATCGGTGGACGCGGAGACCGAGGCCCTCATCATGGAAGGACTCAACCAGCTCACCGCCGGACGAACGACCTTCATCATCGCCCACAGGCTTTCCACCGTGCGGCGGGCGGACATCATCCTGGTGATCCGCAACGGCGAGGTCGTCGAACAGGGTGGCTTCGAGGAGCTCATCCGAAGGAACGGCTACTTTGCATCCCTTTACAGAACGCAGTTCGGCGCCGAAGAGAATAGCGCGTTTTAGCGCGTCATCCAAACTAGAGACAATGATCCCCCGTCCCCGCCCCAAGGAGAACATGCGTTGAACCGGCTGCATCTTCCAACAGTCGTTTTCATGGCCCTGCTGCTCGCCGTGGTCTCGGAAGCTCAACCTTTGCGTGCGTCCGCGCCCATTCCGCTTCCCGAGGATCGAGGAAGCGGAGCTCCCGAGACCGTCGAGAACGCTAGTCCAGCACCGTTGCACCTGGCCTTTCTTCACGACCCCGGGCCATCAAACCGGCACATGGAGCTTCCCCTCTCGGAATCGGAGGCCACCCTTCGTGTCCCGCTTCAGATTCGCCTGCTGGTGTTCGCTCCTCATCCCGACGACGAGACCCTTGCGGCGGCGGGCCTCATTCAGCGGGTGGTCGAGCGGGGCGGATCGGTGCGCGTGGTGTGGATGACCAACGGAGACGGTTTCCTGGACGGCGTTCGGTCCGAATACGACGTCACCGAGCCCACCGACCACGATTTTATCAAATATGGCAAAATGCGCCAGGAAGAGGCCATCAGGGCCATCGGTGAACTGGGCCTGGAGGAAGGGGACTCGGTCTTCCTGGGTTTTCCGGACGGTGGGCTTTACCCCATTTGGGAATCGCACTGGTCCGCTTCTCATCCATACACCTCGCCCCACACCCGTTTGAACCGGTCCGCCTACCCCAACAGTTACAGCCGTGCGGTCCATTACTCCGGCTCCGCCATGCTCGAGCAGCTCCTGGGAGTCATGCGCGACTTTTCCCCGGACTGGGTGGTTTTGCCCGATCCGCGCGATCACCATCCAGATCATGCCGCTTCAGGAGCCTTTATCCTCGAAGCGCTCAGAAAGCTCCGCGAGGCTGGAGAGCCCCCCTTTTCCGAGACGGAGGCCTTTACCTACCTGGTCCATTTTCCCTTCTATCCGAACGCGGAAGGCTGGATGAACGCCGCAAACCGTGCTTCCGCCGGTGGGGTACTCACGGGAAGCCAGTCCCTGTCGGCAACCCAGTGGCTCACGCTGCCCATCAATGCCGGCGAGCTCCAGGGCAAGAGCCGGGCGCTGGCCCGCCACGATTCCCAAATGGAACCCCTGGGGCCATTTCTCAACCTCTTCCTGATGCGCTACGAAGTTTTCGGCCGCCTGCGGCCCAGCCAGATTATGGAAGTCCCCGTTGACTATGTCGCCCGTTTCAGGAAGCCCACCAGCTGATAGGTCAGGCGCCATGGGCCGAGCCGGGAAAATCCGCCGGAATGGTACTCTTCCCATGATGCCTTCGCCGGTCGTGATCAGGCCCTGTGCAAGTTTCGTAACCATCGGTCCAAGGCTGCGCAAAATTTGGCGAGTCGCGGAGCCCTCCAGTGCGGCCTCACGGGACCCTCGCGGTTGGAGATGAAGCGGTCGTCATTTCCCGTGGCGGCCCGCGCCGCCCTGATGCCACGGCGGCCGCACGGCGCAGCAGGCGTTTGCGCCATCTTCCGCGGAGGAATGGCCGGTTCGGTTGGCCCAGCTTTTGATATGGGATTTTTTCTCGGTCTTTTTGTGTTCACCTTTAGAATGCTTCTCACCAATCGGGAGCTCGAAGTGCGGCTGAAAATCAAACCATGGCTCACTCTGTTTCTATGTCTCGCACTGGGATTGCTCCGGACGCCCGCAGTCCTCGCCGAGGCGGGGTCCGTTTCCGGCACCGGCTGGAAGGTCATCCGGAAGGACGGCGTTCACTGGCTGGTAGCCCCCCAGGGAACGCTCTTTTACTCCAAGGGCGTCAACTTCATCGATCCAGGCAAGGACACCCCCAAGAGCCGTGAGAAACAAGACTACTACTGGGGCAACTTCTTCCCCTCTCTCGAAGACTGGCGAAAAGGGACCAGCCGCCAGCTCCGCGAGTGGGGATTCAACACCCGCGGCGGATGGTCCGACGCTTCCAACGGACTGGATCTGCCTCTGATGGTGGAAATCGACCTCGGGCGTCTTTCCCATTTTCACTGGTTCGATTCGTTTCATCCCGACATCGAAATGCGCGTCGCCGAATGGGCCGAGAAGCTGACGGCCCCTTACCGGGGGGATCCCAGGCTCATCGGGTATTTCACCGACAACGAGGTGGGCTGGTGGAACTCGGCGCTTTTTAAGTGGTTCATGAACAAAGGCTGGGAAAACCACACCAAGAGGGTCCTGTGGGAGACGCTTCACGATCACTATGACGGGGATTGGAACCGGCTTCTGGTCGACTGGGTTGTGCCGGAGGACGTGAGGAGCTTTGAAGATGTAAAACGGGCCGACATACAGTTCAAGCTTCGGCCCGGCGGGGAGGGCATTCGAGTCGTCAACCGGTTCATGGCCCGGGTGGCCCAGCAGTATTACGCTCTCATGTTCCGGGCCCTGCGAAAGGCTCACCCCGAAGCGCTGGTCCTGGGAGACCGTTTACCGCTTTACTACCATCAGGACGCTATTTTGGCCATCGGCGACAACGTGGACGTGATCTCCACCAATTACAACGTGGACGTCGCCGACGGATGGGTCTCCCCCTACTACTTCGAGGGACTGCAGCGGCTGTCCTCCAAGCCCGTCCTCGTCACCGAATTCTTCTTCGCGGCCATGGAGAATCGGTCGGGAAACCGCAACGAGACGGCCCGCAGCAAGCATCCCAAGCCCGGCCATCTCATGACGGTCCAGACTCAGGAGGAGCGGGCCCGGGGAGTCGCGGCCACCGTACGGCGTTTTGCGCGCTTCCCCAACGTGGTCGGAGCCCACTGGTTCCAGTATCGCGACCAACCTTTCGGAGGGCGTGAGGACGGCGAGGACTACAACATGGGGCTGATCGACACGGCCAACCGGCCCTATGACGAGGTAACGGAGGCTTTTCGGGCGGCCAACGCGGATGTGGAGATCATCCGCTCCCAGCTCGCCCGAGCCGAAGACAGGAGACCTTCCGGGATTCTATCCCCGAGCACCGCCGAGGCCGCCGTCAATGAACGCGTTTCGGTGCTTCGGGCGGCGAGCCCGCCCAATGTCTCCGACCAGTCCCTCCTGGACTGGGACAAGGACAGGACACGCATTCCGGGCGTTCAGGCTCCCGAGCCCTACGTCCCGTTCGGCGACCTTCACCTGTGCTGGAGCCCCGAAGGCCTCTATCTGGCCATCTTAGCCAACACCTATGTGGATCCGGGATTCCTGGCCTACGAGGGTGAGTTTCCCGAATCCGAGGCCTTCCAGATCCATGTGGCCGTCGAAACGAACCACCAGGTCCATCACCAGACCATTACCATGCTTCCCACTCCCGCCTCCCATGAGGCCGACGGCTTCAGCGTGAAACCCAGGCTCGTCCATTCCAGGCCGGGCCGTCCCCCCGAGTCGATACCGACGGCCGGCCGCGTGCAGCGCATCCACAAATCGCTGCCACACATGCACGTGGAAGCCTTCCTCCCCGCCGCCTCCCTCGGGGTCCGATCCCTGCGGGCCGGCATGGAGCTCAGGCTCAATGTCGTGATGGTCAATTACTTTCGAGAGTTCTCCATGTCCTGGCCCGGTCGGGTGCCCCTGGAGCAGGCAACGAGCCCGGACTTCATGAAGTCGGTGGTCCTGAAGCCTTAGTGCGCAGCGACACAAGAGAGTGTTCATCGGGCGAGCCGAACCCCGAGAAACGTCATTCCGGCAATTTTCAAGCCGAAATCCACTACCAATCCCTGGATCCCGGCCGAAGATTGTCGCGGTAGGCTCTAAGCCGGGAAACCGCCGGGATGACGAAACGAAAACGGACAACTGCTTGATTGGCGCCGATCTCAGGGAGCGGCCGGAGCGGCCGAGGATCGGTCCAGAAGACTGGTGGTGAACCGGTTCACCAGCTTCTCGGCAAGGATGGAGAGCACGGTGATCGCCAGGACGACGGCCGAGCCCAGGAGGGAAAAGACCCAGAAATTGCTGGAGCTCAGAAGAGGACCGAAGGTCGCCACGTAGGGCTGGTGAAGCAGGTAGAGGCCGTAGGAGTAAACGCCGACCGTGGTGAGGCCGGAACCCAGGGCCGGGAAGATGCAGGCAGCCCGCCGCACCGCTTGGGCCATCAGGATGAAGAGCCCCATGGCGACGAGCCCGTCGTTGAGCACGCAGAGGAGGTTGGGCTGGTAGCTGGCGATTCCCGCCACGTAAAGAGCGACTCCAACCAGCAGGTTCCGCCTGGAAAAGAAACCGTCTTCCACCGCGCCGGGGTGCTTTCGATAGAGCCAGGCGAGGACCATCCCCGCCGAAAACTCCCAGAGCCTTCCCCCGAAAAACGCTCCCTGCATGTAGTTGCCGCTGACCTCGAGAACGGCGTACAGCAAAACCCTCGTGGCGACGGTGAAAAGCACGCTGACGACGAAAAAGCGGACGGGGCCGAATCGTTTGAGGAGCATGAACAGCACGGGGAACACCAGATAGAGTTGCACCAGCAGGCCCACGAACCACCACGCCGGCACCAGGTAGTAAAACACCGTTTCCGCTGGATACATGCGCTGGCCCAGGAGGCTCAGCAGCAACCTATGGTCCAGGGGATCGTATCGATGGGCCAGCGGTGAGAAGATGGCGACGGCATGGGCCACCCAGTAAAGTGGGAAAAGCCGCAACAGCCGCTTCTTGTACCAGGTCCCCCAGCCGCCCTGGGGATGTCCCGTCCTGGCGAGGGAATAGGTCAGCCCAAAGCCGCTCAGAACGATGAAAACACCCACCGGATGCGGTCCCCTCTGGATGAAGCCGGCCAGCAAACCTTCCAGAACGGCGGCCGCGAAGCCCAACATTGAGCCGGCCCCGGCGTCCCGGGCGAAGGGAATCAGGTTGGAAAACGTGAGAGGCCAGGGGTAGCGACCCGGATCGTACGTGCTGAAAAAGTGGAAGACCACGATCCAGAGGATCGAAAAGCCCTTCATGACGTCGAGCCAGAAGAGGCGCGGCCCCGGTGCCGGGAGACGGCATGCGGCGTCGATTTCCTCTTTAGCGCCCATTCAGAAGCCCGCCCTCTCCATGAGGCTGCCAAGGACCTTCTCGGCGGCGAAACATTCCGCCGCAACCTCCCTCGCCGCGCGGCACGCCCCGGCATAATCGCTTTCGATGACGTCCACGGCGGCAAGGATATCGTCCATGGTCAGGAAACCGAAGAGCCCCTTCCCTGTGGGGAGAAACTTGCTGAAGCCTGTTTCGTGGGTGATGACCGGGCGCCCGGCCGCAAGAAAACTCGCGCTCCGGTCGCTGAACCACCCGGTCACCGGACGCACCACCTGGTCCTTGGCCACGGTGAACTCGCCCCGCGAGCGCTGAATGTACTCTCGATAGGCGTTCACATCCTTCGAAATGGGCAGCGAGTGCACCAGGTTCCAGCCGTTTCCGCGCAGCAGCCGCTCGGTTTCCTCATCCACCACGACAGCCAGCTCGAAAGGGACCGGCCGCCGCCTGGGAAGATCGATAAACCTCAGAAACTCGCGATCCTTGGTCCAGTAATACTTCTCCCCCTGGTAGACGATGCTCTTGCCCTTGTTGTGCCAGGTGGTGATGGTCGTGTAGGGCGACCCGGGGTCGGGCGGAAACGGGTTCTCCCAAAGCTCCATCACCACCGGCTGCCGCGTGGGGAGCCAGCGATAGCGCTCCACCGGAACGGTGCAGTCCGGCGCCCCCAAGTTCTCCCCGAAACTGAAATGAATGTCGTGGGCGTCCAGGGCCGCCAGGGTCGCCTCGTCCCCCTGAGCCACCTTGATCTGGACTGCGAAGGGATCGGACTCCACGTAAATGCGGCGCGGGATGGCCATGTGCTCGTCACGCAGCTCCTGGGAGGCCGTGACGTTCAGAAACGCGTCGGCTTCACGGTAGAGTTGCAGGATTTCCCCTTCGGACATGCCGTAGCATTGCCCGCCGGGGTAGTTGCCCCGAAAAGCCCAGTGCCCCGCGAACCCGTGAGCTTCCAGGACGGGCGCCACCGAGGCCACGTTCCCCGAGGCGTCCGGTGAGAACTCGAACTTCATGGCGTCATAGATCCACCGGCCCGAATCCTCGACGTAATAGACGTCGTAGCCGAGCTTTCTCAGGCCGATGAGGTAATGCAGGAATTGGTAGGTGACGCCCGCCAGGGGGTACCAGAAAACAATCCCGAAAACGATGATCTTGCCCCGCCCCAGCCCGTTCGCCGCCATGCTGAATCCTTCGGAAATGCAGAGAAAAAGAAACCCGAAACTAAAAACTAGAAACTACGTCCTCCACAAACCTGCCCAAAACCTTTCCACAGTCGAAGTGGTCCCGGGCCACGTCGAGGGCTGCCCTGGACTGTCTATCGTAATCGGCCTCGGCCAGATCCAGGGCGGCTTCGGCCTCCTCGGCCGTCGAAAAGGTCAGGAGACCCGCACCGCAGGGAAGGATGGAGCGAAATCCCGTATCCTGCACCACCACCGGACGCCCCGCAGCCAAGTAGCAGGCCGATCGGCAGCTGAACCAGCCGGTGCGCAGGGCCACGTAAACGTTCTTGGCCGTAGAGATCTCGCCGCGCGAGTCGCGTATGAACTCCTGATAACGGGCCGGAGTCACGGTGGCCGCGGGGCCGTCCACCACCTGCCAGCCGCACCACGCCAGCCGGTCCAGGGGAGCGTTCACCCCGCCCACGGCAACGCTGAGGCGCGCCCGAACCCGCTGGGGCAGCTCCATGATCTTTTCGAATTCGGCTCCCTTGCTGCCGTATTCCACGCCATTATAAACGAGCTTTCCCTTGAAGGCGTTCCACGTCATGACCGTCGTCCAGGGCGCGTTCTCGGACGGGCGCAGCGCCGCCAGGGGCTCCCAGAGATCCAGGACCATGGGCATCCGTGTGGTCTTCCAGCGATAGTGCAGCCTGGGAACCAGACAATCGGGGCCGTAAATGTTCTCGGCGTAGGTGAAATGCTGATCGTGAGCTTCCACACTCCGGCACCAGCGATCCACGTACTCGGACCACTCGAATCGCTCGCTCAGCATGATCTGATTGTAGCCGGGGTCCGTGTCGAGGAAGATTTTGATGCATCGGGGCGAAAGCGCTTCCGGGATCATGCAGGCCCCGCTGACGTTGACAAACAGGTCCGCCGTCGCCGCGAATGCGTCAAAAGCCTGCCGATCCATGCCGTAGCTGGTTTCGTGAAGATGCAGGTAATGCCATTTCCCCGAGAGCTCCGGGGCGTAGGTCTTGAAAAAATCGGCCAGGTAGGCCGCTGAATAGGACCCGTCCGCCGTGTACGTCTTATCGACGGGTTGGTACGGCCAGCTCCAGGTGTCCTCATGGTAGATGACGTCGTGGCCCATCCGGGCGAACCCGATGACATACTGCAGATAATCCCAGGCCACACCGCCGACGGGGTACAATCCCACCAGCCCCGTCACAATGATCCGAAGGCGCGATTTGGGCATCCAGTCCTCCTCAACTCACCTGAAGCCATGATCCTCATCCCGAAGTGGACTGTTTATCCCATGATGCAGGGGCGTTATCAAGGACAGGATGCATGAGCCCCCGCTGCGCCATCACTTTTTGAGCGACACCCTCGGCAGAGCTCGGGCGGCTTCAAGGATCGACTCCGAGAGGGTGGGATGGGCATGGATGGCGCGGACCAGGTCCGATGCGCGCGCATCGAGTTCCATGGCGAGAGCGCACTCGGCGATCAGCTCCGAAGCTCGAGGTCCGAGGATGTGAACCCCGAGGATGCGATCCGAATGTTCGTGGGCAATGATCTTCACAAGCCCTTCCGTTTCGCCCATGCAGACGGCCCGGGCCACACCCGAGAAGGGAAACGTGCCGATGCGATGGGGTATTCCCCGTTGCCTGGTCTGCTCTTCGGTGAGCCCGACCGAGGCCACCTCGGGCAAGGTGTAGACCACCGACGGAATCACATCATAGTTGACTTCACCCGGAAGGCCCGCCATGCACTCAACGGCGGCAACGCCCTCCGCCGAGGCCTTGTGCGCCAACATGGGGCCGGCCACCAAGTCCCCGATGGCATAGACGGTGGGAACCGAGGTGCGGTAGGCCGCATCGGTCCAGACCTGCCCTGTGCGCGAATCGACCCGCACCCCGACCTCATCGAGACCGAGGTCTTTTGTCAGAGGCCTTCTCCCCACGGCCACCAGCAGCCGATCGAATTTCAGGGTCTCCTCACCGTCCCCCGCCTCGATGGTCACCCGCACCCCCTCTTCAAGCACCTCCGCGCGCCCCACTCTCGCAGACAACCGGAATTCCATGCCCTGCCTGCCCAGGATCCGAAGCAGGCTGCGTCCGATCTGTCTGTCCAGGGTCCCGGCGATGGTCGGCATCATCTCGAGAACCGTCACGCGGGAGCCTAGCCGGCTCCAGACCGAGCCCAGCTCGAGGCCGATGTAGCCGCCGCCGACGATGCCGAGAGTCGCGGGCACGGACTCGAAGGCCAGGGCCTCCGTCGAGCTCACGATCCTGTCGCCGTCGAACGGGAGGCCGGGAACCTCGACGGGCGCGCTGCCCGTGGCGAGAAGAACGTATTTGGCTCTCAGCAGCTCTGTCGAGTTACGCCCGGTTCCCTCCGTCTCTCCTCGAACTTCCACGGCGCCAGGTCCACGGAGCCTCCCCATGCCCCGGATCACTCGCACTCCGTGGGATTCCAGAAGCTTTCGGACGTGCTCGCCGAGCTCTTCCACCACGCGATCCTTACGCCGCATCATGGCGGAAAGCTCCACCCGCAGGTCGCCGACCCCGAGTCCGTGCTCCTTGAAATGAAGCCGGGCCAGGCTGTAAAGCTCTGTCGAATCCAGGAGAGCTTTGCTCGGAATGCAGCCCACGTTCAGGCAGGCCCCACCCAGGCTTCCCTCCTTCTCCACGCAAGCCGTCTTCATCCCAAGCTGAGCCGCCCGGACAGCCGCCACATATCCCCCCGGGCCGGCACCGATGACGGCCAGGTCGTAGCTTTCCTTCAATCCCATCCCTTCAGTCTCCTCCAAGCAATGGTGTCATTCATGCCCCATCGGAAGAGTCTCGCCGCCGGTCTCTTCACATTCACCTCATGCTTGATCGCGGGGATCAAATCCAACCAGGCGCCGGGGGCACCCGTACCCGAAAAACCGAGTGGCTCACAAAGGGCTTTGGCTCAGGCAGGGTTGCACTTCCACGCGTCGCCCATGATATGACAGATGCCGGCAACCTTCTTCAGCTCGATGACAAAAGCGATGCCGGTTCCGGGTCGATTGAGCTCACCCGCCTCGATGATGGCCGAGAGGACCCGCTCCGTCTTCTCCCGGGGTATGGCCGTCAGCACGATTTCCTTTTCGGGCTCAATGGGAATCCCCAAGAGCTTTCTGGTCTCATGGATGCCGGTCCCCCGGCCGAAGAAAACCGTCCCGCCCTCGGCTCCCACTGTCTTGGAAGCCTGCACAATCCGCTCGGCAAAACCCCGGTTCACTATGGTCACAATCAGATCATACTCTTGCGGAGCATCCATGATCACTTTCCTTTCCTGAAGGAGTAGAGCAGCCCGAAGCCCATGACCGCCAGAATGGGCGCCAGCGCGACCAGGGCGATCAGGCCGAAGCCGTCCAGAATGGGGCTTCGGTTCTCCATGACGGTGGCAACACCCACGGCCAGGGCCATGACGAAAGTGACCGTCATGGGTCCGGTGGCTACCCCGCCGGCGTCGAACGCGATGGATATGAAGGTGGGACTGGTGTACCTGAGCATCAAAACGGCGACCAGATAGCCGGGAACAATAAGATAGTGGATGGGGATGCCCCAGAGAATGCGAAACATCCCGAGGGCCACGAAAAACGCCACCCCGAAAGCCAGGGTTAGGAGAATGGTTTTGGCCCTGATGGACCCGCCCGACGTCTTCTCGATCTCGTAGCTCAGGATGCGCACCGCCGGCTCGGCTATGGTGGCCACGAAGCCGAGCACGAACCCGATGGGCACAAGCACCCACCGCTGGCTGAAGCTTCCGAGGATTTCCCCCATTCGAGCTCCCGCCGGGAGAAACCCCACCTTGACGCCCTGGAGAAAGAGCACCAGCCCCAGGAAGGACAGGAAGAGGCCCTTGATGAGATTGAGCACATACTCACGGGGGAGCCTCAGAAAAAAGATCTGAAAGACGGCAAAGAGCAAAACCAGGGGACCCAGTGCCACAAGGACCTCCAGGAGTACCTCCTCGACTTCCAGAAACGCCAGGAGCTCGCTCATCGATGGAAAATCCCGAGCAGCATCACCCCGAGTACAGGCCCCACGGAGGCGAGCCCCACCAGCCCGAAGGCATCGGCGATGGAGGAGCGTCCTCCCAAAACCGAGGCCGTTCCGATCCCGAGAGCGAGAATGAACGGCACCGTGATGGGTCCAGTCGTCACCCCCCCTGCGTCAAAGGCGATGGGAACGAAATCCGGCGGGGTGAAAAACGAAAGGGCGAGTACGGCCAGATAGCTTCCCGCCAGGAGGTAGGCGATGGGTATGCCGAGGATGATCCGGAGCATCGCAATGCATACAAAAATCCCTATGCCGAGGGCAACGGTGGCGATGAGCAGATTCTTTCCGATTTCTCCCTGGGAGACCAGGTCCACCTGGTGGGACAGGACCCGGACGTCGGGCTCCGCAACGGTCACGAAAAAACCCAGAAGAAAAGCCGTCAACAGGATGAGCGGCAAGCCCGCTCTCTTGGGGAGCTCGGCTCCGACCATTTCCCCCATGGGCAGGAGGCCGACCTTGACCCCCTGAAGGAATAGGAGAAAACCGAGCATGACCAGCAGCGCCCCAATGAGAAACCGCACGAAGTCCACAAGCGGCATGTGGATGATCGACAGCTGCAGCAGCACCACGACCAGCGTCAGGGGAGCGATCGCCCAGACGACCTCCATGAAGCTTTCCTTGAGCTCGCTCAGCATTTCAACCTCCACGACAGGGTTCGATGGCGTAACGCCTGGCGCCAACACTGTTCGCCGAAGAATAGTTTTTGGCAGGGTGGTTGTCCAATGATTATCCGTCGATGCAAAGCACCCGACCGATCCCCGCCGATAAAGGAAACACTGGATCATGAACCCCAACATGGCGTATTCTTATTGATACCATCCCGCGGAACCCTGGGAGCACAACGTTTAACGGATTCCAGCACGACCCTTACCCTTGGCGGGAAGCGGTGCGCGTCGGATCCAGCGGTGGATTGCAGGAGGAAAAATGTCAGCATGGATCGTTCGGTGCACCCGACTCTGGCTGTTGGCCTGCATTGGCATCCTTTTCCCGATCAATGTCTCCGCGGCCAAACAGGAGTCTCGATCGATCGAGGTGAGCGCGCACAACTCCGATTACGGCTTCTTCGAAAAGAGCGAAACCGTCGAACGCAAACAGATCGACATTGAAGAGACTTACCGCTACGTCGAGCATTCCGTCACCGTCATCTCCGCACATCCAAGGGAGAGCAACAACGGCCCCTGGTCACACTCCGACGGCCTTATCACAGGTCCGGACGGCAGAGTCGAGGCGGTATGGGTCGAGGTGAGAGCGCAGAACAGGGGTTTGCTCAGTGACGCCGTTCGGGTGCGCGCCCGCCTCACGGTCACCATCGAAGAACGGGTTTGCCCGCCCGACCCCACAGGGGAGGCGGCATCACCTCCCGAGAGCGCAGGCAAGGTCCAGCAGTAAGAGAGCCCTTCCAACAATGCATTCCACCGTTCCATGGGACCAAGATTGCACTCGTGCCGCCGGAAGGGAGGGGTGATGTGCACGCAGCTCCGATGTCTTATCTTACGTCTCAAACCGTAGGATTTAAGCAACTTCAGCATCACGACGGAAGGAGTGCATGCCATGAAAAGAAGAGATGGACGCCGGAGACGGTTGAATTTTAATATGATTGCCCTGGTGGTTATCCTGAGTGCTTCGCTGTCGCTGCTACCCGACCCAGGCTCCGCCAAGCGCGGCGGCGACGATCGCTCAAGATATTACGGTATCGTGGAGTCCCGACCAGCCCAAGGTCTTCATGGCGATTGGGTCATCGGGGGGCGCGCCGTCACCACCGGTCCCGGAACGGAATTCGATCAAAGCGAGGGTCCCCTGGCGATCGGCAGTTGCGCCAAGGTCCATTTCCGCAACGGAAAGGTCCATGAGATCGACAGCGAGCCTATACATAATTGCCGGTGATCGAAGCTTGTCCCGGCATTCCTCAAGCCGGGAGCCGGCATCCAGCGAGTTTACCGTAGAGCGGTTCATGCGGGTGCCGCCGACCATGGAGCCGGTACCCGGCCTCTCTCCTCTTATATTGCCAGCATCATCCGTTCCGGCTCCTCGACACATTCCTTGATCCGCTTCAGAAACCCCACGGCTTCGCGTCCATCAATGATCCGATGATCATAGCTCAGCGCCACGTACATCATGGGACGGGCCACGATCTGCCCGTCCATCACCACTGGCCGGTCCTGGATCTTGTGCATGCCAAGTATGCCGCTTTGAGGGCTGTTGAGGATGGGGGTACTGAGGAGAGACCCGTAAACGCCTCCATTGCTGATGGTGAACGTGCCTCCTTCAAGGTCCGAGAGGTCCAGGCGGTTCTCGCTGATCTTCATGACGAAATCGGCGATGGCCTTTTCAATCTGGGCGAAACTCAACCGGTCCGCATGGCGAATGACGGGAACCACGAGACCCCGCTCGGCACCGACGGCCACCCCGATGTGGTGGTAATGATGGATGACGATGTCTTTCCCGTCGATGAAAGCGTTGACCTCGGGGAATTCCTTCAAGGCCTCGACGGAAGCCTTCACGAAGAATGACATGAGCCCCAGACCAATCCCGTACTTCTTCTTAAAAGCCTCCTTGTGACGACGCCGAAATTCCTGAACCCAGCTCATGTCGATTTCATTGAAGGTCGTGAGCATGGCCGTGTTGCGACGGGCCTCCAGCAGATGTTCGGCGATGCGAAGCCGGATACGGCTCATGGGCTTCCGCGAGACCGCTTCCTCGACGGAAGCCGTTTCCTCCCGAACGAGGTGAGCAGGCCCTTCCCGCGGCTCAACGGCGTGCGCCGCGCGTCCCACTGCCTCATCCTTTCCGGCACGGTTCGGCACGTCGCCGGCTTTCCCAACCTCTGCACGCTCCCGACCTTCGACGCTGAGGAGCACGTCGCCACGCGTCACCCTCCCCCCGGGCCCCGTTCCTTCAATCGTCGAAAGATCCACTCCCTTCTCCGCAGCCAACTGCCGAACAGCCGGCGCAACCTCAGCCTGGCGCCACACGGGCTCAGCATCCGGCGCCGCCTCCCGTCGAGACGTCGAGGGCTCGCGGGCGGCGCGCCGGCTCAGCTGTTCCGCGGGCTCCGGCTCTTTCCTTTTCAGTTCCTTGGCCGGCTCTCGTTCGGCGGAGACCTCAGAGTCGACCGCCCCACCGGTCTCCAGGAAGCCAACCACGGCCCCCACCGCCACGGTCTCGCCCTCCGGTATCTCAATATGCAGGACCCCGTCCTCCTCCGCGGCGATTTCGAGAGTGACCTTGTCGGTCTCGATGACGAAGAGGACTTCGTCCTTGCGGACCCTGTCGCCACTTCTCTTGTACCATTGAGCCAGAAGGGCCTCCTGCACCGATTCCCCCACTTCGGGGATCCTGATCTCGAGCTTCATGTCATTCCCTCATGCCCATAGGGGCCACCCGCGCATCTTCCCGCGCACCGGCTGCCGACTCCTCCCCCAACTCGACAATCTGAAACTTCCAAGGGACCTCAGCTTCAACTCCAAGAGAAGTCCTTGCGCCGCAGGGCTTTGGGGTCGAAGGCGCGGTCGAGGATCTCCCGTTGTTCCATCTTGTGAACGCCGTGGTACCCCGTTGCGGGACTTGGAGAGGCCTTCCTTCCCGCATAGCCGACCTTTCGTCCCGTCAAATCCTGAAGCCAGTCCCGCACAAAACTCCAACCACCCATGTTTTGGGGCTCCTCCTGGACCCAGAGCCATTCCCGAACCTTTGCCCATGGTTTGACGGCCTCTGTCAGGGCTGCGTGGGGTCGCGGATAGAACTGCTCGAGACGCAGGATGACGCAGGCTGGTTCTCCGATGGATTGCCGCCTCTCCAACAGCTCGTAATAAATCTTTCCCGAACAGAGCAGGACGCGGCGGGGGGATTCCGGCGGACTCTCATCTTCAAGGACCCCCCGGAAGCTGCCCTCCGAAAGGTCTCCAAGGGTCGACACCGCCCGGGGATGACGCAGCAGGCTCTTGGGCGTCATGACAATGAGCGGCTTTCTGAAGGGCTGCTTCACCTGGCGTCGCAACAGGTGAAAATACTGGGCGGGGGTCGTCGGGTAGCAGACCTGCATATTGTCTCCGGCACACAATTGCAGGAACCTCTCCAGGCGGGCGCTGGAATGTTCGGGCCCCTGCCCTTCCATGCCGTGCGGCAATAGCAGAGCCAGCCCGCTCCGGCGCTGCCATTTGGCCTCACCGCTGGAAATGAACTGGTCGATAATGCTCTGGGCGTTGTTGGCGAAATCTCCGAACTGGGCTTCCCACATCACAAGGGCTTGAGGACTCACCAGCGAGTAGCCGTACTCGAACCCCATGACGGCGCTCTCCGAAAGCATGCTGTCGTAGGCGAAAAAGGGCGCAGCACCCTCTTCCAGGTGGGCCAGGGGGATGAAGCTCTCCCCCGTCTTGACGTCGAAAAGCGCGGCATGACGCTGGCTGAAGGTCCCCCGGCGGCTGTCCTGCCCGCTCAGTCGAACGGGAACTCCCTCGGAAAGAAGGGAAGCGAAAGCCAGCATCTCGGCGGTTGCCCAGTCGAGGAACTCGCCGGCCTCGACATTCTCGAGCCGCTTGCCCATGATCCTGACCAGCTTGGGATGGACGGAGAAACCATCGGGAACCTCGACACAGCGCCGGGCGAGCTGGATCAGCCTCTCCCGCTCCACACCCGTCTCCACGGGATCGGGAATGTAGGCGTCGCTGAAGCCCTCCCAGGATTCATAGAAGCCGTAGAAAGGAGCCGGGCACGTCCGCTCGTGAGCGGCCTTGTAAGCCTCCTCAAGCCTACGGCCGTATTCGGCTCTTTGGGCTTCCATTTCCTCGTCGGTGACCACCCCCTCCCTCGCCAGGGCTTTGCCGTAAAGCTCGGGAACGGGCGGCCGATGGCGGATGCGCTCATACATGGTGGGCTGCGTGAAATAAGGCTCATCCCCCTCATTGTGGCCGTAACGACGATAGCAGACAAGGTCGATGACCACATCCTTTCCGAACTGCATCCTGTAGTCCCAGGCCAGCCTCGCCACGTGCAACACCGCCTCGGGGTCCTCACCGTGAACGTGGAAGATTGGGACCATGAGCATCTTCGCAACATCCGTGGAATAGCGCGTGGAGCGGGCATCCTCGGGAAGCGTCGTGAAGCCGATCTGGTTGTTGATGACAACGTGGATGGTGCCGCCCGTCCGATAACCCTCAAGCTGCGAGAGGTTCAGCGTTTCCGGGACGATCCCCTGCCCCGCGAACGCGGCATCGCCGTGCATGAGCACGGGCAGGACCTTTCGGGCAACGACATTGCGAGGCTCTCGGTTCCCGAGCTGCTCCTGCCGGGCCCGCGCGATGCCCTCGACCACGGGATTCACCGCTTCCAGATGGCTGGGGTTCGTCGCCAGGAGCACGCGAACATGGTGGCCCTCCGGCGTCACCAAATCCGACAGCCAGCCCTTGTGATACTTGACGTCCCCGCTCCCCACCAGGGATTCCGGGTCGTAGCTGTCTTCAAACTCACAGAAAACCGATTCAAGAGGTTTACCCAGATTGTTCACCTGAACATTGAGGCGACCGCGATGGGACATGCCCAGGATCACTTCACGGCAGCCGTGCCGGGCCGCATGCCGAACGAGCCCGTCCAGCATAGGCACCACCGCCTCGGCGCCCTGGATCGAGAATCGCTTCTGACTCAAGTACTTGGTGTGAAGAAACTGGTCGAACTGCATGGCTTCGGAGAGCGCTCTCAGGATTCGGCGCTTTTCATCGTGGGAGAGCCGAGGCCGATTTCTCACGGGCTCCATGCGCTCCTGCAGCCAGCGCCTCTCTCCGGGATCCTGGAGATGCATATACTCCACCCCGACAGAATGGCAGTAGGTGTCGCGGAGCAGATCGACAATCTCCCGCAGCGTAGACTGCTCGGAGATCGCCAGGGACGGAGTGTAAAAAGTGCGGTCCAGGTCCGCCTCGCCCAGTCCGAAGCTCTCCAGGCCCAGCAGTGGATGCTCGAGGGAGCAGGTCTCGAGAGGATCAAGACAGGCCAGCAAATGCCCCAGCTCACGGTGCCTCGATATGAGCGCCTCGACGCGGGCCTGCCGCAGGAGCTCTCCCCTGTCACAGACACCTTCCCTGCCGGAATCCGCGGATGCGGCAAAATCGAACCCCTCGAAAAAGCTCCGCCACTCGCGCGGGACGCTTTCAGGATCGGACTTCCAGCGTTGGTAGAGCGAATCAATGAACTCGACGCTTTGCGCCACTGCCAGCACCATGAACTCCGCCCCCCTCTCCGGACGATTCGACAACCCATGTCAAGAAATTAGCACCCTGCCTCCAGGTTGTCAAAGGCAGTGGATGCACGGCGGCACCACCTGCCCGGCTTCACCAATTCCACGATGACCGTTCGTCCATTTTCTGATATGGAGTCCGGCAAGGAGCGTGACTCCCGGCGAAGCTCGGGAGACCATCGCGAACCCACGGCCCAAGGTGAGCCATGACTGACCCTGAACCCACCCCAATCCGGCGGTCCCTTTCCCGCCGCATCGCCCTCGGCGCAGGGCTGCTCGCGATGTCCCTGGTCCTGGTTCTCACTGCATCCTTTTTCCTCATTCAGTCGGAGACCGGCAGGGATTGGCTGAGAGGTCGCCTATCAGCCCTTTTGAGCTCGGAGCCCGATCAAGTGGTCGAGCTGGGAAGAATCACGGGATTTCTGCCCTGGGACGTTCGAATCGAAAACCTGATCGCGGGCGATGCGGCGGGACCCTGGCTGCATGTCGAAGGAATTGTGCTGCGATGGGCTCCGACTCGACTTCTCCTTGGCGAACTGCACATCGAGGAGTTGAGAGCCGACTCCATCGAGGTGGCCCGCATTCCCCAATCCCGAAAGAGAGAGGCATCACGGGAGCCCGGAATCCCCGGGACCACCTTCAAAGCGCCGCCGCTCACCATTCACTCGCTCAACATTCCCTCGATATCCCTCGGCCAAGAAGTGCTCGGCCACGCCGCATCCCTGGAGGTGCTGGGGTTCATCGTTCCGTCGGAGTCACCGAGCGGCCGCGCGGCGTTCCTGCAGGTGAATCGGCTGGACCAGGGGCAGGACCTCCGGGCGCACCTTGACGCCCGGTTCGACAACGGCGCCGAGTCCATGAAGCTTCAGGTGGAGGTGGTCGAATCCGCCGACGGGTTGCTCTCGCATGTCCTGGGTTTGAGCGGTGCGGGAGTGCTATCTCTGCGCCTGGAAGGCGAAGGTCCCTCTTCGGGGTGGAGAGGCGGCATGGACGTGAAGGCCTCATTGTGGGGGGCGGTCACCACGGCCCTCTCACTCACCGTTGACGAGGAAATATCGGCCGAGATCGCTGGAGTGGCTCTCGATTCCCGCACCCTGCCGTCCATCGAAGCGAAAGCCGAGGGAGGCAGGGAGGCCTTGTTTCATCTGAACGCCCGGTATCTTGACGGAAGGCTTGTCATTCTTGACCATTTAACGGCCGAGGGAGAGGGCCTTTCCCTTGAAGCCGCCGCAAGGCTCGACCTTGAATCCCGGGATATCGAGTCCCAGCTTGTGTTGACACTGTCCCATCTGGATGTCCTGGGATCGGCGGCGTCCGGTGAGTTGAAGGGTGAAGGCGGGTTGTGCGCCAGGGTTTCCGGGACTCTCAATGCGCCACGAGTCCACCTCGGCTCCGACTTCCGGGACCTGGTGGCCGGCGGATTCGGGGCAGCCCATGGCTTCGCTCAAGTTCAGCTGGAAGCCGCATCATCCACGCCCGCTGATCCGAGGATCGAAGCATGGCGCGTCTCTGCGGACGGAAGAGCTTCCGGGCTCAAGGACTCGTCGGGGAGCCCCCTGCCGGAAGCATCCCTGGATTGGCTCCTGGAAGCCGAGATCCCGACGGAAGGAAGGGCGATCCTTTTGAAGACCCTTCGCCTGGCGGGAGCGCACCACCGGCTGGAAGCCGCAGGCACCGTGGAAGTCTCCTCGATGACCGGAAACCTGGAAGCCGCCCTTCGCGTGACCGACCTGCGGACGGTCACCGGGCTTCTGGGACGCGAGCTTCCGGGCACCCTCGATCTCGATCTTCGAATGAGCGGCACGGGAAGCACCGGTGCGGCATCGGGTGGAATCAGTGGGAGATTGACAGTTCAGGGCACCACCGACAGCGAGCCCCTGATGTCCGTTTTAGGACCGGAAACCACTCTGAGAACGGATTTCGAGATCCTGGAAGGAACATCCGTCCATGTTTCGAACACGCACATCGAGAGCCCGGCCCTTCAGGTGAGAGGGAGCGGCTCCTTCAATGTTCGGAAAGGCTTCTTGAATGCGGAGTTCCTTGCTTCCATTCCGGACCTCAAGGCCCTCTCCGCCTTGCTGAATGAGGAGCTTTCGGGAAGAGCAGAGTCCACACTGAAAGTGGACGGCCCCCTCGACGACCTGACGGTAGTCCACTCCCTCAGGGGACAGCAGGTGCGATGGAGGCAGCAGCCGCCAACCGACATTCAGAGCAGCCTTGAGGCCTCGCACATCCCCCGAAAAGCTCGGGGACAGGGGAAGCTGCTGGTGACTCAGGCCGCGGAAAAGCTCGACGCATCCCTGAACTTCGAGCGGCGGGAAGAGCGGGTGCGACTGACCGCCATCCGTCTGGATGGGCCGGGCGCCAGGCTGAGCGGGGACCTTGCACTGAACCTCGAAGCGGGGACGGCCGAGGGCGCCGTGCAGGGTCGCTTCGAGGACCTCGGACGTTTGGGACGCTTCATTGGCGAGCCCCTTGCGGGCAGTGGATCTTTCGAAGCACGGCTGAGCGCACCGAGGGGAAGCCAGAATGCAGCCCTGAAGATCAACTTCAGGAACCTGTCGTCCAGCGTGGGCAAGGTCTCCAGGGTCGATGTCAGCGCCGACCTGAAGGATCTTTGGAAAACCGTCGGGGGAAATCTTCAGGCCGAGCTGGCGGAGCTGGAAAGAGGCGAGACGGTCGTTCGATCCGTCAGCTTGAAGGTGGACGGCGATCGCTCCAGGCTTTCCTTCACGGGAAAGGCCAGAGGGCGACTTGTGCAGGACGCCGAGCTCCAGCTTGCAGGCTCCCTCATCCGTTCCGACGACATCCTGAGACTCGAGCTTTCCAACTTCAGAGGGAAGTTTGAAGATTATCCGATCCAGCTCAAGGATCGGCTCCTCATCGAGCACACGCCCCGGGGAACATCACTGGACGGCTTCTCCCTATCACTGGGGCCTGGAGCCGTCGCAGCCAATGGACGGTTGACCGCAAGCCGAGTCCAGGGGCGACTCAGCCTCGAAAACATTCCACTCCAAATGGCCGCGCTCCTCGGAGGACCTGACTGGGCCGGGAAAGCCAGAGCCAGCTTCGACATCGACGGCACTCCGGCCCAGCCCGTCGCCACCCTGGAGCTGCAGCTGGCCGATGTCCGCGTGCGCGCAATCGAGGCAAAAGAGCTTCCTCCCGCGCTCATCCGCGCGCGTGCAAGACTCGAGGGTGGGGCCTTGAAGGGCGATCTCTCCCTGGAGCAGCTTTTGGAGAAGCCCGCGCGGCTGGATTACGCCGTCCCCATGCGGGTTTCGCTCTCCCCCCGTTTCAGCTTCGAGCTGCCGCTCGAGGCTCCACTGCAAGCCCGCGCCGAGCTTGAAGGAGAGCTGGGGCATCTCGCCGGCCTGCTTCCCCTCACGGATCAGACCATTTCAGGCCACACCAGGGCGTCTCTGAATCTCACCGGCACCATGGCCAAACCGGTCTTCAATGGGGAGGTCCGTTTGTCGAATGGACTCTACGAAAATCTCGGCACCGGGACAGTCTTGAAGGGTGTCGATGCCGAAATCACGGCCCGCGATCAAAGGCTTGAGATCACCCGGTTTCAGGCCACGGATGGCGAGCGGGGCCAAGTCAGCCTGGGCGGATGGCTGGAGCTGGATCCCGCCAACCGCTTCCCCATGGAGATCGAGGCCACCCTCAGGGAAGCCGCCCTGGTTCGCCGGTCGGATCTCGACGCGGCAGCCGACGGGAAGGTGAAGATATCAAGATCCGCGGGCGCGATGCGGGTGGAGGGGAACCTGACCGTTGCTCCCGCCGAATACCGCATTCCCGAGCGACTTCCGCCGGGTGCGGTGGAGCTGGAAGTCACGGAAATCGACAAGAGCGGAAACAAGATGATGCCGGAAAAGCCGGAAATCCCGCCTTCGGAAGTCCTGCCCTTGACTCTCGGACTTGGCTTGATCTTCCCCAACCGCACCTTCGTGCGCGGCAGAGGGCTCGACTCGGAATGGAGAGGGCGGTTGAACATTGCCGGAACCGCCGCAAAGCCGTCCTTGACCGGTCAGCTGGGCGTTGTGCGCGGCCGCTTCGATTTCCTGGACCGTCGATTCGATTTGAGCCAGGGAACGATAACCTTCCTGGGGACTTCTCCTCCAGATCCTTACCTGGACCTCAGAGCTGAAGCCCACGCCAAGGAAATCACCGCCCTCCTGCGAGTGATCGGGGCCGCCTCGTCGCCCGAGATCCAGCTCGACTCAGACCCACCGCTGCCCCAGGAGGAGGTGCTGGCAAGGCTGCTTTTCGGAAGAAGCGTCGACAAGATTTCCCCCATCCAGGCCCTGAAGCTCGCCCAGGCGCTGCGGTCCCTGTCGGGAAGCTCGCGGCTGCCTGGGATGGACTTCCTTGGCGCCACACGCAGGCTGCTTGGGCTTGATCAGCTGGAGCTGCGAAGCGCGGATGGAGGATCGGAGACCGGCCTCGGTTTTGGGAAGTACCTGACCGAGGATATCTACGTCGACGTCGAGAAGGATCTCCGAGGCGCTGGAGGACGGATCTCCGTCGAGGTGGAACTGACCCCCAACATCTCCTTGGAGAGCGAAGTGGGAGCGGACGCCCAAACGGGAATCGGCATCAATTGGAAGTATGACTACTGAGGGCTTCCGCCTCCAGAGTGGACGCCGCTTCACAGGAACGACAACGTGCCTACCCGGGGTTGCCCTTGAGCGCCGACATGAGGATCGATCGGTCCCTGGAGCTCATGGCCACGAACTCCAGGCCCGCGCCGTAGACTTCCTCCTGTATCGGCACATACCATCGGACCTCCACCGTCGAGCTCAAGACGGCGCCGGGCACATACAGGTTGAGGTTCAGCCGATCCTCCGAGAGTAGACTCCGGTCGGGAGAGGATTGCCGCACGTGGATGCAGCAGCCGCCTTCGGAAAGGTCCAAAACCTGGACATCCACGCTCCTCATCAGGTCCGAGCTGCCTCCTATCAGGACTCCTCTCCAGTTGACCCTGAGACGCTCATGCCTTCTGCGCTCCTGCCCGTCCCAGCTCACATGCTCCGCAAGGGACCGCCGAGCCCATGAGCTGCCACGATGGATACCGGAATCTGCCCTTGACTTGCCGCTTATTCCCCTTTTCAATTTTCCCCCCTTGGAATGGATTCAGGTCTTGAGCCGGCTCCAAGTACCATGACTTGACTCATTTCGTCACATGAATTTCCTTTTCGTAATCCGACAGGCTGCGGCCGGGTGAGTTACCGACAACGCAAAGCCAGCCAGAAAGAGGATGGGGGTATGGTCGAATGTCAGGCCCGTCAATGGATGAGAGCCGTGGTCCCGCGCAAGGTCGAAAAGGAGCCACATCCCTCATTCACTGCGAAATCAGATGCTTCAGAGCATCGGTTGCGAAGCATGGCAGGATTCATACCGAGGCATGCGCCTGGGTATGACGGAGATCAGCGACCCAGCTCACCACCAACCGGCTTCAGCCCGATCGCGGTACGCTGACGGGAGATGTGTGCGTATATATTATTTAATGATAACAGAAAATTGATGATTGATTCCGGCCGCGTGGGTTTCAGGAATGCGGGGATGTCCGCTGCCGCCGCTTTCAGGGTTGAGCCGCCGGAAGGAAGATCCTCACCCGGGCTCCCTGGCCAGGCTCGCTCATGACCTCGATGGCCCCCTCATGGGCGCGAACGATCCCGAGCACCGACGCCAATCCCAATCCACGTCCGGTGAACTTGGTGGAAAAGAAGGGGTCGAACATCCGTGAAACGACCTCCGAGCTCATCCCGCAGCCATTGTCGGTCATTTCGATGTAGACATACTCTCCTGGAGGAAGCGCGTCCCCACCCACCTTCGACTCCAGGCAATATTCGTCGCAGAAGAGGGTGCCCGTACTCACGGCAATCGTCCCGCCCCCGCCATCCAGTGACTCCACCGCATTGTGGGCGAGGTTGATCAGCACCTGGCGCAGTGCATCGGCATCGACCATCACCTTGGGAAGGCCCCTGGCCAGCTGCGTCTTCCAGCTCACGTTATCCGAAGGTAAATCCTCGAAGAGGGGGAGGGTGCTCGAAACCAGCGTCGAGACATCCTGCATCGTTCTGATGCCGACCCCCTGACCCATGTAGGTCATCATCACCCGACTGAGCTCCGAGGCACGGCGCGCCGCTCTCTGGGCCTGTCCGAGAATGCCGGGGCCCCTGCTCTCGGGGTCCAGAAAATCCTGGAGCAGCTCCAGATTGCCCAGGACACCCATGAGCAGGTTGTTGAAGTGGTGAGCCACGGCGCTGGCCATGGCCCCGAGGCTTTCGCGCTTCTCGGACAAGAGCAGTCGCCGCTCCATATCCAGCCGCCTGGCCTCTGCCGCTTTCTGCTCGGAGACGTCGTGCATGATCCCAAAAGTGTAAAGCACGTTTCCATCCTCGTCGCGGATGGCGTCAGCCCGCTCCCAGAGGATGAAACGGCGGCCCAGGGAGTCGAAAGCCTCCAGCTCACCCTCCCAGCCTTCTCCACGGTGAAGCCTTGGCATCACTTCGTTCATGAGGGTCTGGACGGCCTCGGGGGGGTGGTGATCGCGCTGATCGAGGCAAACCGCCTCGTGGAATGGATGCCCGAAAAGGGCTTCATGAGCCGGATTGGTGTAAACCAGGCGGCCTGTCCGGTCGCGGATGGCAATGGCCTCGCTGGTGTGCTCTATGATCTGCCGAAACAGCCGAAGCGCCAGCTCAGCTTCCTTTCGTTCGGTGATGTCCATGTAGGTTCCGGTCATGCGCAAAGCACGCCCGTCGGAGTCTCGCCCGGTCACCCTGCCCTTGGCCAGAATCCACTTCCACCGCCCGGATTTTGTCCACATGCGGTATTCGCATTCGAAGCCCGAGCTCACCCCCTTCAAATGGTTCCTGATCAGCTCGCGCACATGATCCTTGTCGTCGGGATGAACCAGCCGTCCCCAGAAGGTCATGTGCGGCTCGACTTCCTCCGGGGAATAGCCGAGTATGCTGGCCCATCGGTCACCATAGAAAACCTCACCGGCCGCGATGTTCCAGTCCCACATGCCGAGATCCGCACCCTTGAGGGCCAGCTCCAGGCGGGTGCGGCTCTCGTCGAGTTGCCTGCGGTCGGAAGCGTCGCGGCAGACCGCAAGCACGGCCGGCTCTCCCTGCCATGAGCCCCGGGAGACTCGCGTCTCCAACTCGAGCACTTCCCCCGTTTGGGAGACCACCGGCATCATTCCCCGAGTGATCCGGCCACTCAGCATCTCCTGGAGAATTCGCTCAGCTTCATCGAGGCCGCGGCCGGCGTGCAGATCCGCCAAACCCATCCCCTCCAGCTGCTCCCTGGGAAGCCCGAGAGCCCTTGCAGCGGCTCTATTGACACTCCGGATAGTCCCGCGTTCGTCCAAAACAAACACCAGGTCATCCAGCGCATCCAGGAGCGCCATTGCGCTCCCGAGACAACACCCTGGCAATTCTTCGTCGCCCCGCGCGCGATTCGGCACTCCCTGGGCGTCGACAGGACTCCCGGAGGACCCAGACCGTTCTCCGCTCGCCTCGGCTCCCTTAACGGCATCACTTCCCGCTGCTTTGAAACCAGTGCGTACCCATTCCATGACGGACCATCCCCTTCGAACCCCGAATCCGCGTAAATCCAGCACGTTGATCAGTTGTTCAGGCCCTGAAACGAGGACTAACCGGATATGGCCGCTGTGGCAGGCCGATCTGCCCGCCTTTATACAGGATCTTCGCACCGTGAAAAAGACTTAATTGATCTCGGTGTGCAGCGGCCAACCCCGGTGCCGAACTGGAGCGGCAACCCTGAAGGAAGGGACGGTCGAGCGCGGCCTCGCCACGCCCAACCGCGGCATTGAGCGAGTCAAACGGCAATTCAGGCCAGTTGCGAGGAGGCTTCCCGCATGAGCCGGGCAATGGGAAGGCTTCGGGGACATCGGCTTTCCGCCGGGCGGTAATCCAGGCTCGTCATCCGCCACCGTACGTCGGCCGGCAGTTCGGCGAAGAGCGCGCGCGCCAGGTCCGATTCCCCGTAGCTCCTGGCATACATGAGATATCTCATGACCTCGCCGATGGGAGCCTTTGACCCCATGGCCGTCTCGCAGATTTCCGTGCATCCGGCGCAGTAGCTCGAAGCCGTCTCCTCCGCATAGCGGTTCAGGAGCTGCGAGCCCTCCAGCGAGAGCTTGGCCTCGTTCAGCGCGGCGCCCACATTGGCCATGAGGATGCTCATGTTGGGCATCTGGGAGCATATGTTGGCGATCTCCGGGGTTTCCCAGACCGCCTTCAGCTTGGCCTGCTTGTCCGTGAAGCCCTGCTTCACGAAGCTCTCGATCAAACGGGATTCGGATTCGCTCTCCATGCTGAAAGGCCCTCCCGCCTGGGTCTTCATGGCCGTGAGCCCGATGCCGGCCTTGGTGCAGGCCTCCACCGCCCGCTTCATTTTATCCGTATGCATGATCCGGTAATTGTAGGTCATCATGATACCGTCAATCCAGCCCAGCCTGGCCGCTTCCAGCATGCAGTCTTCCATGTTGCTGTGGGTGCTGAAGCCGAAGAACTTGATCTTCCCCTGGGATTTGGCCTTCTCGGCCCAAGCCCTGGTCTCGTTGTTGATCTCCGAGATCCGCTTCAGACCATGGATGAAATAAAGGTCGATGAAATCCGTCTTCATGCGCTCCAGGGAACGGTTGAGCAGTCGCGTCATGCCATCCGGGTCGCGGTCGCACGACTTGGTGACCAGAAACACCCTGCTCCGGGTATCGGGATATTTCTCGAAAAACTGCCCGATTCCGGACTCGCTCCTGCCACCTTCGTAGCAGTCCGCGGTATCCCAGTGGGTGACCCCCCAGCGAAGGGCCTGCCTCATGAGGAGCTGATTGGACGGTATGTCGAACATGCCCCCAAGGGACAAACACGACACCTTCACCCCCGTCTTGCCGAAAGGCCGCACGGGGACTTCGCGCATTTCGCTGGGCTTGGCCGATCCCTCGGGAGCGGTTTGACCATGGGCGCGTGCCGCACCAAGCAATGTTCCGGCAGAGATGGAGCCGACCGTTTTCAGAAAACCTCGACGGGACAGATCCTTGTCCGACATGGCACACCTCCGTTGTGATGGCTGAAAGAAGTAGCTTGTTTCAGGTTCCCGGCTCCTGGCCTGGAATGGACTTTCATGATTCGCCGGCTTCAAACCGACAGGAACGACCACCCGCCCGCCCCCCTCAGAGCAGCAGGGAGCCCTTGCGGCTTCGAGATTCGTTTTCGGCGGTGACCCGGATGGCCCTCAGTCCACTGACAGGACATTCGTGCTCGCAGATGCCGCACCCGATGCAAAGGGCGGGATCCACCTGAGGCCGCTGCAGCCTCACCTGCACTTCCACTTCCTCCCCCGACTTCACGATCCCTTCCCAGGCGCCCTGGACCGTGATGGTCCCCTCGGAATTTTCCAGGATGAGGCTGCGCCTTCCTCCCTTCGAGGCCCTTACCGTCAGAAAGTAATCCCCCGTGGCGAACTCGCCGGGGCGGAAGGGGCTTTCAGCAAGCTCGATTCTCCCGCCGGAAACGCTCCTGACCGAAGCCAGACCCGCGCGGACCGTGCTGAAGTGCTCCCGCGCGAAGATGGCCTTCGGACTCACGGGACAGTTCTCCTCACAGACGATGCAGGGACGGTCCATGGCCCAGGAAAGACACCGGCCATGGTCCACGAAAGCGGTTCCCATGCGTATGGGCCCGATCTCCTCGTAGGGACCCACTCCCCTTTTCTCATCCAGCAGGATCGGCCGAATGGCCGCCGTTGGGCAGATCCGGCCGCAGGCGATGCAGTTGAGCTGGCATCCGCTGCTTCCGATTCGATAGTTCAAGATGGGGGTCCAGATCCCCTCGAGACCGGCCTCGAAGCCGGCGGGATGAATGATGTTGGTGGGACACACGCGCATGCACTGGCCACACTTGATGCACCGTTTGAGGAAGTCCCTCTCGGGCAGGGCTCCCGGCGGCCTGATGAGGCCGGGATTCCAATTGGACCCCAGCTGTCCTCCAAGTCGAACGGCCGGGATGACCGCCACCCCCGAGGCCAGGGCCAGGAGAGTGCTCCGGCGCGACAAATTCGGCGAAACGATTTCTCCCGAAGCCGACGGTTGGATTCCGTAGCCGATGACCTCATGTTTGCACCCGTCCAGACAGTTCATGCAGAGAACACAATCGGGGACGCGAATCTGCCCCAGGGGCTCGCACCCTCCCTCGCAGTCCGCCTCGCACAGCCCGCACTGGATGCAGTCGCTGCAGCTCTTGCCGATGCGCCACAGGGCGTACCTCGACAGCACCCCGAAGAGCGCGCCCAGGGGACACACAAATCGGCAGTAAAACCTTGGCACCCTGAGATTGAGCAGGAGTGCCGTGGCGAAGATGATCCCGATGAGCCAGGCGCCTTCATAATGGCGCTGGTCAACGGAGAGCACATGGGTGGAGGAGTCCGCCAGGGGCAGGAGCACAAGGTTGACGGAGCGGTAGACGAGGGGGATGGGATCCAGAAGCCCCGTCTGCAGCGATGCCCCGATCATGCCCTCGGCGGCGAAAAGCAGGCCCGCAGCGGTCCAGAAGCCGATCAGCCCAAGGAGGACCGTGCCCACCTTTCGTTTCCCGCCCCAGATCCCGACGAGAGTCACCCCCGCCAGCAGAATGGACACGGCAGCCGCCAGCCACAAGAGCGGACCGGACTGGAAACCCTCCCGGATTCCCCGGGCCAGCAGGCTCCCGGCTCCAGCCGAAAGCAAAAAGACGAGAATCCAGAATTTCACGGACTGATACGGGTGGAAACGGTTGACGGCGATCCTCTCGGAAACGCTCATGGAGCGCTTCCCCAGGACTCCCACGGCGTGGTGCATGGTTCCGAAGGGGCAGACCCACCCGCAGAAGAACCTGCCGAGGATCACCGTGAGCATAACGGTGACCAGCGCCCAAAGCAGTCCGGCGTAAAGGCTCCGCGTGGTCAGGATCGTCCCCAGGGCCACCAGCGGATCCAGCTCGAGAAACCACGAGACGGGCCATCCCCGAAGCTGCCAGACCTCGACGCCGAGGGAGCTCACGACACAGAACCAGAGGAAGAGGGCCAGGAAGAATCCCTGGCTGATTCGACGAACCGCGACGATCTTCATGAACATCCACCGGCAGGGGTCACGCGGCGCTGGCATGAACCGGTTTGAGGGATTCCACGTCGGCGGTCCCCACGCCGGCCTCGGCCGCTTTCACGATGAAGGGCAGGTCCGAGACCGCCTTACCGAGGAGGGTTCCCCCGACGGCGTCGGCCGCCACCTGGTCCGTACTCACAATGAGGGTATTGGTCGCCTTGAGGTCCGAAAGCGAGCCCCCGGTCGGACCATTGGTCATCATGGTCGTCACACCGTCGAGAATCACCAGGGTCGGCTTCACCATCATCGCCAGCTCCTTGATGGTGTTGTGAATGTCCTGGTGGAAGATGTTCCGTCGACCGCCCAGCAGCCCATACCAGTTCTTCATGATCATGGAAGCGCCGCTCCGGTTGTGATCCTTGACGGGCGCGATGGAAATGAGCTTCGTCACCCCCTGGAATGGCGTATACAAGAGAGGCCAGTCCTTGATGAGGGAACCTCCCGAGACTGTCGTGGGCCTGAAGAATCCAGCCCGGGGAAGGATCACGCGGGCCCCCGCCGATTGGGCGGCCTCCCGAAGACCCGTGAGAGCAAAGCAGCTTTCGGGATCGTTGATGGGATTGTCCGTCACCACCACCGATGCGGCCCCCGCCTTGAGACACCGCCGACAGACCTCGGCCAGGAGGTCCGGGTTGGTGGTCGCCGAGAGAACGGCCGGAGTGGCAAAGGCCGCGTTCACCTTCACCAGGACACGGTCGCCGCGCTTGATGAAAACCTCGATACCGCCCAGGGCCTTGAGAGCCACATCGAGGGACTGGATACGATCAGCTCCATGGACAATGCTCATGCGCGTTTCCAGCCCGTAAACCGAGAAGTCATCGAGCTCCACCAGACCGGTCCCGGCCGCGGAAGGCGCCCGCGGCCCCTCGGTGTCATACAGCCAGGCGCTCACTCCCCCCGCCAGGGCGAGGGCAGCTCCGGCCTTTGCGGATCGCGTCAGAAACTCCCTTCTGGAGAGTTCCTTCCCTTCAGTCGAGTGGGACATTCAGACCTCTTTTCATTTTGGCGGAGCCCCCGCGACCCGGAATCATCAAGGCAGGGCCTCGTAAAGCTTCAGGGCCAGGGCTTCGGCGGCCTCCAGATCGTCCGCTTCGTGGACTCCGGCCAGCCTCGCCCCCTTGGTGAACACCACCTCGTGGAGGTCGAAGAGATGAATCACCCTCACCCCCGGAATGCCGAGGCTGGATTCGACAAGCGTTCCCCCGTTGTCCAACAGGAACTGCACGAATGCCGAGGCCAGGCTTCGGGCCGCATCGGGCGACGACCTGAGCGAGACAAAAGCCATGAACTTCCATTTCCCATGCTCGTAAACCGCCGTATACGTGTTATCCAGCGCGTCATAACCGAAGACATTCGCCGAGAGGAGCGTGATCGACGCCGGGTCCAGTCCCTCGGCCGGGAAGACGGACACCTCCCCGAGCTCCTCCTGGACCGATGGGCGCGAATCGATGAAAAGCTTCCCGATGCTCAGGATCTCATCGGCCAGGGCTGCGTCGGACCCAACGATCTCGACATACTCCCTGCCATGCGCCATGAAGAGCGCGTTTCCCGTGCGGTAGGCAAATCGGGTGAGGTCGACTTCCTCTGCGTCAGATCTCCGCTGGGAGCTGAAAACCGAAAAACCATTGCGAGCGTCCCCCATGTCGTACACAAACAATTCAAGCCACAAACGATTGTCCCTGGCGCTGATGAATCTCTGGCACACGAGGCTCAAGAAACCGCTCGAGAGGTAGAGCTCGGCCTTACCGTCAATCTTTTCGGAGAGGGTCTCCGCATCGAATCGCTCGGGGGGGCCCATGGGCTCCAGGCCGGCGGGGATGAAATCTCGAAAAGGGGACTCCGCGATGGAGACCGATGACTCGGACCCCGTCACTCCCTGGCGGGCTCCGATGACCACCAGGACCGAAGGGTCGAAACGGGATTGCCGCTCATAGACCCAGACGCTGATCCCAACGAGAGCCAGCAGAATCAGAAACCCCACAGCGCTTTCGGTGCGACTGACCTGAGTTTTCATTGCTGATGCCTCTGGAGGCGGTGAGTTGAGGGAAAACGCGCTCTCACAGCGAAAACGTTCCTGCTGAAACCTTCATACCGTTTCACCATAAGCCACGATATAACCGCTCCCAGATGCATTATTCAACGGAAAGCGTTGCTTCGGTGCACTTTTCGAGAACAGCAACCGGCGAAAACAGCCGATCACAAGGCACAATCAAAATGATGAAAGGCTCGCGGAACCTACCCGAAGGTTTCCCGGTTTGAAACAACTTCCCAGATGATCGCAGGCATCGGAGATCCCTGAGCGACCGATCCACCGAAGATTGCTGCCGCCTGCTCCCCGGAAACTGAGAATGGAAAGAGAATTCCTGTGTGCCAAAGTCGATCGCAGAAGTCCCCGGGTGCATTGCAGGCGCGACCTGACCAAGCAGAGCGCGGTCGGGAAAGGAAATCTTATGGATCACTGGGTATTCATCAGTCGAGACCCGGAAGTCTGTGACGGTTAACCTGTAATTGCAGGTATCCGAGTGACCACAGGATTTAGATTGTTGAGACAGTCTTCGTTTTCGACCAGGCATGCATCATACGAGCTGCAGATCCTCAAGTTCATCGGGGTGGGCTGGAGCATTTCCTGCTTCCTGCAGGATTCCCCCTTCAAGGACCAGATCGCCGGGGATTACTGGAGCGCCGTGCACGAGTTTTCCCAAACCATCTCGTCCAGCGCCGGGATGATGGCGGACAGGGCCATCGACTACTTCCAGGAGCTCAGGGACGGTTTGGACCTCTACATCAGTGCCTTGGCGAGCCGGCCCGACGCCCCGGAGCCTGCGGTGGTCATCGGTCCCGAGTTCGCGAAACTGTGCGGCAGCGCCGACGACATTTACACGGTCATGGCCGGCTCCAAAATGTTCATCCTCCTGTTGGCCGCCGTCGAAGAATACCTCGAAACCCTCCAGCTGATCGGGACCGTCGACCGACGGGGATAGAGGGGCTGAAAACGCTCATGGTTCGCCCCTTGATTTTCCGCTGGCCAGGTTCGTCCGACCGAATGGAGGGCCTTCGGTTGCTCATGGCGACCGAGTAGTGGAGGGGAGTCCCTTTCCTGTCGCACCGACGTGCATGTGACCGCCACCGTTTCTCACCACAAGAGCTTCCGGTTTCGCTCCTTCTGTCATATAAGTACCCTGTGGATCGCGCCGTGGAGCCACGTTGAGGGTTGAGTCGATTGCACGACGCACCCCTTTGACGGGACCCGGCGGTTCCAGGGAAAGCCCGAAGACCTCTTGCCGTGGAGGGAGTGCAATTGTGGAAGCTGACTCCTTTGGATAACCATGAGAATCAAAGGAGGGTTCCATGACGAGGCGAGGCGTTGGACTCACGACCATTGGTCTCTCGAAGCTCCTGACCCTCTGCGGTTCCGTTGCCCCGGCCCAGGACCAGGCGACGTCCCGAAGGGTCGAGAGGCGGCGGCGGGCAGCCGGAGCGGAAGTCGTCATCAATCAGATCGAGACTTCGGCGTTCCCCAAAGTCACCCTTTTCGCCCTGGTCACCCGGGACGGGGTCCCACTCAAAGAGCTCGGCGCGGGGGATTTTCGCGTCCGGGAAGACGAGGTGGACCAGGAGCCCGTCACGGTCGTTCCGCAGCTCTCCCCGCTCAACACCGTGGTCACCTTGGACACGAGCGGCTCCATGAGGCAGCGGCTGAACGACGCGCAAGCGGCGGCCAAGAGCTTCATCGATATCCTGGGCCCCGAGGACCGGGTGCAGGTGGTGGGCTTTGCCCGTGACGTCAAGGTCTTGAGCGGCGGCGGAGACCGGTCGGCCGCCAAGGCTGCCATCGATGCCACCACGGCTCGGGGGGAGGACACCGCCCTCTACGATGCCCTCTACACCTCCATCGAACTGCTTCGTGGCGTGCCCGGGCGCAAGGTGGTCACCCTCCTGAGCGACGGAGCCGACGACACCGGTCAGGGCAGACCGTTGAGCAAGCATTCCGTGGAGGAGGTCCTGGCGCTGGCCCGGGAGGTCAATGTGCCCGTCTATACGGTCGGGCTGTGGCGTGATGAGCGTGCAGCTCTTGGGGAAGCTCACTCCGCAGTAGTCCTACGTCATCCTTTTCATGTCGCTCGTCCCCTTGCGTCACCCCCGCATGCTTCCGGCGGGGGTCCATGAATTGGAACGCCGCTGGATTCCAGCCGGGGAGGCGCGGGCATGGCGACCCATTGGGGCCCGCATCGGTGCGACGGTGTCCTAAGCTCAGCGCTTCCCGTGGCTGCCGGAGTCGGTGGGTTCCGCCGTCTCGGCCTTGAGGCGGGAGATGATTTTCTGGAGGGCCACGCGCGTGAGTCCGCTTTGCCGGGCGGCTTCGGAAATGTTGCCGCCGGTGGCCTCAAGCAGGTCCCGAACGTAGGCTTGGGTGAACTGGCGTATCAGGAGCGATTTCGCCTCCTTGTAAGATGGGATGCGGCGCGTTCCCTGCGACGGCGCCGGAATCCGCCCGGCCTCCACGAGGCGCAGGGACTGCAAGTCGATCACCTCCCCCGGGCAGTAGACCGCCAGACGGCGCATCACGTTCTGGAGCTCACGGACGTTGCCCGGCCACTCGCGGTGCTTGAGCCATTCGAGCACCTCGGAGGTCGCGAATTTCTCTTTTGTTTTCAGTTCGTTGCAGGTCTTTTTGAGAAAATACTGTGCCAGAAGGGGAATGTCCTCGATGCGGTCCCTCAGGGGTGGAACCGTCACCGTCAGAACATTCAGGCGGTAGTAGAGGTCTTCGCGGAAAGCCCGCTGAACGATCTTTTCCTCGAGATTCTGATTGGTGGAGGCCACGACCCGGACATTCACCCGTAGCGCCCGGTCCGCCCCCACGGGCCGGACTTCCTGCTCCTGGAGCACGCGCAGGAGCTTGGTCTGGACGCTGTGGGGAATGTCCCCGATTTCATCCAGGTGCAGGGTGCCCCCGTCGGCCTGAAGAAACAGACCGCGGCGGCTGCGGTCGGCCCCGGTGAAGGCCCCTTTCTCGTGGCCGAAAAGCTCGCTTTCCAGCAGACTTTCGGGAATGGCCGGGCAGTTGACCGAAAGGCAGGGCTTCGCCGCCCTGGCCGAATGGGTGTGGATCAATCGAACCACCAGCTCCTTGCCCGATCCGGACTCGCCGCGCACCAGGACCGGGTAGTCGTTGCGCGCCACCGCGGCGACCGACGTCCGCAGGCGCACCATGCTGGGGCTTTCCCCCACCAGGGCGGGGCCGCCCGTTTCGATCAGCTCCCGCAGCCGTGCGTTTTCCTGCGTCAGGCGGCTGCGCTCGAGTCCCCGACGCACCACGCAGGACAGGACGCTCTTTTCCACGGGCTTGGTCAGGAAGTCGTATGCCCCCAATTTGACGGCTTCCACGGCCGTTTCAATGGCTCCGTAAGCAGTCAGGACGACCGCCGCCATCGTCGGGGCCAGCTCCAGGGCGTGGTGCAGCAGGGAAATCCCGTCCATGCCGGGCATGCGGAGGTCGGTGATCAGGAGGTCGGCCCCGCGGGCGTTGAGCTCGGCCAAGGCTTCGTCGCCGCCTCCGGCGCACACGCATTCCACGTCCGGGAATTCGGCCGCAATGAGCCGGCAAAGGCCGCGGGCGAAATCCATCTCATCGTCGACCACCAGGATGCGACCTCCGTCCCGGCTGGGAGGGGGACTCATGGGCTGCAGGTGCATGCTCTCCCGCTTTCTTTCGCCTTCGGTGCCCTCGGGATGCGGAGGGTGAGGCAGGCGCCCCCTTCGGGGTTGTTGCACGCCTCCACACATCCTCCCAATTCCTGCAGGAAACCGTAGATCAATGTCAAGCCCAGTCCCACACCCTTTCCGGCTTCCTTGGTGGTGAAAAACGGGTCGAAGATGTGGGGCAGGCACTCCGCAGAAAAACCCGCTCCGTTGTCTTTGACGGTCATCACCACCTCGTCCCGGCCGGCATCATGGCGCAGGGAGAGGACGATGCGGCCGTCCTGGGCCGGCAGGGCGTCGAGGGCGTTCAACAACAGGTTGGCCAGGATCTGCTCCACCACCTGGGGGGCCACGCTGACAAGGGGAAGCTCCTGACCGGTTTCGAGGCGGATCGTCGCGCCTTTTTTCTCCGCCTGGACGGCGAACACACGAGTGACGTCCTCGGCCACGGCTCGGAGGTCCGTATCACGGCCGGTTGCCACTTTCGGGCGGGCGAAGTCGAGAAGGCCGCGCAGCACCTCCCGGGCCTGCCTCGTGTGGCGGAGAATCACCTCGAGGTCGTCCAGCTGGTCCGACCTCGCGGATTGCTTGAGCAGTTCGGCGTAACAGAGGATAACGCCCAGGGGGTTGTTGATCTCGTGTGCCAGGCCGGCGGCGAGCTTGCCGACCGTCGCCAGCTTTTCGGAGCGGCTCACCTGCTCGAGCATCCGGCGCTGCTCGGTGACTTCGCTCACGTGCACCACCTTGCGGCGACTCTCACCGTCCACCAGCGGATGCAGTCCCAGCAGAAAGATCCGGCCCGAGGCGAGCTTGATTTCGGGGACCTCCGGCATGTCGGTGGCAGCGACGGATGAAACGTCCCGGACGCCATCCTGGCCCTGGTCTTTCAAAAGCCACGGCAGAACGTTGCCATCGTCGCAGCGCCCTTCAGAAAGCTGCCGGGTCAGCTCACGGGCGGCCTTGTTGGTGACGATGACGGTGCCCTGACCGTCCACGAGGAGCAGCGGGTCCGAAATCCCCTCGAAAATAGACTGGAGATTGTCCGAATGGCGGAGAATGCTGTCCAGGGCCCCCAGGTATTCGGCCGAAATGCCGAGCTGGCGGCCCAGGGCCCGGAGGATCTCGTGATCCTCGCCCCGGAAGGAATCCCCCGAGTCCTTCTCCAGGTAGAGCAATCCTTCGGGGTTCCCCTCGGAGGATTCCACGGCGATGAAGGCCCTGCCGTCATCGATTCGCGCTCCGGATTGGGTGAGGATCGTCACGTAGTCGTCTGGGACCACCGGTCCGGCGGCGCCGGGGGGCCAGACGAACTGATTCCGGGAAGCGAAGGTGCAGATGTAGGCCGCGCGCTTCAGCGCGAAACGCTCGGCCAGGAGCGGCAGGGAGCGCTCCCAGAGCTGCGGCCGCGTCTGGCACAGGTTGACGCTGTGAAGGAGCCGAACGAAAAGGTCCACGTCGGCGGTTCGCTCCGCGGATTCGCGCGCGAGCTCTCGGGTGCGCTGCGCGACGCGATCCTCCAGGGCAACGGCATATTCTTCCAGTTTGTTTCGGTTTTCGGCGATGTGCTGCCCGAGCTGCTCGACCCCCTGGATCATCTCGCCGATCTCGTCCCGGCTCTCTACCTCCCGCAGGAGCTCCTGCCCCTCGGC
>Ga0073932_1001392_pt1 | contig 45961 bp, 43 predicted proteins | sample DewCreD2012metaG_FD_76967 | JGI IMG/M metagenome (GOLD analysis project Ga0073932, IMG submission 76967) | Hot spring sediment bacterial and archeal communities from British Columbia, Canada, to study Microbial Dark Matter (Phase II) - Dewar... ...
CGGCACGCTCCCGGTGATTTCTGATGAGCGCGTCTCAACCAATATCCTGGTAGGCAATTTTGGGCCTGAAGTGGCACTGCTCACCGAAGCCAGCGAGCGCCAGAACAGCTTTACCCTGGCGGCCAGTGATGCGATTGCAGCGCAGGCGGTGATGTATGCCAATGCCAGCGAACCCTTAATCGGTGAGGAATTGTTTGCCATTCCCGCATATCTACAGGCCAGAGCGACGCATTCAGCCAGTTTGCGTGCTCAGGATATTTTGCGTTGGGTGGTGATTGGCGCTCTGATCCTCGCTGTGATCCTCAAGTTGTTCCAGGGTATCTTATGAGAAGCCCCGTCTCTACGGCTGTTGCCATCGCAGTTGGGTTAATTACGCTGTTACTGGGGTACCTGCTGCCCGCGGATATTGCCGACATCCGCACCCTCATTGTCGGTTGGGCGGTCATTTTGGCGGCAGTGGCCTCCCTGGTGGCAATTATCAGCCTGGCACAGGTGCATCTGCGCAAGGCTACCGCCCGGCGCAACCCCGACCGTTACAGCGTGCTGACGTTGATCTTCTTCGCGGTTACGTTTCTGGCCGGGTGCGCCACGTATCTGACGGGCGCGTTTCGCTCAGAATATCAGCAGTTGTTTGTGAACAGCATCCAGGTTCCTTTCGAAGCCAGCCTGATGGCCGTTCTGGCCGTCACCCTCACGCTGGCGAGTTTTCGCCTGTTTCAGCGTCGGCGCGGCGTGCTGGCCATTGCCTTTGTGATCAGCACGCTTCTCTTTTTATTGGTATACAGCGGGGCCACAGTGCTGTTCGAATCCTTCCTCCCGCAAGGGTTGACCGAGATGACGCTGGGTGTTATCCAGATTTTACCGGTCGCGGGCGGCCGTGGCATCTTGATCGGAATTGCCCTGGGCAGCATCATGGCCGGCTTGCGGATCTTGTTTGGTGCAGAACGTCCCTATAGTGGATAAAAGCTATGGCTGAAGTCCGTTGTCCGATGTGCAACAAGATGAATCCGGCGGATGCCGAGGTTTGCCGTTTCTGCAAAACCCGGCTCAAGCCGTCGCGGCCGGTTGCCGGTCAAGAGGGGGAGCGGGGTAGTTCCTCTTCGATGCAGTCACCGGGCCAGGGAGATGGCAACGCACCCGATTGGCTGTCGCGGATTCGCGACCGGGCACGTCGTGAATCGGGCGGCCCTTCAGACCTGTTTGGGCGTGATTCTGACAAAGATGAAGAAACCGACTGGTTGAGCAGTTTACAGCACAGCGCAGAAGAAACCGGCCCGGTGGAAGACATCGGAGAGGATTGGCTCGCGCGCCTGGGTGGAGAACCTACTGCTGCAACCCCGGCGGCTTCTGGCGGGGAGGAGGCCGATTTATCTTCGTGGTTAAAAGGCTTAGGCGAAGAAAGCACTGCGGCTCCCGCCCCCGAAACTCCCGCACCAACCGATTGGTCCGGCCTGGGTAGTTCCTTCTTTGAAGAACCATCGGAAGCAGAGGCCCCTGCCGGACCGGCAGGCGAAGAAGAGGATTGGATGAAAAATCTGGCCGCCTGGCAAACCGGCCAGCCCTCTGAAGGCCAGCCCTCTGGTGAGCAGGCCGAAGAACTCCCCTTCTCCTTTGAGCCAGAGAAACCCTCTACTCTCCCCTCGCCTGAAGTTCCGGCCCCTGTTGGTGGAGACGAAAATCTGGAATGGCTGCGCGGCTTGGATGCCTTCCGCGCTGAAGAGGAACAGGAACAGCCGCCAGCATCTGGCAGTGACTTTGACGCCAGCGGCTTTTTTGCATCGCTCGAGTCTGCCTCCGGCCAGCCCTCAGACGAAACGTCTGCGCCCGAACTTCCCTCTTGGGGAGATTTTAATCTTCAGGAAGCTGAACCCCCGCCGCCTGCCGCCCAGGAAGAGCCAGGCCCGGCGGCGCAGGAAGAAGCACTGCCCGATTGGTTAAGCGGTTTTTCAGCCGCCCCGGCCTCCGAGCCGCCTTCAGAAGCCGCCCAGGAATCGCTCCCTTCGTGGTTGAGCGGCGAAGCCGAACCTGGCGCACCGTCGCTTACTGGTGCGGAAGCCGCGGAAGAACCTGCCCTGCCCGATTGGCTGCGGGGCGACCAGGAACTGCCGCCCGCTGCTGCCCCGGCCTGGGAAGAACCCCCACCCACCTCTGGAGAACCGCTCGATTGGCTCTCCGCGTTGAACGAACCTCAGACTCCTGCGGCAGAAGCGCCGGAAGAGGCTGAAACTCCCGAAGTTTCCACAACCGGCGTTCCCGACTGGCTGGCAGGGCTTGGCGCGGGCCTGGCGGCGCAAGAAGCCGCCGCGGAGAGCGCCGAACCTGAGCCGCCCCCCGCCGGGCAGCCAACCGGCACCACCGGCCCTTTACCCTTTATCGAAGAATCGCTGCCCGATTGGCTGGGTGAATTCAAGAGTGAAGAGCCGGTCTTACCGGCGGCCCCTGAGCTTGCGCCGCCTGGCAGCGCCGGGCCGGTGGACAACCAGCCTTTTGAGGTAGAGCTGCCTGAATGGTTGAGCGAAGAGGGCGTTCAGGAAAAGGCTGTGCCTGAAACAGATCGTCAGTCGGCCTTGGTGGAAGAGGCCGGCGGCGAGCCGCTGGCTCAGGCGGAACTGCCCGGTTGGGTGCAGGCCATGCGCCCGCTGGAGTCGGCCATCCCCGGCGAAGCCGGGTTGACCGACAGCGACCAGCGCATTGAAAAAGCCGGCCCGCTGGCCGGGATGCGCGGAGTGCTGCCCGCCGAAGAGAGCGTCCTTCATTATGTTAAGCCGCCGATTTACTCGGTGAAGCTGCGGTTGTCTGAAAAGCAGCGCAGCCAGGTGAGCCTGCTCGATGCCGTCCTGGCGCGGGAGACCCAAACGAAGGCCCAGCCGCAGAGCCGGTCACAGGCCCCACAGATGATCCAACGGGTGGTCGTGGCCCTGTTCTTGCTGGTGATCCTCACCGCCATGGTGATGTTAAATATCCAGGTTTTTGAAGTCCCCCGGCTGGGACCGCTGGCAATCGAAAATATGTACCGCCAGGTAGATAGCCTTCAGGCCGGCGATACCGTCTTGTTGGCGGTGGATTACGAGCCGGCTTTTTCCGGTGAGATGCGCTTTGCCGCCGTTCAGGTGATGGATCACCTGATGAAGAAGCAGGCCCGCATTGCGGTTGTCTCCACGGTTCCCACCGGTCCAGCCCTGGCCGATGAACTGCTGCGGGCCGCCGGAGCCGGTAACGCTGGCTACAGCCTGGCCGAGAACGTTGAAAACCTGGGTTATTTGCCTGGCGGCGCGATTTCACTGCTGGAGTTTGCCCGCAGCCCTGCGCGGGCCGCGCCCGGCAGCCGCAACGGCGCGCCCGCCTGGGAATCGTCGCCCGTGTTGACGGGCATGACCCAAAACGGGTCTGCCAGTATCCAAAACTTTAAGCGCATTATTGTGCTGACCGACCGCGCAGAAGTTGGGCGCGCCTGGGTGGAACAGGTCCAGCCCCTTTTGGGGAGCGTTCCTCTGCTGATGGTCGCCAGCGCGCAGGCCGGCCCCCTGTTAGAGCCTTATGTTGACAGCAGCCAGGTGCAGGGCATGGTTTCGGGCCTGATGGGCGGCGCTTTGTATGGGCAGTGGACGGGCCGCAACGACCCCAATACCGCCCCACTGCGCTACTGGGGGGCGTATCAGGTCGGCCTTTTGATTGCCTTTGTGCTGGTGCTGGCAGGCGGCCTCTTCTCTGGAGCTGCCGGGCTGATGAAACCCGCCAGCAAACCGGCCGCTCCGCGTGATTCCCGGCCAAAAGCCACCGGGCCAAAGGGGAAAGCCTAGCGTATGGATCTCCAACTCCCATTTGAACTGCTCGCCGCTGCCATTACCCTCCTGGTAATGCTGTACCTGTTATTTGGTGATAACCCGTTCTTTCGCGTGGTATCGTACTCGTTTGTAGGCGTGGCGGCGGGGTACGTGCTGGTGCTGGTGATATTTCAGGTTCTGATTCCGCGCCTGATCGAGCCGTTAATGCGTGGAATCTTGGGCGGCGGTATCACTACCGAATTCTGGCTGGCTCTACTGACTCTGATCTTTGGCATATTGATGCTGTTCAAGCTTTCCCCTCGCCTGTCCTTTATCGGCAATGTCTCGATGGCCGTGTTGGTTGGCGTAGGGGCGGCGGTTGCCATTGGCGGCGCGGTTTTCGGCACGCTCTTTGGTCAAATCGGCGGCGTTGCAGCGACCTTTCCCAGCGCCGGCGACCTGATCACCGCCGGGTCGCCCGATGCAGTGTTGGATGCTGGCGGACGGCTGGTCGAAGGGCTCTTTGTCCTGGCCGGAACGATCTGTACCCTGCTGTACTTCCAGTTCAGCGCCACGCGCAAGCCTAACCAGGCCCCTCAGCGGGGACGCCTGGTGGAGATTCTTGGTGGGATCGGCCAGGTGTTTATCGGCATCACCCTGGGCGCGACCTTTGCGGGGGTATTTGCCGCCTCGATTGCGGCCTTCATTGAGCGTTTAGGGTTCTTAATCACCCTTTTATCTCGGTTTGTGTAGCGAGCAGCCAAAATGACTTCGCTGATTGATGCTGAATCCGTTTTGACTATAGAAGTTGGCTCTGTCAATACGCGCGCCCTGCTGTTTGATGTGGTGGATGGACAGTATCACTTCATTTCGGCGGCGTCTGCGCCTACCACCGCCGGGCTGCCGTACCAGGATATCAGCGAAGGGGTTCACCTGGCAGTGGAGCGCCTGCAAGAGATCACCGGGCGCACGTTTGTCGAAACTGATTATCGCTTGATCCTGCCTGCGCGGCCCGATGGGAGCGGCGTAGATCGGCTGGCAATGCTCTTTTCAGCCGGAGATGATCTGCGGGTGGTGACGATGGGCCTGTTGGGGGATGTCTCGTTGGAGAGCGCCAACCGGCTGGCCGAGATGACCTATGGGCGCGTGGTCGAGCGCATTGGGTTGAATGATACCCGGCGCACAGAAAAGCAGTTAGACGCCATCCTTCAGGCGCGCCCAGATGTGCTAATCGTCGCCGGTGGTACTGAGAAGGGCGCGACCCGTTCGGTCTTCAAACTGGTCGAACTGGCCGCGATGGTCTGCCGGGTGCTGCCCAGAGAAACCCGCCCCATCGTCATCTACTGCGGCAACGGCGCTTTGGCGAAGCGTGCCAAAGAAACGCTGGAGCGCGACGCTGTGGTGGGGATTGCCCCCAACATCCGGCCTGATATTGACCAGGAAGACCTCGACCCGGCCAGCACCCTGCTGGCGCGAGCAACGGCCAAAATCCGTTCCCGGCAGTTGAACGGATTAGAGGCGCTGGCAGGCATCAGCAGCGTGCCGTTGACCCCCTCCGCCCAGGCTTTTGGGCGCATGATCCGCTTTCTGAGCAGTTTTAACGAGTTCAACCCGGCCGTTGGGAAGAGCGTCTTAGGGGTTGATCTGGGAGCCAACGCTACCACCCTGGCGGTGGCCCGCGCCGGTGAATTGCAGTTGGGCGTCTTTCGCCCGCTGGGGATGGGATCTGCCCTTCCAGTAGTGGCGCAGGGTGGGCGGATTGGCGACGTTTTGCGGTGGACGCCCCAGCCCGTCTCTGAGGCCGAACTGCGCGACTATATTTACCAAAAAAGCGTCTGCCCGGCTTCTTTGCCCCTTACCCCTGAAACCCTGGCCTTGGAGCAGGCTGCCGCGCGCGCCGTTCTGGCGACGGCCATGCAGCGGATGCAAGATCGCTGGTCACTTGGAACTCCGGCTTTTGACCTGGTGGTCGCCGGGGGCGCAACGCTGGCGAATGCCGCCACCCCCGCTCAAAGCCTGCTGATGATCCTCGATGGCCTCCAGCCGGTCGGCGTGGGCGTTTATCTCTTAGATCCTTACGGGTTAACGCAAGCTCTGGGCGCGATTGCCGCCAGTAACACCGTCTTGCCCGTCCAGGTAAAAGATTCGGGCGTTTACGTAAACCTGGGCACGGTCATTGCCCCGCTGAGCGACGCCCGGCCTGGAACGGTGATCTTGAAAATTCACCTGGTTTATGAAGAAGGCAATGATGCTCGCGTTGAGGTTAAGCAGGGATCGTTGGTGGTCCTGCCGGTGCGCAGTGGGCAGACAGCTAAATTGACCATCGAGACCCTGCATGGCACGGTGTTAGATCCTGCTCATCCGCGCCTGAAGAGCTTTAAGGTAACCGGCGGCGCGTGCGGAGTGGTGGTTGACGCGCGCGGCAGGCCCTTGCTGCTCCCAGAAGAGGATGCCAGGCGGCGCGAACAACTGGCGCGTTGGGCGCGTTCTCTCGAAGACCGGCGCGTGGTATGAAGCTTGCACCCAGGAGTATGCAATGCTGGCGACTGTGAAGCACATTCTTGCCCTTACCTATATCCGCCGCGCCCGAGTCTTGCCGGTTCCGGGGACGGTAACGGTGCGCTCCGGGCAAAAGGTGAACGCCTCGGATGTGATTGCCCAGGCCGTTCTCCCGGCTAGGCATCAGTTGCTGGATATCCGGCGCGGGCTGGGCATCCCCCAGGCCGCCGCGGCTGAGCGCGCCATTGTCCGCAGAGAGGGCGACCGGCTGGAAAAGGGCGACATCATTGCCGAGACTTCTGGCGTCTTTGCCCGCCTGGTGCGCGCGCCTGCCGCCGGTGAAATCGTCTCCATTAGCGGCGGTCAGGTACTGCTCCGCTTGCAGACGACCACCCTCGAACTGAAGGCCGGCTTTTCTGGCACGGTGAGCGATCTCATCCCCGACCGGGGAGCTTTTATCGAAACGACCGGCGCGCTGCTCCAGGGCGCCTGGGGCAATGGGCGCGCGGACAGTGGGTTGTTAGTCACCACGGCGAAGGCCCAGGAAGAAGAATTGACGCGCGCCAGCTTGGATGTGAGCCTGCGGGGCGCGGTCGTGCTGGCCGGGCATTGCAGTAGCGCCGATGCACTCCAGGCCGGCGCCGAACTGCCGCTGCGCGGGTTGATCCTGGCGAGCATGTCTGCCAGCCTGGTTCCGGTGGCGTCCAGCCTGAATTATCCCATCATCGTAATGGAAGGGTTTGGAAAACTGCCAATGAATGACGCGGCTTTACGCCTGCTGCTGAGCAGCGAAAAGCGCGACGCTTCGGTCAACGCTTCCTTCGATGTCAGGACCGGCGAGCGGCCCGAAGTAGTCATTCCACTCCCGGCCAGCGCCGAGCCCGCCTCTGACGTTGAGCATTTTGCGCCAGATCAGACCGTGCGCATCGTTGGCGCTCCGTATACCGGGCAGATTGGGACGTTGATCCAGGTGCGGCCAGGGTTGGCAACCCTGCCCAATGGCATTAGAGCGCCCGCGGCGGATGTGCAACTGGATGGCGATACCCGCGTAGTGATACCGCTGGCGAACCTTGAAGTTCTTAAATAAAGCGGCGATTCCGAAGGACCTTAACCACCAAAGATAGTATTTCAAATTATGTGTAAATTGCGGGGCGCAGCCCGCAATTTCACATAATTCAGTAAACGACCCATCAAGGAGAGGCGTATATGGGCAACTTTAATGAAGATGATGATCTCATTGACGAGCAGGAAGCCGAGGGCGGCGAACCCGCCGAAGGTGAGCCGGCGCGCGCAGGCGGATCGAACCGCAACTTTATCATTGCCATCAGCATTCTCGGAGCGATCTTTCTGCTTGGCGTTATTGGGTTGGTAGCGGCCCTGTTTCTCCTGCGGCCAGGCCAGCGTGATGACATTCGCGCGGCCAATGATGCCATTGCCACGCAGAACGCGCAGATCGCGGCTACGGCCACCCAGGCAGCGGCAGATGCCGGCATTGCAGCCCAACTGCTGACGCCATCCGTCACGCCTACGGCTACGCAGACCCAGATTCCGCCCACGCCGACCCATACGCAGGTGGTGGCCCAGTTCACGCCCACCGCTTCACCAACGGCCACCTTAGACCCTTCCAGTAACCAGGCGAAGACGGCCACAGTAGCCGCCCTCTTTACCCAGGCCGCTGAGGCGCGCATCACCCGCACGGTAACGGCCACCGGCCAGACGGGCGGCCTGGCAACGTCCACCTCTTTGCCCAAGACTGGCTTTGCCGAAGATGTGGGTCTGCCGGGGCTGTTTGGCCTTTCGCTGGTGTTAATCGCGGTGATTGTGCTGGTCCGGCGGCTGCGCCTGTCTACCAGCTCTTAATCCCTTAAAAAAATTAAGCCGGATAGATGCCCCGCACAACGGGGGGCATCTATCCGGCTTTTTTAATGATTTTAGGTCACGCTGGCGGCGATTTGCTCGCCATAGCCGAGCAGGGCGCGCACCATTTCGGGCGAGCGGCCCTCCGCGTAAACGCGCAAGACGGGTTCCGTCCCAGAGGGGCGGATGAGCAGCCAGGAGTCATCGGCCAGGATGTACTTCACCCCATCTACCGTTACCACCTCGGTAATGCGCTCGCCGCCAATTTGCGCGGGTACGTCCGTCACCAGCTTTTGGGTCATGGCGCTCTTTGAGACCGGGTGGCGCAGGCGAATATCTTTGCGCTCATAGTGGGCCGGGCCAACTTCGCGCAGCAGGTCTTCCACCAACTCATAGAGCGAGGCTCCCGAAGTAGCGACGATTTCCAACAGCATCAGGCCCATGAGGATGCCATCGCCTTCTGGAATATGGCCTTGGAAAGAGATGCCGCCCGATTCTTCTCCGCCGATTAAGACGTTTTCTTTCAGCATGTAATCGGCGATATAGTTAAAGCCTACCGGAGTTTCGTGGAGCGGCAAACCATGCTTTTTTGCCAGCCGGTCAATCATGCGCGTGGTGGAGACGGTGCGCACCACCGAGCCAGAGCACATATTACGCTTCTCTGCCAGGTAGCGCAGGGTGAGAGCCATAATCTTATGGGGATCCACAAAATTGCCGCGCTCATCCATCGCCCCGATGCGGTCGGCGTCGCCATCCGTTGCCAGACCGAAGTTGCCCATGCCGCTGCCGATGGCCCCGGCCAGCGCGCCCAGGTATTTCATAATCGGTTCGGGATGGACGCCGCCAAAGCCAGGGTTCATCTCGCCGCGAATTTCGCAGACCTCACAGCCCGTCCCTTGTAAGATCCCGCGGATGACGCCCCGGCCCGCGCCGTACATCGAATCCACTACGATGCGCTGCGGGTTGGCGGCAATCGCGTCAAAGTTAATCAGCTTGCGAAGATGATCATCATAAGCCGGGATGGGGTTAAACCGGATGATCTGTTGGGTGGCAATGGCCTGGTCGTAATCCATCAGGTTGGGGCCGCGCGCTTTGGCTTCGTTATCGTTCAGATAGACTTCTACTTCGCGGCACTGTTCGGTCAGAGAAGAGCCGCCGTAGGAAGATTTAATCTTCACCCCGTTGTAGCGGGGCGCGTTATGCGACGCAGTGATCATAATCCCGGCAATGGCGTTCAGATTGCGCACAGAGAACGAGGTGGCCGGGGTAGGCACGTCAGCCTGACTCAGGTAAACAGTAAACCCGTTGGCGGCCAGCACACGGGCGGCTTCGCGGGCGTACCGGTCAGATAGAAAGCGGGTGTCATACCCAACTACAACTTTTTTGGGATCAACATTCGGATTGTATTTTTCGCCATTTTCCCACGCGCCAGAGGCCACAGCATCCGCAATGGCCTGCGTAACCATGCGCAGGTTGTGAAAGGTAAAGGTATCTGAGATGACGGCACGCCAGCCGTCCGTGCCAAAATGAATAGGCATAAGAGCTTACATTCTCCTTTGTAATATAATCCTGCTACTGGTTTGGAGATGGTGTGGCAGTGGTCAACAGTGAACTGACTACCCACCCTATTTTATCATCAACGGTGCGAATCTGAACCCACCTTACGTTACCGTCAATGACCTCTTCCGGTAGTAATTCTACCAGGGTATTGTTCAGCAGGCTGGTAACAACCGCGGATGAAAAATTGGGTTCGGCGCGTACCAGCACCCCATTGCCTTCTCTGGCCGTGATCTTTGCCCACACCGGCGTGGGCGCAGGGGAGAGGGTGAGGGTGGGCGTGCGCGAAGGGATCAGCGTGCGGGTAGGGGTAAAGGTTGGGGTAGGCGGTTCGGGCGTGGCGGATGGCGTGCTGGTCGGCTGAGTGGGAGTGATCGTCGCGGTCAGAGTGGATACGCCCGCCGCCGTAGAATCCTGAGTGGGCGCTTCGTTGGGCGGAGTGGGAGAAGGAATCAGCCCGGCGATGGGCGAGGGCAAAGGGCTTGCCGTCCATAAGGCGAAAGCCAGGCTGGCGGCTCCCAGGAAGGCAAAGGCCCCAGAGATCACAATTCCGGCGCCGGTGAGCGGACGCAGCCCCAGGCCTGCGAGCGTTAACACGCCGATGAGAATGGCCCATGCCAGGTGGACGGTGAAGAGTACCAGGCCGCCGGCCAGAAGCGCGCCCTGGCCGCTGCCGGCCCCAAACCCGGCTGCGCCCACCGGCAGGTACAGACTAAAGGCAATTGCGGCGCTGCTCACCAGCGGCTTCTGCTGCGGAGAGCGCACCATCAGGTAAGTGCTAAAGCCGGTTCCCAGCGCCAGCACGGTGAAGCCCGCCCAGGTGAACTGGCTGTAGGCGGCGGCCTGCAAGTAGGGCTGGGCGGGCAGCAGCATGGCGGCCCACCCGGCCAGCATTCCGAACAGGAAGATCATCACGCAGGCGATCAACAGGCTTGCCAGTGATTGGAGCAGGTAGCGCCCCGCTCCGGTAATCGCCCCCAGTGAGGCTCCGATGACCGGAGCCATAAAGGGAGCCAGCAGTGCCGCCAGGAACATGAGGGCGGGCGAATCGACCAGCAGAGCCGCCGCCAGCACTAACCCTGCAAGCAGTGAGAATAAGAAGAAGTCAAACGATGGAATCGCCCGCTCCGACAGCTCTGCCAGCAGTCCGGCGCGCTCATGCTCGCCAGCGGGGACGATAGTGCGTCGTCTCCGGCGCCGGCGGGCGGGGGGCAGCGTTTCACTGCTTTCAGGTGGGAGGGGTTCGACGGTAGGCAGGCTCATTTGCGCATTGTGGCGACCAGCCGCAGTGGGTTCTCAAGCAGGCCCAGAGCCGTCTGAATGTTCGGAACGATGACATCGGCGGCGGCCAGGGTTTCGGCGGCGACGCCCTCCAGCGATAGTACGCAGATGCCAATACGGGCGGCGCGCAGCATTTGGGCGTCGTTGGCGCCCTGCCCAATCGCCGCCACGCGCGCGGCGGTCAGGCTTTCTACGTATTCGGCTTTTTGGCGAGCCTCATTCCCTGGTTTCAGCCGCACCGCCCGCAGGTTCAACTGCTGGTCAATAATGCCCTGCCGGCCGTAGGTGTCGGCAGTGACCAGGTGAACGGTCAGACGGTCTTGCAGGATGCCCAAACTGCGGGCCACGCCGTCAATTAATTTACCATCGATTGCCAGGGTGCCGTTGACATCGCAAACCAGGTGTTCAAGCTGGATCAGCCCAATGCCAGGGATATTCAGCTCAATCATAGGAATAATTATAATACACTCTTTTTGAAAGCACTTTCTCGGTTAAAATGTCCTCTATGTCGCTGAAAACCCGTTTTCTCATCTTTCTGACCCTATTGGTAACTCTGCTGGCGAGCGCCGCCTGTGCGGGCGCGCCCCTACAGCCTCCCCAACCGACTGCAACCCAGGCGGCCGCTGAAATGCTGTCCACGGCCACGCTGCGGCCCCCTGAACCGACCCTGGCTCCGACCGATGCCCCACAGCCGAAGAAAGCGGTCCTGGTTGCACCGTCTGGTAGTGACCCGCAACTACTTCAAGAGGTCCAACAGGCCCTGGCCGAACTGGCCGCCCCCGCGCAGATGGTGACAGAAACCCGCGAATCCCTTCAGCCGGGCGATCTGACTGCTGAACTGGCCGTGGTGATCTGGCTGGCTGCGCCCGCTAACTTGAATGAACTGGTGGCGGCGGCCCCTCAGACGGCCTTTGTGGTCTTCAGCGCCGCAGACCTGCCGGTGGGCGGCAACCTCAGCGTGGTGCGCCTGCAGCCCGAATTTCAGGCGTTTGTAGGCGGGTTTATTGTGGCGCTGCTTTCACCCAATTGGCGCGCGGCCGGGCTTCTGCCGGGCGATGGGCCGTTGGGCGAGGGGTTGGTGAATGCTTTTGTCAACGGTGGGCGGTATTTCTGCGGCGTGTGCGCGCCCGGCTGGCCGCTTGGCGTTAAGTATCCCCAGACCGGCGTTTTACCCGCCGCCGCCGATGGAGTGGGCTGGCAAACTGCCGCCGCCGGGTTGTTTGACGTTCAGAAAGTGGATGCCTACTACCTTGCGGCGGAAGCGGCGAAGGGCGAAGTATTCGCCTATTTACAGGGGAAAGATCAATTTGGGGTTCCGGTGCGCGTGGCCGGGGCCATCCAGCCACCCGTTGAACTGCAAAATCAGTGGGCCGCGACTGTGCGCTTTGACCTGGCCGCCGGACTGCGGCAGGTCTGGCCGGATGCCGCCGCTGGCAAAGGCGGGCTGACGGTCTTTGCTCCCATTGCCGTGGTTAACGTCAATCCCAACCATTTGGGAGATGGCAAAATGCGGTTGGTCCGTGAACTGCTGGCCGAGATCGCCGCGGGTAGGGTTTATCCGTTCACGGTTCCTGCGGAGTAGCGGGGTCTTGCGCGGCGTTGCCCATAAATTCGTGCATGGTAGCGTGTCCTGGCTCGCTGATGCCCTCGCGGCGCAGTACTTTCCAAAAAGTTAGCGCCAGGATTTGCATATCCAGCCGCAGGCTCCAGTGATCCACATACCAGGTATCCAGGGCAAAGCGTTCATCCCAGGTAAGGGCGTTGCGCCCGTTGATCTGCGCCCAACCGGTGATGCCGGGCAGTACCTCGTGGCGGCGCATCTGCTCAGCCGAGTAGCGCGGCAGGTAGCGGGCCATCAGCGGGCGCGGGCCGACCAGGCTCATCTCGCCGCGCAGCACGTTGATGAGCTCCGGCAGTTCATCCAGGCTGGTTGCTCGCAGAAAATGCCCCAGCCGGGTGATGCGCTGTTCATCGGGGAGTGGCCTGCCTTGGGCATCGTAGGCTTCGCGCATTGTGCGGAACTTCAATACGTTGAAAACCCGGCCGTTCAACCCGGCGCGCGCCTGCCGAAACAGGATCGGGCGGCCCTCGGTAATCAACAGCACCAGCGCAATGATCCCCAACACCGGCGCAACGAACACCATCCCTGGCAGAGTGAGGGCCAGGTCAAAAATCCGCTTGCGCAAGGGGATGGCGCGGGGCTTGCTCACCGGGCGTGTAGGATCAGAATAGGATGGCGCGGTTGGCATACGAGCATTGTACCGTAAAACGCCCGAAAAACGGTATGATATAATATCTCTCAATCCTCAGTTCGTGTTTGGATGCCTCATGGAGGCCGGCAGTGCTGTTAAAGATTTCCATTACCTACTGCGCGGTGTGACATTACACCGAAAAGGCCGTCGGTCTGGCGGCTGACCTGCTCAGGCTTTACGAACCGGAGATCGCCAGCCTTACGCTCATCCCCGCAGAGGGCGGACAGTTCGAAGTGATTGTCAATGGAGATTTGCTTTATTCTAAACTGGCGTCCGGCCGCCATGCCAAAACCGGCGAGATTTTGGATCTGGTGCGAAATTATTTAAAGGATCGTTCATGATGATGAGTGCAAAGAAAGGCCGCGTTTTTTCTGGCGCTCGCCCGACCGGGCGCCAACACCTGGGCAACTATCTGGGGGCCATCCGCAATTACGTTGCCTTGCAGCAGGATTATGAATGCATTTACTGTATTGTTGATCTGCACGCCCTGACGACGCTGGAAACCACCCGCGATCTGCGCTCTAACACCTATGAAATGGCGCTCGACTGGGTGGCGGCGGGCATTGACCCCAAAGAGTCGATTATGTTTGTGCAGTCGCAGGTTCCCGAAGTAACTGAACTGCACCTGATGCTTTCGATGGTCACGCCCTTGGGCAAGCTGACGGACCTGCCCACCTTTAAAGAGAAAGTCCGCCAACAGCCCAACAACGTCAATTACGGTCTGGTTGGCTATCCTGTGCTGATGACGGCGGATATCGTGCTGTATAAGGCCGATACCGTGCCGGTGGGCTTGGATCAACAGCCTCACATCGAGTTTGCGCGCGAAACGGTGCGCTCGTTCAATTACCGGTATAACTGCAACGTCCTCATCGAGCCGAACATGAAGGTGACGGAGATTCCAAAAGTCTTAGGGATTGATGGGGTGCAGAAGATGAGCAAGAGCCTGAACAATCACATCGAACTGGCCGCCACGCCCGAAGAAACTCAACAGCGCGTGATGAGCATGGTGACAGACCCTCAGCGCGTCCGCCGCAGTGACCCTGGCAACCCGGATGTCTGCAACGTCTTTACCATGCACAAGATTTTCTCGACCCCCGAAGAGGTAGCGCGCATCAACAGCGACTGCCGCACCGCCGGGATCGGCTGTGTGGAATGCAAGAAACTGCTGGCGAAGAACATGAATGCCCATCTCGCCCCGTTCCGCGCCCGCCGCGCGGAGTTAAATGAGCGCCCCGACGAAATTTGGGATATCCTGCACGACGGCGCGCGCCGCGCCCGCGTGCTGGCCGCGCAGACGATGGAAGAAGTCCGCGATGCGATTGGACTGGCAAGATAACAGCTTTTAGGATCGTGGGGCCGCCCGGCGGCCCCACGATTGCTTGGGATGCCCCATGAACCCTATCCTTCCGATCCAGCACTTTGTTCCTGACGCTGAAGCCCGCCAGTGGAGCGACGGGCGCATGTACCTGTACGGTTCTTACGATATCAGCGGGCGCACGAGTTACTGCAGTTGGGAGTACCACGTCTTTTCTTCCGCTGATCTGATCCATTGGGAGCATCACGGCGAGAGCTTTCGCTCAACCGCGCCAGACTCCGACGTTCCCTGGAGCAGTGCGCCGCTGTATGCGCCAGACTGCATTTACCACAACGGGCGCTACTACCTCTTCTTTTGCAACGCCGACCGCACCGAGGGCGTCGCCGAGAGCCTCTCGCCCACCGGGCGTTTTACCAACGCCGCTCCGGTAGAAGGTGCGAATGGCGACGCCATTGACCCGGCGGCCCTGGTGGACGATGACGGCCAGGTTTATTATTATTGGGGGCAGTTCCACCTGCGCGGCGCAAAACTGCGCCCAGATTTGCGCGGTATCCAGCCAGAGACGCTCCGCACCGACCTGATCACGGAGGCCGGTCATGGGTTTCACGAGGGCGCTTCGATCCGCAAGCGCAACGGCATTTATTACCTGGTGTATACCGATATCAGCCGGGGGCGGGCCACCTGCATGGCTTATGCCACCAGCCGCTCCCCGTTAGGGCCGTTCACCCGGGGCGGCATAATCATAGACAATACCGGCTGCGACCCTGAGACCTGGAATAATCACGGCTCGATAGCCGAATTTAACGGCCAATGGTACGTCTTCTACCACCGGTCATCCCAGGCCAGCCAGTTCAACCGCCGCGTCTGCGTTGAGCCGATTCACTTTAATGCGGATGGCAGTATTAACGAGGTGGAGATGACCACCCAGGGCGTCTCTGGCCCACTGCCAGCCGCCCGCCCCATCGAAGCCTGGCGGGCCTGCCTGCTGCACGGCAAGGTACGCACTGCCGCCGAAGGCCCCACCGAGCTTTCGCCTGCCGTCCGTGAGTACCTCACTCTCATCCATCACGGCGATTGGGCCGGCTATAAGTATGTAGATTTTGATTCTCAGCCCTTTAGCCGCTTTTATGCGCGTGCTGGCAGTCTGGCTTACGGCGGCGTCATCGAAATTCACCTCGATCAGCCCGACGGCGAACGAATCGGAATCTGCGATGTGCCCCGCACCGGCGGCTGGCAGAAGTGGGCCACGCTTAGTTGTCCCGTGAGGGGAGCCAAAGGGGTGCGGGCTGTTTACCTGGTGTTTAAAGGCAAAGAGGGCCGGCTTTCAGACGAGATGCGGAAATTCGACCCCGAAAGGCTGTTCGACCTGGAAAGCTTCTGGTTCGCGCCCTGATCAAGAGGCGATGAACAACTCACGGTCTAAATACCAGCGGTACCAGCCATAGGGGTTGGTGCTGAACAGCCGGTGCAGGCGGATGCGAGCATCGAGACTGCTGGAATCGTGGTACTGGTCTTTGAGAAATTGGGGCGTGGTCATAATTTACTCCCTGGCGTACTCCCTTTCCAAAGCCAGGATCCGGCGCAAGATAGCGATGCTGGCGGCGTAGGTGGAATCCATGCCAAAGTAGGAAAGGGTTCCGGCCCCCAGGTTCTTACCTTTGCTCATCGGGGTATCCGAGACGTAGTGAAGCACGCCGAAGTCAATGGGGATTTTATAGAGGTTGACGATCTCATCCAGAGGGTAGCGTTTGGGGCGGGTGGCTTCGTAGAGGGCGGAACAGAAATTGCCCAGCTCCATTTCGATGTCGGCGTACCCCTCGCGGTAGAAAACATCCATCAGGTGGACGTTTTGCAAGAACGTCCCCAACACGCACAGGGCCTTCTGATTATCTAGAACCGTCCCGTACGTCAGGTAGGGGGTAACTTCCGCCGCGGAGAAGCAGTTCTCGAACAGGTAGGTGTTGCGCGAGTGTTCATCTTGCACTACGTTGGGGATCAGAATATCGCCGCGCGCGGCGTTGAGCGAGGCGGATTTTCCCATAATATACACGCCGCGCACTTCAGCGGCCTGTTCGGTGATCTTCGAGAGGATGTGGTAAGCGCCCAGGCCCAGCGGGTAGTCAATATTGAGCAGCAGGGCGTCGCTGTGCCGCAAAAAGTCGAGCGCAGTGTCAGCGGCCACGCGAGGGTCCAGTCGGGCCGGGTCCAGGCGGTTCAGTTCGATCACCTGGGCTTCAACCTCGAAGGAATGCTCGCTCGTCACCCGAATGATGCCGAGAGCCTGTTCCTCAGCCTGCTGGGCGGCCAGTAGCGCATAGCCCTGGGGAGTATTTTGAAACTTCTTCAATACGTAATAGAGGAAATTCTCGCGGCTGGAGCGAACCTGGCCGGTCTGAATATTTTGCCACTCGGCCCGCAGGTCGGGATCGCCCGAATGCTCCACATAATTGATTAATTCTGGCTCGTGCCGTAGAGCAAAGCCCGTCAGCAGGTTGACCAGGCTGTGGGTGTTGCTGGAGACGAAATAGATCGGTCTCCGGGTGATGGCGGGGAACGTCTGCCGGATGTTCTCAAACCAGGCGTGGGTGGCCTGCATATACTGGCTGAGTGAACCGCTCAACAGGCGGATGCCCATGTTGCGGCGGGTCCGGGAGATGCGTTCCAGGGTTGGGGCGAAGTTCCCCCGCCAGAGGATGCGCAGGCGTTCCAGGTCATCACGCGAGATTTGCAAGAGGTCTGCCAGCCGGCCCGCCGCCTGGGGGTCGCTTTCGACGGCGGCAAAGTCTAAATCTGGGGGCCGGCGCTGGAGCAAGAGGTTCATTTTGTTCCATTCTATCTGATAAGCCGTCAGCGCGGGGACGATATCTTCAATATCTGAGCGCGAAGCGATGTAGCAGGCCAGGGTTTCTTTGCCATCAAAGAAACAGCGCCGCCGCCGCGCGCGGGCCGTCACCGACTGCCAGCTTTCGATCTGAGTGTAACCATGCCGCCGGAACAACTCGGTGTTCTGTCCTAACACTATCGAGCGCACGGCGGGCAGGCAGTCGGGCAGGCGCATGGCGCTGTAGATAAACGCGGAGATGTCGGGCTGCGGGCGGCGGGCGTCGGGGTGGAGCAGTGAGTTCATCCCGGCGTGAACTTCTTCCAGCGTGCGGATTTGCACCTCGGTGCTGGAACGGAGCAGCGAATATAACGTGCTGCGGTAGAGCTTGATTTCTTCAGAGGTTGCGCTGGGGACGGTACGTTCCATTTCGTTCCTTTTTTCTCCTTCCCCGCGTGGATGGGGATGTTCTGATTATAACGAAGGATTCAACGGAGCTTCCGTTTTGCGCTGAAACTTTCCTGGCGTTGGAGGAAACAACGCCTTCTTGACAAGAGCAAAAGCGGAATGGCGTTTTTCTGTATGGTTCGTTGAGGGTATTTAATGGAAGGATGTGGCACAATGAGTTTTGGAAAGGGTGGAAGTTTAAGAAAATGGATGATCATACCAGAGAAACGATCCCGGCCCGCGGGCCGGAAGATACACAGCCGGTGCGGCGCGCGGGGGGTGGGTCGCCGGTGAAAGCCTACGCGGTGCAGCATCAGCCAGCATCTGATGCCCTGCCGGTGATGGGCGGCGGGGAACCAGGATTGATCGCCTGGGCGCGTGGGCTGACCAAGGTGTTTGGCGAACAAGATGCCGTCCGTGACCTGAACTTTCAAATCCCCCGTGGGGCGATCTTTGGCTTTATTGGTCCCAGCGGCTGTGGAAAAACGACCACCATCCGCCTGCTGACCGGCATTTACAAACCCACTTCTGGTGATGTGCAGGTGTTAGGGCGGTCACCGGCCCGATTTTCTCGCCGCTACCGCGAAAAAATCGGCTATATGACTCAGGGCTTTGTATTGTACCCTGACCTGACAGTGCTGGAAAACCTGAGCTTTGCCGCTTCGCTCTACGGCGTGCCGTTTTTCCGGGGCAAGCGCATCCAGCAGGCGTTAGAGTTTGTCGAGCTGGATCAGCACAGGCACAAACTGGCCCGCAACCTCTCCGGAGGAATGCAGCGCCGCCTGATGCTCGCTTCTACCCTCCTGCACCAGCCGGAACTGCTGTTTCTGGACGAGCCGACCGCCGGAATCGACCCGGTTCTGCGCCGTAAGGTGTGGGATTATTTTGAAGTGCTGCGGTCGCAGGGGTTGACGCTGTTTGTCACCACCCAGTACGTGGGCGAAGCCGCCTACTGTGACTACGTGGGCGTGATGTCGCGCGGGCGGCTGCTGCTGGTGGAGACTCCCGAAGGACTGCGGCGGCGGGCCTACGGGGGCGACGTGATTAACCTGCGCACCAACGCGCCTGTTACGTCAGAAATGCGCTCCGCGCTCGACCGGCTGCCCTTTGTCTTACAGCCCGCCGTGCAGGTCAGCTCGCGCGAGGTGCGCCTGATCGTAGATGAGGCCAATACCGCCATTCCCCCGTTGATGGATTGGGTGCGCAGCCACAATGTGGAGATCGAGTCGATTGGGGAATTTCTCCCACCCTTTGACGATGTATTTGTCAAGCTGGTCAAGGAAGAGGAGCAGCAGGTTGATGCGTAGCATTGCCGGTTTTATCATCCGTTCTTCGGCGTTTATCCAAAAGGAACTGGTCGAAATCTTGCGACAGACGCGGCTCATCCTGGCGCTGATCTTGGGGCCGTTTCTCATCCTGCTGCTGTTTGGCCTGGGGTTCCGTAATGAAGCGCGCGTCTTGCGCACGGTGTTTGTGATTCCAGAGAGCGACGAAATTTCAGCGGCGCAGATTGAGAAGTACGCCACCACTCTGGGGCCGCAGCTAGACTTTCGGGGCGTTACCACCAACCAACAGCAGGCTTTATTTGACCTGGCGCGCGGGCGGGTTGATGTGGTGGCGGTCATCCCTGGAGATGTGGAGGAAAAGATCCGCAATTCCGAACAGCCGCTTGTCAAGTTATATCACCGCGAGATTGACCCCTTGCAGGCCAGCTACGTAGAATATTTTGGGCAAATCTACGTGGGAGAGTTGAACCGGCGCATCTTGCGCAGCACGGCGGAGCAGGGCCAGCAGGAAGCCGCCGACGTTCAGGATGACTTGCAGGCCGCCAGGGCCAGCGCCCGCGCCATGCGGATTGCCTTTGAGCAGAATGACGCTGCCACCGCCCAGCAGCGCCGCCGCGAAATGCGTACCTCGTTGGACACTGTTGCGCTGGGGGTAGGGGCCAGTCTGGGCGTTCTGCAAGGCATCGAACAAACGATGTCCCCCGGCGATCAACCCTCGTCGGGAACCGCTTCGCAAATCTTGGGGACGATGGGTGACATCAACAGCGCCGATGCAGAGATACAGCAGGCCGGAGATGAAAAAGAGAGTTACAGCGCAGAAGCGCAAAAGGCCGCCGAGATGGAAACAGATCTGGCCGAGCTGGAAGAACAACTGGCCGACTTCCGCCGCGTGGACCCCGATATCCTGGTGAGCCCGTTTAAGTCAGAGGCCGAAAGCGTGGTCGGGGTGAAGTTGGAAACCGCCGACTTCTTCGCGCCCGGCGTCATTGTGCTGCTCTTACAACACCTGGCAGTCACCTTTGCGGCGCTTTCGATTGTGCGCGAGCGCAATTCGGGCGCGATGGAACTGTTCCGGGTGTCGCCCATTTCTGCCTTTGAAACCCTGATCGGTAAATACCTCAGCTACTTCCTGCTGGGGGCGGTGCTGGCGGCGTCCATCTCGGCGCTGGTGGTGCTGGTTTTAGGCGTTCCCATGTTGGGGGACTGGAACCACTTTGCCCTGGTGCTGGCGGCACTGCTGTTTGCCTCGTTGGGGCTGGGGTTTTTGCTTTCGCTGGTTTCAAACACCACCAGCCAGGCGGTGCAGTACTCTATGCTGGTGCTGCTCTTTAGCATTTTCTTCAGCGGGTTTTTCCTTGATTTGCGTCTGATGACCCCCGGTCTGCGTTTCCTCTCGTGGGGCATTCCCACCACCTATGGGATGCAGATGCTGCAAGAGATCATGTTCCGAGGCGCGCCGCCCAACATCACTCTGACGGCCGGTCTGGTCGTGATGGGCGTGTTGTTGTTCGTTATTTCCTGGCTGATCCTACGCTATCAGATGAGACTGCATTAAGGGGCGATTCCTCTATTTTTTTCCAGCAATTGGGTTTCTCTTTCGCGGCTCAGGCCGGCGCGCCAGCGGTGATCCGCAGGGCGCGACTGCGCCCAGGCCAGCGTGTCGCGGATGGTCTCAAGCGTGGGGCGGAAGGTCAGGCCGGCCCGCACGGCTTTTTCGATGGAAGTTTCCACCAGCCCGCCTTCTGGGCCGGTTTCAGCGATCCATAGCGGTACCTCAGACCAGGGCTGGACGCCGTTCTGGAGCAAGAAGGCTTCGCTCACCCAGGTGAAGCGCGCGTCACTCGCGGCGGCCTGACGGCAGAGGTCGAGCAGTTCTCCGAAAGGCAGTGGGTGGCGCGGGCCGGTGGCGTTGTAGGTTCCAACGCGGCCTTGTTCGATCATGGCGATCATCCAATCGGCCAGGTCGCGCGCGTCAATGAATTCGGTGGGGTAATCGGGCCGTGAGGGGGCCAGCACTTCGCCGCCCTGGGCCACGCGCCAGGGCCAGTAGGTGAATCGATCGGTAGGGTCCCAGGGGCCGACGATCAGCCCGGGGCGCACGTTCAACACGCGTCCCGGCATGGCCTGTTCGGCGGCCTGTTCGCACAGAGCTTTGAGCGGCCCGTAATACTCAATATTGAAAGGGGCATAGGGGTCTGCGCCGGGCGGCAGTTGAGCAACAGGGCTGTTTTCATCGAGCGGATACAGGCCCAGCCCGGCATAAACCGATATGGATGAGACAAAGGTGTAGTGCTGCACTGCGCCGGCCAGGAAACGGGCCGCCGTGCTCACCTCTTTGGGCGTATAGCCGCAGGTATCAATTGCCGCGTCCCAGGTACGCCCGGCCAATGGCTCCAGGCTGACCAGACGGTCGCCGTGGATTTGTTCGACGTTGGGAAACAGACCGGGGTTCGACTGCCCCCGGTTGAACAGGGTGAGGGTATGCCCGCGCCGCAGCGCTGATTCCACCAGGGCGCGGCCCAAAAAACGTGTTCCACCAATGATGAGCAGGTTCATGCTGTTTAGTGTACAAAAGAAATCTGTGCTGGTCAACGTTAAATAAAAAGTGCGGCGCAGGGGAGCGCCGCACGGCTGCCTGGCCCGCGCCAGGACGTCAATTCTGGACGATGCTTACTTCTTGCGCCTGAAGTCCTTTTTTACCTTCGATGACGGCGTACTCTACCCGCTGTCCTTCTTCCAGTGAGCGATAGCCCTTCGCATTGATGGCGCTGTAGTGGACAAACACATCTCCACCAGAATCGCGGGTAATGAAGCCGTAGCCTTTTGTCGCGTTAAACCATTTAACGGTTCCGGTTTCGCGCTCTACCATAATACTTCCCTCCTGAACGGGTGATCCAAAAGATGAATGAATGAGAGAGGCAGAGCGTTCCAGACACCTACAGAAGATCCTTCCGCCATTCTAACCAGCCCGCAGAATGGCTTTTGTCGGTAGGTATCGCCGTTATGGGCGAATTGCCGCTTGCGTTTCGTATTCAACCGCATAACCCGATACAACAACCTTTCGTCTCTATCCTGCTGAACCAGGTTAGAACTGTACTCCTCTGAATGGACAGAAACGAACTGCCGATGAGCATATATTAGCATAGAGGCAATCGGTTGTCAAATAAATTGTAACGGAATTTAATGGATCAATGAACTATTCTGGCCCCTCAGGGGATGATTTTTTTACCTGCTGAAAGAACCAGTTCGTACCTGCTCGTAGTTCGGATGCACAGGCATCCCCGCTTCTTCAAAAAACTGGATCAGAATATCGGCCTGATGGCGGGCGGCTGCTTCCAACTGCCCGGCATACACCAGCGCCCGCAAACGCGGCGCGCCCGCGCGAATGCGGCGTGCCTGGTCGTCCCAACGCCGGTATGGTTCTAAGATATCGGCAAAACGCAGGCACCAGGTGAGGGGAGCGTGAAAGTTCGGACCTGTTCCCACCCAGGTATGCATGGCGATAGCATCCAGAACGAAGGGGTCGCTGATCTCTAACGCTTTGGATACGTAGTATGCGCCTATCGGCCCGTGCAAATAAAGGCTGTATTCGCGTTCGCAAGGGTAGCGGAATTGGATCCCGGCTTCCTGGATCAGCGGCTCGTATTGGGCCGGCGGCAGGTCTTTCGCGGCGTCGTGCAGTAAGCCGGCGGTGAGCGCGGCCTCGCGGTTCAGGTGGTAAATGCCGGCCAGTTCTCCCATCACCTGCATGACGCCCAAAGAGTGCTTCAGCCGGTTGGGGGTCAGAACGCCTTCTAAAAAAGCAGTGTAGAGGGGTATTTTGTCCATTCTCTTGAATGAGAATCTTAATGTTGGGTCAGCGCGGCGCGGGCTTCGGCCAGAGCCTGGTCATAGGCGGCCTCCAAGAGCGGGTTGTGCCCGCGCAGGCCGTCAACCACCTGCTTGCTCCATTCCAGGTACTCGCGCTTGCGCTCCAGCGGCCAATCTTTGGGCGGGTAGTGCGTGATGGTATACAGGTTGTTGATTTTGTCGGCCAGCTTGATCTGCCGGGCACGGAGCGAAATATGCGGAGCATGTTCGATCTGCAAACGCTTACGCTCCGCCTTGGGCAGAGATTTATCATCGGTCACTTCCAGCACCAGGGCGAGAACCTCCTCGCCAAACTGGTCGCGGATTTCGTCAGGCCGGGTGGGGGTATCTTCAATGGTATCGTGCAGCAGGGCCGCCAGCAGGGTGGCGATGTCGCGTACGCCAGCATTCCAGAGGATGAGGGTAACGTCAATGGGATGATTGATGTAGGGGATGACGCCGTCCTTGCGTTTCTGTTCTTTGTGCTTATCGGCGGCGAACTGCAAAGCTCTTAAAAACCGGCTAAAATCAGGTTCGGATAGGGTAAACATCGTTTCACTTCCTTTTACAATGGTCTTCCGAGAAATAGAATTGGCGAGAGAAAAATACCAATCAGCGAGGTGTGAAATGCGGGCAGTGCTTCAAAGGGTACGGCGCGGCAGGGTGGTAGTGGGGGGGCAAACCATCGCCGAGATCGGTCGGGGCTATGTGATTCTGCTGGGGGTTGGGCATGGCGATAACGAAACAGCGGCCCGCGCCCTGGCGGAAAAGATCGCCAACCTGCGCGTTTTTGAGGATGAACAGGGAAAGATGAACCTCTCGGTGCGGGATGTGGGGGGAGCGGCGCTGGTCGTATCACAATTTACCCTCTATGCCGATACGCGCCGGGGGCGGCGGCCTTCTTTTACCGACGCCGCCCTGCCGGATGTAGCCCGCCCGCTGGTAGATCGCTTCGCGGCCTTGCTGGCCGAACTGGGAGTCCCCACGCAGACCGGCGAGTTCGGAGCCGCCATGTTGGTTGAAATCCACAACGACGGCCCTGTGACCATTGTACTCGACAGCGCGCTCCTCTAACTGGCCCAACCGCGCCATAAGACGGCGTCTAATTGCACGGCGGCGGCCCCAGCCTCACGCGCAAGCTGGGCGTCTTGTGGCCGGTACAGACCGGCCCCAGCGATCACCTGTAACCCCAACCGGCGGGCCGCGTGGATGGCGGCCAGCAGTTGCGGCAGCAGAGCGGGGCCGTACAGACGCCCATTCACCGGGCGGCCGGCGCTGTCTACCAGGATGCCGCGCGGGGCCGACAGGCACACCGCGCCCGCACCCCAGCGGGGCAGTTCCGCCACCCAGGGTTCCTCAACCATTGTCAGCGGCAGGCAGACCACCAGCGGCAGTTCGCCGTAGGCGGCCTGTATCCATTCCTGCGCCTCTGCGCCGCGGAGGCCCGGCGGCAGGCCGATTTCCAGCGCCATAACGCCCTCCACGCCTTCCAGCCGTTGTGCCATCGTCCGAATTTCATCAGGGTCCGAGGCCAACAGGTGTACCCACACCGGCAGGGACGACTGTGCCCAGCGCGCAGCGTAGCGCCGCAAGACGCGGTTGAGGCCGGGGTTGGGGTGCCCAGAATGGAGAAGAAAGCCGCCGGGGAAAGACACCAGCGCCCGTCCAGCGGCGGGGGCGCGCGGCGTCAGGCTGATAGGGTTGGTAACAAATGCGCCCGGTGATTCTGGCAGCGGCCAGCGCGCTGGCGGAGCAAAGCCCAGCGTACCAGCGGCGTTCATCCATGGAGAGGCCAAATCCACTTCCAGCCCAAGCATAACCTTTTGCCTTCTTTTTAACTACATAACCCGCACCAGCCCGCTTTGAACCAGCAGAGCGGCCAACGGGTCTTGGAGAGCGCGCCCATCTTCGACCGGCGGCCAGACGCGCGTCAGGCTTTCGACTGGCAGAATCACTTCGGGGACGGTCAGGCGGCGGCCGGCTTCTTCTGAGCGGCGGCGCACAAACAGGCTGTGCTGGGTTTTGTGACACAGCGCGGCCTGGGTTTTTTGTTCCAATACCGGGGTCACGTCAATGACCAGGTGGGCGGGGGCGTCGGGGTTGAGCAGGCGCGGGTAGGGGCTGTCGGGGAAGTGCCCCATAACGGTGTAAAGCAGGGGAGCCTTTGGCCCCAGCCGGGCCACGGCCTGCGCCGCCGCCTGATGCGCCAGGCGGTGAGCAGGGTGACCATATTCGCCGTTGACGCCGTGCGTCAGCAGTACCCCTGCGCCGGTTGCGCGGATGGCCCCCACGAGTTCCCCAACGAGTGCATCGAAGTCCTCGGTAAATGGGAAAAGCTGGTCGTTAGGACCAACGGTCGGGTCAATGTAATCCATCAGCAGTAGTTGAGCCGCGCCCAGTGCCTGGGCGGCGCAGCGCAGTTCTTGCTCGCGCACGCGGCCCAATTCGGCGCGCTCGCAGATGGGCGGGTCGCCTACCTCGCCGCCTTCGCCGCGCGTGGCAATGAGGATATGCACGCGCGCGCCCTGTTGTGCCAGCAGAGCCAGCGTTCCGCCGCACAGCATGGTTTCATCATCCGGGTGGGCAAAGAAGGCCAATACATCCATGCAGATTCATACCTCCAGGCGATTCCAATCGAAAACCGGGCCATCCGAGCAGGCCAGCCGCCAGCCGTCGCGCGTGGGGACGGCGCACACGCCGCATTCGGCCAGCCCGCCGCAGGGCATGGGCGCAGCAATTAACACCTGGGCCGGGCAGGCCAGGCGGTCGTAGAGGCCCAGTTTTAAGGCCGGTCGCAGGGTTGGCAGATCATGGATGGATACATCCATGGCTAAAAAGTCGGCCCAGGCCGGGGCTTCGGGCAGCAGGTCGAGGGGTAGCACTTCTACCTCGGCGGGCAGCCCCAGCGGGGTGGCGCAGGTGTAGAGCGTCACAGAAGCGCGCTGCGCCAGGGCTTGAAAAGCCAGGGGCAGCAGGCGGGCCGGAGAAGCGTCCAGCGCGGCCAGTGCCACCCGGCGGGCCGAAGACGGCAGGCTGAACCCGCGCCCCAGCGGGCCGCGCAGTGCCAGAGATAGGCCAGAAGTCCAGTGCTGGGGAAGAGGCGGAGCGACCAGCAGGTCTTCGCCTTCCAGCCCCGATGGAAACAGCGCCGTAGGCAGTGGTTCGGCCAGGCTGGGGCCGGCGGCCAACAGATATTGTCCGGGCGCGGGGCGCAGGCCCGGCGGGCAGGTGATCTTCCCGCTGACCAGCCCAGAGGGTTCGAGGCGTAGTTCGATGAGTATGCCGCTTGCAGTTGCCATACCCGTAAATCGTATCACAGGTTAGCGCAGTGCGTGAGGCTGTTGCAGAGCGTTTTTTAAGAGGACCGTGTCAGATAGAACCGGGTTGAGTGAGGGGTATAATTCAGGCATAATGAACGTTGAGGAGATTCTCGGATGAGCCAGGTTGTCCCTTCTGGAAAGCAAATCCGCCTGACCAGCCTGTCGAACTGCGCGGGCTGAGCGTCCAAACTCAATGCGGAAACGCTGGCGCACGTGCTGCGCCCAATTCAAGAAATCTTTCAGGCCGCGGATTACCCAGACCTGCTGGTTGGGGTGAATTCGCCGGACGATGCGGCCGTCTGGCGCTTGGATGAACGCCACTGGTTGGTGCTGACCACCGACTTTTTTACGCCAGTGGTGGATGTTGCTTACGATTACGGCGCGATTGCCGCCGCCAACAGCCTTTCGGACATCTATGCCATGGGCGGACGGCCCTTCCTAGCATTGAACATCGCCGCACTGCCGCCTGGCTTGCCGGCAGACGTGCTGAGTGATATCGTGCGCGGCGGGGCCGAAAAGGCCCGCGAGGCCGGGGTGGTGATCGCCGGAGGTCATACCGTGCAAGACCAGGAGCCGAAATATGGCCTGGTGGTGGCAGGTATGGTAGACCCCGGCAAGATGATGACCAAAGGCGGGGCGCGCGCTGGCGATCAATTGGTTCTTACCAAGCCGCTCGGTTTTGGGGTGACAACCACGGCCCTCAAGCGCCAGCAGGCCGACCCCGCTGACGTGGAAGAAGTGACCGGTTGGATGAAACGGCTGAATCGTGCGGCGGCGCAACTGGCGAACGAACTGGGCGTGCGCGGAGGGACGGATATTACCGGCTACTCACTGCTGGGCCATGGCTTAGAAATGGCCCAGGCGGCGGGCGTCGGGCTGCGCCTGTACCTGGATCAGATCCCGTTTGTCGCCGGGGCGCGGCGCTATGCCGCCCTGGGCGCTTTTGCCGGTGGCGCCGCCGATAACCGCCTGTACTTTGGCCGGTGCGTGCAGTTTGAAGAGGGCATCGCAGAGCCAGAACAAATGCTGCTCTTCGACCCGCAAACGAGCGGCGGCCTGCTGCTGGCCCTTCCCCCGGAGCGGCTGGACGAGTTTTTCACCCGCGCCGCTGAGGTTCAACAGCCCGCCTGGTGGATCGGCGAGGTAGTCGCCGGAAGTGGTGTTGAAGTGGTTCAGGAGCGCCGCCATGCAAGCCTATAGCGCCGGATTCGCCAAAGTCTATAACCTGCGTTGGACCCGCTTTGCCCAGCAGTTGGCCCCGCGCATCCAGGAATATTATGAACGTACTTCCCTGGGCCAGGCCGAACACTCCCTGCTGGATGTGTGCTGTGGAACCGGACAGCTAGCGCTGTATTTTTTAGATCAGGGTTACCGCGTCACGGGTATTGACCTTTCGGAAGCGATGCTGGAATATGCCCGCTCCAATGCCTCAGCTTACATTGTGGCGGGTCAGGCTCAGTTTTTCCAGGGCAACGCGGCGGATTTCCAGGTAAAGGCATCCTTTGGGCTGGCTGTCTCTACTTTCGACGCGCTCAACCATCTGCCAGACCTGGCGGCCCTGCGCGGCTGCTTTAACTCGGTCTACGCGGCTCTGCGGCCCGGCGGGACGTTTATCTTTGACCTTAACACCCACCTGGGCCTGCGGCGCTGGACTTCCATTACCGTGGAGGACAGCGATGAGCTAATGCTGGTCACGCGCGGGCTGTATGTTCCCGCCCAGGAGCGTGCCTATACCTGTATTTCGGGTTTTCTAAAAGTGGGAGAAAACCTATATGAGCGTTTTGAGGAAACGGCTTACAACACGGGCTTTGCGCTGGCGGATGTGCGCCAGGCGTTAGAGCAGGTGGGTTTCCGCCAGGCGCGCTTCTGCCGCCAGTCAGACCTGAACACCGCCGTAGACGACCCCGAGGCGGAAGGGCGTATCTATGTGGTATGTGAAAAGTAATCGTTGATGGGAAATCGCCAAATGAACTCTCCAGCATTTCAACTCCCCCCATTTGAGTTTGCCTCGCGCCGTGCGCCAGCGTTGGGGCGCGGCGGGATGGCCGCCGCCACGCAGACGCTGGCCGTAGCCGCCGGTCTGAAGGTAATGGAACAGGGCGGCAACGCCGCCGACGCGGCTGTGGCTGTCGCGGCGGCTATGAACGTGACCGAGCCGTGCAGTACCGGCCTGGGCGGCGACGCCTTTTGCCTCTATTATGAAGCCGCCACGCGGCGGGTATTTGCCCTCAACGGTTCGGGGCGCGCTCCGGCGGCGCTGACGCTGGAGCGTTTGCAGCGTGAGGGCTATGGAAATGAACTGCCGCCTTTCCATGCCTATACCATCACGGTTCCAGGAGCGTGCGCGGCCTGGTGCGATACGGTGGAGCGTTTTGGCCGCCTGAGCATGGCCCAGGTGTTAGCCCCGGCTCACCGGCTGGCGGAGGAAGGGTTCCCGGTAGGGCCGCTGACCTCGCTGGCGTGGAAGGGAGCCGCCGCCGGCCAGCTTCGTCAGGCCGTTAATGGTGTAGAGATGACCCTGGACGGGCGCGGTCCAGAGGCCGGGGAAATCTGGCGCAACCCAGGCCTGGCGCGCGCTTTTGAGCAGATCGCCGCCGGTGAAAAAAAAGCTTTTTACGAGGGTCCCATCGCTCGCGCGATTGTCGAAGTGGTGCGCGAAGCAGGCGGCTGCATGACCGAGGCAGACCTGGCGAATCACCACAGCACCTGGGAAGAGCCGGCCCGGGTGCGCTACCGCGACCTGCACATTTGGGAATGCCCACCCAACGGTCAGGGCATTACCGCGCTGATGGCGTTAAATATCCTCTCCGGCCTTGACCTGGCGGGCCTGCCGCCGCTTTCGGCTGAGCGCCTGCACCTTATCATCGAGGCACTGCGCCTGGCCTTTGCCGATGCCCACTACTATGTGGCCGACCCGGTTTTTCGGGCCATTCCGCTGGCGGACTTGCTTTCGCAGGAATATGCCGCCGAGCGCCGCAAGTTAATCAACCCGCGCCGCGCCAACCCTGCCGTTCGCCACGGCACGCCCCAAGCCAGCAGCGACACGGTGTATTTCTCGGTGGTGGATGGCGAAGGCAACGCCTGCTCGTTCATTAACAGCAACTATATGGGCTTTGGAACCGGCATCGTCCCGCGCGGGTGGGGCTTCACCTTGCAGAATCGCGGGCATAACTTCAGCTTACAGCCCGGCCATCCCAATCAGTTGGAACCCGGCAAGCGCCCTTACCATACCATCATCCCCGCTATGGCAACGCGGGCCGCAGATGAAACCCTGTTCGCCAGCTTTGGGGTGATGGGCGGTTTTATGCAGCCGCAGGGGCACGTGCAGGTGGCCGTTGCCCTGGCTGACGATCACCTCGACCCGCAGTCGGCGCTGGACCGCCCGCGCCTGTGCCTGGCCGCCGACCAAATGAAAGACGGCGGCAGCACCACCAGGGTGAGCATCGAAGAGGGAATCCCAGACAGCACCCTCGCGGCCCTGGCGGAGATGGGCCATACCCCGGTGCGCGTTTCGGGCATGGGACGGATGTTGTTTGGGCGCGGGCAGGTCATTTACCGCGACCCCACCAGCGGCGTGCTGTGGGGCGGCAGCGACCCGCGCGGCGATGGCTGCGCCATGAGCCTGTTTTAAACCTTTACGGGCGTTTGCGAACCTGTTCTTCGACCACGCTTCCGGCCTTATCCACCAGCGTCTGGATGCGCTCCAGCATATTGATCGTTTGCGGCTCTATGGGCGTCATGCTGTTGCGCAGCGCGGTGCGTACCTGCTCGATGCGCTCGCGTAGTTCGGCGATGCGCGCAGCCGATTCAACCGACAGCGGCGTGGCGCGCGTTTGCAGCGAGTAACGGATGATGAGTTCAACTGCCGCCGCCAGGGGCGGGGCGACGATGAACCCTAACAGCCCAAATGGCTGTGATAGCGCCATAATCATTAAAATGCTGAGCAGTGAGCTGTACTGCCGGCGTTTTAAGAAGCGCGGCTCGACCACCAGTTCCATCACAAATAGGGTGATGATCGTGTAGAGCGAAGTGCTCAGCCCTAGCCAGAAGTTTGTGGAAAACCCAACCAGGGCTACCGGCAGAACGGTCAGCACGCCGCCCATCCAGGGGATAAGCCAGAACAGAGCGCCAGAGGCCCCCAGCAGGGTCGGAAACGGCAGTCCCATGGCCCAGAAGCCAATGCCCAAGATGATGCCAACCAGCAGGCTTTGAAGGGCTTCACTGCGAATGTACACCCCTAGATCGCGCTCAATCGCGCGCCAGATGTCGCGGTAGCGCGCCCGTGCCTCAACCGGAAAGAGCGAGAGCCACAGGCGTTCAAAATGCACCTGGTCCAGACTCCAGTAAAAACTGAGGAAGATCACGGCAAACAGGTTGCTGATGATGGTAAAGCTGCCCAGGGTAAAGCCCAGCAGGGCCTGCATGGCAGAGTTCTGGCGCTCAGGCGAAAAACTCTGATACAGTTCGGCAGGTTCGGGCAACTGCTGGACGATCATCTGTTGAACTTCTGTGCCTCCCGGCCATTCGATCCAGATGCGGTCGTAGGCGCGCACCAGCGCGTCGGACATGCGCTGTAGTTCGTTGAGTAAAGAATAGCCCGCCAGCATCACCACACCGGCAAATAAACCGATGCCCATCAGGTAAATAAGCGCCAGCGATAGGGTTTTGGAAAGGCCCCGCTGATTGCCCCGTTCGACCCAGGGGCGGATGGCGGCAGCAACCGACAGAGAAAACAGGAAAATCACCAGAGCCTGGCGAAATTCCCACAAAAGCAGCGCGCCCAGCAGAACGGCCAATACCACTGCGGCGTTAATGGCTACCCGGCGATAGTTCATCTCCCCCTCTCCCATTGGGGTTGGCCTCGTTGCGTTCCACTTCTGCCAGAATCGAATCCAGATCCTGCACAACGGCTTCCATGCTGTCCTCTACCTGATCTGCGCTGGCTTCCAATTCCACGTCTTTATCGCGCACCTGTTTGCGCACGTCCTGTACCAGGTCCTGAGCCTCATAGCGCAACATACTGATGGCATCCCGCCGAACCAGAGGGGCCTGTTCGCCGGGGCGGGCCTCAAATAACAGGCGGTTGAGGATAATCTGGATCACGGCAGCCAGCGGCACGGCCAAAAGCGCCCCCACAAACCCAAACAGCGAGCCGAATGTTAAAAAGGCCAGAAAGCTGGCTATGGGGTTCACGCCTACGGCCTTATCCATCACCTTTGGAGCGATCAGGTTATTTTCGAGCATCTGGATGATGGAAGTGGCGATCAGAACGTAGATGACTTTATCGGGCGTGGTGGAAGCCGCTACCAGCAGGGCCGGGATCGCGCCTAAAAGGGGGCCAATGAGCGGAATCAGCTCAAAAATCCCCGCCAGGATTCCCAATAACAGCACATTGGGCAGGCCGATGATGAGGTAAGCGGCGGCCGAAAGCACGCCCACGATGGTGGTCAGAATGGCAAGGCCGCGCGTGTATGCGCCGACCTTCTCTCCGGCCTCGGCTAAGAAGCCGCGCACCGGCTCGCGCCTGCCGGCAGGCAGGGCCAGCAAGAAAATGCGCCCCAGCCGCTCGCCTTCCAGAATCCATACCCCGGCCAGCAGTCCGGTAGCGGCGACGACCAGGATGTCACGCACAATTGCGCCGCCCAGAGTGAAGGCCTGTTCCACAAATGCTACCGTATCCACCGGCTCATCCGAGGCCGGCGGCCCCAACGTCAGCGGCAGGTTGATCGGCAGTTGGTAGGCAATGCGGCGCACCAACAGGCTCGGAGATTGAAGCAGCGCCCTGTTAACGTCGCGATACCAGTCCCCCAGCAGGGCGGCCAGGGTAGCCGACTGTTCAATGATGATCGGGGTGAGGGCCACCAGAAACGCAATGATCAGCGCCAGCAGCAGCAGGGCAATGATGACCACGCTGATGGTGCGCGAAATCTTCCAGCGCGAGAGCAGATCTACCAGGGGGTTGAGAGCCGTGCTGAGGACAATGGCCGTGAACAGCAAAAAGAACACCAACCGGAAGGAAATGAGCAGGTAGAACGCCAATGCAACCAGCAGCGCCGTCACGGTCGCCAGCGCGACGCGGCGCGGGGTCCAGAAAATAGTGGGTGTAGAAGCGTTCTGTTCCATACGTCAGTTGCATTCTTACACGAATTGTGGGCGCTTGCAATGATCTGAGGCCAAACCTTGATGGAACTTTGAGAATGGCACGCATAATCATTCGGCGAACGACCGTCGAGGAGGGGAACAACTCTTTGTTTCGTATAGAACATATGATAAAATTCGAGCTATGATGTCCGTTTCTGATCATTTGCAGGGGATTCTGGACACGCTGCCCACCCGGCCCGGCTGCTATATTATGAAGAATGCCGAAGGGACGATCATTTACGTTGGCAAGGCGATCAACCTGCGCAACCGGGTGCGCTCTTATTTCCACAGCAGCCACGATCAGGATCCAAAGACGCGCCAGTTGGTAAGGCAAATTGCCCACATCGAGTGGATTGTGGTCGATTCCGAGCTGGAAGCGCTCATCCTGGAAATGAACCTGATTAAAAAACATCGGCCGCATTTCAACATCCGGCTGAAGGACGATAAACGCTACCCGTATGTCAAAGTCCACTGGGCCGATCCTTTTCCGAAGGTCACGGTGACGCGCCAGATGGTCAAAGACGGGTCGCGCTATTTTGGCCCGTATACCAGCGTGTGGGCCGTCCATCAGACGCTCGACGTACTGCGCCGCATCTTTCCTTACCTGACGTGCGACCGCGAGATCACCGGAAAAGACGCCCGCCCCTGCCTGTATTACGACATTAAGTTATGCACCGGGCCGTGCATTGGGGCGATCAACCAGGCCGGCTACCGGCAGATGATTGACGATTTGTGCCAGTTCCTGGAAGGCAAGACCGACCCCATTGTAGAGCGCCTGCGTCAAGAGATGGAAGCGGCCGCGGAAGCGTTGAACTTTGAAAAAGCCGCCGGTTTGCGCGACCAGATTCACGCCATTGAGCGGGTGGTGGAACGCCAGCGGGTGATCTCGCCAGAGCGCATGGATTCAGACGTAGTGGCGATGGCGCGCGCCAACGGCGAAGCCTGCGTGCAAATTTTCTTCATCCGCAGCGGCAAGTTGATCGGGCGAGAATATTTCGTCCTGGAAGGCACCGAGGAAGAAAGCGATCGCGAGGTGATCGCGGAGTTTTTAAAGCAGTTCTACGCCGAAGCCGCCTCGGTTCCGCCGGAAGTACTGCTGCCCAATGAGATCGAAGAATACCAGGTGATTCAGCAGTGGTTGAACACGCGGCGGGGCGGTCAAAAGGTGGAACTGCTGGTTCCACATCAGGGCAGCAGCGGGCAAGAACTGGTGCAGATGGCGACCGAAAATGCGGTGGAGACTCTTGCGGCGCTGCGCGCCCAATGGGAAAAGGACGCCCACAAGCAAAGTGAGGCGCTGGCCGAGCTCCAGCAGGCGCTGGACCTCGAAGGGCCGCCCAACCGCATCGAGTGCTACGATATTTCGAACACGCAGGGGACGGCCTCGGTGGGCAGCATGGTGGTGTTCGAGCAGGGCGTGCCGAGCAAGGGCATGTACCGGCGCTTTAATATTCAGTCGGTCGAAGGCCCAGATGACTTTGCCAGCATGGAAGAAGTTCTCACCCGGCGCTTCCGGCGCTGGCAGGCGGCCCAGGAAGAGAAGAAAAACCCCGGCGCCAAAGTGGATGAATCCTTTGCCAGACTTCCCGATCTGCTCATTGTTGATGGCGGCAAAGGGCAGTTGGGGCGGGCGGTGGCAGTACTGGAGCGCTTTGACCTGCTCAGCAAGGTTCCGGTGGTGGGCCTCGCCAAACAGCAGGAAGAGTTGTTCCTGCCGGGCGAGAGCGCCTCGTTGATGTTACCGCGCAACTCGCAAGGGCTTTACCTGTTGCAGCGCATCCGCGACGAGGCTCATCGTTTTGCCATCACGGCCCACCGCAGCCGGCGCACCAAAGCCGGGCTGGCTTCCACCTTAGACGCCGTCCCCGGCATTGGCCCGGCCAAGCGCAAGCGTTTGCTGGCCTACTTTGGATCTATTGAAGCGATTAAAGAAGCCAGTATCGAGGAATTGACGGCCATTAAGGGCATCACCTATGCCGATGCCGAGATGCTCAAAACCAGCCTGGGGTAGGTGAGCCGGATGGGCAATTGTAACAAAACCGGCTTGAACGTTGTTTAAAAGATAGATAGGATGGAGGCAAGCAAGACTCGTATGAACAGTAAGCGCGAACAGCTCAGACCGAAAAAGGGCATGGATCCGTATCAGCGGCAGGTGCGCCGTAACCAGATTTTATTGATCGTCCTCTCGGTCGTGTTAATCCTTTCGATGTTGATCTCGGCCCTGGTGCAGTTTTAAGGATTTTTAGGTAATGGGGTGTGGTGAGCCGCTCGCCGTACCCCGTTACCTAAAAATCAAAGCCGTACCAGCTCTGTTTAAGCCTGTCGGGCGATCCCTTCCGGCGTTGGTGAAGCACTTTAAGCGGCCAGATACGCCGCCAAACCTTCTCGCGCGGTTTGGGGCAGTGCTGGCCTGAGCGCCTACCCCGTGAGAGAGAATGCCTACGGCAGTGATGGGGTTTTCGACCAGGATAAAGTCCTGCTGAACTGCGCCAGTGTGAGATATTCCGATTAACGATAGCTGCCGCTCGTGGTAGAATTGCGAACATTATGAAACGCTGGCAGTTCTGGGTTGGGCTGGTCATCAGCGCGGTATTTTTATACTTCGCTTTGCGCGGGCTAAAACTGGATCAGGTTTGGGAGGCGCTTCTGCACGCCCGCTACTTCTGGCTGATTCCAGGGGTGGCGGTGTATTTCGTGGGCGTATGGGCGCGGGCCTGGCGTTGGCATTATATGCTCAGGCCGCTGAAGAAGATCCCAACCGCAACGATGTTCCCGATTGTGGCAATTGGCTATATGGGCAACAACATCTACCCGGCGCGGGCTGGCGAGGTACTGCGGGCCGCGGTGTTGAAACAGCGCGAGGGCGTGCCGATCTCGGCTTCGCTGGCAACGGTGATCGTCGAGCGCATCTTCGACGGGGTGGTGATGCTGGCGTTTGTCTTTCTCAACCTGCCAGAACTGGCGCGGCTGGCGCGGCAGGCCGTGAAAGTCAGCGGTTTTGGCATCGAAACGGTGGCCGTAGTGGGTACGCTGGTGTTCGTGGGGGCGCTGTTGGTGTTTCTGGCCGCCGCGATGTTCCCCCAAACGACGGAACGCCTGGTAGATGTGTTCCTCAAGCTGTTACCCGTCCGGGTGCGCGAGCGCGCCCGCGCGCTGGTGATGCGCTTCCTCTCTGGATTAGAATCACTGCGCTCGCCCCAGGAAGCCCTGATGATTTTTATCACGACAGTGGTGATCTGGCTGTTGGAAACGGCCAAATACTGGTTCGTGATGCATGCTTTTGATTTTTCCGTCAGCTTCTTTGCCCTGATGCTGATGAACGGCATTGTCAACCTGGCAACGACCCTGCCTTCTGCGCCGGGGTACGTGGGGACGTTTGACGCGCCGGGAATTGCCGTGCTGACGGCTTACGGCGTACCCGGCGAAGTGGCCGCGGGCTATACCCTGGTTCTGCATGGGGCACTGTGGGTTCCGATTACTCTGTTGGGGGCCTATTACTATTTCCGCCAGCCGCTGCGGTGGGGCCGAGAAGTGCTGCGGTCGGAGGCGTAAGCGTATGAAAATCGCAATTATTGGAGCCGGAGTGGGGGGGATGGCGGCGGCGTATGACCTGGCGCTTCGGGGTCATGCAGTGCATATCTACGAAGCCGCCAATTACGTCGGCGGGCTGGCGGCGGGCATTCAAGAACCGGGCTGGAAGTGGTCTGTTGAACGTTATTACCATCACTGGTTCCTTTCGGACCGCCACGTGTTTGAACTGCTGGATGAACTGGGCTGGAGTGACCGGGTGGTGGTGCGCCGGCCAAAGACGGTGGCTTACCATGCCGGCAGGTTTTACCCGCTCGACTCGCCTTTGGCCGCGCTGACCTTTCCAGGCTATAACCTGATCGGCATGGCCCGTTTTGGCCTGGCGACGGCCTATCTGCGCTACATCGCCGATTGGAAGCCGCTGGAAAAACACCGGGCGGTGGATTGGATGCGGCGCTGGTACGGCAAACAGGTCTACGAGGCCCTTTTTGAGCCGCTTTTGGTTGGAAAATTCGGCGATCATATCCATGAGGTCAATATGGCCTGGATGTGGGCGCGGCTGAAAGCACGCACTACCAAACTGGCGACCTTTGAAGGCGGCTTCCAGGCGTTTTGTGACGATCTGGCCGCTTACCTGCGCAAGAAAGGGGCACACATCCACCTGGAAACGCCCATTCACAAGATCGAACCTCTGCCCGAAGGCCGGCTGCGGGTTGATTTACCCAACGAATCGCAGACTTTTGACCAGGTTTTGGTGACGACCTCGCCCGCGCTGCTTGCGCGCATGGTCCCGACCATGCCGCCCTATTATTTAGAAGGGCTTCTCAGCCTTAAGAGCATGGGGGCAGTGGTGATGATCCTGGCGCTCCGCCAGCCGGTTTCAGAGAAGGGGTATTACTGGTTCAATATGCCCAAGTCGGCGGGGTATCCTTTTTTGGCACTGGTGGAACATACCAACTTTGTACCGCGTGAAAACTTTGGCGGCGAGTCGATCGTATACTGCGGCGATTATCTGGACCCCAGCCATGAATACTTCCGCCTGAGCGATGAAGAACTGCTGGAACGGTTTATCCCTGGCATTCAGCGCCTGAACCCGCGCTTTGAGCGCAGTTGGATACGCAAATTTTGGGTTTCGCGCACGCCTTATGCCCAGCCCATCCCCTTGGTGAATCACTCGAAGAACATCCCCAGCATTCGCACGCCGCTGCCCGGTCTGTACTTTGCCAGCATGAGCCAGGTCTACCCCTGGGATCGGGGCACCAACTTCGCCATTGAGATTGGCCGCCGCGCCGCCGCTCTCATGTTAACAGATGGGCAAAGGTAAACGTGCCGGGTGATCCAGGGATTCTGGGGCCAAAAAACCAGATTCCAAAAAATGATTGTGATCCACTCGAAAACGCTCAGAAAAGGCACGTTAATTTTCGAACGCAGATGGGCACATATTGGTAAATGCTGTTTACAGCGAAAGCAATCGCCATATATGGGGGTATAAGAGCGGAGATAACCCTAGCTGTGGTTTGTGCTTCTGCGCGGCCAGGGGATGAATGTTAAAGAAAATCTGATGGATTCTTTAAGGTTCGGAATCTTAAAGAATCCCGTATTTTTAGGGAAGCGTAGGGTGATTCATCTTGTTAGAAGCGGGTTTATTTGCTAGAATCACCACAGATAGGAACGAGGCCAATCAGATACACCTTACCTCCCGCTGCTGAAGCTCGCAGCGGTTTCCTATCTCACTTGCTTGTTCCATCCACAACCACCCGGGAGGGTTAGTTAATGAATGCACAACAAGCCTGGCAGGCCACCTTGGGCCAACTTCAGATGGAAATGGCTAAAGCTTCATATGATACCTGGGTACGCAACGCCGAACTGGTTTCATATGAGCAGGACGTTTTCACCGTGGGCGTGCCCAACGCGTATGCGCGCGACTGGCTGGAGAGCCGCCTCTCCAGCACAATTACGCGCCAGTTGACGGGCATCATGGGAAAACCACAGACCGTCCGGTTTGTTGTGTGGAACAAGGATTATGAGGCGGCAGACGAGGGCGAATCTCTTGCCGAAGAGAGCGATGGAAGCGAGACGGTAAGAGATGCCGCCGTTCGCTCGAACCATACCATCACCCCCCGTTACACTTTTGAAAACTTCGTGGTAGGGGCCAGCAACCGGCTGGCGCACGCGGCCTGCCTGTCGGTGGCTGAGAACCCGGCCCGCTCGTATAACCCGCTGTTCCTGTATGGCGGCGTTGGGTTGGGCAAAACCCATCTACTGCATGCCATCGGCAACACGGCGCTGCGCAAGGGCCTGCAAGTGATGTATGTTTCTTCTGAAGAATTTACCAATGATCTGATCAACGCCATCCGCACCCATAACACCCCGGCCTTCCGTGACCGCTACCGCCGCATTGACGTGCTGTTAATTGATGATATTCAGTTTATCGCCGGAAAAGAATCGACCCAGGAAGAGTTTTTCCATACGTTCAACACTCTACATGGGCAGGACAAGCAAATCGTCATGTCTTCAGACCGCCCGCCCAAAGCGATGGTGACGTTAGAAGAACGACTGCGGTCGCGCTTTGAGTGGGGATTGACGGCGGATATCCAGCCGCCCGACCTGGAAACGCGGATTGCCATTCTGCGCTCCAAGGCCGAGCGCGCCGGCCGACAGGTTCCAGTAGAAATTCTTGAGACGGTAGCGCGGCTGGTGCAGTCGAACATCCGTGAGTTAGAGGGGGCGCTGACGCGGGTTTTGGCTTTTGCCGACCTGAGCGGCCACATGCTCTCACAGCAGTTGGTGCAGATGGCGTTGGCCGACCTGCTCCCACAGCGTGGTTCATTAGAACCTCAACAGGTGGTGCGCGCGGTGGCCGAGGTTTTTGGCCTGACGACCGAAGACCTGTTGGGCCGTAGCCGCTCGCGCGAGGTGGCTTTGCCCCGTCAGGTGGCAATGTACCTGATGCGCGAAGAAGTCAACGCCTCTTTGCCGCAGATCGGCGAAGCTTTGGGTGGGCGTGACCATACCACCGTGATGTATGCCTGCGAAAAAGTGGCCGATCTGATCGAACGCGACGACCGCCTGCGCCGCCAGGTGCTTCAGATCCGCGAGCATTTGTACGGTCAGGCTCTGGCTTAAACCAATAGAGCTAATTTTGACATTTCATCCTGAATGTGTTAAAATCCTCAAAACCGGTGTCAGAAGGTTCAGCCGGAGTACTGCGGACCCGTAGGCGTGAAATCAATTGTCTACATCAGGATGCGACGAGGCTGCCCCCAGTGAAATGTTGACACCGGGGGTGGTTTTTTTAAAGAAACCACATTCAAAATCAGACTCAAGGGGGTGAGCAGCCATCAACGCTGTTCCCCTTTAATTTGCAATGATCTTTTGGTTCGATTGATAAAGGTTGTAGTGTTATGAATTCAACAAAGCTTCGAATGATTCCCCTGGGGGGCTTGGGGGAAGTCGGGCGCAATATGATGGTGTACGAGTACGATGGCGATATTCTCATCGTTGACGCCGGCATCATGTTTCCCGAAAACGATATGTTGGGGATTGATTACATCATCCCCGACCTCACCTATCTTAAGAACCGCAGCCATAAAGTCCGCGGGATTGTGATTACCCATGGTCACGAGGATCATATTGGCGCGATTCACCACGTTTTAGAATGGGTTCAGGCCCCCATTTACGCTACGCCGCTGACGCGCGGGCTGTTGGAAGTCAAGCTGGCGCGCAACGGCATGTTAAGCAAGGCCGACCTGCGCACCGTGCAGGCCGGTGATACGGTGGAGGTCGGCCCCTTCAAGGTGGAATTTTTCCACGTCTGCCACTCGATCCCCGATGCCGTTGGATTGGGCATTGATACCCCTGCGGGCCTGATCGTTCACACCGGCGATTATAAATTCGACCATACCCCCGTGGATAACTGGCCGAGCGACTATGCCAAACTGGCAGAATTTTCGCGGCGCGGCGTGTTGGCGCTGGTGGCCGATTCAACCAACTCAGAACGCCCCGGATGGACGCCCTCAGAGCGGGTCGTGGACGCGGCTTTCGACGATGTCTTTCATCAGGCCAAAGGGCGGATCATCATTGCCAGTTTTGCTTCGCTCGTCTCGCGCATGCAGCAGGTCGCCAACACCGCCGCCCGCTACGGTCGCAAGCTGGCCTTTGTGGGAACCAGCATGATTGACAATGCCAAAATGGCACGTAAGCTGGGTTACCTGGACCTGCCCGAAAACCTGGTGGTACCCATTGATCAGGCCTTGGGGATGCGCGCCAGCGAAGTGGTGATTATGTGCACCGGCTCGCAGGGCGAACCAACTTCAATCTTGGGTCGCTTGTCGGTCGGGACAAACCGGCTTTTTGACGTTCAGGAAGGCGACACGGTGGTGCTTTCTTCTCATCCCATCCCAGGGAACGAGGAAAATGTCTACCGCACGATCAACCGCCTGTTCGAGCGCGGGGCCGACGTGATCTATGAAGCCATTGCCCCGGTTCACGTTTCGGGTCATGCCAGCCAGGAGGAGATGAAACTGCTCATCCACCTGGTGCGCCCCAAGTATTTTATCCCGGTGCATGGCGAAATGCGCCAGCTTAAACAGCACCAGCGCCTGGCGCGGGCAGTGGGCATCTCAGATGAGAATATCGCGGTGGTGGAAAACGGGCAGATTGTGGAATTTTTGAAAGGCCAGATGCACGTTTCGACCGAGCGTATCCCCAGCCCCTATGTGTTTGTGGATGGCTCTGGCGTGGGCGATGTGGACCCCGATGTCATGCGCGAGCGTGAAATGCTGGCGCGCGATGGAGTCGTGATCGTCAACCTAACCCTCGACCGCAGTGGACACGCCCTGCTCGGGGACCCGGAAATCGTTTCGCACGGCTTCATCCTGCCGCGCGAAGCCAGTGAACTGATCGGTCAGGCCCGCCGTAAGGTAGCCGAAACCGTCAGCCGGGCCAACGGCAACCTGAAGCAAGACGTAGAAGAGGCCATGAAGACGTTCTTGTACAGCGAAACCCGCCGCCGTCCGGTGGTGTTTGTCAGCGTCAGCCGCACTTAAACTTAAGCTTTCCATCAAAAATACCCCGGCCGGGGTATTTTTGATTGGAAGGAATTACTTATCCCGCCACTCATCCTCTCTCCAGCCCAGGTTGCCGCGTAGAGGCACAAAGGCCACCGGGAAGAGATGTTCCTGGTAGACGCGCCCACTGACCTTCTTCCAACGCTGTAGTTCCTGGCCTTCCGGCCCGCCCACCGGGATCACCAGATAGCCGCCTTCATCTAACTGCTCGATAAGTGGTTCGGGCGGGCGTGGGGCGGCGGCGGTCACCAAAATACCCTGATAGGGGGCGGCAGGGGGCCAGCCCAGGGAACCGTCTCCTGCATGGACAAAAACATTATGAAAACCCAACTCGCTTAAGGTGGTTTGAGCTTTTTCAGCCAATTCAGGGTAACGCTCGATGGTATGTACCTCGCGGGCCATCCGGCTGAGGATTGCCGCCTGATAGCCCGACCCGGTGCCGATTTCGAGAACCACCTCAGAGCCATGAAGGTTTAACAGGTGCGTCATGGCCGCAACCATATAGGGCTGTGAAATCGTCTGCCCACTGCCAATCGGCAGCGGGCTGTCTTCATAAGCGTGCGCGCGCAGTTCGGCGGAGACGAACAAGTGCCGGGGGACGCGGTACATGGCTTCGATCAGCCGTGGGTTGTGGATGCCCCGATCTTCAATCTGAGCGCGCAGCATTTCCTCGCGTTCTTTGCGGAATTTTTCTTCTTCCACTTTCCCCTCGCTTCATTCAGGCTTCGGTGGGGTATTCAGGCGGGCGGCGATTTGCCGATCAATTTTTCCCATCGGAAAATCGAATAATTCAGGTGGTCTAGCCCAGTGCAGTTCGCTGGCTTCCAGCGGTTGGGGTTCTCCAGACACCAGAGAACAGGTAAAAGCATGCAGAGTGACTTTAAAGTGGGTGTAGGCGTGGGCGTAAACGCCGAAGGGCTGGTCCACATCAATGGCAACGCCCAACTCTTCTTGAATTTCACGCCGCAATCCAGTGGGCAGATCTTCGCCAGGTTCTACTTTGCCACCCGGGAACTCCCACAGGCCGCCCAACAGCCCCTTAGACGGCCGGCGCGCGATCAGCACCGTTCCATTACGCTGGATGACGGCGGCGGTGACGGTATAATGCGGTATGGCCGGGCGGGCCTCCAGGATAGGGCGTTCTTCCTGCACGCCCAGCGCCTGCGCCTGGCACAGCGCCATCAGCGGGCAGATCAGGCAGGCGGGCGCACGCGGCGTGCAGATCGCAGTCCCCAGGTCCATCAGGGCCTGATTAAAATCACCGGCCCGGCCGGGCGGCAGGCTGCGGCGGGCCAGTTCCCATAACAGGCGCTCTCCTTGCGGCGAGCGGGCCGGCAGGGTGACGTTGAAAACCCGTGTCAGTACCCGCCGGATGTTACCATCCAGGGCGGGCGCGTCTCGACCAAAAGCAATCGAAGCAATTGCCCCGGCGGTGTAGCGGCCAATGCCGGGCAGACTTTCCAACTCCGTTGGAGAAGCGGGCAGCTCGCCCTGATACTCTGCCATAACCTGACGCGCGGCGCGGTGCAGGTTACGCGCGCGGCTGTAATACCCCAGCCCTTCCCAGATGCGCAGTACTTCCTGCTCCGATGCTTCCGCCAGAGCTGCGAGCGTTGGAAAAGCCTGCATCCAGCGTTCAAAATATGGGATTACAGTTTCAACGCGCGTCTGCTGAAGCATGATTTCAGAGACCCAAACGCGGTAAGGCGTGGGATCAGCGCGCCAGGGTAAAGAACGGGCGTGCTTCTGATACCATGCCAGCAGAGGGGCGGCAATGGCCTGCGGAGCGGGCGCTTGCGGCTCGTCCTCCACGCGCCGGTCAGAACTGGAAGCCACCTTCGGCCTCTACCACTTTCTGGCTGTAGTTTTGCACGAAATCTTGCAGTTGGTTATTCAGGCTTTGCCACTCGGCAGAACGCAGCACCTGTTGAATCTTCGCCAGCGAGGGCAGGGTGGCCCCGACCATAATCTGCGGCTGACTGCCGTAAATGGTCGCCCAGGCATCGGTCAGCTCAAACCCCATGCGTTGAACGCTGGGAATAAATTCACGGACAACGAACTCAAAGTATTCCTGTTCTCGTTCTGGAGAGATATCCCATGTCATAATCAGCTTATAGCTCATGAGAAAGCTCCTCTAGTTGCTTTGGTAATCTAAAACCATGACTTGCGTTGCTTCCGGCAGGGACGCGGCGCTCAGTTTGATGGACGGGAGCGTCTCGATTTCGCTAATGCCCATTTCTTTGAGGAACTTACTGAGCGAATCCAGCGGAATGTTACAGTCAGGGGTGGCGTAATGCATTGGGATGACAATGTTAGGTTCTAACATGCTGATCACTTCCGCGGCGCGCGATGCGTTCAATCCCCGCCCGCTGCCGATGGGCACCAAGGCCACGTTGATTGCCCCTACCGCTTCGATTTCCGTCTGCGAGGGGACATGGTCGAGGTCGCCTAGGTGGGCCACGGTGAGCGAGTTATAGTCAAACACATAAATGGTGTTGCGTTCACCTTGCGCGGCCCGGCTGTCAAGCTGGATACCGGTAATAAAAACGCCGCCAACCTCATACTCGCCCGGCCCTGTAATCACATACGGTTCGCCGGAGACGGCGTCTAGATAGTTATGTCCCGGGGAGTTATGGCTGACCGTTACGATATCGGCTCTTAATTTTAGCGGCTCATATCCTGCCTGGCGGTGGTCATACGGATCCGTGACGACCGTTGCCATTCCCCGCTCGACCAGACGGAAACATGAGAGACCGTACCAGGTAATCTCCATGCAACCTCCAATGATTTCCAGAAGCGGCCTTTTGGCCGGTATGGAAATTGCGGGCAAAGCCCGCAATTGGCGCCCAGGCAAAATACCACTTCTTCACCAACAAATTATACAATAAAAAGCAGTCCCCCTGGTTTTTGTTATAAACTTATAGCTATGGAACCTTTACCTTCTGGAAAAATGGATCGCGCCGCCTGGCTGGCAGTTTTGCGCCGCCTGGCCGAACCCGTGCTGGTCCACCTGGCCGCCGGGCGGCTTAAACAGGTGATGCCCGTGGAAGCCGCCGCTCAGGCGGCTGATGACCGCGCACAGTATACGCACCTCGAAGCCTTTGGCCGGCTGATGATGGGCATTGCTCCCTGGTTAGAAGCTCCACTGCCGCCCGGCGAAGAAGCTGTGGAACAGCAGCGGATGGTGAGCCTGGCTCAGCAGGCCCTGCGCATGGCGACCGATCCACAGTCGCCAGATTGCCTTAACTTCAATCGAGGGCAGCAGTGCCTTGTGGATGCCGCTTTTCTGGCACAGGCCATTGTGCGGGCGCCCAGGGTTTTGTGGGAAGATCTGCCGGAAGGCACGCGCGCCCACCTCTTGGAGGCCTTGCGCTCCACCCGCGCGATCCGTCCCTTTTTTAATAACTGGCTGCTGTTCAGCGGCATGATCGAAGCAGCTCTGTGCCGCATGGGGGTGGAGTGGGATCAGATGCGGGTAGATTACGCCGTGCGCCAGATGGATCAGTGGTATAAGGGCGACGGGGCCTACGGCGACGGCGTTGATTTCCATTGGGATTATTACAACAGTTTCGTGATCCACCCGATGATGCTGGATATTTTAAGCGTGGTGAACCAATACCGCCCTGCTTTTGAGAGCTTTTACGTCACGCGCACGTCGCAGGGCTGGCACGAATTGTATGAAAAGGAAGTCTTGCGGGCACAGCGGTATGCTGAGGTGCAGGAACGCCTGATCGGCCCCGATGGATCCTTCCCACCCCTTGGCCGCTCGCTGGCGTACCGTTTTGGCGCATTTCACCTGCTGGCGCAGATGGCTTTACTGCGCAAACTGCCGGCCAGCCTGCCGCCCCCGCAGGTGCGCTCGGCCCTCAGCGCCGTTATCCGGCGCGTAATGGCAGCGCCTGGAACCTTTGATGAAAATGGTTGGCTGACGATTGGTTTTTGCGGGCACCAGCCGTCAATTGGCGAATACTATATTTCTACGGGCAGCCTGTACCTGTGTTCGGCGGCTCTGCTGCCCTTGGGACTGCCCCCAGAAGATGACTTTTGGCAGGGCGCGCCGCAAGATTGGACTGCCCGCAAAGCCTGGAGCGGGCAAGACCTGGCGGCGGACCACGCCTTATAGAGCGCAGAGAAAAAAACTTGACGTTTTGCCGAAATTCGATTAAACTCTCTTTCCGTTAATGAGGACAGTCAAAACCCAAGCGAACATTAATCTTGTCATTGGACAGTTCCTCTGGTATAATCTGCGCGCTGGGCAATCGGGAAAATTTGGATGGAATCCATGCGCCAAAACGCCGGTTGCCGGGCGGAAACTTAACAAGTTTGCCGCCGACGTAGCTCAATCGGCAGAGCAACCGCCTTGTAAGTGGTAGGTTACGGGTTCGATTCCCGTCGTCGGCTCAGTTGTGGGCTGGCAAGTGAAGTTGTTGGATGCGCAGTCAAGAACTTCACCTGCGAGCCGGCAACGGTTCGCTCTCGGAGACGAGAGAAGCACATGGGTAGTTAGCCAAGTGGCCAAAGGCGACTGACTGTAAATCAGTTGGGGACACCCCTTCGGAGGTTCGAATCCTTCACTACCCACTGGTCAATACGCCGGGACCCGGCAAGACCACAAAAAGCGGCCTACCGGGAAGCCGGAATGGCAGGCCCTCATAGCTCAGTTGGCAGAGCGCGCCCTTGGTAAGGGCGAGGTCATGGGTTCAAATCCCATTGGGGGCTCTTTAGGCTGTTTTTTGAAGAAATTGTCTTGGTTATTAATTGTCAAGGAGAGGATCATGGCCAAGCAGAAGTTTGAACGGACCAAGCCGCATCTGAACGTGGGGACGATGGGTCACATCGACCACGGGAAGACGACGCTGACCGCTGCAATCACCAAGTACTGCCACCTGCTGGGACAGGCCGAGTTCAAGGCCTATGATCAGATCGACAACGCGCCGGAAGAGAAGGCGCGCGGGATTACGATCAACATTGCCCA